>Ga0123342_1000981_pt1 | contig 47794 bp, 16 predicted proteins | sample Turbeawhitnodule_FD_89960 | JGI IMG/M metagenome (GOLD analysis project Ga0123342, IMG submission 89960) | Root nodule microbial communities of legume samples collected from Mexico - Turtle bean Mexico white nodule | ecosystem: Host-associated > Plants > Roots > Nodule | place: Mexico: Nepantla...
GGGAGCCGCTTAACCTTGTTTTAATTGCTAAATGCTTAATTAGGAGGTCTATGTATAAGGGTTGGAACACCCCTAAAGTGTTTCATTTAATTTTATTAATTCGTTGCTGATCAAAAAAAAAAATCTAATAATATCTAACAGCAATGATCACTTTTGGGACAATTCTTGCTAGGTTTGTGAGTTGGTTGTGATCATCACATTGAGATATGAATCTTGAAGAGTCACTAGTGGAGATAGAAGAAAGTATCTCAATGGATTAATTGCACGGCATGCGCAAGAGGGTGGACCAAGCAAAAATCAAAGTGGGCATAATCAGGGATCTCAACATTTGTTAACAAATAACCAAATATTCTTTGGAAAGTTTAGTGTTATTCGAATTCTTGAGTAGGAGTAGAAGCAAGAGGCAACAGTTCATTAAAGTCATGAAGGAGACCATGTACTTTGCCCCAATATTCAACCAATGAACCATTAAGACATTTGGGAGTGACAACATTCAAGAGATTTTGACAAACGCCAAAGAGACATTGTGTCATTTGTGTACAGTAATCAAGCTTGTTCCCATACTCCAAAACATGTCATGGGCATGAAATATATGTTCGAGGGAAGCATTGATAGTCAACTCGAGACCAGCAAAAAGTGATATTTTTCATTAGGTTGTTGTTTATGTAAGATGGTTAACATAATTTTGGCCCTTAAGCTAAAGTTTTAGATCAGTATCCAAGTGTCATAATTAGTTTCATCTAACTTGTCAAAGGACAAAGGAACGTTGATGTAATTAGTAAAAATAGAAGAACAATAACAAGCAACACTAGGAGAAGTCATTGCATATTAGAGAGAGAAAAATGTCTCCAAATAAGGTGAGAAACTTCAATCGAGCTTTGATCCCAGAAGCAAGACTAAATCGGGAAAAACACATCACAACAAGATCGACACCGACAATTACACCACCACAAATGACGACTAACAAACCTACGAGAAGGACATGTTAACAAGTGTGAAGGTGCATTGTTGATCCATTGGATGCAGGATCGACAAAACAATGATCATCTAGCGAAGGCGATCTGAACAGTGGTGTCCTCAGCGACAATGACGGCAAAAGCAGAGACGACAACAACATTAGAAAAGACAATGGCAAAATAGTGGCAAAAGAGGTCGGATATTATAATGAAATTGAACAGTGGGTCCATCGGGAAATCACAAATCTAGTTTAGGCTCTAGATACCATGTTGAGATATATGGTGAAGAGATAAAAAATAATCTATGTGTGTGTTGTTACAATACAGGAGCCTGAATAAGTGTCTCAAATACAAAGAGATGGGTAAAGCCCATATAGTAGTTACATTTAACATACACATCAAGATATTTATGAGATAATTTTGACAAAATGAAAAATTAGTTTGTATCATATTATCGTGACACTAACCAATTTACATTTATATTGCATTCGGTTTATATAGCTTGAACAGAGCCACCCAAAAAACCATCAACAAAAATTTGTTGGGACCAAAACAAATCTCTGATGTGCAAATTACCCATGTTTCATTGAAGAAGTAATACACAAAAGAGAGAATGAGAATTAGTAATAAAATAAAACCCATGTATTTTAAGGATATTTAGACCAAATTAACTCAAGGTAAAAACCTTTCATCACATAAAATAATTGCTCCATAGTCATAGCGATGGCGAATTACGCGCCCAACAGCTTGATTCACAGCTCGGGAGGCTTGTTGGTTATACCATTCATCTCCCGTTAAAACCTATTTAAGTACAAGACAAATAATTAATACTTGTATACATATTGCATTGATGTGTACAAAATTTATGCAAGTAAACCAACATAACCTTGAACAATTCTCCCTCTGGACGAGATTGTTTATCTAGGTATTCTCGTTTTAGTCGAACCTATAGTGATTAAAAGTAATTTTTCATAACAAACATAAGTACATGTACATGCATAATTAATAGACAATACCAAGAGAACTATTTGGAGTTAGGATTGTTAAATGAATGAGATAACATACAAGAATGGGAAAAGATAATCAAACCTTAGGATCAGTACTTGTCGCAAATGGCAAACCAGTAATTACCACAGCTCTTCCAGCATGATCAGCAAAATCTAATCCTTCACTTACCTATTAAAATAACCAATCACAAATACATCTAAGTGAGGCATTATGAATATGTAGTACAATTTCTAGGATAGTGCTTGGCCTTTATGAATCATTCTCCCTTAATTATAAATGTCACTAAATATTTTAATATTATATAAATGATCTTCTATCCCAAAATCTTCAAATATATTGACATCCCTTAGGTCCTCCTGTATACCTATATCATAACAATACAGGTACCACTACACCTTACAGTATTTGTATACCATAATAAATGAATTCCTATGAGAACAACTCAGAAGGTTGTTTCTCAACTCATGGTTAAGTCCTACCTTCCCACGACAAACAGCAAAAAAAACTGCTCCAGTGGTTGAGGTGTCATTCAACTTAGACATATAGTCCTATACAGAGAAGCATAAAGGTCAAGTTAGGCACATCTTAGGATATGATGTATCCAAATGTATATTATAGAAGAATGTGTTTTCACCATGTTACATAAAAGTGTTACCTTAATCGACAAAGGAAATGACGAAGATTCCCTAGGTTCTATAACAGGTTTCTTGTGTTTGCAAATTCTGTCCCATATTGACATTGAATTTTCATTACTCTGAAAATAACAAACCTCAACACCATGTACCATAGCTTGACCAAACAAATTTATCTTTCATTAGGTTTGTATGAATCTTACCACACTTTTCCAACAACCAATGATTTGGTCCAAAAGGTAATACGATGGGAAGAATACAAGAAGTCCATCAGGAACAATTCGGGCCAAATTTACTGGAATACAACATAGAAATGAAATTATGGTCAGTTAATGACAGTACCCATCAAGTCTTTTCATCAAATTTTGATAATGATGCAAGCTACTTATTCCAAATTTTGTAGGCTCTGGGTCTCAATCTGGAATATAGAATTTTCTTTAGTTTTTATGAAATTATACCCACACAAATGAAGTCATGAATACAAATTATATAATATTAACTTGTTGAAATCTTCATTGGGTTTCCACTCATAGGCCTCATTATGCCTCAAACACTCACATCTATCTCCAGGTCAATGACTAGAACAGAGCATAAACTATCAAATCATGACATTGACAACTTAACCTCTACTTAATCAACACTCCTATTTAGGACAGGTTACACAAGTCCATCTTAAAATAGTGTGAATTATACCACATACCTTTCTAGGAATGATCCACAAGACCATCAAAAATCATGTTTGTATCTGAAGCCTAGATATGTTTGACTCAAAAAAATGTTGATTTTAAAGCACTCCAAAATCTGAAATAGGTTGGGGTATAAAAGCAGAAAGCTGTAACAAAAATGCAATGCTCCGTTCACTAATGAGGCTTTCACTACCAAAATAGTGCAACTCCATTTTTTTAAACTAGAAATGCAATTATCAAAATGATGAGACAAATATTACATAAACTTCATTTTGCCAAATTCAGTACAGCATAAGCAGGTCAAATACCAATTGCATTTCCAAGGTCCTGCTTGTACTGTAGTGAATCACGAGTGCGATAAGAGGAGTTAAAAGTATATCCTGAAGGACCAACCGGAACAACACCCGCCCATATCTGATTTGGGGTTATTACATGTGGATTTTCTAGCCGGATGGGGAAGTCTCTGAGATTACCAGAATCAATACTTTTTGTTAATGACAACCAATATATTATTGATGAAAACACAGTTAGCAACAAAGGAACTTACAACTTCAGTTCCTCAGCAAAAGACTCCATAGGAGATAATGTGCCCGAAGTCAGTATAATAGATCTAACCCCATATTTATTACGGAAGTCTTCCATGGCTATTCCTGGATTAAAGCACCACCAGCTGAGTGTCCTTGACACATTGCCTGCAGCATCAAAACAACAAGACATATTAGCATAACTGTGAATGTAACGTACAGGGACAAATAAGTTACAAAACACTGTACAGATCTAATGGAAACAAGTTAGAATGTATGTATAATGAAAGGAACAGCTTCATTTACAAAAAGACTAAAGCTCAACAAGAAACATTTCCTCCTCTTGGTGCGTATCACTTGTATCATGTAACCAACCAGAGTTAAATTTATAAATCCAACTCCTCTTCACTTTCCAACCCCAAAAAAATATAAACCAAAAGGCCTGGCCTAAAAGCTATAATTGTTCAGAATCAACCATATCTTTTAAACATTAAAATATATTTTGCACAATAAAAATAAAAAACATTATTTTTCCAAAAAAGAAAAGAGTAGCAATAATCTGTACAAACACATCTGACTAGGGGATAATTTAATGAAGTACAATGACAATAATTGTCAAATTTCATTGTAAAACCAATTGTCATTACGCAAAGTTGCCAACAAATATATAAGTCATTCCAAGAACTGAGCCACATTAGGCGGGACTTCCCAATACCCCTTCTACAAATGTCTACCAGAACAGGACACTTTAAGAAGACGAGCTATAGGTCCTAATGCCATGTCAAATTTCATCTTAAATCAAATTGACATTAAGCTAAGCTTCCCAACAAATATATAAGCCTCACTTCAAGAATTGAGGCAAGTGCTGTGGGACTTCATGACAATAATGGATAAAAAATAATTGAATATAAAACTGTCACAAAAAGAATCGCAAATTGTACAATAAACAAGTCCACATAAATTATGAAGCATTCCTTAACATGTTAAATAAAACTGGTCAGTTTTAAAGTTATAGTATTAGTAAATAGTAAGTTTTTGAAAGTTGATAGAGGAAAAATAAATGGAGTGTATTTAAAGAAAAAAGATTATTTCAATACATTGAGAAATCTTGTTCATTCAAACAAGTCTCAATTTACCTTTAGAGTCATTGGCAGCCCAAGCCTCAACCTCCCGCACATGAACCTTTTATGCAAAGGGAAATAAAGCTCCAAGTAAGATATAATCCATAGAAATGCAAAAATACAAAAAAAAAGGAGTGATCATAAAATGACAACACAAACAAAAACTATCCTGTGAAGTGTAACTTGGATACAATAAAGTCCACTACTTACACGATAATATTTAGCATGTGCAGTTCTTCCATCCCTGAACACAATATCAAGAATTTCACCTATTCTATCCAACCTGCAGACCGTGCCAGTTGATTTCTGCTGATTATGTTCCTGGAGAAGTGTTGAAGCTACACCAATTATACCGATTAGCTTAGAAGCAGTTTTGTGCGTGATGTTAAGATCAGCCAGCAATTCATAGATATAAGGCCCAGGCTTGGTGTACCCCAACTCCTTAGATTCGATAGGCACCTCAGAAATACACTTTTCAAGCTTTAGAAGAAGTGCTGCAAGAAAGAAAATATTAATCTGTACGTGTGATGACAAAATATATATGGCTTACTATTTTCGGCGTACCCAGACCAGAATCTGAAAAGAAAAAAATAAGAAATGCATGTAGGTGCAATTGGTTGTTGCACCCAAAAATCCAGTAAACACAAACATGGTTTATATTGAATATCATTTTCTCAATAATGCTGTTAAAATGAGTAAAAGCGTGCATCGTGATATTGTCAGAAAAAATGGAATTTGAGTGGCATTCTGTAAGATTAAGCTAACCTCTAAGGATAGCAAAATCATCTGGATTTTGTGACTTATCATTAGATTTATCTCTTCTTTCTATAGAAAGGTCAATACAACTTTCTGCCTCTTTAATACAAGTAGTTAGAAGCCAAGAAGGCAAGTCAAAGGAGGCTGCATCAGCACATATGCTTTCCTGCAAGTAAATAACAAGCAAATTATATAGCTTGAATATATTTCAGTAACACAGCAGACTGAAAGTAGTAACATTAGCATGAATAAAATTTCAATAATACATAATAGCAGAGCACTGAAAAAGGACAAGATTGAACATAGCAAAGACAGGTTACACTTAATGGAACTAAGGTCTATGCATAGATCTTAATTTCTGACAAATTTATAATGTCTTCTTACCAAATTGTGAGCTTCATCAAATATGAGTACACTATTGCTCCAAGAAAGTTGCAGAGAATTTCTATATCCACGATCTATAAGATAATTATATGGAGCAAATAATATATCAACAAACTTGTGGAGCTCCTTTGATAAATAATAAGGACACCTGAAATAAGAAGACACAAATTAAGGCAGAATTGTTCACTTGGAGAGAGAAGAGAAGGAAAAGGAGGCAAACAAAATTGCCCATTAAGATGGTAAATTATGGTTACAGCCAGCATAGCTGAGAAAACATACGGCCCAAATTTTCTACCAATATCGACCAAATCCTCAATATCTACGGGCTCTTCTCCAAGATGGGAATTGCCCTTCAAGTACTCTGCAACAAAATTTTAGCAACATTCTTAAGATAAGTCGCAATGACTTTACTTAACAAATAGTTCATAAATGATATGTAGATTTCAGCAACCTCCATAAACATTATATCTTATTCTTACACACACATGATATCATTTGAGCTTCAGAGTAACTAGTCCACGAGGGAGAATTTATATGAAGAGAATTATTTATTTGATCCGTAGAAGCGTGTGGCCGTATTAAAGTAGTGCCTAAATGATAATAAACTAAAAGTAACCTTTGTCTTTCACATTCATCCTTCATTTCAATACAGTTCGCGTATGGTATCATTAAAATGCAATTTTGTCCCTGCATATATGGACTAAATTGCTTTTTAATGATAACTTAAACCAACTAAATTTAATTTAAATAGTAGTATTACAAAGACTTATCTAAAATGAAAGATGAATATGAAATTTAAAAACTACTTTCAAGGACTAACTTGAACCCATCATAGAATTTCAAGGACCAAATAAATCATTCTTCCTTTCTGGATCAATAAGTTACTATATGTTTGTATGAAATAATTAGACACAAATAGCCTTTTTAGAATTTGGGCTTAGAATCTAAATTAACTTATAAGGTAAGAATTATCTAAGTTGTATACCACTGTCAAACCTTATTTGTAGTTAATGTGGGACTATATCCACTTCTTCACACCTATCACGATGAAGTATATGAGGCAACAAATTGCCAAGGGTGTCCATAATTAAGGCAGGTTAACATAGCATATCAAAGTGACAACGGAAAAATAAAATATTAATAACAATAATAATAAATAAACAAATAAGAATAGTATAAAATCTGGTATGTTGTAAGTTTATGCTTGTTCATCAATAGAATTATGGCAATCCGTGGTACTAAGAGTGATCACGCAACATGTATGAGAACATTCATTTGGTCAAATAATCTACATGTTAAGTTTTAAATATGAGTTACTGATACACATATAATGAAAAATAAGGTGCACACGTAATATACCCATATTGTATGCATAGAAATGTTTTTTCCAAAATTACCCGCAACTTGATGAAAATGGCTACACTGGCGCTTCCCACGCCTTCGGCAGAGGAATCGGCAAGCATTTGTTTGTGTTTTTCCTCGAAGTAATTTCACTTCATCATGAATGCATAGTTGCTCCCGAGATCCCAGGACTCCCATCTTAGGCCTGCATACTGATAAATATCAGGTAAGCTTAGGCCCAACATACTAATCATCATAAAAACTGCAGACAATAAGTTTTATTTGGTTCAGCATAAGTAGTAGTAGTATACACAAAATATTAACCATGATAGTTCACAGAATCCATTTTTTTCTCTCTGGACCAATATCACCAACTAGATATAGGAAATAAAAACTGAGGAAGTGCAAGATGATGGTAAATTCACATGATATTGACACAATCAATTATCATCAACATTGACAAGTCAATAATCAGCAAAACCATACAAAAACAGAAAAAAAAATCCTAAATATATAGAATGACCTGTAAGATGTTCTTTTCAATTCTTGAATTACTTGACGGATTTGGCTGTGAGTGCGTGAAGCATATACGATTGTAGAGAATGTTGAGGACTCAGATTGTGACAGTGACACATCACTTTTACCCTCTGATTTGTCACCAGTATGCATGCTCACACCAGTTGTGAAACTACCCAAACTCTTCCGCCATGCTAAGGTAGCACAGAGAAGACAGAGAGTTTTTCCAGTTCCTGTGGGACTCTCCAATAGTGCATTACGTTTCTGCCATGCCAAAACACACAGCACAATTCATTCAGTATCTAATAAAATCACAGTCTGAACTGTAAACAAATGATAGAAAACAGATGCCATAGGTGAATCGTAATAGCAAGACATTGAGCACTTGAAAACAAAACCAAGGTAAACAGCAGCAGATAATGACTTCAAATCTAAAAGGCACAAAAACTTCTATATAGTAGCAATGCAATGTCATAACACTGCCAGATGCATATCCATGTCAAATATTTCAAAGACAATTCAATCTTCTTAATAGCGTTTTTTTACAATTTTTATAATTTTATTTTTAAAACCGTTTATACCAATACTAATTAAAACACTTCGAGAATTAGATAATTTTTTTATTTTTTAAAACTTTTTAATATCAATACTGAATACAGAACACGGGAAATACAAAACTTTTTATACCAATTCTGATGAGAACACCCCGATATTATACTGATTCGATGGTAAACCACGGATCATTTGAAGACATATTAATCTACGACAGAGCCAAGTCATTATCAAACTATCTAGTATCAAGTAATAACATTAACATTGCGGCATCACATTCAATTTATCCAAAAGGAAGTTTATAAATACAACTTCAAGAACACGACCACTCTCGCCAATTGGCAATTGAAATTTGCAACAACCTTAATTTATATCTCCGTATTTGAGAAGATATTACAACTCACTGAAGTAGATTCTAAATTGTTACCAACGAACTCTTCTACCACATGGTGAATCAAGATTAGAATCCCCACTGATAAAAGAACCCATATTCAGTACCCAACTGCAACTCGAACAAATCTACCTCCAACGAATAATGCATATGGGAAATTAAATAAAAAAAGTATTCTAAATCGTTACCTCCTGAAGTGACTGAATGACTCTGTCCATGTAAACGACCTGGGAATCATACGCTTCGTACGGAAAATCTACGTCGATTCCCCTTATCTTGTAGGTCGGCATTTCTTCGTTTTCACTCGATTCCGGCAAGAAAATCAGAAAACACTTACCTCTTACTTTTCTTTTGTTTGAAATTTTCATACACCAATGAACCCTAACATGAGAACCCACTGGCGCCAGTTATAGAATGAGCTAATTTTCCCGCCAATTCATTGCATATCGCTGAACGACGTCGTAGTGTAGTAGTACCTGAACCCTGTTTTAAAGATTTAAAAGGTTAAATGGTCATTTAAAAAGTTCTTAAACTTTGTCAATTTAATTATTAAATTGGAAAAAATATTATTTAATCTAGCTGATGATATTAAAGATACTAATAATTTACATAGAAACTAAATATATTTACCATTTTTAAAATTAAATTGACATTATCACTTACAAACATACTCAAATGATCATTTTTCTTAATAATGATGATTAAAAATATAGAAAGTTAAAATAATATAAATGAATAATAAAATAAAATAACATTTGTACTGGTATACCTAGCTGTTCGAGACCTGGTCTATCTGACCGAGACCTAAGAGAGTTGGTCGAGACCACGGAAACTTGGCCGAGACAAGGGAAATCATCACGATCGGCCTGACTGGCCAACACGTACAACTATTAACACTCAAACCAAGGTCAATGAAACTAATCCGTCATTAAAGATTAAGTAATGCGACTAATCAGACTCAATAAGGTAAACTCATTAAAATAATATAAATAGCACACACCCCAAGGAGAAAGGTACGTCGTTTATTACTGTGCACCTACCCGAATACTGATCCCCCGCTTTACTGACTTGAGCGTCGGAGTGCCTTCCGTAGGTACCCCATTCAGTGTTCACCCAAAACCGAGAGCCGAAGGAGAAGCACGAAGACAAGAAGGACCACAGTCAAGCAATCAACAACCTGCCCGACCGAAGGAGGAAGACGAAGACTCTAATAGTTGTCTAGGTCTCATCTCCCTAACAAGAACAATATTTGATCAAAGTGTAATAAATAAACCAAAAGCAATAAAAATATACTTAATAATTATAAGGTGTGAAAAGTAAAAATCAGATTAGTCCAATAACAACTATTATAAATAAGTGATGTGTTTAAAAGGTAAGTATAATATTTTTATATGATAATTGAATAAACTTATTCCGACTTTATTATCGAAATCTCTTACAGATAAACACCCATCCGATAATACCATCTGATAATGATATTGAACCGAAAAATTAAAAATTATCCACGTCCCCGAATCGGAAACAAACTCAAACTCATATAACATAGTCAAAACTAGCTAATCTAGTAGGAACGAAAAGTTAAAGTCAACAACCAGAAATTAAGAAGTTTAGAGACGGAGAAAAATGAGTTTCTAAGATATTATTAATAAATAACATTATAATTTAGGTAAACAGATGTCTTACTAAAATTTAAAGAGATTAAAAAGTTTACAAAAAAATTATAAATTTTTATATCTTATGGGGTAAATTGAAAATGAATAATTTTAATTGCTGAATAGATGATTAGTTAATATTGTGTTTAAAAATATTAATCAATGTTGTATCTTAAGAACTAGTGTGTACTGGAATATCAACCATTTATTTATACCGATCATAAAAAAAAATCAAAATGAATTAATTCATTTATTTACTCGTTAGAAATAAAATTAAACATGAAAACATTACGCACTCACCTTTAAATTAAAACTAAATCAAATCATAAATCATTCTACAAGTAGTTGTAATAATATATTATATAATCAAATGCAAAACAGTATAAATTCAATAAGATAACATGCAATAAATTTAAAATATATATACAATTTAAATAAGATATTAGATAATCAAAATTGAATCTGCTACTTAATTTAAATTTGAAATCAAAATCAAATTTTATCATTATGTAAGTTACTTAACACTTGACTCAAAGCTACTTAAATAAACTCGCTCTTGTTTTTTCACACTTCTTCGACCAAACCCTCAATATATTGTTCATTATTTTTTCATATTTGTTAACCTTTACAAAATATTGTTTTTATAAATATATATATATTAAATAATTATATAAATAAATAAATTCATTTTAAAATATATTTTTAATTATTAAAATACAATATATATATATATATATATATATTTCAAAGTTAAATAATATCAACAATAGTTACTTATTTAAAATGTTCAAACAAAATACACACGTAGTGATAATGAATCATCACGGTCTAATCTTTATGTATTACATCAATTATAATGTGTAAAAATAATAAAAAACAATAATTGAAACATCTAATAACAACAAATAAAAGTCAAGAAACAAAATATTTTTCAATATCACATTAATTTAGAATCTTAACAATACATTTTAAAATATATTTTGAAATATTAAAATACAAATATATATGTTTCCAAGTTAGATAATATTAACAAACAAAATAAAGTAAAACTGTGAATAATTTACTTTTAAAAGTGGGGTTTTATCACCATGATTTATGCTTTGAAACAAACCTTGATTAATCAAAAAACATATACATTTATATTAATAGAAAATTATGTTTTTCTACGGATATCATCAAAGTAATTATATATAAATATTATTTATATTTTTAATATAATATATATAATATAAATTACAAATATATGTTATTTGAAATTTTTATTTTGATTCCAGTAAAAACAGTAGTTTTAGGTTTAAAACTCTAAGAAAATAGAATTGACCATTTTTCAGTTTTTAATTTTTATTTTATAAGTTATTTATCCAAATTTTTAGGTTTGAAAAAAAGAGTTACTATATCAAATTAAATATATATTGAAAATGACAACCGAGTAGGTGGATATTGAAAACGCACTGAAATTTATTTTGACTAAAATAAAGAAACAACAATTTTCTTGGAAGTTTCCCAATGCAGGATTCGATGATTCGATGATTCCAGAGTCATTGCTTCATTATTCAATAGTTTTTTTTATGATGTATCATATTATTTTTAATATTTAATAGTTATTTTTGTTTCAATAGTGTTGTAAAGTCACATTTTAATAATATTTTAGTTTTATTTTAATTGTTTTTAAATTATAAATATTTAAATTATCATATTTAAATTATTTTAGTGTTATTTTTACTATGTAAAAAATAATATTGTAGTTAAACAAAATATAAACTCGTGGTGGCGAATCTTTAGGGTGGTTTCTTTGTTTTTTTTTTTTCTGTTAATATTTGTTGATACTGGAAAGTTTCTGTTATTTTTCATAAATATTTTAGTTTTGTTTTTGATTATTAGATACTGTGAAATTATTTTTTATTAGTCATTGTTTTGATTTTTTTTTATCTAGATTTCAGGGTGTAAAAATTACTTTTAAAATAAACAATTGATTTTACACTTTGTTTGGTATAACTTATTTTACTATTTAAGTATATTGATTTCATGAAGATTATTTGAGATAATTTAAAGAAAAAAAAGTCGTGTTAAAGATGAAAAGGAACTGAGAGTTTTGAAAATATTATTTTTTGAATGACCACTTTACCCTGTGTAAATTGTTATGTGTTTTTTTTCTCTATTTAATTTTTTTTTTATAATAATTATATTATTTAGTTTCTTTTTATAACATCACTTTAATCATAAGTTTAGAGTAAGTTTAAGACTTAAAAAAAAGTCAAAACTCATTATATATTACTAAATGTTTTATTAAGTTTTTCACAATATAAAACATTAATTTACGTGATTGAAATCATTAGTAAAGTTAATGATATATTGTACAGTTGAGATCACTTATCATCTAAAATCTTACTTCAATTTCACACATGAACATCATTCACATTCCTTCTGTTGTTTAAAATAATGATAGAATTATAGATAATTGAATAAAGTTATAAATAATTAAAAATTACGATATTATAAGATTTAAAAAAAGTTAAAAATATAATTTAAAAAAAAAAATTTATAAAAATTATATTATATTAAATTTCATAATTTAAAAATTGACTAGACAAAGTTTCCAAATTACCAGAATGAGTATATGTCATTTCTATTTAAACATTAACTTATTCATTTATGTACATTATTTCATTATTTTTATTTAAATAATAATTAAACTGTAATATAAAGAAGAACCTGCACGCTCACTCACGTACACTATATTGCTTAATTATTTAATTTTTTTAAGAGACAAAAACTATGGATAACATTTATAGATTAATCAATTTTAACTGAGATTAATTTATATAAAAAAATCACTGCATTGTTTTTAATCACAATAAATTTTATTTCTTGAATCTTGATTTTTTTGTTTTCACCCTGACTTTGTGGAAGATTTAAACCAATAATTTTATAACAAAAATATATATAGTTTTGATTTCCTTCATTTAAATTTAACCATTTAGTTATTTTGTTTTGTGAACTCCAAATCGAGTGTAGTAATTGTGAGGAGTTATTAAGTAAAAAGGCCGAGCCGAAAGCCGAAAGAGGCCCAATTGGAGGGTTCAAAAAGCAAAAAGAGGGACGAAGAGATCCGAGTAATAGATGTTTCTAGAAGGTTAGAGGATTCTCCAGACATCTCTGGGACCAATTGAGTGGAGCACGTCTTTTGTTTCGTTAAAAACTGGGAATTTAAGAAGTGCAAAGGTCACAAACACAAATATTAAACACAAACCCAAAATACCACACCGGCCCCAGACCAAACTAACTCAAGAGTCACTCCCTCTACTCTCTCTAGCCCCCTTTATTAGGATTGTTCCAGAACCTCTCAAAACCCTTTTTCTCATTCTTTCTCTCTGTTTTTCGATCGCTTCCACTGGTAAACCCTATTTCCTCTTTCCTTAGATTTCTCTTCCTTTTGCCTCTTTTTCTCATAGATCTGTGTCTCCTCCTTATTATATTCATGCATTTTCTCTACAATTAAGGTTTATGTTACCGCCTCTTGAATTAAGAGGAGGTTTTTTTTGTTGTGTTCAGTCTTTTGCTTGTTGCCTGAATTTATGAATGTTAAACTGCAGTTTTGTTGGGAAGTGTGGAGTGATTTGATCTCCGAAGCTTGGTTTATCATGCAAGATGTTGTTTTGTTTCTTTTTCAAGATGATATTTTTTTTAAATGGAATTTGTAGTGCTGAATGTTGTGCTATGGATGTTAGAATGTATTTGAATAACTGTTGTATTTGATTGTTGCTGCTGTGACAGTGCATGAGTTGGTATTCTAGGCATTTTTATTTTAAGGGCAAGAAATTGTGTTGATGTGACACGGGACTTGTTTTGTTTTCCTCCATCAGGTGTTTTTTTGGACTTAGAGATCAAGCAAAAATGAGTGTGGTTGGATTTGATTTTGGTAACGAAAGCTGCATTGTTGCGGTTGCAAGACAGAGGGGGATTGATGTGGTGCTCAATGATGAGTCCAAGCGTGAAACACCTGCAATTGTATGCTTTGGTGACAAACAACGGTTTCTTGGGACCGCTGGAGCTGCAACTACTATGATGAATCCAAAGAATTCAATCTCACAGATAAAGAGCTTGATTGGTAGACAATTTTCAGATCCTGAACTGCAGCGAGATCTGAAAACTTACCCTTTTCTTGTCACTGAAGGGCCTGATGGATATCCATTGATTCATGCAAGGTACTTGGGTGATGTTAAAACATTTACACCTACCCAAGTGTTTGGAATGATGTTATCAAACCTTAAAGAAATAGCTGAGAAAAATCTGAATGCTGCTGTTGTTGATTGTTGCATTGGAATTCCACTTTATTTTACTGATTTGCAGAGGAGGGCAGTCTTGGATGCAGCCACTATAGCAGGGTTACACCCTCTTCGACTATTTCATGAAACAACAGCAACTGCATTGGCTTATGGAATTTATAAGACTGATCTTCCTGAAAATGATCAGCTGAATGTTGCCTTTGTTGATGTTGGACATGCCAGCATGCAAGTGTGCATTGCTGGATTTAAAAAGGGTCAGCTTAAAGTGTTGGCCCAGTCATTCGATAGGTCTCTAGGTGGGAGGGACTTTGACGAGGTTTTGTTCCATTATTTTGCTACAAAGTTTAAGGATGAGTACAAGATTGATGTATTGCAAAATGCTAGGGCTTGTATAAGATTGAGGGCTGCTTGTGAGAAGCTGAAGAAGGTGCTTAGTGCTAATCCAGAGGCACCTCTAAACATAGAGTGCTTGATGGATGAGAAGGATGTCAGAAGCTTTATCAAGCGTGATGAGTTTGAGCAACTAAGTCTTCCAATTTTGGAACGAGTGAAGGGACCATTGGAGAAGGCACTTGCGGAGGCAGGTCTTACAGTTGATAATATTCACGTGGTTGAGGTGGTTGGTTCTGGATCCCGTGTACCTGCTATAAACAAAATATTGACAGATTTCTTCAAAAAGGAGCCTAGGCGGACAATGAATGCAAGTGAGTGTGTTGCCAAGGGCTGTGCATTACAGTGCGCAATTCTCAGTCCAACTTTCAAAGTGAGGGAGTTTCAGGTAATTTTCTTTCTGCTTGTATTATTCTCTGGTTCAAAAGCCCCCTTGATAATGCAAGACTGTTTAGACTAATGTAGAACTGTTTAGATCTCAAGAATCATGTTTTCAGCATTTGTTTGATATTTTTCCGGTACATGTTATGTACTTTGAATTGCATTTTCTTTGGTATCTCCCTTTACATTAGATTATAATTTCATTGTAAATTATGCTTAACAACTGCTGGTTTGGTGTGGTGAATTGTTTGTCTTGTGTTAATATTATATTTTATATAATTTTGATCTTCTGTTTCATGATGTGAAGGTCAATGAAAGCTTTCCTTTCTCAATTTCTCTCTCGTGGAAAGGTTCAAGCTCTGATGCACAGGAAAGTGGACCAGATAGTAAACAAAGTACCCTTGTCTTCCCCAAGGGAAATCCCATACCAAGTTTTAAGGCACTGACAATCTACAGGCAAGGAACGTTTTCTATTGATGTTCAATATGATGATGTGAGTGGTTTGCAAACACCTGCAAAGATCAGCACATACACTGTAAGTTGGTATTTAAGTTTTTATTTACATGCAATACACATAATACATTCTTTTGTTAGTCATTTGACTTCAAAGTTAAATGTGCAAAGAGCAGCACATATACTGTAAGTCTGCTTTAAAGTTTTTATTTATATGCACACGCAATACATTCTTTTGACAGTCATTTGACGCCCCAATTGTACTAAAATGTATGCAGATTGGCCCTTTTCAATCAACAAAAGGTGAAAAAGCAAAAATTAAAGTTAGAGTTAGGTTGAATCTGCATGGAATTGTATCTATCGAATCTGCAACTGTAAGTCCCTCCCTGTAGCATTGGTTTTTGATTTTCTTATTTCTCCTGTATACCTGTGAAGTTGTTATGGAAGTAAACCATATGGCCCCTGTTTCTTACCTCATATTTTTCTCCCTTAAGCTCTTGGAAGAGGAAGAAATTGAGGTTCCTGTTTCCAAAGAATCAGCAGGAGAAAATACCAAGATGGAAACTGATGAAGCTGCTGCTGATACTGCCACACCTCCTAGCGCCAATGACAATGATGTTAACATGCAAGATGCTAATGTCAATGCCAATCCATCTGCTGATGTCACTGGGGCTGAAAATGGTACCCCTGAGGCAGGAGATAAACCTGTGCAAATGGATACTGATACCAAGGTAATGGTCAAAAGAAAATTTAAGCATATGATTGAAATGTGTTTTGTGTAATTGTTAATTTTTTTAGATGTGATATTTCTATTTTTGATATTTAGATCTTATGTTGTTTTGTGGTTTTCTGTCTATATTTTCTTCTGATAGTATACTCATCAATAAGACACCATTGACAATTGCGATCAGAGTCAGGAGTTTATTAGATCTTAAATGAATTATAATAAATAGTATATTTGGTATATAAGATGATAGTGTGAACTTAATTTTTCTGGACATTGTTTGGATTAATTGTGGTATTTCGCTTTTTTCCTTGTTTTGAGGTGCATGAGGCTGTTTGTTTTGTTTTCAGCTCTTCATTTATAATTGACTTAACTCTTGTAAGGTCTTGTTTTCATGTTTCCTTTGTCCAATTTTTGTCAATCAAATACTGAAAATAATTTATCAAACAAGAAAATAAATCAAGGGTGACCTAACTCATTACACTCCAGTAGTTTGAATATTAAATGACCTTTGTATTATGCCCATCTATCAAGTTGTCGATTTGGTCCTTTTTAGGTAGTAATTGAACTGCTTTTACTTGAAACAGGCTGAGGCTCCAAAGAAGAAGGTGAAGAAAATAAATGTTCCCGTGGTGGAGGTAGTTTATGGAGCAATGTCAGTTGCGGATGTTCAGAAAGCTGTCGAGAAGGAGTTTGAAATGGCTTTGCAAGATCGAGTGATGGAGGAAACAAAAGACAAGAAAAATGCTGTAGAGGCTTATGTTTATGACATGAGAAACAAGGTTAGAGTTGTCATGATTTTCTTGTTATTTTATGTGGAGTATTTGATCGTTACCAGACTAATTTCTTGTTATCATTTCAGCTTAATGACAAATACCAAGAGTTTGTCATTGATTCAGAGAGGGAAGCATTCACTACTAAACTTCAGGAGGTGGAAGACTGGCTATATGAAGATGGTGAAGATGAGACTAAAGGTGTATACATTGCCAAACTAGAAGAGCTCAAGAAGGTGAGATATTTTGGGGATTAAAAAATCTGACCCTAGCTGATTATGGTATTCCTAAGGCCTGGTTGTTTTAGAGATTACTTTCCAAGGATGGAATGAACATAAGTATTATTCATAAAAGTGGGCGAAAATGATATGTTTGTGTTTTAGTTTTTACAATCTGATTGGATATTTACTTGATTGCAGCAAGGTGATCCAGTTGAAGAGCGTTACAAAGAATTCACAGAGAGGGGTTCAATAATTGACCAACTCGTCTATTGTATAAATAGTTATAGAGAAGCTGCAATGTCAAGTGATCCCAAATTTGATCACATCGACATCAATGAGAAACAGAAGGTAATTGGTTGATACTGATTCTCTCTTATTCATATTTTCCTATTTGGCATTGAGCTGGACATGTTTTCCATTTTATTTGTTTTTGCAGGTCTTAAATGAATGCTTGGAAGTTGAGAAATGGCTCAGGGAGAAAAAGCTTCAACAGGATACGCTCCCAAAGTATGCCTCCCCTGTACTTTTGTCAGCTGACATAAGAAAGAAAGCTGAAGCTGTTGACAGGTATTTGCTTTTGTTCTTTAGATTTAGGTCTCTCTTCTGTGTGCGGCATTTTCATTAACCTTGCTCAATTGTGTTTCAATAAAAGGTTCTGTAAGCCAATTATGACAAAACCAAAGCCACCTCCGCCAAAGCCAGCCACTCCAGAGGCACCAGCAACCCCACCTCCTCAGGGTGGTGAACAGCAACAGCAGCCGCAACAATCACCATCTCAGGAGAACCCTAATGCCAGCAGTAATGAAAATGCAGGGGACAATGGTAATCCGGCCCCGCCACCACCATCTGCTGAACCAATGGAGACTGAGAAATCAGAGAACACAGGCTCTGCTTAATTTTTGTTGTTGATTTTGCCATGATCTCTTTCTATGATACGTACATTGTGCCTGAAAAAGTAGGTATGGGTGAGTTGATGCTGGAAAATTTGTTTATGGGTGAATTATGGTCTTGGGCCCGGTTTTTTTTTTTGTCAAACTCTTACGATCTCTAGGATTTTAGATTATTTGTGTACCATTTTCTATAAGTGGAATTACAATGCTTGTTTTCATTGAGTTAAACTTTTGATTTTCCTTTCGATGTTCCATTTTTTTCCCCATTTCCCTTTGTGAATCTTCTTACATTTCTTTCTGCAATTTAGGTTAGAGGAATGCCTTTTAATGTTATATAATAGAATCTGTTTTTAGTGAGATTGGTCAGTTAATCATCTTTAGGATCCAGAAGTTGGGCTGAATTCTATAGAGTTATTGAAATTATTATTCTTTTTAAGTATTTTATTTTTGACATATTGAAACATATTTGTTTGAATTCATTAGTTTTTTTTTAAAACTTTTTAATTGGAAACATTTAAATACAAAATGATTAAATGTGTGATAACTATCATGTGTATTTTTCAGACTTTTAAATTGAAATCATATGTTTTCTATTTTATTAAACTTAATTATATGGGTAAAATTACATCTATATATATATATTTATTTTTTATTTTTTTAAATTCTTCCACTTTCATATCTTCTAAAGTTGTCTATTCAAATAATATACTTTTCTAACGAAATAGTTTAAATTCTCTAAAACTCCAAACGCAGAACAAATTTTCAAGTTTTGTATAATAATTTACTTAGAGGAGTATTTTATAATTCAGGACTACTATAATTTAATTAAGTTATAAGGAGAGGGTGATACTTAAGAAATTATAGTGATTTTTAGTTAAACACGCAATTGGTTTCTATATATGTAAAACAATATTAAGTTAATAAATAGAACATTGTGGATTTGTTTTTTGTTACATTTATTTTTTCCATACAATTTTATTAAAAAAAAGTTATGAAAAAGGAACCAACAAAATGGAAGACACAAATCTGAGGTAGATTTTTTTTCTAAAAGAATCAAATAAGAGGGAGAAAGAGATGAATAATGGGGAATGTTGAACAAAACGTAAATTTAGAATGTAAATAATAATTAGCTTTTTTTTCAACCTAATATCACGGGCCTGATTTGTGAATTTTTACATGCTTCTTCGTGCACCTCCATACCTTCTTGTCTCACTCCCATATTTTTCATATCAAATGTAAAAATATTTTTTATCTTTTGTACTACCACATACATAATTTGAATGTTTTTGGATATGGAAGTCTTCTTTATATTTATGAAATTCAGAAACTAATAATACATTTTAAAAAACTTTCATTATAATCCATAAGGTAATCTTGTATATAGAATTTTTTTTTGAATTATATAATCTAAAAATAATTATAAAAGACTTCTGAAAATAATTATAAAAAACTTCTGAATTACATAATCATATATTTTTGAAATACAAAAACTTAAGGGTGGTACAAAAAAGTATGGGGTGCAGGAAGAAGTAGTTCACAAGTTTTTATAAGAAGCCCAGCCCATTTGATGGAAACAGGCCCAATTAGTTGTTCTTTTTTCCTTCTTCTTTTGGGTATTTGCTTCGTCTACGGTGTGAAGTGTGAGTGAAAACTGAAAAAACAGAGAGAAGGTTGCGAATACCGTTAATAAAAAAACAGGTTCAACACAATTCTACTTTTATGTTGAAGAGACGAAAGAGAAGGTTGCGAATATCATGTATGGGTTTCGAATCTCATTGATTGAATATTTAATTTTGAAGCAAACCTTTTGCAGTTCATGCTTTGTCGCAGAAATTAAAATGAGAGAAAAATTTGTTACGTTCAGTTTCAGGTACGCAAGTTTTGTTGTCGTAGCATATAGCTCGATGAAGATCCAATGATGCTTGCTGAATCATTGCTGCAATGAAGAGGGGAATATCAACTTTTCCCCCTTTCTCTCAGAGATTAAAGCAAACAGGTTCTACTCACTCGCTCACTCAACTTAAATGATGTTCTTTGTCGTTGCTGTTTATTCTGTTTGTTTGATATTATCAACTGTAACTTCTGAGTTTGTTTGATTTGAATTCAGGCAATGGAATTTTTTACCATATCTGATTTGGTGTGATTTTTATTAAACTCGCAGAAAATGAGATTGTTCAAATGTTTCGGTTGCCTAATCCCCATGAAGGAAACCACCAGAACGTTCCCGTGAAAGGAGGATATGGGTCGAGGAAGGAACCTTATTCTCGGACATTGGATGAGAGATTCATTAGGATTTTGAAAATATTTAAATGGGGACCTGATGCAGAAAAGGCCTTGGAAGTGCTGAAACTGAAGGTTGATGCTCGCTTGGTTCGCGAGATTCTGAAGGTAGATGTTGAGGTCAGTGTTAAGACTCAGTTTTTTAAGTGGGCTGGGAAGAGGAGGAATTTTGAACATGATTCAACCACTTACATGGCGTTGATTCGCTGCTTGGATGAACATAGGATGTTTGGCGACGTGTGGAAGACAATACAAGACATGGTTAAGGGTTCATGTGCAATGGGTCCTGCTGAATTGTCTGAAATTGTGAAGATCTTGGGCAGGATCAAGATGGTTAACAGGGCATTATCTGTCTTTTACCAGGTTAAGGGTCGCAAGTGCAGACCCACAGCGACCACTTACAACTCTGTCATCTTGATGCTGATGCAAGAGGGACATCATGAAAAGGTCCATGAGCTGTATAATGAAATGTGCAGCGAAGGCCATTGTTTTCCTGACACCGTTACGTACAGTGCACTTATATCAGCATTTGCTAAACTAAATCGTGATGACTCTGCCATTAGATTATTTGATGAGATGAAGGAAAATGGATTGGAGCCCACTGCGAAGATTTATACAACTTTAATGGGAATATACTTTAAGTTGGGTAGGGTTGAAGAAGCATTGGGCCTATTCAAGGAGATGAGAGTGAGGCGGTGTCTCCCAACTGTCTTTACTTACACAGAATTGATAAGGGGGCTGGGGAAGTCTGGGAGGGTTGAAGAAGCATACATGACATACAAGAAGATGCTGAAAGATGGTTGCAAACCTGATGTCATTCTGATGAATAATTTGATTAATATTTTGGGAAGATCTGATCGCTTAAGAGATGCTATTAAGCTTTTTGATGAAATGAAATTGCTGAATTGTGCTCCTAATGTTGTGACATATAATACCATCATCAAATCTTTATTCGAGGCCAAAGCGCCACCTTCTGAAGCTTCTTCATGGTTTGAGAGGATGAAGAAAGATGGAATAGTCCCCAGCTCATTTACTTATTCAATTCTCATTGATGGTTTCTGCAAAACAAATCGAGTTGAGAAGGCTCTGTTGCTTCTTGAGGAGATGGATGAAAAAGGCTTTCCACCTTGTCCTGCTGCCTACTGCAGCCTGATCAACACCCTCGGAGTAGCAAAGCGCTATGATGTTGCAAATGAGCTATTCCAGGAGTTGAAGGAGAACTGTGGAAGTTCAAGTGCTCGTGTGTATGCTGTAATGATTAAGCATTTTGGAAAATGTGGGAGACTGAATGAAGCTATCAATCTTTTTAACGAGATGAAAAAACTTGGATGCACTCCTGATGTTTATGCTTATAATGCTCTCATGACTGGAATGGTAAGGGCTGAAAGGGTGGATGAAGTTTTCTCCTTGTTTAGAGCTATGGAAGAAAATGGTTGCTCCCCAGATATAAATTCTCATAATATTGTCCTGAATGGTTTGGCTAGAACAGGTGGCCCAAAGCGTGCTTTGGAAATGTTTGAAAAAATGAAGAACTCAACTATTAGGCCAGATGGGGTTTCTTACAACACCATTCTTGGTTGTCTAAGCAGAGCAGGTATGTTTGAAGAGGCTGCAAAACTTATGCAAGAAATGAGTTCAAAAGGATTTCAGTATGACCTCATCACCTACTCTTCAATACTTGAGGCAGTCGGTAAGGTTGATGATTGTAAAATGGTAGAGTCATGAGAGCCATCTGGTATCACCTTTTTGAGAGACTCTGTTAATGATTATTAACTATACCCTTGAATTGCATTACTGATTTTGAAGTGAGGAACTAATGTTTTTTATTACAAGGGGATAGGAACATTCAATGAAGAAAACCAATATTGTAGAAAAATCCCTCATATATTAGTTTAGAAACCTTAGAAAGTGTAGTTGATTTCAATCTGAGGAAGGAATTTTTTTATTACATTAATTAGTTACCCTGACCTTTATGCTATGTTATTATGTTGTATGTGTCAGAGTTTTTCTTTTTTTCTTTCAAACAATGGCTTGCAATTCTTTTTACCATCAATGGGAAGATAAGGATGGAAGATAAATAGAGAAAGAAGTAGTATTATAACGTTAGGAAATTGTTTTATGGATAGTGCGACTCTTTATTTTGAGTAATAGCACATTCCAAAACAGTTTATTTACATGTCTTTTTATTTTGAGTAATGATATAAATAGCAACTTATTCTTTCGTTTAACCATACCTATTCTATAATCCGTCTTAAGAATAGTAACACAAGTTCATCTGACTGACATCCTGACATCCTTGAGGTGTTTAGAGTTATTCTGGAGTAGTGAAAAACATAAAAAAAATTGAATTAACTTTTTTGTAACTTAAAATTAGTTTATATATAAATTAATTTGTAAAAGTTTTTAATTTTTATTTTCATCGAACTTGTGCAAAAATAAATTTCATATTTTAAAAAAAAACTAGAAATTTGACCAAAGCAACTCTTAAAGTTACACCCAATAGCTGTAGGAAAATTATGTTTGCACAATTATGTAGATATGATTGTATTTTGCAGCATCAATATGAAGTGCTTTACTAAAATTAATATTTTAACATGTCTTTTAAGTTTTTGAAAATTAAAATGTAAGGAGTTAACTTCTATAAAGTTGCATTAATAATCTTAACAAATTTTTATTAAGATTTAGATATGCTCTTTGTTATAATAATTATAATGGACTCTAAATGATTCTAATATCATATTAAAAAGTGAATTTTAATTTCAATTCAATCTTATAAAATTAAAGTAAAATTTATACCTATATAATATAAAATATGGTTATCCCTAAATCTATAACATTTATATACAAACTTGTAACAATTAAAAGTTAGCACAACATGTCACATGGGTTCATTTTGGAGGGATAGCAAGATAAGACTTGGTAGGGAGAGGGAGATAATAATAATGAACATTTTAAGACTATTATAAACCCTTTGTTCTCCAAATTAAAATGCTATGGTCCCTCCCCTTTAGAAAAGTGGTTAAACTTTACCTTTTTCTTTACCACTTCTATTCTATGTACGATTGTCAATCAGAGGAATCCATGAAAACAACTCAAAGGACAGTACTGAAAACCTCTTGGAAAAAAACAAAATTTACAAAATGAATTGAATAATAACATTTAATAAAAAAACTGAGATGTGTATGTTTATAAACTCATCACCAATCATTCAACTATTGTATTTGCATATACTTATATAATGTTATTTAATTATAGCAAATATTCAACATATTTTTTCATACCAAAAAGTAAATATCTTGAATACAAATATGATTTAATAAATTTATAATAATTTAATTATATTTCTAATTGATGTAAAATAAGATTCGATTTAAAATAAAAATAGGGGTGCCCAAAAGTATTATGAAGTATAAGGCTTACAATAATCTTTGAGAGCATGCGTCAATTATATATTTCAGAGCACGCTTTTCTTTAAACTTTCCATTTGGGGCGTTTCTCCATAACAGACAATGAGTTAGGAGCCTGTCACCTGGTCAAATCAATCATTCTTCTTTGCAAGTCATGTTCTCATTGCAACTTCTTTTATAGGCTCCAAATTGAACAGATATCACACATTATCTGTCGAAAAATGGTGGACAGAAGTTTTTTTTTTTATGTAGCAAATTATTTTTTAATTTGATAGTAGCTGTCTAATGCCTTTCCCTGTCTATTGGGGGATAGCAGAGTTATTTGATGTCATATATTTCAGAAAGATTTGTCATAAAAGGAAACGATGTAAAACTGCATGAAGTTATCTGCATATGGATCTGAATCCAAATTAAAGGAACTTGAGCCCTTTCACATGATCATAACAGTGATGGATTGAGGGTTTGACATGAACACCACAGGGATTATAAAACTGCAGAAACATTATTCATCTAAACTTGGCAACAAAATTGGAAATGAATCTATTTATACGATATCTTCTATAAGATTTGATACAGAATGAACTGTAATCGATCACCTGTTAAATAACATATACATGAACAATCTCTGTTTTCTTTAAAAACTATAAATAAAAATGTCAACTCATTTAGTAAGTAATTCACATCATCGAATATTATTCATGAATTTGAAAATATAACAGTAAAGAAATGGACCAGATAGGCATTGAGCACAATTTTGAAAATGGAAACAATGACTTGGTAGTAAAATGCAATTTTGCTGGCAAGAAGGGGCAAAATGCCTCAAATATGATACAACTAATAATCTAGTGTCTTCATTGTATCTTACACAGCAATGGCAACTACAATGCATAAGATTTCACATACCATTCTCAGCAGAATCATCGTTCTCATCATTTATCTGCTCTAGTTTTGAAATCTCAAACTGCAAATTCCCAAACATCTGCCTCTTCTGTGTTTCCAAATCCTTATGGAAATCCATTCTCATCTTTTCCAGTTCCATCATCTGCTGCCTTTTACTATTTTCTATCTTTTCATATATCTTACTGAATTTTTGAATGGAATCGGCAAGTAACCTGAAGGAAGAAGCCTCACCACTGCTCCTTCCTTTCCTTTTCTTTGCTTGAAGTCCATCCGAACCTTCTTCACCGGTAGATTCCACATTCTCAGGACTATCCCTTATTTCATCCAATCCATTAGCATGATTCAAATAAACTCCGGGGTTAGTAAAAACATACTCTCCTGAATCCAAACCACAAGAGATACCAACTTGTTGTGGAGGAGAATTCATTAGCTCATCCATCTTTTTAAAATAAACCCATTTGCAATCTCCACCATCACTATCTGGAAATTTAGCCTTCTCCTTCTTGTATTTTTTCTTCAGTGTGTCAAGGCGGTTTCTACACTGAGTTTCCGTCCTTTCAATTTTTGAAACCCGTGCTACCATTTTCGATACTTGCTGCCACTCCTCACACCGAAGACTCTTCCTTCCATGTTGAAGAAACCTATATCCCCATGCATCAAGAAGAACAAATGTCTCATGCTCAGTCCAGTCAGTAAGTGAATTCCTACCCCCAGAAGATAGTTTGGGAGCTGAAGGAACTGGAGCTGCTGCAGCTGATGGCGCTGGCACACGAGGAGCAAGTTCATAGGTTGAAATCAAACTCTTCAGCTTTTGCTTCTTTGGGTGCCACTCCAAATCATCTTCAGTCTTAGTGGCATAATAACTAATCTGTTTATTGTCCTCTACCTCCTCTACCTCCTCTACCTCCTCTTCCTCATCACCATTTTCATCACCACCCCCATCCATGCCATTTTCTTCATCCCCATCCTTTTGGCCAAGCTGAAGGCTGTTACTTTGATCAACCTCATCATCTCCTTCTAACTGCTCTTGTTCTTCATCTTCATCATGATGATGGGCATACTCAGCATTAACCGGGAGGGAATATGGAGAATTCTGATAACCATAACCATAACCATAACCATAACCTCGTTGGTGACTGATGATGCGATATGGGTTAGGGTGATAGCTCGCATCATCCTCAATGCCATCCATTGAGAAACAGAATATTGGTAGGAAACTAGAGCTACAAAACTAGTAATATCTCTCTATCTCCCTTAACCAACCATTCAACAAACCCTCTTTGAGCACACTCTAATATTCTATTCCAATCAAAATCAATTGCATGACCCTAATATTCACAATAATATTTCTTGCATGTATGAACAAAATGAATTTAGGAAAAATAATTGCATCCAATTTCTCATTGAATTTCATGAGATAAAAGCAAAAGCATGAAACATGAGAAGATTGTGATTAGTGTTTCATACCTGAGAGAACGCAATTTCTGGGAAACGAAAAGTGTGAGAAATTGCAAACAGAGTGAGAAAAAAAGGAAAATAAAGAAACTGTCATTTGGCAAAGCACCATCACAAGTTCCACAGAGATAGAAGGTGCTCTTTGCTAACGTGAGCCTGGTGCGTGCCGTATAATTAATACTTTTCATTTTTTATTTATTTAATTTTAGTTTCTTATTATTATTTTCATATTATATTTGGACGCATTGTTAAACCCAAGATCTCGATCCCGTCTCCAAGAAAAAACCACGTCACGCTTCGTGCATGATTCAAATTTTAAAATTATTAAAAAAATTATCTTTATTTTAAAAACAGCAAAATAAAATAGAGATATTTTTACTATTAATAAAATAAATAAATTATAAAAATAATATTAAAAATAAAAATGATAAAATTAGCTTTCCGAATTAGGATGCATTATTTGTATATTTATTAAATATGTGTAAAGGGTCATAACTAATAATATTTGACAGAAGTAAAATGTGACTCTTTTTTTCTCTTATTTTTGTTAAAGCACTATTTTGTTTTTTATTTATTTAATCTTAGTGCCAGTAATCTAAATGTCTCTTTTAATTTGATCCAATTGTATGATTTTCAAAGTATTTGTTCACAAAAATATGTGAAAATACACATATGAATAATAAGTATATGTATTTGAAGTATTTTTGAAATCTTATTTTTTTTATAATGATGTTGATAAGAAAATTAATAGTGGTTTTTATTTTATTGATAAGAAAAACTCTTAAAATTGAAAATGATTTATTCGAATTTGTTTACTAGAAAGATGAATTTTATCTGTACTCTTGTGTTAGGACGTAATACTTTATGATAAAACTTTTTTAGAAGTTTATATTTTAAGAAATCTTTTAAAGAAATGTTATTTAAAATTATAAAAAAATAAAATAAAAAGAAAAAGTATTCATGGATATTAGGGAATTTTAAATTGTGTGTGATGGTTAATAAATAAATAATATTGAATTTTTTTCTAGACAGAACAGATATATATAATTACGTTCTTAAGTGGGATAAAAATGGAGGTGAAAGATCACAAAAATGTTTATTTCTCATGTTCATAACCATTTCCTCTTAGAATCATTAAAATAAGTGTAAACATATTAAAACAAGTCTAAACATATGAATATATCTCAGTGTACATTTTTTAGCTAGTCATTAATTAATCAACTTATAATTATGTGCAATTAAATTGAATAGAGTATGATTAATCCACCAATTCACTTAAGAAAATACTCAATCATAAATAAATATTAAAATTTAGTAAATTGAGTTTCATTAGAACGATTTAATATAATAGAAGTTGTGTTTCTCACATGACTATTGAATTCGTTATACCTCTTAATTGAATATAAGGATAAGGATAAATTAATCCATTGAACACCCCTTTACGTATAGAAAACATGAATTGCAAAATACAAGGTGTTAACCATGGAATTTGGTAACTGAAACAAATCATATAATCATCTTTCAAGATGATTGTAAGTTGTACAAGAAAGTGTCTTTGACATAATTGTCCAATATGTCACTTGACATTTTGTTGTAAATCGTGTTACATCTTAGATCATTGTTTTCAAGCCATACACTGATGATTTCAATTACTTCAAGTCAATACTAAAAGTTGATAGGACATTTTTTATTGAAAAATACTATGAAACTTTGCTAATTGCAATTGGTCAATATGAAAACCGAAACATATTCTCTTTAGCTTTTGCAATAGTTGGATGTGAAATAAAAGAAGCCTTGACATGATTATTCCAATTGTTACAAGTATGTCACACCACAATTAAATATAAAAGGAACGATTATATTATCAACATTACAATATGCAAAAGTTGATTGAGAAAAAGATAATCTCCTTTTTAGTATATTGCATACGACACATTAAATTCAAAAAATACAATTGAAGAGATAACTAATAAACACAATTTATTTTCCTTACATTTCATTAATCAATATTATAAAATGACATAAACTTTAAATAAATAATTTCATTTGTTAGAGTAAGTAAACAACCAATTCATTTATTCAACCTACAATCATAATATTGTTCATACAAATACAAATAACAAGATGAGCTCTTGTAATATTTTTGCAATTTTTATATGACAAATTCTTTACTTCATTTCACACTTTATATCATTTTATTTCATGTCTTATTTAAAACAAATCTTACAATTTTTTACACATATATTAATAATTTAGAACATATTATACAATTTGCCAAATAATTTTTTATTACACTTTTTAAAAATTACAGATTATTATTTCATTCATTTGTTCAATAATTTTAACAACATATTTATTTTTTATTCATTTCTCAATTAAAAATATTTCTGAATTGTGTTTTGTATACATAACTTCACTATTAATTAAGATCGTGATCAAACTTGACAACTTCTGCATTTGATACAACACCAAAGTCATGGTAACAAGATTTCAATTCATTTTTTTTTCTAACACGAAACTTCTATTGTATGAAGCTAGTGAAACGTGTCTTCTAAACTTAATTTTGTTTATCCATTCTAATTAATAATTTTGATCCAAATACATTGATTTTTCTTTTAACATACAAATAGTTAATTAATATCACATAATATTAAAATTTAAATAATTAAAAATAAAAAATATTTTTAGATGATTAAAATATAAACCGACTAAATTTTATAGAAAATGTGCGTGTGTGTATACGTGTGTATATATATATATTATACGGTACAGGGATAATACGTATTTGTATATGTATTGTAGCTCTCAATGATGAGAGTGAGACGAGAAAGAGAGAGAGAGAGAGAGAGAGTAGTACATCGGAAGACTCAGTGAGTTCACTGTTTCTCTGACTTTGATGCATGCAGATGCAGGTGGAAGAAGACGGTGAAAACTAAAAAAGAAATCCGATTAACTGTGAAGAGAAGAATGTGAAGAGGGTTGTGTAAGTGTAAACAAAAGGTTTGGTCTTTGCTGCTGATGTTCATCACTGCAAGTTTTACGCATTTGGGTTTCCCTCAGATTGAAAAAAGCAGGTCTCTTTACACTAAATTTCTCTGCTTTCATTCCTCACCAATCGATGCATTCTAGGATTTTTCTTATTCTTTTAGTTTGCTGTTCCTAAAATGTTTAGTGGTTTCGGAGTTCATTCCAAATAATCTCAGTGGTTTTTTACTAAAGATGTTTTTTTGCAATATCAGAGACCCTTTTTACTTTTGCGGGATTGTAAGATTAGATTTTGTTTTGGGTGATAATCAGAATCTGCATAAGCTTATTTCACTGTTGATTTTTGAGTGTTTGATGAACTATTTTTTTTCCTTTTTGGAAAAATAACGATCTTTTGCAATCCCAAGCTAGATGTTTTATTGTACTGTGCTTTCTTATCAGTTGCACTTTTATGTGTTTGTTTGAGGTATCATCTGGGAATCTGACCTGTTTTGGTGGTTTGCAACTTCAATTATGTATTTCTTACAATTTTTTCATAGTTTTCTAAATCCGATCATCAATGTTGTTAATGAATTTGTTTGTTCCTAATTTGTTTCGAAGTATTATGTTATCGAGAATGTCTTTGGAGAAGCTTTTATTTGATAAGGTGCTAAAATTCTCATGAGATTTGCCATACTAAATTTACCACTTCAGGAAATTTAGATTCTCGTATTGCTCTTTGTGCAGCAAATTTCTCGTTTATTTGGAATAGAAATGAATACTCACCTTGATATCAACTGTGAGCTGCCAAAAGTATCAATAGATTTGCAGATTTAACCACTTTCTAATATTTTGCACGAATTCTACACCTAATCTGTGCCAAAATTTGAAAGTTCCATTTCCTCATAATATCTCTGTACTCTGAAAAAGGAAAAAATCTGAGTGGCTAAATGAACTAGCAATTTTTTTATGTGTTGTGAACTTTGGTCGTGATTCCTATTGTCTGGGAATTAATACATTGCTGTTTCTTTAGCTTTTTGAATTTGATGCAGCAAGGAAATGGTGATTTCTTGCTTTTGAGAGGAATGGGGTACTAGGATAATGCAGAAGAAGGGAAAGGCTCATATTTGGAGGATTTGTAATTCCATGGCTGATTCTTCTTCCAAATTCTCTTTACCCTGTGATGCATTAAGACAAATGAGTTTCTCAAATTTCTATATCTCTGGTTCTAGGTTGGGAATTGGTGCTAAAGGTTTGCTGGATTCTGAATCTGTTTGGAGCCCTACATCTCCTCTTGATTGCAGACTCTTCTCAAATCTTAGCAACCCCTTTAGTGTAAAGTCTTGTAGATCATCATTTCAAACTGGTCATAAGAAACAGCTTGATGGCAGGGAAGTAGTAGGCCTTGGCATCATAAGTTCCCTTGTTAATGAAACCAAACATAACAATGACATCCTTGGTAAATTTCAGAGGAAAAGTATAATTTTTGGACCACAGGTGAAAACTGGCATCCTTAAATTTTCAAACAACCATGAATTCTTTGCACCTTATTTGAAATCTAGTTCTTTGCCCAAAAACTATGTAGTTTCACTTCCTTCTGAAACCAAAACTCCCAATTCTGAAGTGGAAAACTTTGACAATGTCTCTTTGCCTGGTTCCTTTAGGCCTTCATCATTAATAAACTCAAATCAAAACTCCAATTTGGGAATGAATGAATTATGTTTAGGAAATGCATCTACTACATTAAGGAGTTTGCCTCTGGTGACAAGCAGAGACTCACAGGTAGATAAGTCTTTGAATATTAACTCAAATTCTCTTCCAATATCCATTGATTTTAGTAAAGGGTGTCTAGGCTCGCTCTCCGCAAGAGAGATAGAGCTTTCTGAGGATTATACCTGTATAATTTCTCATGGTCCAAACCCCAAAAGAACACATATTTTTGGTGACTGCGTTTTGGAATGTCACAACAGTGACTTCACTGAGTTTAGCATGAAGGAAGAACCTGCTTTCAAAGCTTCTCAAGTTCCTACATTTTCAGAAGGTTCATCCCCTTATCATTCTGACAATGTTTTGAGCTTTTGTTACTCATGTAATAAGAAATTAGTTAGGGAGGAAGAACTTTACAGATACAGGTTTGTCCCAAACATCTCACTATGCTACTGCTACTTCAATCAAGACAAAAGCAATAGTTGTAATATACTATCTGTATATCTTGCAGGGGTGGCAAAGCATTTTGCAGTTTTGAGTGTGGATCAGAGGAAATTTTGGTGAGGGAGGAATTGGAGAAAACTGGGACTTACTCAGCTGAGAGTTCTCCTGGATCAAGCCACCATGATCTCTTCCTCACGGGTCTGCTTTTGTCCAAATAACAGACTTTCTTTACTTTCTTGAGAGACAGTGAATAATTTGAAAACATCTACCTATGAGGATTTGTTTGTGCTATGCATGGTTGCATTGCAAATTATATAGTGTGTTGGTGATGAAGAACCATATTTCATGGTTCAGTTAGGCAGAGTTTTCTCCATTCTGATAACTCTTGGCACATGTATATGCTTTGTAATGTTCAGTGGATGATGAGTTGATGAAAGAGGCCGGAGCAGGCCCTGCTTCTCATAAATTGTTTTACTTGCCTATCATTACCTTCTACACTTTTACCTTCGCTTAAAAGTTAAACATAATCATACACTTGTGTGCCATAAGCATTTTTTTTATATAAAAGTTTTCACGTTAGGTATCACTGGGCAACTTTTAACATCTTAGTTAGACTGACACTTCAAGTAATAACGATCATCTCTCATCATATGAAAAAAATATTATTAAAAAAAGAAAATCCAAAATAAATATGGGATATTAAACTAAAACTATATGTTAACAAAAACAATTCATAAAAAATTTTAAAAACATATTAGATGGAAGTTTATTATACCAATTCTAAAAACATATTAGATGAAAACTTATTATACCAATGAAATAATTTTTTATGAATAAATCTTAAATTATCTAATTTATCAGTACACACATTTTTATCACAACAAATATAAGTAATCTTAAACAAATATAAGTAATCTTAAACCTGATTTTTCTACCATAATTGAGACAAATTTATGTAACATTAGTCTTAACAATAAATTTGAAGATGAAGTACTTGCATTTGAACTCAAGTCATGCGTCATGATGGAATTTTAAAATTTAAAATAACGGATACGTGATGATGTACATGAAATATAAATTACTGTGTTTTACCAGAAAATATAATAAACAATTTTATTCAGAGTCTAACACAAAGAAATATGTTTTAGATGATAAAATTTAAGATTACTTCAAAAGATAAAATACATCAATAACTAAAATATCTTAATAAATGAATCTTTTAGTATACGACATTGTTATTGTTTAAATATTTATTTTATCTATCATAATTATAAGTTTTTATTTTTCAGTTTGAGTATGACTTTAAAGTATTATGATACAGAACATTTTTTCATTATTTTATAACAAATGTTACTCTTTGGTAAATATTTTATTATAATTAAAAAATTTAGAGTAATTTTTTATATATGTTATTTTAAACGTTTTTTTAACCAGTTATAACCCTTTTCCTATTATATAGGGTTGGTTACCTTATTATTATAAGTGCGGAAAATATTTAGGTATGATTTTATGTCTTATTATTATAAATAAATAATAGATTTTTGAGAGAGAAAAACATAGACATATATTATTGTTAAAAAGTACTATTTTTTTCTCATTATTTTTTATACTTTTTTTTAAAAAAAAATTGTATTTAAATGGTTTGGAGGACATTTTTCCTATAAGGAAAAACTATTAATTGTGTTTTTATTGGTTATTAGTATATCAATATTTATAGATTTTTGGTTGTTAATGTTAGAAATTTTCAATAACTTTATTATTAAATTTAGATATGGTGTTTTCTTCGAAAATATTTTTCTCTAGAAAGTATAAATTGATTAAGATTATTTGTGATGCTTCATTATGAGATTTAGAGATGTTTCTTTGAAAATATTTTCTTTTTAAGGGATAAATTGACTAAAAGTGTTTACAATGCTTCTAGTTTTGGTTTACCTTTTAATAGTAATACTAATAAATGTGTTGAACTTTGAACCTAGAAGAAGTAAAAGATAGAAAAAGGATAAAAACTTTGATCCTAATGTTTTTGATGATCATAAATCTGTGGACAAAATGTTCCAACTGTTTGTAAAACTAGATTTTGAGCAGAAGAAGAAGTTTGTAAACCTAGATTTTGAGCAGAAGAAGAAGTTTGTAAAACTAGATTTCTTTCATACATGTTCACCAACTGTTTGTTATAATTTTCAATAAAAAGGATTCCACTTTTGATTCTTTAGTATTTTCTTTATATTAATCAACGTTTTTAAATGGTATGAATTTGTTAACAAAATTTTACTATAATAATCAATGGATGTATGTAGCATCTATGAAGAATGTTCCACCAAATACTGCTTCATTATTCCAATGATTTTGAGCCGTCTAGCATTGCAGGTTTTTGAGGTTGCTGCTTCATTCATTATTCACCAAATCTGTTTTTTTTTTTTATACTAAAATAGTCATGTTTTAGGAAACACTGCTTTTACCCACATGGATTAATTGTGTAAAAAATGTTGTTTAAAAGAGATGACCATTTTTTCATACTTTGAACTCAAATTTTCATACTTTGAACTCAATTTTTTCTACATGAATGAGGGTATCATACATTCCTCGGATTCATTTCCCTCTAAGAAGAAGCAAAATTGCTGAGAAGCAGAAACTAAAAGGAGTAACAGTGATTTTGATGGCAACTCCTTTTTTCCTTTTAGGGGGAAATATTGTTTAGACGGTGTCCCTACTAACAGAAACTAGACTCTCTGGAATTTAAACAAGCATTCGCCACAGAAACAAAAGGTTAGAGTTTATCTCATAAGTCTTGTGGTTCTATGAACAACACCATTGATGGGAAATCAAGGCTGAGTTTTCCAGATCGATGAAATGTCAGCCACAGCTTCTCCCACTGTGAGATAGACTCCTTTTGATCCAAAGGAATCCAAAATTTTTGACCTGTGCAACTTTTCTGCCACATTTGCAACAGGGTTTGCCAACACAAGCTGCATGAGCCAATGCAGAGGTTAGCAATAAAATAACTGTAGTTTGTGAGACACTGTGAGTTTGTGACATGACAATCAGAATCTGTACCTGAAGTGATCTCTTCTCCAGCATCTTTCTAAGTTCACGTAAAGTCTCAAGCCCACTTGTGTCTATGGCCGTGACGGCTGAGAAAAGAATATTGTTGAGTCAAAGTTTTGTGACCAAACTTTAGACAACTAATGTTGTAGGTCCAATGAAATATGTTACCTGTCATGTCTAAAATCATGCACTTCAGTGGAGCTCCATGATTGGCTTTAATATGTTCTTCCTCTTCTCGAACCCATCTCAGTATCCTGTTTCAGGATAAGCTCTCAATCATATCATGGATTCAAAAGCAGCATACTAAACTTCACGAATTGAAACTATGGAAATCTCAATGACCAACCTTTCTTGAAGATAAGTTGAGTTAGCGAAATAGATTGGTGACTCAACAGCCAAAATGAGGAATGAAGGAAGTCTAGACGCTTCTTTGTATTGGTTTATGTTGTGGAATATTTGAGTTCCTGGTATATTCCCCAAAACCAAAGTGTTTGGTCGAGTGACATGAAGCAGGATCTTGATGACTGATATGATAACCTGAAGATTTTGACCAAGTTAATTGATATTGATGGCACAGCAGTTACATAGATTATCATGCTATTATATTTTAGCTTTGTAATAAGAGGAAACAAATCTATCAACTTACCGCTATACCAAGGCCTAAAGGCACTGAAATGAACAGAACCCCCAAAAAGGAGCACAGACATGCCAAGAAATCAAGTTTGTCAACCTTCCACAATTTATACGCAGATTGATAATCTATTAGCCCAATCACAGCAGTGATGATAATGGCCGCTAAGACTACATTTGGTGTATAGTAGAACAGAGGCATGAGAAACAAAAGGGTAATTAGAACAGCTGCAGCCATGATTATGTTTGAAACTGTTGTCTGTGCTCCGGCATTGTAGTTAACAGCTGATCTAGAAAAAGACCCTGCAAGTATATTTTACACATAAGATTGCTGCTTCTTAAATAACATGGTTGTTAGGTATATAGTTGTTACTTGAAGTGTCAACTTACAAGTTGCATAGTGATATTTAACATGAAAGTTTTTACAAAGAAAAAAAGTAACTAGGCATATGGTCAAATTGGAGGAGAATCATTACCTGTTGTGACATAGCATGACGAACAAGAGCCAGCTACGTTCATTAGACCAATAGCCATCATTTCTTTGTTTCCATCCACCTGGTAGTTCTTAAGTGATGCAAATGTTCTACCTACTGCAATTCCTTCCTGAGACATTAGAAAATTTGGTGGAATAAGTGTGACAGTTAAATGAAACTACATAGTATGATATATCATTAACGTCTCTAAACATGTAGCTATGTCCAATATGAGAATGCAAAATCAGTAGTAGACAACTTACAGTTAGAGATAAGATCCCAGTGATAATGCCAGTTTTGATAGCAAGAGCCAAGTAAGGACCATTGAAGTATAACATGTTTGATGAAGGTGGATTAACTCCCTTTGGTAAGTGTCCAATCTAAAATAGTAGTTATTAGAAAAAGAAGTTATATTTGTATTGTCTCATATCATGTGTTGAAGTTGAAATGGCCAATGATCAAGTATCTATCTTACAATTGAAATTTGATGAGTCTTGTTTCTGAGAAGAAAGACTAAAATGGTTGACAGAATAACTGATGTCAATGGTGCAGCGGCTGAAACCCAGAAGAGTTTTGGTTTCTTCAAGCTCTGTTGCAATGATTAGGAACTGTCAGACTATAGGGGTGAAAAAACAGTGAAAGCAAATGTTTTTGTGGAAGATAGAAAAATTTACAATGTGTCTTGTGGTCATCAAGAATGCCAAGAAGCTGAATCCCAAAAGAATGGTTTGCCATGACCACTGCAAAGTTGCTCAAATATGTTAGAGAACATGCATTTTTAAAGTTCACATTTGCATCTGCACAACAACAAAATAGTAGGAAAAATGACACATTTTTTAGAGTTTTATGATCGGTTTAAAAATAAATATATATAATAAAAAATAAATTTAAAATTAAATATGATTGTACGAAAAATGTAAATTGTGTAAAGGAAGAAAATAAAAAAATATGATTTTTTCTTTTGTGATTCTCCAATATTTTTGTTTCTTTTGGGAATGTGATTCCCTGTAGAATACTACTCCAAGAAAACACATTTTAAAACATAGGTATCCTTGGCTTAGAAATCTTGGAGTACAACGATAGTCTAAATTCTTAAAAAAAGAATAAGTTCCATGAGAATGTTTGAAAGAGTTGTGTGGTGCCGAATAGTTGTTTTTATTTAAATTCATTTAAAAAACTAATATTTATATTAAGTTTTTAATATTAGTTTGTAATAAATAAATTAAAGAAAACTTTTCATCTTACTATTTCAGAATACATGTTTCTAGTTTGTAATGTACGACAAAAAAAAAAGACGTAAGGTTCGAAGGTCTACACGTGTCAAATACCCAAAGCATAAAGTCGCCTCCTTTTACCTTGAATTTTTTTAAAATGATAAAAATTAATATATCTTAAATTTTAAGCATTAAAAATAAAGCCATTTCAAAAAATCCAAGAATATAACAATTCTTTTACTTTACACTTTTTAACATTTTTAATAAAATGACATTTATGTATTTTTCAAAATTTATAAATAAGTATTTATATCTTCTAAACTTTAAACATATTTTATGAAAAGATAAGTTTATTGCAAAAAAATATAATTTTTTTTAGTGTGATTTAAAATAATAGTTTAATTAATCCTGATTGAAAAATATTTGATTGGAATCATTAGATTCTACGGTGGTGGTGGTGGTGTGAGTACCTCATGTCTTTGCTTGAAAACAGAGATCATAACAGGAACTATTTGCATCTTGCTGGTGAAGTGCACTATTCCCAGCAAACCCTTCAGCTGCTGCAGTGACACGATAATGGCGGCACCGCCGGTGAATCCAACCAGCGTTGCCTTCGACAGAAAATCAATCACGAACCCTAATCTGTCGTAGAACAAGTACACACACACACAACCACAGACAACGGTTATTTTCATCACAAAATGGTTAACCAATTACAATAACTGTTCTTAACTGCAGTATTTATTTCATCAAGACAAAAAGTTATGATTTTTTTTGTACCTTAGTATACCCAGAGAAGCTTGGAACACACCGGCAAAGAAAGTGGCGGTGAAAGCCAATCCCAGATACAGAGAAGGGTCTTGTGTGAAAGAAACTTTCTCGCTTAACATTGATCCCATAACCAAAGACGCGATCGAAACAGGGCCAACGCCAAGATGTCTAGAACTTCCAAGCAGCGAGTATATCAATGGAGGCACAAAGCTTGAATCTGCACCATGTTCAAGTCATTTCAACCGTTACTTCTTCTCCCACAATATTTTGCAACAACCCAGAAGAAAAAAATCACATTTTTACGACAGAGAAGAAAGAAACACTAACATAGACCGATAATGGGTGGCAAGTTTGCAAGCTTGGCGTAACTGATCCCCTGCAAAGAGACAACAACGTTGAACACGTTGAGTTTATGGTGGTTATCAGAAAAAGACAAAAAATGAATTTAGTGACGGGAGAAAGAGAAGCGCGTGTGAAATGGAGTTTTGCGGGACCTGAGGAATGGCGAGGCTGGCAATGGTGAGGCCGGAGATGAGATCAGAGCGGAGAAGGGTGAGGTTGTAGGTTGGGGCCCATTGGAAAATGGGGAAGAGATACTGAAGCGCGAGGATGAACCTTTTGAAGGTGGTTTGGTTCTTGAAACGGTAGAGAGGGTCGTCGGGGAAGAAGATTTCGGAGACTCTCTGCCGGAGTTTGTGGAGTGTGGTTCGTTGCGGCGGCAACTGCACTGCATGGATTTCCAATGATGGTGTCTGGGTTTGGATTCTGAGGGTGGCGTGGTGGTTGTCGAAGTGTTCCACTCTGTTAGAGTTCACACCCATGGATTATCGCTTTGCTCTGTTTTCTCTGTTCGCGGTTTCTCTTGAACGCAACCACAGAATTACGCAATTTATAGAGAAGAGATCTTTTACACAGCGACGTAACTGTCCCTGTTGTTACTCATTACCGTCTAACGTTTGTGTTGCAGGGACATGATCGTCATTTTCTTTTATTCTGTGGTATATTCTTGGTGTTATTACTCTCTTCTTCATTAATTGTTTTCTCACTGCCATTTTCCTTGACTAATTATCTAATTTATTAATTATTAATTTTACAATAAAAACAGTAGTCAAATTCTGATTCAAACACTGAAACTTGATTGAATGAATTAACCTTTCCCATGCATCTTGAATTACTGGATTACTTCTTTTATTTTTCTCAATTTTTATTATACATATTTAACCGTTGTACAAATAAAAATTTCTAATGATAATAATCTCCTACCACAATTCCTTAAATTAATTTGTTTTTCAAATAATTTAAAAAATGTGGATTCACTTTTATTTTGGTGGTAAAGAATCTCAAGAAAATAATGTTTTTATATTTTTTACTTAATATATTTTAAACAAATTTATTTTTATTTTTTTTTTATAAAAGTTGAATATTAGGTATCACTATGGCACCTGACATTTTAGCTTTCAAGTAACAATCATTTGTCATGAAAAAAATATTATTAAAAAAAATACAAAAAAAATATGGGAGACTGGACCAAAACCCATATGTTAAAAAAACAATACATAGGTAGATTATACATATTCATAAAGAATTTTAAGAACAGACCATATAGAAGCCTATTCTACGAAAGAAATAATCCTTTATGGATAAATCCTAAATATTCAATTTATCATTATGCATTCCCTTCACGAAAATTATGAGTAACCATAAATCTGAATTTTCTACAATAATTAAGACAAATATTTCATCAATTACGAAGCATTCAACGAACATTAATCATCGGAGTAAATGTAGCACAAGCCAAGTCAGAATCATATTCAACCTATACATTATTAAGCCTCATCTATTGAGTTTTCTCCCTAACATGTATAACTTCATAAAACTGAGCAACCATAACCATTTGAACTTCGAGAAACGGAGAGAAAACACCAATAAACTCTTTGATACTTCTACGAAAAATACCTCCACAAGTAGCAAGACAATGATATCCTCTTAGAGCTCCATTAATGTTATTTTTAACCCAGCCTAGTGAAGGGAACTCCCATCTAACAGAAAGAGGACGAAAATCTTTACCAGTACGAGTATTAATACCAAAAACTTAATTATGTTAAAATCCAACATATCATTCTTCATAGAAACTTTAGACGAATTTTCCACTACACAAAGTTAAATTTTTCATACGTCATTTTAAATAAATTTATTTGAGAATTCATGTCTTTCTAATTTTAAGGAGCCATTTATTTTATAATAAAATTTTGTAAGTTAATAGAAAGTGAGTATATTACATAAATTTCTATATATACTTATAGATTTTTTCAGAAAGAAGTTATTAAACTCATTAAGAAATGTATTTTTAGAATATGTTTAATAAGACCAATAAATTATTTATATATTAATTATTTCATTAAATTATAAACTAGTTTTACTAATATAAAAATATTTATTAAATATTCCAAAATAATTTTTTTTTGAGTTTTAATCTTTAAGGTATAGTTTCATCAAGTATAACTTTTAACTTATTTAATATTTAATATTTATTATTATCTTTTATATTTTAATACATTATGTTATTGTTCTTAATTTTTTATTTATTATTACTTATTTTCAATTTTTAAATAAATAGTATGACAATGACTTAAATTAAGAAATAAAAATATATCAAATTTGAAATTAAATAAAAAAAACTAAATTTAATTAATATTCATTAGTTCAATTAGTTTAAATAAAATTATTTATTGAAATTAGAAAAACATATATAATACTTAGTATCAAATCTGGATAAGAGTTAACGAGAATGAAATTTTATTTCTAAGTAAACCTTGGTTGGTATAAAATCTAAAGAAAGATTCTTAAGCAAAAAAATCTAGAGTGTTTTAAAATGGTGAATATAAAGACACTCCAAATAGATAAGTACTACATATGAAAATTAATTTCACTTACTATAGTTTTAATTTAAAGTTAATTATTTTAACACTAAAAAAAATCATAAAATAAAAACTAACTTTTTAAATACCAAAATAATTAGTTGCAATAATAACTAAATTAGAGAACATTTTAAAAACCAAACCAAAAATTGGTTTCTAAATTAGTTTATATTATTGTTAAATAATTTCTAAATTGATATCTAATTAACAACCAATGTTTCAGAGACTAAATTTAGAAACTAAATAATTGGTAGTTAAAACCTTGGTTGCTAATTAGATACCAATTTAAAAACTATTTAACAATAATAGAAACTAATTTAGAAATCATTTTTTTTAAGTTTATAAAATGGTCTTTAATTTAGTTACTATTGCAACTAATTATTTTGGTTTTTAAAAATTGGTTTATATTTCATTATTTTCTTGTAGTGTAAATATTGTCTCAAGGTGATATAAATAAATAGGAAAGAAATCAAATTACAAAATCTTACTAAGTTAATTGCATTTTTTATTATTTTGCAAATTTTGTCACTTATTCTCTCCTGCTCATTGTATTATTGTAGTTAAAAAATTAATAGAATTTGATTGAAAAACAGTTTAAACAACGTGACCAATAAAAAATGGAGGAAGTTACAAGTTAAAGATGGAATTATGATGTGTCAAATAAAATATGACATATATATATTATTTATTTATTATTATTTTGATTGTTGAAAATGTAACATAAAGAATTGAATTTAAAATTACTAAATGGAAACTTTAACATTTTTGTGACTGATAGGTGAAGGTACACTGGGAAAGGTGTTTAGTAAATTACAAAATTTCTTTTTCTGAGAAAACTATATTGTTTAGAAGAGGTTTAATGAATAAAAATAACGCAGAAGATTTATATTGATTAACTAATAAAATAATTATCATAAAATAGATACACAAATTATTTATGGTTATCACAAGTTGATAATTTATTCTTGATTATCTTAATCTTTTCTTAAAATTAAATATTCTAAGTATTTTTAACTGTCACTTCTAATTACACATAACAATGAATAAAGTGAAGATGTGGAATAACTCTTGTATATATACAATAAAAAATTCCTATTACAAGATGTAACTTTAAGTTGAAGGATATTATAAGAAGGTTTCTCTCAACTTACAAAGGTTGAAGTTCATATAATATTTTTTTTTTCTAAGAAAGTATAATTTTAATTGTGTCAAGATATATTTTTTAAATTTGTCTTCCTCTTGTATTTATAGTTGTTAAAAAATATGACTGTTAATTTCATTTTCATATTGTTCAATAATTTTGATATTGTTTTCTTTTAATCTTAATGTATATAATTATTGAAATTAACATATTCTCTCTTGTATTTACATATGGAAGGATGTGTTTTGTTCAATATAAAAATATAAATAAATGAAAATATAAAAACATCAAAGATTATGTAAGTCATTTTTTTACTTATTTGAATTTTAGTTCAATTAATTGTCATAGGTAACAATATTAATTAGAAGGTTACATTATTAGACGGTCAACTCGTGCAAGAGACTATATATTATGGGTGGTCTGATAGCGAATGACAAGCGGTCCAATACCATATTAAAAAGTGAACTTTAAGTCTAACTCAACCCCATAAAACCAGTTCAATGAGGTGAGATTTGCACCCACTTATATATTATGAAAGACTCTAATCGACTACTTTAAGTCTAACTCAACCCCATAAAACCAGTTCAATGAGGTGAGATTTGCACCCACTTATATATTATGAAAGACTCTAATCTCTAGTCGATGTGGATCTCCAACATCATAATTTTGTTAAACATATACATGAACTAAAATATAGGTAATAAATTATACTTTCATTATATATTTTTAGAATTCATTGAATTCAAAATAATGAGTTATCCAACTATAAATATAAAAAGTGTTAAGAAGTATATCAATGAGAATGAACAAAATAATGAGTTATCCAACTATAAATATAAAATGTGTTAAGAAGTATTAGGAACGTTGCAGTTTTGTGCACAAAAGTACAATACAATAATATAAAAAGGTTGAAACATCCTTTAATATTTTATTTATTTTTTATTATTGATAAAAAAATATAAAAGATAGATGATATATAAAAAATATCACTGTACCCTAATTATTATTACTTGTGTATTATCTTCTTAATCCCTTGTTTTTTCCACCTTTCCTAGTTAATTTGTCCATATATTTTTTCATAAAAAGTAGAATAGTTTATATTACAATATGAACAAAGCATATATGTCATGATATCAACCCTAAAAAGAATACTTTTTTTAATTTAAAAGTAATAAGCTTTATAACCTAAGTCACTCTCACTGTCTCCTGTGTGACAGTTTTTCTGAAATTAACTTGCTGATAACAGTTAAACTTAAACCTTATCCTAACAAGTTAGGCAATAAAGTTAAACAAAAAGTTATATTAATTAATTTATACTTTTAGTAACAGTTCTTTCTGACTATATAACACAGTTCTACTCTCATATAGTTCATGTTCAACAAGTAAACACCACTTTGAGTCTACTATTTGGAAAATCCAAAAAACTGTTTCTAACTTGATTTGGTTCTGTAATCTGTTTAACTATTCAACTATTTTGCATAGTGACACATTTTGTTTATAAGATAAATATATGTTTCTTTTTGTAAACTATATTAGAAAAACACGTTACTATATAATAATACAATTGATATTTTTAATTGAAAACCCTTTTCTTGGGAGGAAGAACCAACATCAAAAATGTCTTTTCCCTTTTGACTCTCCAATAATCAAGGCAAGTGCTTGAGAAGTTGGCAAACATGTCATTCAAATTCCTCTCCCAATATCTCAGCATTGTGCTGCAGTACCCAATTTACTAAATATACAGAATTGGAAAAAAATTCTCATTTTTTTATATTTTTTGTATCAAAAAAAAAAAATATAAATAAGTTAAAGAGTGATCTAACTCGTATACATACTAACTGCAACTACTCAAAAGAAAGACCTATAATCTTGTCAGAATCAGCCAACACAAAAACAACGAAAATATCTAACCAAAACACTATTACTGAGCCTTTAAAAACAAAAAAAAAATAACCAAAACTTTAAATCGACATCAAACACGTCTAACAGATCAAGACATCAATAAAATGAAACAAAATAAAAAATAATCTAAAAGCAAGTTTTTTAGTCGGGTTAAAAATCACGAGGTGTGGTTGCTGTAGCATAGTTGTCTTCTACATTCTTCCACACTCATCTTCTCTTTTTCTTCAGATTCATACCAGGATCACCTAAACAGACCATATGTTTACATTAATTCTGGCTTTGTTTATAACAAGTTGAATACAAACAATAGTATTAATGACTTTATCAAATTGCAATCTCACTAAAAATCAGCTCCTACCGTTCTTCTTTGACTGAAATTAACCTATTAACATATTGATACAGAAAAACGTGAATACAGAAAGAAACTAAGCAGAATATAAGGTTAGGTTTAATTAAAAGAATTAATGTAACAGTTTAGGCATTGATTAAAGGTCCATTTATATCCCACTTTGAAGATTCACCAGTAGAAATTCTACATCTGGATTGCTGTTTATAAAGACAAACAAATCAAATTATTATCGTCATCTCACCCATAATTTGGCCTCTGATTAATGATTTCATGATCGATTTAATTATTCATAAAATTGATATCATGAGCCCCACCACTGTTCTCGATCATCACACTTTTATAGGTACTCAGTGTCTATCCCTTGCTATACTATTGGAAAATTATCTGGTGAGAAACTTATTAAGCAGTTCATGGATCTTGAAACGTAATTAAACGTGGTCCAATATCAGTTGATAGCGGAGGATCTGATCGACCAAATAAACTCTAGTTAGGATATCTAGTTAGAATACTCTGATGTTTTTATCAACACAGAAAGATGGAATAAATGTGACTCATTTAAGGGTGATGTAATCCTCATACAGAACATACGAGACATAAAAATAAAAAATAACCCTAATCGACAATCCTATTAAAATTAGTTAAAATCGACTTAAATTTTAAATACCAACTCTGTCATCCTATCAGCAACTTTTAATTAAATACATACATACTAGAGATTCAAGGTACTTTTGACAAGATCCAAGACCAAACCTTAACATCTGCTAAGTATTACTCTTTCATTAAACTTTAAACTTTATTCAACTTAACAAAATCGAATTATAAAGTAAGATTTATATCCACTTATATAGAAATTTTTTTTTATACTAATTGATATAACATCTTAAATTAGTAGTATTACATAGCCATTGAAAAGTGCTTTAAAATAAACAATTGTAACACTTCTCTACTTCCATTGATCAGAAGGGCAAGTTGCACACCTTATTGGAGACATAAAGATCATTCATACAAGACTAAGCGTTTCTGTGATAAACAAATGCAAGTAGATAGACAGAAAGGACATTCTGAGAGATCCAATTAACAACACAAAGTTAGGTACACATGAACCGTTGGTTCCTTTTTGTTTTCCTCCATTTGCCAATGAGTTAGTACTATTGTCTGTTGGTATAGTTCCTTTACTTCCCTTCTTTAACCAAACTTTCAAATATCTCTGCACAACTTTTCCATTTGTTTTTTTGAATTTGTACCAGCCAATATCATCAATCTTAAAAAGGGTAAGATTTACTTTTCTTAAATCAAGTAAAGCCCCTCGGTGCAGAATAATCAAAGAGAGTCAAAAGTTTGTGTAGGTTGAAGCACTCAAGAGCCACTAATATTTTTGAGGCTAGATAGATATTTGACTTGGGTGGAATACGTGAGGAGTTGGTAGATTCTACTTCTCTTTTTTTCTTTTTTTTTTTTACTTCTTTCTTTTTATATATATAAGAATGATCCAACCATATACAAAGAAACAACGACAAACAAACAACATAACATCTTCTAAACAACTACTCAAAATAGTAATATACGCGTTGGAGGTTGGTGCTCCGTCACAGTTTTGTCTTAAAAAGGTATCTCGATGGATTGGAGGAGGAGAGAGTATATAAACTGTCATTGATCTCGAGTCCTGAAGAATGTGTGACTATATTGACATACAAGAACATGACCTAATACCATACATTTAATTGAGTCAAAGAAAAAATCTCAAAACTACACTACAGGTTTACAAATAATATTATTCCTAGATGTCTTTGTTGTTTACTGGTTTGAAGAAGAGAAGGGAAAGGGACAGGAAGAGAGTAGTATACGCGGCGAGAGAGAGTTGTGCGTGTCAGAAAATGGATTGGAAAAGATAAGGAAAAAATTTGATGCATGATGAATGAGGTGCCCACAATTGATGGATCAGATTCTGAAGGAATTGAAAAGGAAACACAATGAATGGAGTAGATGCAATTTCCTTTCTCTTTAGACTCTTCCTACTCCCATTTTCAGAGGTTCTCTGCTTAGTATGAATAATTAAAGCTTTCATGCCAACACGTGGCTTCTCACCAATGATACCTCAGTTGCTGTAGGTCAGCGTTTCCAGATTCCTGTACAATGATTTTATTTTCCTCACACCAATTTTATTCTTCCTTTTCGAATCATCTAACTATAGATTTCTTTGCAAATCTTTTCTTCTTAAAGGCACGGATCAAAATTAATCTTATCAACTCACTTCAATCTTTGGGGCTGGAGAAGGAATAAGCACTATTATAATGCCCTCTTTAATTTTTTTAATATGTTAAAGTTTGATTTTAGATATCATCAGTGAGTTTATCTTTTTCTGACTGTGACTGATGTCTAAAACTCCTAATATGTATATACTTAATAAAAACTTAATCAAAAGTTACTAATGCTCTTGGGTTGTTTTTTGAACTTTTCATTACCTTTAGTTGATTTTGATTGCATAGACAGTTGGATTTTTTTTTTTTGTTTTTTTTTATGTAAGGAAAGAGAAATATTTGTGTCTTTTATTCGGTATAAGAGTTGGATCGCTTCTAAAATAATTTATTTTTTACTGATAAAAAAAATTTTTGATTTTTGACTCATCAAATTTTATTTTTAAACTAATGAGGCTAAAGGGTGTGCAAAAGGTTGCACCAGCAGGGTTTAATCAATATGGTGATCAAACTTATAACTTTAATGTCTTCTGTGAAGAGTAGGTGGGGCTGTAATGCATGCACGTAAAAACATTAGAAATTTTTGTGTTCACAATATTGTGCATAAAATTTATATTTGCTTGGTATTACAAATATTTTTTATTTAATTTATACAATTTTATTTAATGTTTTAAATTTATGACTAAAATACAACTTTTAACTGACTAAGTTAATCATGTCACTGTAAAAATGGATAGAATGGCCAATTTAGTTTAACCGATATACCTAGGAACGTTAAAAAAATATTATTTTGGATTTGAAAATTTTATATTAATTTAATTTACATAAAATATTTTACGTATTTTCCTTTCAAAGTTGGCTTAATTGAGTTTAATTAATTCATAAATTTGACATTTTTCAATTAGATTATTACTTTAAAAAATTATTTTATTAAATATTTAAAATGTTTTTATTTTTTAAGTGTTTTATATAAGAAAATTATATAAATTAATTTTTATAATGTGATTGTGTGAAATAGATTTTCGACCTTGAACTTAAATGTGATTTAATAAAATAAAAAAGCTAATTTGATAAAGACTGAAAAACACTAAAAACATAGGATTTTGTCTATGTAAAGAAGGTTATATAAAGATAAGTGTTTATTTTTATTATAATTATTTATGATATTTAATTTGATAGAAACTGGAAAACACTAAGAATATAAGATTATTCTGTCTCTGTAAAGAAGGTATATAAAGATAAGTGTTTATTTCTATTATAATTATTTATAATACTTGATGAGATCTAATCTAATAGATATTGAAAAACATTAAAAAAACATAGGATTCTGTCACTGTTTTGTAAAGAAGGTTATAAAGGTAA
>Ga0123342_1000982_pt1 | contig 47704 bp, 25 predicted proteins | sample Turbeawhitnodule_FD_89960 | JGI IMG/M metagenome (GOLD analysis project Ga0123342, IMG submission 89960) | Root nodule microbial communities of legume samples collected from Mexico - Turtle bean Mexico white nodule | ecosystem: Host-associated > Plants > Roots > Nodule | place: Mexico: Nepantla...
GGAATCCCAAGTAAATGTTTCCGATAGATTTTGTGTTTGAAACCTAGATCATACTCTGTTTTCAAATATCGAAATTTTAATTAAGCACATGGACAAGAAGATAATAGGTGTGTGTATTTCTTCGAATTCTGCTTGACAAAGTACAGTTAATATGCACACAAGCACACCAAACAGATATATAGTACTTGAGATCATTGTCAATCAATATAGAATAACAAAACTTTTAAACAGTTGACATGGTTTTGGGGCTGACTGAAACTGCATCACAACCACAATTGTGGCCCCATTTGCCAGAACTTCCACAACCAAGGATCGCAACCATAATTGAAAACCTTACAAACAGTTGAAAATGGATGTTTAAAGGATTGCAATGGTAAAGGAATGTAAAAGATACCTCATATGACACATCAGGGCCAGACAGGGTGGAGGCAGAGGGCGGCTGTCGAATGGTGACATTGCGGATAGGACCAATCGCAGAAAGAATGCAAACTGTTCGTGGTCCTTGCTCACAGAAGGCCATAATTTTTGCAGCAATGTCCTGCAAACAGAGAGACATAGAAGTAACCACTGAGAATAGTTTGCAACAAAAGTAGTAACCAACAACACCCTACATGTCCCGTTATTATCATTATCATTGTGATTGTGACAAGCGAGTGAGCGATCCTAGTATATACCTCGCCAGCTTCGGCTGATATAACATGGGGCGTGAAACCAGTTCCAGAGATTCCTGAACAACAGAGAGAAGAAAAAATACACGATCAAAACACGTGAAAGGAAAGGGATGAAATGAAACAGCGAAAAGGATAGAAAAAGAGATACCAAGGGCGTCCATCTGTTTCTTGCCGGAACCAGGGGGGCGTCCGCGGTGCTTCTTGGCTGGAGGTTCGGCAGAAGAAGCGGCGGCGTGGTTGGGGACAAGGCCCAACGCAATGTTGCCATCTGGCGAGTACTTTCTGGGCCGGCCCCTCTTCTTCTTCGAGGACTCCGAGGAACCCACTCCAAGCGCGCACGGCTTCAGCGCAGCCTCGCACGTGTTGTTGTTGTTGATGTCGTTGAGAGGCTCGGGAGGAGGTGGTGGAGGCGGAGGAGGAGGGTTGTGGTTGTGGTGGTGGTGGTTGGTGTTGATGAAAGGGAATCGGGCGGTGGCAGGGGCCAACATGGAAGGGTAGGAGGTGGGTCCCACCATCATGTTTGGCAATTGCGGTTGCTGGTGCGGTTCCCGAGAATCCATGGCGGGTGTACGGAGAGCGAAAGGCGAAAGCAAAATGCGGATCGCAGAGCGGTGGTGGGTTCGGAATGCGTGCGGAGAGAACGGGTATTGGATTTGATCGAGGAAGAACGCAGTGATTGAAGAAGGAGGTGCGTGCGCGAGTGCAGGAAGGGAAGAGAGAGAAGAAGGAGGAAAAGAAGAAAAGAGAAATTGGAAGGGGGAAGGGTATATATAAGAAAGAGAATGAAAGAGGGCAGAGATGGAATACCCGATGTGGGCTTTGGGCTGATAGTATTAATTTAGGGTTTTACTTTTAGATTTGGTTTTCATTCCCTCCCTTTTCCCAATTTATTATTCACACTTTCCTCAGACTTTCACAAGATTTCTATTTGGATATGATCTGATAGTTACCCATTTGCCGCTTCCTGTCAATTTCTTTCTTCCCTTTCTACCCCTAACCCTCTTTCATTCTCCCCACTTCTTATTTTATTCTCACTTTATTTTCTGTCAAAAACTTTTTTACCATAACTATATTTTATTTTAAATACTCAAAAGGTAGTAGATAATTATAATATATTAAAATTCTTTTCTGTTCATTTAATAATCATCTTCATTATTATTTAATTAATCATCTTCATAAATGTTATTAGGTGTTTTACTACTTCTAAAAATGCAATCCTCACTTTATATTAATTACAGACAATACAGATATAGCAAGTTCATCATGAAAAATTACTCCATACTTAGTGCACAACTTGCACTGTGTATGGATTATTATCATACCCATTTTATAACAGTAGGTTATAAAATGTGTTTGAAAACTGTATTATTATACAAAGTAATAATAATATTTTTTATTATTATACAAGTTTAACGCATGGAAAATATCTAATATATAATATTTTTTACTCATAATATGAGACCTATTATATAATTATTTCTATAAGGGTAAATATAAGAGTATATCTCACACTTAAATAAAATAAAATAAAAAATCTATTGTCAAGTTACACGAATTTTAAAAAAAAACTTTAAAAGTTTGGGATCTATTAATAGAACATATTTCAAACAACTTAGATGTTATCGACATGAACTAGTATGCATCGAGTTTTACATTGATCATGATATCAAAGTAAAACATCAACTTAGATATTCTTGACACATGTTTTCCAAATGAACTAACATGCACTCGACTTTACATCAACAACAATGTTTAAACAAAACATCAATCTAGATATGACATCGGCCTGAATGTTCTCAACACGAACCAGCATGCACTCGACTTTACATCGACAACGATGTCAAAGCAAAACATCAACCTAATTGTTATCGACATGAATCAACATGTATTAGAGGAAGATCACATCAATTATTACATTATTTATATCAAAACCAATGTAAAGTGAAATGTTTGAGATACCTATCACATTAATTATAAAGGGAACAAATATAATATATACAAAAGTAATATAGTCTAATACAAACACAACTAATGTATTATGCTTTTATATCATATTCTTCCTCACCTTTTCGTTACATGTGTCCCTTTTTACTTTATGTTTTTTTGTTTCGTCTTATAACTGATGTAATACGTTATGTGTCGTCGTCGTTTGCTCTATGTTGATATCATTCACTCTTCGTCATTGTTTGTTATTCATCATCGTTCGCGAACAATCATCATTTGTACATTGGTCCCTCATTCTTTCACAAAGTTATTGTTGTAGGATACCATCACACTTCGTAATTGCAGTGAGATCATGCCTAGCGTGTCATTCAATCCTAAAATCCCATAGAGAGGGCACCACCATTATGTCCCGTAATCTCACTATATACGAAGATGTCAATGTTACAATGTAAATTTTTTTTATATATATTTTAAGAAATTTTAAATTTAATATTAATAATAAAATTAAAATTATTATTTGAAAAAAATGAATTTATATTAAAATTTAAGATGAAATTAAAATTTATGTTTTAGATGATAGTAGAACATTAATTAAATTAATGTTAGTAAAAAATTTGTAATTATTTTTAATTACATTAATATGTAAAACAGGATTTAAATTTTAATGGAATACAAACTAGAATTAAAAGTTTAAATGAAATATGAATATAATTTGATTGATATTTGTTGTAATTTTATATTATTAATTGTTACGTTAAATGTATTGGTATTGAATTCGATTGACAATGTCTATTTTTAATTTTAAAAATTCATATTTTGACTATTATGCTCGCAATAAACGAGTGTATTATGTCATTTATTGCATCGGGTGAATCTATCTTAGTTTATTGTTTGAGATTTAATACTAACTTTAATTTAAATTACGTTGATTACTTAGATATTTTTATTTCAAATTGTTACTTTAGTTTTTATTAAGAGTTATGATTTGTTTAGTTATGTTTTTACATTGAAATGTCCGTGTGCTTTAATTAAATAAATTTTGATATTCATTATGCTGAATCAACATTGAAACATAGTTAACAATTTGGCATATTGCGTAAAGTATATTTACAACTATAAGTTGAGAAAAACACAAAATCAACAAATTTTAATAAAAACTACAACATATTACATTGGTTAGGATTCGACTAATATAATATGTTACAATTTTTTTTTTATTTTCGCACAAAGTGAATATATTACATTGATTTAAGATCCCAACTAATTTAAATTGTCTTTCACATTGACTATTTCTAATTCATTTATTTTATATTAGATATTACTTCGGTTAATTCTAATTCATTTTACATCGAATATTACATCCGTTAGTATATATAACCGTTGTATTTTATTTTATGTATATCTTACATTAGTTAGAAATCAGTGTAAAACACATGTCACTTTCCTTCTATATCGATAGAATCTACATCAAAATTTTAACCAATATAAAACTAAAAAATAATTTATATATAATATTTATTTAACAACAATTTTTATTGTGGGTTGTTTAATTAATTTGTAAATTAAACACACTATAAAATATTTTTAATGATGATTGAATTTTTTTATAACCATAACTATTAAAAAAGTTACTATAGTTTTTTTCGTTATTTATTTATTTTAATTTTGTGATTGAGAACATCATAATTATTTTTTCATTCACACATAAATTGAGTATAGTATAAACTTTATTAATAGTATTTTATTCGAATTTTATTTTTAATATATTATAAATAAAACAAACAGAGAAGATAAATTAAAATATATTATAAATTTAACGCCTTATTTTTCGATAATATCAGTGTATATATATATATATTAAAATTTTAATTATTTGATGTACATATATTTTTCTAAAATTACCTGGAAGTATATAACCAAGACTTCTACGTAATTAACTTTCCTACTACATCTTTATTTGACTTATTTTCTTAATATATCATAAATAATCACATTGTAACCTTTTTTGCAAATACGTTTACTTATTTTTCAATATCTCCTATATCATTACTACTAGCTATTCTATAAGATCATTAAAATTTTATTTTTCAATATATCATTAACATAATTTTTTTATAATTAAATATTTACTAGTAATAACTTATTTTTTAGTACAAACTCACAACACAACAACTTTCGCTGGTTACGTATAAATAAATAAAAAATATCAATAATTATTTATTAACAATATTAATTTGTCAGGATAAAAAAGATAGCGTTGGAGTAATTTAAAAAAATTCGAGACTAAACTCAAAATTTTAATAATAAAGAAATTAAATTAAACAAACAAATAATAAAAGAATTAAATTAATGATTTAGTTAAATTTTCACGAAATAAACATTTTTTTATGCCAACTACATAGATTTTTCACGCGAAACAGTAGAATTGAAGCACGTTTATAGCATGATTGTATTTTTTTTAGAATTAAATAAAAGATATCAGTTCCCTAACAAACTCACGGGAGATGCACGTGCTGTAAAAGAACATTGTTGAACACGGTTGAAGTGTTGCCTTGCTGCTGGTCCTAGTCTCAGATCTTCTCCGTTAGTTCCTCTTCTTCGAAAGCTTTTCGTCGGAGAATTTGGAAGCTGATACGCCGGATCGGAGATGTTGGTGGCTGCTTCCGCCATATACTTCTTGAACCTCCGCGGTAACGTTCTCATCAATCGCCTCTACTGGGACGATGTTGGGTAATATCTATTTCTTTTCTCTTTTTTTCTCATTAGGATAGACTTGAAACGGAAAAGAGAAGTTCTGATGAACCCTAATTACAAATAAAAAAGAGATAATGAAATTTGAGGTTTACACCCACTTATATACAATGAAAGACTTTATATACAACCCACTTATATACAACCCACTTGTATACAATGAATACCACGAATTAAAATCAAAGCGAACTATTTCTGTTGTTTACGCATTCAAATTCAGTCCTGTGAGGAGATTGGTGACTGCTCTTTGTTTTACGTGAAGATCAGCAATGTTTACATCGTGATTGTTGTCAGCAGCAATGCTAGTTGTCAGCAGCAATGCTAATGGAGCTTGCGCTTTCAAGTTTGTTGTTGAGATATGTAACTTATTTTATGTATGATTCACCACGTGGGCCTTTTTCATTGCATCCTTCCTCAACTTTGAGATGAAGGCTTTGCTGTCTTTGTTGCTCGTACATTGATTTGTCTTCCAATCTAGATATTTGATCATAATTAACTTATCAATAAATAAAAAATCAATATCAATCAATAAATCAATAAACAATACAAATTCTAACCACTTCAAAGACAAATTTTTTGACACGTGTCAATCAAAGAAAATTTTGAAAAAATATATCAAAAAGTTAATATCCAAAATAGCAAATAACAACCAATGAAGTATCGACACGTGGGTGATTCCTATGAAGACACGTGACACTTATTAAAGGTCCAATTTTACTCACTTCAAAATCCTAATACCTCTCAAACACTCTCTTGCTTCTCTCAGAAGAACCACTGCACATTTGTTTTTTTTTTATAGTTCTCATTTAATGTCTTTATTGTTTTGTTTTCGCTTTTCTTCTTCTCATTTTTTATGGACCAAGTAATTTTTTATACCTTAATCTCATTTTATCAATTCTATTTGCTCCATTTTTTGTCAGTTATTCTATCTATATTGTGAAATGTTCATTGCAATTTTTTCGTTTTCTGCATTTTGTTTTTCATTATTTTTTGGGATTAAGTGTTTATCCTTCGTTTGAGATGTATCTATATATCATTTTTGTTCATATTGTTTGCTCCATTTTTCTTCCTTTTTCCATTTATATTGTGAAATCTTCATCTCATTTATTTATTGATTTAGTTTAATGAGCAATTAGGGTTTCAATTATGTTTTTGCTGAAAATTTTGCATAAGAATCACATAGCACCTAAAGAAGGTAATCCTCTGTTCAATTTTGTTTACATTTATATGATTTTTGTTTAGATTGTTAGCTCCATTTTTTCTCATTTTTTCCATTTGTATTGTGAAATATTCATCTCATTTTTTTTTCGTTTTGTGGTTTTTTAATGTTTTTTGTTAAGTTTTGTTTGCATTTATATAATTTATGTTCAGATTGTTAGCTCCATTTTTATCCGTTTTTCCATATGTATTGTGAAATCTTCATCTCATTTTTTTGGTTTTGCATTTTTTAATGTTTTTTTTATCCGTTTTGTTTACATTTATATCAAAACTGTTCAGATTGTTAAAGCCATTTCTATCAGCTTTTTCATTTGTATTGTGAAATTTTCATCTTATTTTTTCGTTTGTATTGTGATCTCTTCGTCTCATTGGTATCATTTCGAAATCCATTTTCTTTTTTTCATGTCTATTCACGGTTGAAAGTGTATTTTTGTTTTCATCTGTTTATGTTATTTTATTTAATTTAATGGAGCAATTACGGTTTCAATTGACAGTGTTTTCGAAAGATTTTGCATCATAATCACATAGCACCCAAAGAAGGTAATGCAAGCAAAAAATGAAGTGTTTTTGGGCTGCTGCATAATCTGAGAATTCGGGAAGAAAAAACAGTTACATAAACAAGGTAATCAAATTTGAAATTCAAATTTGAAATTTCAAATATTAATTGAATTTTGATGAAGTTTGAAGCCTTTTTCTGAGTATTTATATGTGATAGATGTTCTTCATCATGGAATATTGTTCTTTCTTCTTGGACTCTTTTTTTTTTGTGCACACAAGATTGAAAAATATTGCTTATAGATAGATTATGAACATTGTTTGACTAATTTCTCTATTGGATTCGTTGGAAGACAACTTTGGGTCATCTGACCTTATCTATATAATAATCTCTTTGGTATTAGATGTCCTAACACTAGTTAGATGGTCTACGCTGAATACCATTTTAATTTGACAGCAAAATGACAACTATCAAATTTGGCGCCATTGTTAAGGAATCCAATTTGAATTTGATCATCATTTTTCTTCTTTATTTGCATATTTTTTTTATGTATCTGCATAATTTTTCTTCTTCTACATATCTAACTTTGTTTTTACATTCTAATTGTATAGTTTTTCAGTTTTCTGACTGATCACATCAATATAAAAAAAGGAAATATATTTTCTAAATAGTTGATCTATTGATAGAACGTTTAAATGTTTTTCATGACATATTTCTTCTAATTTTTTTTATTCTGAAATTGATATAAATTAAAACTATTTTTCATCTAGAAACTATTCTTCATCTCATCATGATCAAGAGTACAACTATGAGAGGCATTGTGAATCATATTTGTAGCAATCTTCACAGTTTTATGAGCATCCTTTGTAATAGAATGAACCTTACTTTTAGTAGCCACAACAATCTTGTAAGTCATATTCCCAACAATTTTATGTGCTAAATTTACAGCAGCCTTATGAGCCATATTGTCAATACTATTATGAGCCATAATATTATGATGAATATGAGCAAAGCCAACCACCCTTTCAACAATTTGTGCAACTTGACATTACTCCTCCTTGTTTTGAAAAATCATCTTTAGAGGAGTTTGTGAAACAATTAATGGTAAATACAATGAAATATCAACAAAAGCATATAGGTTAGTCTTTAGAACTAGAAGAGAGAATTGGTCAATTGGCTAGTTAGGCTAAAGATATTGTTAAGCAAAGGTTGAATTCACTTCATGATCCTAATTTAGATTTAGCAAATTTCTCAAAATTTGATACAGACTATTCTTGTGATTCTGATATATCTTTTGAGACTAATTCTTCCATGCCTCTAGTTTCTATTTTGTTCACTTAAGTATAAACCCTTACCCAAGTATAAACTATCTTCCAAAAAATGTCATAATAACAATTATGGATGAATTGTCTAAAGTTAATGATTATGTTGATGAACTTAATGTTATTATTAATCATGTTTATGCCTTTGAAGACACTCCCGAAGTGCATATGATTGCTCAAGTCAAGGAGGATTTTGTTAATACATATGCATGTGCAAGCATTTATTTAAATGTAATGTCTAACCTTGAAGTGTCTACCATTGTCCTAAACATTGTAGAACAACCAGTCCATAATCACTATGTTCTTTGCATTGACAAACTTACAGGTTTTAAAGGATGATAATTTACTTGAATATTCAACAAAATTTGAATTATCATATTCTACTAATACTTTTACTAGTGATTCATGTATTGGTTCATTCATCTATCAAGCATGTGTTGAGATTAACAAATGCATATCGTCTGAAGATGTCATTTTCACTAAAGATGTTGGTATTACTACACCAGTATCGTCTAACGATCCAGAGTGCATAGATGCATCCATAACAACTATTTTTAATGCTGACCTAGTTGATTTGCAGGTTGCTAAGATCTTTGAACCGTTACCATCTATTGTCTAGTCACCACTGATGGAGTTGGAACTTCTTAATCAGGAGACACTAGACGTTATGAAACATTATATTAAGAATCATTGTGTATATCATATTAACATTGAGGATGAAAATGTGTTTGCGTTTCTTGAAGATTTTAGTTTTTCTAATCCAATTGATTGTACAAATGCTGAAATAGACGAGTTTATATCATCTAATGATTGTTGTAATAGTTGTAATGCATATTTTCATACACTAGCAGAGATCATTGCAAGATACTGAAGTCTCTCTAAGCATTAGACGCCCTCCTGCGCAACCACCACCACCTCATGACATACCTCTCTCTCCATAACCTTCGCCAACCAAACCGTTTATAATAGCTAGACATTCTAGTCAAACCTACCATTATCATCCCACCAACCATCTTCACTACCACCTGAGCGTAACATTAAATGATCAAATTCCATCAACACCCACTCACAGCCACCCCTAGACAGTCCCATATAAGAAAACTCATTAGACTGTCTACACTGTATAACCTCTCTCTTTCATTTATTCTTAACACACTACCCCCCCACTCATGGAACCATCTCTACCCTCCCTACATTCGTCCTCCTGACCCATGCCAGTCCCATTATACTGCATAAGGCTCTTCATAACAGATGTCCTTCATAATTCACTGCTACAACAAGGTTTTGTATGCCTTGGCTAGATTTTTTAACAAACATCTTCTATGTGCTACATTATATGAATGTCCTTGGTCTTTATTGTAGAGGAGATTGTTGAGGAGTTTTGTTGCAGTTCTTCCTTTCCTTCAAGCTTGACGATGGAGTTCTTCTTTTCCCACTTTTACCAAACATATTTATTTGTTTACTTTTACATTGAGGACAATGTGAAATTTAAGTGTGGAAGGAGAATGATACTTTAGGATTTATCTTTTGTTGATTTGTATTTTTAGTTTCTATTTTCTTTTGTTGATTTGTTGAATAAAAATCTATGGTTTTTAAACCCATTTTACTTACCTTTACCCCATTATATCCATTATGAAGTTCTTTTGATCTTTGATTGCAATTTTTTCAACTATTGTGAATATTAGAGTCTTACTAAGCATATGATAATATTTTTCTACATGAGTGCTAAGTATAAATACAAACCTAAACACTTGAGCATTAGGAAGCGTCTTGTGAAAGTTATGTCATTCTTGATTTATCATTTGATTTTAATTACTGTTTGTGTATTAAAATATAGAAATTTCGATTAACATTTGTCTTGATTATTTGATTTCTTGAAATTATAACATGCTTGATGTTAAGCATTCCTAAAATCTACTGTAATTTTTGTCTTTTATTTGCACTGTAATCCTTTGTTTTATTTAGGGGTGGCAAAGTGAGGCGAGCCGTGCGGGCCGACCTGCGACCCGCTGAAAAAAACGCGGGGCGGATTGCTTATTTCAATCTGTTGGTTCGTTTAGGCCCGTCCCGCATAACCCGCAGCCCGTGCAGGCCAAGTGCGGGACATGACGGATTGGTCCGCATAACTCGCATAACTTTAAAATGCATAAATTTTGTTCTGCACGCCCATATTTTCTTTACGAAGCCTCATATTTTACATTCTGGATTTTTTAATAACATCTTACTACGCATGTCTCATGAAAATAATATTATGAAACCATTTACCTAATGCATCCAAATAAAAAAAATCAATTATTTTATTTAAAAAATTATTTTAAATAAATAAATAAATTTATGCGGGTTGGCTCGCGGGCCAATCCTTATGCGGGGCGGGCTAGAAAAATCAACCCGCAAATTCTATGTGGGGCGGGCCTTTTGTGGGTCAAGTGCGGGGTAGGCCAACCCGCATTGCCACCCCTAGTTTTATTGTGAGTCTATAAAGTGTTTTGCCGAGGAGTGCAAAAGGATAAGTGTGAGAGTATTCTTAATAGCTTTATAAATAAATTATTGGAATGTAATCAAGAATAAATCCATTGTCTTAATTAAAATTAATCTAATTGGATTTATTTGGGCTTTAGCTGTTATTTCTCTTAATTATGTGTTTTTAGGGTAGACGATCTAATATTTCTCAGGATTGACGGTTTGAAGAAAGCCTTTACCACTATGAATGAGTCCAATATGCAAAAGCCCAAGTTGCTTCTTTGAATCAAAATAAAAAACAAAATATAAGGAGAAAAATAGGAGAATAAAATTTATAATATCTCAAAAAAAAAATTTGGAAGCAAATCTTTTCAAAATACGAATAAACAGAACCGTGATAAAACTGGAAATAAAATCCAAGAATTCTGGAAACTTGGAAACTGAGAATCTGTTAACAAAATATGAACCATAATATTTTTTCAAGATCTTTGGAGTAGAGAAACCTATAAAAATATACAAGTTCCAAGAAGGAATTCAAAGTTTGACACTGACATTCAAAAACCACAACATAAAGTTTTTTTTCGTTGTAATCCTTTTTGTTTTGCCTATGTATGGAAGGCTAAACTCCTTGGGGTTGATTCTCTTGTGATTTCGCAATGAATTTTGAGGTTCCAGTTCAATAAAGTTTTGTTCTTAAATTCTCTGTAACAGATTGTGCATTACCGCCTTTTTGAAATTTGGTTTCTGTCCAAAGAGTTGTTTTTGAACGCTTGTTGATAATTCAATTCTTTTTTTTGATTGGAGTTCTTGATTAATTCGATTAGTTTTAATCAATCTTTTGTTTGCTTAATTTCAAAAGGTAGAAGATAAACATATCACGAGTAGACGTTGAAGATACTGAATATAGTGGACATTTGTTTTGCTAAGAAGGCTCTTAAATTTGATTGACACTTATTTAATTAAGTTTGACATTGTGTAAAATAGATAGATTTCACTATTAGATTCGTTGGAAAACGACTTGAAATCATGTAACATTATTTATATTGTCATCTCTTTGATATTAGACAATATAACACTAATTAGACAATCTAGATTGATTATTATTTTAATTTGATAGTAAAACCACATCTATAACCTTATATTATACATTATTTATAGATATTAATAGAAGAAGGCAAGGAAAAGTAATGGTTAGTATATTCTTATTTTCTTTTATCCTAGTAATATATTGATGAAATATGCCTACCCATGAAAAATTATCCTCTCAAACTCCATTCATCATGCAAATTATATATTGAAGGAATGAGATTATATATATGCTCAATTAGTATTCGAATATAATATAATAGTTAGATAATTTTATTTTACAACATAGTACAAACAATCCCGGGGGTAATAATAATAAAAAATTGAACAAAAATAATGAAAAAATATAAAATCATAGAAGATTAATTAAAATGTAAAAATAACATTTAATGAAGTAAAAGCTTAGATACAATTATATAATAGAGTTTTAATTCGATAATCTAGATCATTATCACATAATATTACTCGAGAAAAAGAATAAAATGTAACTGTAAAATAGAATAATAAAATATGAAAAGCAAATAGAATGGAAGATGAAGGGATGCAGCGTAGAAAGTGAAGGATTGGTTGGTTGTTGTATATAGCGTCCCATGGTATCTCATTTTGTGAGCAATAACTGCAGCTGCAAAGTGCAAGCAAAAGCGTGCAGCGCAGAGGGGTCCTTTACCTGCTGAAACGAACACCACGTTTTTTTTTATACCCTGAGTCATGGGACTGTTCCGAAAGATTGCTGGATTTCTAGGGCTTGGAAACCACGATCACGATTCCAAGGATGCCGCCGCCGATGAACACGACGTCCATCCCCGTACGACACCGCATCGAGTCAGAGAAACCGGTCCTCGTAAAGGCTTTAGCGTCCCTGCCCAGGTCGTCGTCGATCGCCACCACCTAGCACCCGTTCTCACTCCCTCTACGTCCGGCGACGGCGGACTTCAGGTCCTTCCTCTCTCAGCGTTCCAATTCTGTTGGGTTTTATAACCATGCATTTAAATTTTGGGAAACCTAAAAATTCATTTCATGTTAGCGACACCACAATTGCTTCGATCTTATACCCCATTTGTAAATTTTGACCTTTTTTCTACACAATTGAGCTTTACAGAAAAGGGATTAAATCTAGCATGAATGCACGGATATGATAAAGGAAAATAGCAAACTTGTGTGCTTACTTTTGTGTATTTGGGACATCAAGGCCCTTGTGAATTGTTGGGACTGTGCAGATGCTAATAATGTTTTTTAATCATTGTTTAAAATTTTATTATTAGGATTGTAAATAACACGAGTCTATAGTTCCTGTGTAGAGTACTTGTGTATGTACGTACGCAACAATGGAACCCTTTTTTCGATTGGAACTCCAATGGATAATTATTTTTAAATAGTACTTCCCTTGGGCTTTGAATACAAAAAAAGTTAATCAGTTTAGTTAATTGTTCTAATTTCATTTGAAAAATAGACATTTTTCCTAAACTAAATAAAGATAAGAGTCACTGGAATGGTTGTAGATCTGATATCCACTAGAAATAAAGACATTTTGCAAACCCCTTGACTTGTAAGATTGAGTTAAACCCGATTTTGTATGATTGATTTAAGTTTAAAGTTCACTTCTTAATATAGTATTAGATTTATTTAGAGTTTATCCTAATATGAGTTTGTCTATTGAGTTTCTATCCGACTGGTTTTGGTGTGAGGTCGTGTGTTGGAGATCTCACATCAAATAGAGATAAAAACATTTCACAGTATATAATTGTGAGTTTGTTTATTGAGTTTCAATCGGACAATCTATAAATATATAGTCCCATCTATGAGTTGATTGGTCTTGGCGTGAGGTCGTGTGTTTGAGATCCCAAATCGAATAGAGATAAAAACATTTCATAATATATAAGTGGATGCAAACTTTATGTTACACGCCGATTTTGTAAAGTTGAGTTAAGGTTAAAGTCCACTTCTTAAGAAAAATAAAATCTCAATTAAAAGGAAGACATTTTAGAGATAGGTATATTTGAAATTTGCTTGTACTTAAATCCAACTATCAAAAACATTTTTTTCTTATATTTGAGATTGAAAGGAGTATCTTATAATATTTGTGTTTGGGAAAGATAATGCAGACCTTTGTTTTCTCTTGGACTTCCTACTGCCAAAGCTGAAATTCGAGTTCTGGATGTGGTATCATTATTTCAGTTATTTTGAGAGGATGTTATCCAAGTCGTAGATATTTGATTTCATCAGGAAAATAGTAGATTGGTTTGACTTTGGAATGTTGCAGTGCCAATGTGGATACTGTTTTTGTCTTTATTTTCTTGCTTCATTCTGCTTACTGAGGATCAATCTTCTTTCTAGCAGCTTGGGGGATGCTGAACATTTTTGTAAGCATAAGAATGAAATTGACAACATTTGGCTTTTATTTGAACTGACTTTAACATGGCAAAATCAGGTTGGAGGTGTCCTACCACTGAAGGAGGGGTGATTCTTATCATAATCCACTGGAATTAGTTCATCTATGTATAGTATTAAAATTTAAATCTCCTGTCAATTTCCCTCACTTGAGTACATGAATGGATGTACTTAACATTCTTCAACCCAAACACAAAGGGGAGTATGAGGAGGGGATTATTTAAAACTGAAATTGGTAATGGCAAATTCTTAGACAGTTTGCTTTGTACCATGTCTTGTTTCAAAAGTAGTTATCTAATCTGTTCTGCTCATAATCAGTGAATCTTGTCCTTGTTTCATGATTGGGAATTGTCATAGCAGCCTTTTTGGTGCCGAATAGCTTTTGTTTTTACATTCACAACATTTAGACGTACTATGTATGTACGAGATATTGAATTTAAGGCACAAGACTCCAATCAATGATAGATGAAAGAGGGGAGAGCAAATATAGTTGCAAACTAGGAATATGGGCATTCATGACCTTATGCTTGTGCCTTTTACATTTTGTTGTCTCCATTGCCTAGTAATTAAGTCAGGAAGTATCATGGTCAGATAAATTTTCCTTTGTCTAGTAATTTACTGCCAGCAGGTGTTTAATATTTCTGGCTGTTGTGTTTCTCTTCATCAGGGTCTGGGTTGGTATGCTAAGCGTCTTAGGATGGACGAAGATGGAGATGTGGCAGATGAATTCCTTGATGAGGTGTCGTCAACGATGCCAGAAGGACTTGCAGATGATCATCATAAAACACAGGCAAGGTTTAAAGTGAAGAATGGGACTAAGGCAGTAAGAGTGAACAAACAGATCCTATTAGATGGGAAAATTATTCCTCATTGTGTGGAACACCAGGGCAGATTGTAGTAAACATTGGTCAGTATTGATTGGTTTGGCCTTTTTCTGTTTAGTTGTGCATACTGTGGAATCTGTAGTTAAACACTAACATTTTAACTGGGCTTTACTTGATGATTCCTTTTTGCTTTTTAGCTATCTTTCACTAGCTATGAATATGTGTGTGGGAGTTAAATGCACAATTTAAGGAAGTTAGGTAATATCACCCAACAAATTTAACTTCCAAATCTCATGTCCAAGCTATATTACAGACTGTCAGGTTTGTAGATCTACTGGTTTTAAAATTCTGAACTTTAAAAAAAGTGGACGCATTTAATAGTTCGTTGTGAAAGTTTGTACTTGCTATTCCTTTCTGGCTACTATTAGCTAATGCTTAAACTGTTTGCCATGCTTATTAAATTAATAAAATGAAATTTAGTTCGAGAAAAGTTGCAATCATAAAGATTAGTTATCTGTTGTTCAGCACTTCTGCTCGAGGTGGCTGTTTGAAGACAAGGTTCTCCACTTGTCATTTTGGAATTCAATTTTTTTTGTTTAGATATCGGCTTTTACAATTAGATCGTAGAAGCTGGTTTTAAATGATAAAAACAATCTTGTGAAATCTGATATAGAATCTAATTTGTAAAATCTGATATAGAATCTCGAATTCAATTTCAACTATCAGATTGTATTTAAAATAATGAAAGAGGTGTCCAAATTAATTTGGTCTACTGCTAAGGGTATATTTGACTTTTTAAATTATATGAAGGTGTAGGAAGGAACCATGGAGGTGGAAACATGAGTTTCAAAGTGGTTCGTGGTTTTTATTCTCATTATTTTCTTTTTTCTTTATTTGTTTTGCAAAAAATTATCTCATTTTAAATTTTTTCATTTTTAAAATATTTTATTTTAAATTAGACAATTTAAATTTATTACTTTACTTTTTTTGGAGAAAGTATTTTTAATTATCACTAAAATTTAAATATCAAACAATTGTTAATAATTAAAAAATTAATATTTATGATTTTTCTAGTTGATATTGCTTAATGTTGTTTTTTTTATCAAAGTTTGTAAATATTTTTTTTACTAACATTGACAAAGTTTTCTCTCTATAGATTGAGATTATTTTCTATTGATATCAACAATAATTGTTTAGATTAATCTGATTGAGATTATTTTTATGACGGTGTTTGTTAGAGTTTTTTCTTCTTCTAATTTTCGATTGATGTTGACTGAAAAATCACGCTAGTCTACATTAGCAAAAGTAACTCTTAGTTAATATTTAAAAAATTTCCAAAATTAACATTATAAAAATAATCCTAATAAACTATTTAAAAAAAAATAACATTAGTATCAATGATAAAAAATAAACACTACAAACATAAAAAAAAATTATAATCATGACAAGCATTAACTTAAAAAATTTAATTCACATAAAAAAATAGTCTTATCGACATTAATCGAAAAAATCTTAAATAATATCAGGAGTGAAATAACCCTCCTCTACAACATAAACAAAACAATCATTAAAAAAATTAATCATCTTAAATATGTCTTAATATTAGTCAAGTTAGCGACCCGACTATAATCATGTTAGGAAGAAAGTATAAAAAAAAAAAACAAATTTAATAATATGAAAAAAATTTCAAATTCTCATTTGAGTAGAAATTTAAATTATTTTAAGCAATTTAATTTCTCTCCTCAAATTCTAAAATTTTAATTTATTTAAAAATTCCTTAACCAAACCATATATGTTTTTTATAAAGGATTTCAAATTTTCTATAAAAATTACCTTATTGAAATTCCCTGTTCAAAAAGATAAATAAATAGAGGCATGTGATGGTGAAGTTCTAGTAGAGCAAAGACAAATAAAATGATAATTGAAATTTACAGACATTTTTTTTATGGAATTCAAGTAGAGCAAAGTCAAAACTCAAGTTGAAGTTTGGCATTGGTGAAGCAATGATATGAAGGATCCAATTTTTAGTTCACTAACCCTGTACCAATTAAACAGACTAATGGAATTAGATTTCTACCTTCGAGTTTGAAAAATGATTGTTCCATCAATGAAAATAAAGCAGAGAGGAACACTCATTTCTGATCTAAACCAAATCTAATCCAAAACAGAAGACACTGCTTTGCAGCAGCCAGAGTCAGAAGCACTTTTGTTATCTTGTGTAGCAAGACACGAGAAATAGTGAAGAGACAACTACCTTATGATGCACGTCTTATACTTACCAAAGACTAATTTTCATTGACTGTGACATTTTAAATTGAGTGGAACACATATATTAAGCCCAGTGAGCAGTGACATATTCAAGGCTGTTGAAGAACACGGGGCAATATTAACTTAAGAGATGTCTATATCAGTATTCACATTCATCGGTTTTTGCTATCTCAGAAAGCTTCAAGTTGAATAACCAAAAGCACGTTTCTTGAGTTAGTCTTCCAAAAAGGGTGACTATGTTGCGATTCAGAGATAAAAAGATGTTGGTCATGTTGCTGACTTGTATGAGCTCATAGCACATCTTTCCTTTCAAACCTCTCTTTTTATATATATATTTGTAGGCATCTTTCTGTATTTCTAGTAGAAACTTTACTCTGTTTTAGTGACAGATTCAGGATTGTATATGTGAAAATAAAGATATAAGTATAGAAATTAAGTGCAGGAAACTGAAAAAAGAACTGAGATGTCAAACTAAATAAAGCAGCAAAATACCTAATGAGTGTTAAAGGAAAGGAAACATAAAAAAGTTGGTCATTTTATCACGAAATTTGACAACGGCTAAAAAAGTTTTTACAAAAGTAGGAGGTGAAAAAATAGTGGGTGCATCTTCATCCCTTGAATTCTGCCATGGGTCCACCACTACTCTCCAATAACTTCAATTCATGAATTATAATCTGTTATAAATCTTATTCAAACAAAAAATACATTAAAATAAATGTTAGAGAGAATACATTGAATAGGGTGCAACATTTCATGAGTTTGTCTTGTATTTATAAGTTAAGGTTTTCACCAAACTTATATATTAAAATTTTCTGATATCACTTTAGGTGTATTTGGACCTTTGGTTGATTCAAAAGACACTAAATTCTTGTATGAAAGAAATAAATGATGTGTTTGATTCTGCTTCAACTTCATAAACCAAATATCAGCAAAGGAAGATAAACCTTGTCTAAAGATGCCAAATTTCTAAAGCACTCAGAATCAATAATCTTATCACAAATAGTTATTCCAAATAGCTTTAAGGAAGACAATGCCTTTGATATTGGAGAACTTTTAAAACTGCACTGACATTGACACTGTTGGGGGCGATATCGATTCTTTTAGTGGCTTACACTGCTTACAACTAAAGCAGTACATGGTACACCAATGATACCAAAATTATTTAATTATTTCACTCAAGGGAAAATTAGTTCTATACATTTGAGGAGATTTTTCTCTGATATCACATATGCACTTGTTATTCCTCAAGGATGATGAGATGTGACAATTAAAGCCAAGGTCGTGGTGTCTGTAAGGAATTTTAAAGATAGATTCAGCCATTTAGGTGCTGAATTTCTGCTCTGAGGTGGTGATTGTTGAGGTCTGCATCATTCATTAACAACAGTGTAAGCAAGATGCATAGAAGAATGCAGTTCAAATTATTCTACCCCTATATACAAAGGACCTTTTTCACGTTCAGGTATGACATTTATTTAGTACTTGCACTAAGTTGCTAAGAAAGGAAGAATGCATAACAAAAATACACCTTCTCTCTAATAAAAATACATTTATAAGGATCATTTCATATCAATTTGGGAGTCATGTTAGCAGAAATCTTCGTAGTATGTAAAGAAGAGATTGTACTGACCCCAACTGATGTTACAAAACTGCAAATGGCACATTTCACGGATCTTGCTCCATATTGGTACCTGAGTAGCATCTCACAGTTCCCACAGTTGACATGTGCCACCTGATTTGCTGTTACAATTTTCATACACACAAAGTAATGACTCAAATAATAATAACTTACCACACTAAAGAAACTCTGTCCATATATAAACATGAATATGTATACAAAACACACAAACGCTTAAAAAAATTATTTTTTAAAGTTCATCTGGTGATTTGTGGTTCAATACCTTCCAAAGCTAGATTGACTGTGTGACAACAAGAGCATTGGACATTTGTGGCTCCACGGATGAACATGAGGAGAGTGTGGCAGCCTCCACATACTAACTGGGCCATTTCTGTGCAAATGCAACAAGTTCTTATGATTTCATCTTACTTATATTTGGTAGATTGAAAAAATTGGAATAGTAACAAGTTGAACTTCCCAAATAACAAGAATTAGAGAGAGAAAGTGCACCGTACCAGGAGGTGGCACAGTTGTGACTGCATTGCAAACAGCACAGCACACTGAGGTGGCTCCAACTGGATAAAGCAGAAGGTTTCTACACCCAGAACATACAACTTGACTCTGCGCACCTAGTTACCAAGGAAGGTTTTGACATAAATTATTTGCATGTATCAAATAAATGACAAATTATTCTTAGTCCAATTTCTTTTTCTCCTTTTCTCTTTCTTGCCATTGCAATAAATGTTCTAGCATTCATACTGCCATTAATACAGGTCCAATTTTTCAAATGGCAAGCCTGGTGAGAAGAGAAATTGGACTAGAATACAGAACTGTACGTGAAAAAGACATCTAAATTCTAACAAATTATCTCCAATCAACACATTACAAACAAATTAAAAGTCTCAAAGGAATTTTACTAAACACATCTTCATGTTCAATCCACCATTTGGGAAACGAAATTTCTTTCTCCTTTTCCTCCTTTGAGTGAATTGAGCATTTCTATTTTATATATGCGAATCATTCTAAAGGACTTGGTCGTGAAAACAATAACTCGTTTCTTCCATTAACCATCAGAAGCAAAAATTGGAGTTTTTGATTTTTATGTAAGTAGTAATCAAGTGTGTTATCATTCTACCTCCAACATGAATGAGCAAAGAAAGAAAGAGTAGAGTAAGCAAAGATACCATTTGGTGGAGGCGTATATGGAGGTGGTGGAGGGTAGGGGGCAAGCGGAACGGGCATTATCTCAAAAATATTATCTTTACCAAACTCTACTTAGAGAATAAAACTCTTTCTCCCCCCATTTGAACACCTGAAAAAGAAATCCTGTAAAGTCATGCACATGAAGCATAAAGATGGCATAAAAAAGCTTGGAAAATGAACTATAATTTGGCATTATAGCAGCAGAATCAGAGCAAGAGAGAAAACCTCTTATGAAGCAGATTGTGAAAGCAACTAAATTTGCAGACAGGATAACGTAACAGTCAAACGATAAGTTTTCTTTCCCTTAGGGAGCCATGCATGAAGCAACTTGAAAGTAGCGATAAAGAAGAAGAAAGAGTTGAGACACTCTCACCAAAAAAACGAAACTAAATAGCGTCCCCAACTCCCAAGTGGGGCAAACACAGCCTGACAACTTGTTACTCTGAAAGTGAAAGTGGAGAGAGAGAGAGTGAGTGAGTAATAGCATATGTAGGAGGAGATGTGAAGAACTATGAAGCCCAGACTCATCCGGCTATGGATACGACACTGATACAGATATGAAAATACGGTTAAATTGAAAATTATAGGACACAGGGTTATGTATAAATTATTTTTGGATTTTTTTAATATTTTTATATATATTTTTATTTAAATGATTTGTTTAAGATTTTATGATTTTATTTGAGATTTTAGTTAAGATTTTCTGTGAAATAAGGGTTTACAGAGTGAACCGCGTATCTCCGGCGTGTCCAAGGAGTGGAATGCGTCTCCTCCGACGTGTCCTGAAAGAAGGCCGTATCTGGCCCATACAGCTGCGTCCGACACCGTGTCGTGCACGCACCCGTCGCGTATCCGCGTCGCCGGCGTGTCGGAAGCGCAAACAACTCGATTTGACCGTATCCGAGCTTCACAGGTGAAGAACAAAAACAATGGCAAAGAAAACATCCTAGTGTGTCTAAAACTTAATCTAAGACTATGTTTAATTAAAGTACAAAAGTTCACGTTAATTGATCTACCTTTCATGTTATCCATATTAACCAGGTAAGTATTGTTTAGTAAAATGTTTTAGTATTTACTTAATCTTTGTAAAAGTTTGCATGATGAGTGAAGCTGTAAAGGACCACTTTTAACATTTCCTTTGGGCAAAAACAGTGGGAACACAAAGAAAAGAGGGAATCAAATCATGGACTCTCCTTCGGAATTATTATTACTAAGGTACAAGATGAGAAATAAGGACCATGGCTCTCTTAATCTAAAACTGTGGTCCTCTGTCTCACTCCATTTACCTAAATTCCAATCTCTCTCTTTTCCCAAAAAAATATTCACATTTTTTTTATTCCTTTTCTTCCCACTTAACATTATTACTTTTTTTAATATATACGCTTCACTTTGGATAAGGTTTTTAATAGTACAAGTATTCATAACATTAACAATAATTTTTTTAATTTTCATTATTCATACAATTTTTTTTATTACAAGAAACAAATTGTTCGGGTTTGAAAAATTATTATTGAGTGAAGAACTGATTCATTTTCTTCAGAAGTTATTATTAAGGGGAGAATTGATTCATTCTCTTAGGATCGTGTTTTTCTTACTCTTCCTCTTCTAACGTTTGGTTTCGACTTTTAGTTGGGAATATTTTGACTAAATGTTATCCTACGCTCAAGTGAGTATTCAGATGTAGTTAATGCAATAATAATGACATACATTTGCTTTGTCTATTGTGCCTATTTGTATGGGTGTGATGTGCTCTCTTACTCTTGGACGAGGATTAACATGCATAACATGATTAAGCGTGTATTACTTCATTCTTTATACGGTTTAAGGTGTGTTAATTATTTTTTATTATTATTTTGATACATTTTGCACATATCGATAGATCAACATCTAATATTAAAATTATGATATTGTCCGATTCCTACCGATACACACGATATAAGAAAAAAGAAGATTACAAATAGTGTGGGTATAAAATTAGACGAACGTTAGAGTCTGAACTCTTATATTAAGTAGAAATAAATAAGATAAATAATGTATAAGAAAAAAAAACACACACCTAAAACCTTTTGGTTATAATAATCCAGTACTAAGTATATACACGAAGCATGAAACTCAATAATTTGGAAACATTGAATTACTAAGATGGAAAGAATAATTAGTGACCCTCTCATGTTTCCTATAAAAACATTGCTGTTGGGCTAAATTTGACGATAGATTTGGTGGGTGGGTGGGTCAAATCCATTTTAGGCTCCATCACGGGAGGGTGTTCCTATGCACAATCCAATGTAGCATTAATATTTACCACTTTCAATGCCCACTTTTTTTTTTTACTTTAAAAGTATGCGTTATAATGGAATAATAAATAGCGAAATAAAATTTTCCAATTCACGGAGCATCAATAAAGTAAAGACAACAAGAAAAAAAAATATTAAGTTGAGAAGCATGGATAAACTTACCACTAAATAACAGGACCACCAACTCTTTTGTTTCAATTTTCTCCCAAAAATATTTCTATACTTATCTTATGGGTAATTTTTATTATTTATTTTAATTTTAAAAAATATGCTTTAGAAGTTATGTAAAAAACTAAAATAATAGTGATAATATAGTAAGAGATAAAAATTAAGAAAGTAGACATATAAGTAAGGATAAAAAAGATTTGAGGTAGTTGAAAATGAATTTACTTAGTTTACTGATTTTACTTATTTTTATTGATTTTACTTAGTTTACTGATTTTTCGTTTTAGATAATGGTTTATTGGGTACCTTTAAGTATTGAAAATTGTTCATAAAATATGAAAAATTATTACAAAATTAAAAAAGAATGCGACTACTATTTACTATAATATACAAGAGAAACATAATTGCAATCTCTCCTAATATTAATAAGAAAAATTAAAAAATAAATATTTTATAATGTATTTTAGAATTTAATTCTGTAATATATTTTATTTTTCAATATTTTCCAAAATATTTAATAATATTTTCAGAAAAAGTTTAATAATATTTCCGTCATTCACTGGAATAGGGAAGTGTGGAAAACAATTAGGTAGGTGCTAAAAAGCAAGAGTGAAGGATGGCCCAAATATTTTTGAGGGTGTGGGCCCACATAGAGAAAGCTATAAATTGGCCAAACCCGAAACGAAAACTTGCGGTGGCACTGAGCTTCAGTGAGCTTCAGTGAAGTTGAGTGAAAGAAGTGATAGAAACTGAACTCGGCACTCACAATTTTCATTGCTCTCTTCTATCTTCAACGGAACATAGAAGAGAGCAATGAATTACAGGGATAATGTTCTCTCCGATACCCCTCTGTGAGTGTCTCTATTCTTATTCATTTTCCTTTTCAGTTCGTCATTATCTCTATGTATTGAATTAATTCACGAAAGTTTAGGGATAACAACACGGGTTTCAGTGTGAATAATAAAAACAATCAAGCTAATTGGAAAGCTCTTTGGATGAAATCCGAATCCGATTCAGCTTCCAATTTGGACAATGGATGGATGGTGCCCTATAAATACTATCATGTCAAGGGTCCCATTTCTGATTCAAACCCTAATGTTGATTCCTCCAGATGGGTTTTGTGCAACGAGGTTCAAATGAAAGACATTTCGTTGAAATGCATGGAAATTATATACAACGATACTGTGTCAAAGCTTGTTGCTTTGGGGCACAATGAGGATATTGCCGTGAAAGCGATTCTGCACAATGTTCATTGTTATGGCGCCAACGATTTGGCAACAGACCTGCTGCACAATACCTTGGCTTGTTTGACAAAGGGGAGCTTGGACATGTATGAGTCCAAGCCTGCGTTCTCTGATTTGAAGAAGCTACAGGAGTACACTCTGATGAATCTTGTGTTTTTGTTGCAAGAAGTGAGGCTCGAGTTAGGTGAGGGTGATGCTATGTGGTGTCTCCTCATGAGCGATTACAATGTGTTAAAGGCAATTACCGTCCATATTCCTGTTGTAAGCATGTGTCCTCCTCCTTTAACCGAGCTTGAGAGCGAGGAAGGGGGATTTAGAAAAGAGGGAGGCTCAGATATTCCTTTAAAAGGGTTCTTTTGTGGTAAGGAGATGACTGTACGGTTACAGAGAGATATTGAATTCCCGAAAAGATTTGATCTTACTCCTGCGATGATTTGTTCGCTGAAAAGCAATGTTGCAGCGTTTGCTGATGGTTATAAGGCCAGCTCAAAACAGGTCCAGTCAAATGCAGGAAAACTTCCTGTGATTAGCACTGTTTCGAAATTGGACTCTTCGTCTGTTTCTGTGACTGCAGTCCTTGGTGATCTGTCTGGTGACTCTCAGAATATGAATGACCAGGATGACTTTAACTCTGTGCTGAGTAAATTTCATGATCTAAATATTGATGAGAACTTGGAGTTTGTGGCAGAAGATGAGAAGAATTCGGTGATAGTCACTCTATTGCATCAGATAAAGGATCTTGAGAAACAGGTAAAGGAGCGGAAAGATTGGGCTCATGAGAAGGCAATCCAAGCTGCAAGAAAGCTTAACAGCTATCTAATTGAGCTGAAAACATTCAGGATAGAAAAAGAGGAGAGTCAAAGACTGAAGAAGGGGAAAGAGGAAAATGAGGAGCTTGAGGACCCTACCATGGTGAGACTCTTAGAAATGGAGGAGGCCTTGAGAAAGGCTTGTGGTCAAATGGATCTAGCAGCTGCAGGAGTCGGAAAACTTGAGGCGCAGAAAGCTGAAATCAAAGCAGAGTTAGAAGCTTGTAAATTAAGTGCATCAGAGTCAGTCGCAAGCTGCTTGCAAATTGCAAAAAGGGAGAAAAAGTGCTTAAAGAAGCTTCTGGCTTGGGAAAAACAGGAAGCGAAGATAAAACAGGATATTTCAGATGAAAAACAGAAGATTTTGGAGATACAAGAAGTGTTGGCTCAGATTAAAAAACGTGCAAAAGAAGCTGAGGTTTGCTCATATCATTTTGAAATCTACATTTTCTGCATAAAGGCTTTGAACTATTTTCTCATGAACCATTGAATATATCTAACCTGAATTTGGAGTCTGTGGAGTGATTTTGAAACTTGTCTTATGTTTATCGAGTTTGTGTTTGTATATTACTGGTTTGGTGTAGTATTTACCATCAGGGACTTGATAAATTTGTCGTGTCTTCTTTTTTGTCCATTTCATCATACATTAGGATGTTTGTGCTTGTAACAGAACAGTGTATGTGCACTGTGAATCATGGAAAGCAAAAAGGAGGAGCTTTATTCAATGAGACACGTATCTGAGTTGGATATTTGTGCAAGACACAGCATGGTACCCACAACCTCAACAGGGTGCTTTGAATACCTCTCGTACATTGCGTGTATATATGCTTCTTGACATGTTTATAAATGCATATACAAGTGCTTGGTGCTTTTGGATTTTGTTCTTTGTCTGTTATTTTTATTTGAAATCAACCAAAATTGAAGTGATTTGTCTTGAATGAATTCATCAATTATACTAATATTCTGGAGTTGCTTACGTTAAATTATCAGGTATAGCAGTGTGTATTTGTATACCCGTTGATAGATATGTGGAGAATTCATGTCTTTTTAGTCCATGATGATCCTAAATACACGCATTCAATTTCTTGGTGTCTTCTTATTCGTAATCTTGAAAGTGAATCATATATTTTTGTCTTGGTTATGGTTATGCCTAATTTTTCCTCAGTTCATTGCATTCTGATCGATAAGTATGATACAGTTTTGTCCGCATTGAATGCACTCAATGCAACTTTCTTACCATTCAACCTCTTTTCTATGACAATGGCAGTTTTTGCCCGGTGCTTTCTTAGTTTTCTGCTCGGTGGGCCTTCTCTTTTCCTGAACTACTTTATAATTAAACTATCTATGTATCAGAGCATATGCTTGTCTTGAATCCTTTATTCTGCGTAATAATAACTTTTGACAGGTCATGAAGGGTGAAGAGTTAAAGGCTAAGGAGGAAGCCTTAGCACTGATTGAAGAGGAACGCCGTTCTGTGGAAGCAGCTGAGGCTAATAGAAAAAGAAATCTTAAGGCTTTAAGCCTGAAGATGGAGATTGATTTCCAGCGTCGCAAGGATGATCTCCTAAGACTGGAGCAGGAGATTTCGTGTCTTAAAGCATCTGCACAGTTGGCTATTTTGCCTACAAGTGAGTCTGAGGGTGCAGAGCCCCACAGAGAGATAATTGCTAAGCTTCTGCAAGAATTAGATAGTGTGCCAGATTTTTCTGGAAAAGAAGCCACCGGTAATACTGATAGAGAATGCATTATATGTGGAAAAGAGGAGGTTTCCGTAATTTTCTTGCCATGTGCACACCAAGTTATGTGTGCCAGTTGCAGTAAAGAGTATGGGAGAAATGGCAAAGCTATTTGTCCATGCTGTTGGGTTCCAATCGAACAGAGAATTCGTATATTTGGGGCAAGTTCGTAGTCTTTATCGTGGGGCGTGAGCACGATCTGGAGTAGTTTATTTACATTAAATCTTTGTTCTGCCGTCAACTAAACGTTTTGAAGGTCTTAATATCTGATATTAGCTAGAAAATAGGAAAATGGGAAAAAAAGTGTTTTGAAGGCACTACTAGTCAAGGATTATAACATATAAAAAAATTTAATGAGTAAAGACTTTTGAATTATTAACGCAACAAATGTTAATTTGGTATCAAATACTATTTGATCTTTTGATTCCTTGATAGCTATTCTTGTATTGTATGGTTAATGAGCACACGATACTAAGAAATAAGCAGCTGCATTGTCTGCGTTGGCTGCTTACGGTTTTTACCCCTTAAATCTTATAAATTTGTGTAAAATTAAATAAAATGGCATATATGTGGTTAATGAGTCTAAAACAAAATAATAGTTAAATAAAATAAACTTGATAGAATTTGATGTTTCACTTAAACGTAAGAGAGTTTTAAATGCTATTTTTAAAAAATGAATTTTACATTTCACTGAGTAGTTAATATTCACCTGTGATGATGAGAAGTAATCACATGTAAAATCTGGAAATAGACTACCACTCAGCTTTTTATCGGTAAAACTAAGAACATGAATGAATTGGGAAATTTTTTACGATGATAAACCATGTATTAACATGGTTATACTTGATTAGCCTGTTCTTCTTTTTCACTTTTTCTCTAAGATGAGAACCCATTGAAGATGGGAAATGGCTTGTGCATGGACTTAATTATATTTTGGGTTTCGACTTATGGCTTTAGGGATCACGTGCAGCTGTTGACGATCCTACCTCCTCTACCACCATACCAAGACTGAGAAAATATAAAAGCTTTTTTTGTACGTGATGACATAAAAACAATAAAACGTAATTTTACTTTTGATCTCTTTATTTTGACAGTGTACAACTTTGATCTCCACAAATATAACTTTAGGTCTGAGAACATAAATCAGGTTGGGTTAAAATGAAGCTTAAATCTTGTTTTGCTGAGTTATGTAAGTAGTACGCAAGGATGATCTCATTTTGGATAATTTTTTTCCACACCAAAGTGAAAGAATAGGATCCAACCCTCTCCCAATATGTTGGAGAAAATTGAAGAATACAGATGGCAATTGGTTTGTGGAGGCAGATGTTGAAATCTCAGCTTCAAACGGATGGAGTCATGGAGAAGTTGGAAATGCACGAGAGAACCGCTTACTAATATAACAAAACAAAAGAAAAAGAAAGAAATCTAGTAACCCCAACTGTTTGAGGACTACATTTAGATTCAAAAAAGCTACCTTAAATATCAAATATATACAACAGTTCACACGGTTCTTCCCATTTATTCATACCATATTATGGCTATTATTGGTTGTATTCCCGTGAAGCACAAGGAGTCAACACCAACTTTCGATGCCACAATCACTCTATCATTTGCACACTGCCATATTGCAGCTGGCAGCAGCACTCTTTAATGCCAATGAAATCAAACTATCAACCTAAAATTATTACCTAATTCAACATCTGTTATGTGCTTATAGTCTTCATCAATCTCTATGTCTGTTCTGATTTCAAGTTTATGAGAAAGAGGATAGATTAATAGCACCTAATTATGTGATTTGAAATTATTCAATGAAGAATTTCATAGCTGCTTGCTTTGCAAATGAAATGTGATTGGTAACAGCCTCAATGTGTTAGAGCTAGGTCAACCAGAGGTAGACAGTTAAACTGGGATTTGAAAATATAAATATTGTACCAACGCTTAAGTTCTGCATTGTACTTTTATGTACGTAACATGGTCGGTGCAACTTGTCACCTTCACCGTATTCAGCATCAAATTCAAGTATTTCTACATATAATCTTGCATGGTGTGGTGGAGAAAATTGGAAGCATTCTTTGCCCATTTTTAATGGTTTGAATGTTCCCTCATAATTTGACCTCCATAAAAAATACACAGACAATATAATCATCAAGGTAACAGGGAACCAGTCACCACAAAAAATAGTAATAGTGTAATTGGAGTTCTCTTCTCTTTTTTCAACTTTTTAAGAGTTGAGAGAGATGTTCAGTTTAAAGCGTTGCCACTTTAATGGAATGCACGTGAAGGTAGAAATGACATTGCCAGCTTCTAGCTTTCACCCTCCTTATAAAGTTCACACTTGCTTCATGGACAAAAATTGGGGTTCTCTTTCATGCATCTAGACTCCCCATTAACCCACAAAATGACAAAAATATCAGTTCCTTTTCCCTTTTATAAAACTATTTCTTGTGTTATGGCTACTGAAATATGAAACACCCTGAGAAGCCTATTAACTTGTTGCATTTCGAGTTGTCAGGGTCTTTACTACAGTGTCGTCTCATTCTATAACTTGCACCTTAAGAAATGGTTCCCAAAGTTTTTGCTGGCCAGGAAATGGTGGTTGAGAATGAGAGTTGCATAATGAATGGTAACTGGAAGAAACGTGTGCATGTTTTTGGTGAGAGGGTGAGGAGAATTCCTACTAAGGCTTGTCAAACTACATGGAGGGTGGGGCGTGAAGATCCAAGAAGGTTGATCCATGCATTCAAAGTGGGTTTGTCTCTCACTCTGGTTTCTTTGTTGTATTTGTTGGAGCCATTTTACAAGACGATTGGACAGAGTGCTATTTGGGCTGTCATGACTGTGGTGGTTGTGTTGGAATTCACAGCAGGCAAGTAATTCTCTTAAATATCAAATTTATGTGATCAAAATTAACTACTCTCATTACTTGACACTTTCCTATGTATAATAATGCCCTTGCTGCTTAATATCTTTATATGGTTCCAGGGGCAACTTTGTGCAAAGGGCTCAACAGAGGATTGGGAACACTGTTAGCAGGATTATTGGCATTCATTGTTGGGTATGTTGCAAATGCATGTGGCCGAGTCTCTCAAGCTATCATCATTGGAGCTGCAGTTTTTTCTATAGGTGCCCAGATTTGCTTTATAACTTTATGAGAAATCAAGGCTTAAAATTGAGGTTCCTGATCAAAAGGGTTGTCTTTAAATGATTCTACCAATGTTAACATTCTGATTAATTTCACTTCATTCTTGGCTTTTTCAAATTTTTATCACAATAACTAATACATTCAATGTGATGACGACTAAAAGTTAATGCTCTTATTGCAGGAGCTCTAGCTACATATATGAGGTTTATTCCCTATATAAAGAAGAATTATGACTATGGTATAGTTATATTTCTCTTGACTTTCAACCTGATTGCTGTGTCAAGCTACCGGGTTGATAATGTGTTGAAGATTGCACATGAGCGTGTATACACCATTGCCATAGGCTGTGCTGTTTGCCTTCTCATGAGTCTACTGGTATTTCCAAATTGGTCAGGAGAAGACCTCCATAATTCCACTGTTTACAAGCTTGAAGGCCTTGCCAAATCCATAGAAGGTATACAAACTTCTAATACTACTAATTGGACTTTACAAAATAGTCTCATCCCATGTTATATACATCTGTTGGACACATATAACAGTATTTGAATTTGATCATTTTTACAGCATCTGCACTAATTCTAACAATACACATATTCTCTTTCTTAATTTAATATTAGTACTCTATTTATATAAATTATGTACATGGCTGATGAATTTTTGCATGTGTGTTGTGAGTATCTATGTTTGAATGTGTGAAAAAAAAGTTAATAACTTGTCATGTAGAGATTCTTGAAATCTTATCATTTCTGACCATGTAATAATTTCTTCTATGAAAGTGAATGTATTTTGTGTGCATTTGTAGTCATACTTCTATTTTACTTTTTATTATCTAAAATTACACAGATTAAAAATAACATATTTGAAGATTAAAATAAATTCTTGTAAATATGGGAACTAAAAGGTGAAGTGTATTCAGCTATATGATCAAATGCAATTTTAGCTTGGTACAAAAGTAGTATAGTATTAGTTAGTGATACTTGTTTTCTTCACTATTTCTTGTTAAATTAACACATTGAAAGGTAATTAAAATGTTGCAGCTTGTGTGAATGAATACTTTTATGGAGAAATAGAAGGTTCTGGAGATATAAAATTGTCTGAGGATCCAATATACAAAGGTTATAAGGCTGTTTTGGATTCAAAATCCATTGATGAGACACTGGTAAGGCAGTGAGTGAGTCATTCAAATACATTCATTTTCTTTGAATGCAGTGAATCACTCAGTTCTGTTTTGAATTGGGCAGGCATTGCATGCAAGTTGGGAGCCAAGGCATTCGAGGTACTGTCATAGATTTCCATGGCAGCAATATGTAAAAGTTGGAGCTGTTCTGCGTCAATTTGGTTATACTGTGGTGGCCTTACATGGCTGTTTGAGAACAGAAATCCAGGTAATGCTTCATAAATTTTACATCTGAAAAATAGTTTAATTAACACTGTATTATACTCTACTGGTATTTGTAATATCTTATTACATTTAATCTTTAGTTATGAAGAAGTACTGATATTTGTAAATATCTTATTACATTTAATCTTTAGTTATTAATAGTTATTAAGAAATGTACTTTAAGTCTAATTCAATTTTATAAAATTGGCTTATAAGGTGAGGTTTGCATCTATTGGCCTGATAAATTCAACAAACTTTTGTTATGATAGACTATAAATGACTTTGATACCATATCAAAAAATTGACTTTAAATTTAACTTTACCTTAGGTGAGGTTTGCACCCAACTTACGTCTGAGACTATATATTATGAGTGGTCTGTTAGCGGCCCGATAGCGAGTGACCTTATAAAGTCAATAAACTTTCGTTACGATAGCGAGTGACTCTGATACCATATCAAGAAGTAGACTTAGTAGACTTTAAGTTTAATTCAATCTTATAAAACCAACTTTTAGGATAAAATTTACATCCACTTATATACTATGAAATGTCTTTATCTTTATTTGATGTTGTGATCTCCAACATTAGTAAACAAGTTTGAGAATTAATTAGAAAAGAAAATTGAAAGTTATTTTCTTTAATTGATGTCAGTAAGACCTTCTCTCAAAATAAAGAATAGATACCAAACTAAATACACATAGTAATTATTTCATCTTTAAAAATGAGGATTGAAATTGATAAGGATTTAGCATGACATCAGAAGGTTGTAAATAATATGTACATCAGAATATTTCTATTTCTTTATTGATGGATTGAAACTGTTAATAAACACACACACAGAGGTTTATTCTGACTGCTGTAATGTGAAATAGTTAAGCGTAATTAATCCCACTGACACTATGATTTGTACACTTTCATTTGAAAATGTTTTTAGACACCACGATCTGTGAGAGCCATGTTCAAGGACCCTTGCATTCGGCTTGCAGCAGAGGTATCGAAAGTACTGATAGAACTTTCCAACAGCATAAGGAATCGAAGGCATTGCTCTCCAGAAATACTCTCTGATCATCTGCACGAAGCCCTGCAGGACCTGAACACTGCCATAAAATCTCAACCTCGGCTCTTCTTAGGCCCCAAACACAGGCACAACCAAGCCAGCAACATGTTCAAAATAGCTGCAGAACAAGTTGGACATGGAAAGACCTCTCTTTCAAGCGTTAAAACGGACTCTTCAGCATTGCTGGAGTGGAAAAACAAAAGGGTTAGCACTGAACAGACAAAGGAATCAGAACGAAAGTCTCTGAGGCCCCAACTGAGTAAAATTGCAATCACTAGCCTTGAGTTCTCTGAGGCTCTTCCTTTTGCTGCCTTTGCATCTTTGCTTGTGGAAACAGTTGCTAAACTTGATCTTGTCATAGAGGAAGTTGAGGAACTGGGGAGATTAGCATGCTTTAAAGAGTTCATACCTGGTGATGAGTTTGTTGTCACTTGTGATGAACCTCGAATTGACGTCTTTCACAACCATTTACCATCTCATGGAGTCGACTGAGCCCTTACTTCATGCATTATCATCTCTGTTATTTCATCAATCAATCATTATGGATATTAATATCAATAATATATGTTTTAGGCTTTTCATATATATAGGAATATTTCTCAGGATCACCATATATTTCAGGTTATAAAAATGCTTACACATTACTTGGTTTTCTTTTATCTCTTAAATACATCTTATTTTAACTTTTTTTATTATATAAATACTGATTTTAATATCCATATTTACTTATTTAAAAGCATATGCATAAGATAAAAGAATATCAAAAAGTCCTAATTACCTTTTTTTAATAAAAGGAGTTGTAATTTCTTCAGAGGTGATAATTACTTATTATAGGTTTTCCCGTACTAATTATAGTTTTTCTACTTCTTTTTACTTATTTAGAATTTTTTTTTTAATATGTATTCTCAGGCTTAACATGCCTCCAACACATCCTTCTCTCCCTTAGTATGATCGGATCACCTCCTTCAACCTTATTTGACTTGGTTCATTACCTCACAGCCCCTCAACCTTAGGCGTGAGTTAATGAGGTTTAATAGACCTCCAACACATCCTTCTCTCCCCTAGCATGATCGGCCCACCTCCTTCAACCTCATCCGACTCAGTCCATGACCCCACAACCCCTCAACCTTAGATGTAAGCCAATGAGGCTTAAAAAGCTTCCAAGATCAACAAACCTTTCACCATATTAACAAGATCAGTCCCCTCACAACCCCCTAGCCTCAAGCGTAAGCCAATGAGGCTAAAAAGCTCATAACCATTAAACTCAAAGATCGGTATTAGATCCGCTTTCACCCTATTATTGTGTTCAACCCATGACCTCACAGCCTCCCAGTCTCAAGCATAAGCCAATGAGGCTGATAAGTTCGTTGGTATTACTTGATTCCACCTTTCAGCTGACTTTTGATAATGGACCGAACTTGGACTCGACACTTCTTTTACCTGATAGGTCGACATTTTCTTTACCTGTTATAGATATGATTTAAAACTTACAAACTGGAATGAGTGAGATCGACATTTCCTTTACAAACCAGACCGAGCGAGGTCGACATTTCCTTCACCTAGTAGGTCGGCATTTCCTTCACGATGTAAATTTAAAAACTCTAATTGGATCGAGCAAGGTCGACATCATGCCAAGTTAAGACTTGTGGATGGGTTTTCTTCACGTCAAGTTAAGACCTGTACATGGTCTTCATTGCTTTGGATCGAACAAGGTCGGCACCCCACCCACTTAAGACTGATATGAGGTTTTTTTTCATGAAAAGTTTAAACCTTTGCATGGTCTTCTTAATGATTTGGATTGAATGAGGTAGGCACCCCACTTAGTTAAAATTGAGGAGGTTTTTCTTCATGCAATACATGACCTTTTCCTCAATATTGAAGTTTTTTCTCAATATCGAAACATTACGATATATTAACTGGATTGGCCGATGAACTCATAGTTATTATTTTCAAGAAACCGAAGAGCGCCTATCGTTTCATTAATTAAAGGTTGATGTATTCTTTTATCCTTCACAACTTCTCAATTTAATTTTTATTTTATCCTTTGTTTTCTTCTTTATTTATGATTGAAACCTCCCTTATTATTTGCTATAAATATTTTTCACGGTTGAAATCAATGGAAGAGTTGATACATTTCATCTTTTATTAAAAATATTTAATAGATATGAATTGTTCATTTTGATTTCACTTCTTTTCTAGTCTTCATTATGAGTCGAGTTGAGTCAAATTTATTATTATTTTTATTTGAGGAGAAATTTCAATTGAACCATGTAATTTAATTTGGAATCCAAATTGATCAAACCATGTGAAACCTAACTCTATAATTGAATATATATAAATTTTAAAATTTAAATAGGTTGAATGAAGTTAGGTGGAATGAGTAATAGTGGTTTTTGATTCAGTGGAAGCAAAGGATAGTAAGAGGAAGAGAGGATGAACGGTGTAGGATTGTCTCCGGCGGCATGGAGTTCCCTGATTCCTTCTTCTTCATCTTCTTCTTCTTCTTCTTCTCCGTTCTCTTGGGTTTCTCAGAAGAAATTGGTGAAACCCAAAGCCCATAACAAGGGCTTCACCTCAGACCCCTACGTTCTGGAACTGGCCGAAACCCTGGAAGAGAGCATCCCCAGCACAGCCTCCATCCCTTTCCCTCTCCACAACCTCCGAAACGCTTCTTCCCAATCCCTCCTCTCCACTCCATGGCCTTCCCGCCGAGAAGAGCCCTTCCGCTTCAACGACCTCTCTTTCATCCGTCAATCCCGCATCCTCCCCCTCTCCCATCCCTCTCCCGTCAACATCCTCACTTCCCACCTCCCTCACGGCGTCTACGTCGGCCCCCTCTCCGCCCTCTCCTCCTCCCCCCTCCTCCACACAGTCTCCCAATTCCTCCCCCACACCTTCCCCGATGCCGACCTCTTCTGGTCCATCAACGGAATCGCCGCTCCCGATTTAACCCTCGTCTACGTCCCCGAGGGCTGCCACCTCCAAAACCCCATCCACTTCCAATACACTCCGCCGCAGCCCCCCTCCACCCACTCTTCCGACACCATGTACCTTTCCAATCCCAGGGTTCTCGTCGTGCTCGAGAAAGGCGCAAGTGCCCATATAACTGAAGACTTTTCCGCCGCGCCGGGGAACGAGAACGAGCGCTATTGGAGTAACGCTGCTTTTGAGGCGGTCATCGGAGAAGGTGCGAAGCTTTCTCATTCTTACATCCAGACACAGTCTTTCCGTGCCGCTCACATCAAATGGACCTCCGTTCGCCAGGTCACAATCTTGGATTCGTCAAATCATTGCCTTTTATATTCGTGGACTTTACCAGATCGGGTTGTGAGATTCTGTGTCATGTGTTTTCTTGCAGGAATCGTCTAGTACTTATCAACTTACAGAGGTGAGTGCGGGAGGAAAACTGGGGAGGCACAATCTTCATATCCAGCAATTGGGTCCTGATACTGTCACCGACTTATCCTCTCTGCACTTGTCTGTGGGTGATCAAACGCAGGACCTGCATAGCACTCTTGTACTGGACCATCCACGGGGCTATTCTCGTCAACTTCACAAATGCATTGTTACTCATTCCCAGGGACAGGCAGTTTTTGACGGAAACGTTAAGGTTAACAGGTATGTATGTATGCACTTGTGCTGCAATATGTGAATCAAATGAGCTTTGTTAAGGTTGTGGTTGATTTCTATTTTCCAAAAGATGTTTTTAGTTTCCAAAATGCTGCTAAACATGACAAATGGTGGAGGCTGTAGGATAGTGTGCAATTGAAGGAGAGATTTTAACACAGGAAAAAATGAGATAGTATCTCCCAGTTTTTGTTTTTCGGTTTTAGATGAGAGGTTGATTGCTGAATAATAGTGTGAAATTGTTTTACAAAATGGTTTCCAAAACTAAAAGAAGCCGAGAAGAGAAACAAACAGATGATTCTTGGTGAAAAAGTTGATTTCATTGATTTATAGTGCTAAACTATTAAAGAATATGGTATCATGACCATTTTTGAGTCTATCATAGCGAGTGTTTATTGGGCTAATCAAGTCACCCGCTATCGGGTCATTATCAGATTATCTATAATATGTTGTCTCACGCTCGAGTTGTCACTCTCGGCGTGAAGAGTGTGTTGGAGATCCCACATCGATTAGGACGTGAGGGGTGTGTTGGAAATCTCACATCAACTAGAGATTAAGATATTTCATTTTATATAAATGGTTATAAATTTTACTTTATAAGCCGGTTTTGAGGTTGAGTTAGACTTAAAGTTCAAATGTGTATAATATATGAGCAATGTACTATTGTGGTGTAGGTATGCTCAGCAGACCGATGCAGGTCAGTTAACAAGAAGTCTTCTGCTTGAACCTCGTGCAACCGTGAATGTCAAACCGAATCTCCAAATTGTGGCGGATGATGTCAAGTGCTCTCACGGGGCTGCAATAAGTGATCTGGAAGAAAGTCAGCTCCTGTATTTCCAGGCACGCGGCATCGACCAAAAGACTGCTAGAAGAGTTCTAATTTTTGCTTTTGGAGGAGAGGTGATTGATAAGTTTCCTTGTTCTTCCATTAGAGACAGAGTACGAAGCCAGATTAAAAATTTGTTGGATCCATCTTCTAATTGACCATCATATTAGGCCTTTGCTAAATGTAAACACATCTTAAGTTGTCCGATGAAATGACAAATTGAAATCAAAATGAAATTCTTTTCATCAGAATTCATTTCTTCGAGAACATTGAACTGTAATCTTGTACTGTATGTAGCTGATGAGTGAAATAATTGGTGCTTGATGCTTCACCGTGTAGGACTGATATGTGGATGTGCTCTTTTACTGAATAATGCATTTGTTTGAAGGAATTACAATCCTTATGGTATTTACTAGAAGGAGAACTAAAATAAACTTCTCTAATTAGCCCAAATTTATTGAGAACCATGAAATTATTAGTGAAATCATGAAATATTAGCGTGTTCAGAATACTGTAATGCTGTTACTGCATTCAGCTATGGCCCCGTTTTTTTGCCTTTAGGTCACATGGAATGGAATGTTGGTGATATATACTTTTGACACATTTTTGTTTTGTTTCTCAGCACATTATATTATATGGATTAAAATTCCAATGAGTCTCCTTAGTTTGAACATTAGAGCACCAAATGAGTGAGATCTGGTATTTAATAGGATTCATGTAAAATTCACTCACTAGGTGTGTGAAAAGAAGAATGTTAATGGATTATGTTGCTGACGTTTCTCCTTTACTCAAATCCTAAGGTGCAAATAGACTCACGTATTCACGGTTTGTTGTGATGGCCTCTGGGTTGGAAAATTTTGGTGCTTTCAGCTGCCTTATTTTATATATCTCAAACACAATTTTCCCGCTTCAAACAACAAAATAAAAATAATCAGTTCTGCAAAGCCAGTTTGGTTCTAACAACAACTCTGATCCAAAAATTACATGAAGTTCATAACGTTAGCGAAATCTAACAATTTCGCTTGATGTTAAGTTTGTAGTTATTATCACATCCATGATGACAGTTATATAATACACAGAGAATTTTCTTTTCAGAACTAACTGTTGCAAGCTTATATGCAATTCCCATAAATGAAGCCATATATAACTGGGTCAAAATGAGGGTCTTGCAAGTAAAGGTTTACACACCCCAAAAATGTGTGTACTCATTGTTTGTGATTTATTTGGTAGAGGTGGATTAGGGACATAATTTATTTAGTTTGGTTGATTGAATAACAATATGAAGTAAATGATTTTGAAAAGTAGTGAAACTCAATGTTTTATTTCTATTTCTCTTTGCATCTCTTCAATTTCTATCAAATCAATCAAATTATACAACTTTTTGGAATGCCTTATTTTTATTTTTCATATGATTTTACTAAACATTCAATTTTATTTCTTTCTTCTCTATTGTTTCGGGCAGGGAATGTTTCATTGTACAACTTAAATGGCATGATTAGATTGAGCATGTAATTCAGAATCATGTTAATCCGAAATGGTAGAAATCCACCTTCAATTACATATTTTCTTCTCTGACTAGTGACTGCTCTAAGCTCAGTCAGTACATTTGTATCCCCACCAATATACACCCACATCTCTTGGCTGGAACCAGAGAAAGAAAAGGGGCAAAAAAAAAAAGAAAAGAAAAGAATGGAAAGGGCCTCCGCTACTAAAAATTTCTATCATTTTTCATCTCTATAAAGCTGGACAATAGATGGGAAAAGAAATAGACTGCGATGATGACGGAACAAAAAAAGAACAGTTTAAAAAGGCTTTACATGGTTCTTTCTCCTTAAGAGACTTCCCAAGCCCATTTCTAAGCTCATTTTAATTGCATTTCGCATCTCCCAATTCTGAATGGAGCTATACCGGTGGCTTCTTGCCATTAACATGTACGGTTCTTCTATTCACAACTAATGTTGCAGACCAGAATGAACATCCAAAAATGAGTTTCACTTTGAAATTTAGACACGGGCTTAGAGGCACCCTCAATTACGATCACATGTATACAGCCAACTGGGAGTTGAGCAAGGTCTCACGGATACTTCCCTGACGATTTCCAGATTCTTCCTTCAAGTGATATCACCATAACAGTCACATCATCATGATACTTCCTCCGATCTCCTTGAGGGATATCCAGCAACTCATGCAAATCCATTCCTGCAACAATTGAATAAAAATCACCACTCTAAATCTCTAAATAGTAGTTGACAAGTCCAGTCATTTGAGCAAAAAGTTAATTCCAATATTGCATTAATAATTTTCTTTTTCCATCTTATTTTCTCGTCTTAACTAACTTTACTTAACCCCCACCTCAGGCTGGGGTTGTAAAATACAAACTGACCCACTGGCATCAAACATTTTCTCTACAAGAACCAACCAATCCTATGCACATAGACAAGACAACCCTCCAGGATATGTCCTTAAGAGGGATAATATAGATATAAAATAAAAATGTGAATATGTAAAGTCAGATAATTCTAAAGAATAAAAAATTGTAAAGTAGCTACACAGAGCTCACAAACAAGTAAAGCAGTGTCCCAGAAAACCAAGATGTTAAGCATATTGTTATAGCATCACCCTATGAATAATACAATACTAATAAGGCAACACATTTTTGAAACAATTTTTTAAAAAAGAAAAAGGGCTCAAAAATAGGGTGCGGAACAGCAGTTAAAGACAAAAGAAAACCATATGCATTAAATCACATGCTCGAGATATAAGGGGGATACAGTTTATTCAAGTTTTCAAAATATATACACTGCAACTTTTGTGTCGACAACTTCAAATATCCATTACTTTGTTTTTCAAGCAAAATCCAGTGGAAATAAATATATCCTCAATGTCAAAAGGAAGAGTCACATCACAGATGTAGTGACTGGTTTTGGCCAGAAATATAGCATATGAATAGATCACCAAGTCAACCAATAAAAAAGTTTGACTAAATTGCTATTTTAGTCCGCTATTAATTCTTGATATGTAATTTTGGTCCTCTTAATCTTCTTCCAATTTTAGTCCTCTTAATCTTCTTCCAATTTTAGTCCCTACATTTAAAATAAATCAAAATTTGATCCAATTTTCACTTTTGCAAACTTTAATTATTTTATAATTTAATTTTAATCAATTCAATTATTTCTTTAAGGTACCATAAATAAATGTTAGATCTAAAGATTCAATTAGACCAAAATCAAAGAAAAAAAACACGTATGCAAAGTTGAGAAATAAACCAAAATTGCAAATATTGACTAAAATCACGGGAGAAAAAAGGGAACCAACCAAAATCACATAGGACAAATTAAAAAAGGACCAAATAGACTTTAGCCAAGAAGTTTTAATGTTCGACTATCTTTTAGAAACATTGAGAGAAGACAAATGCTTTTACTAATTATATAAATGAATTGTCATTTCCACCATTTCTGTCGTAAAACAAATTGAACATGTTCAAATGACCATATGCAAAGATATAAGAAAGATTCATGAAGAAGATCTTTTTACCAGCCTTTTTGGCAGCACGTAGGAGCAGCTCCTCTATTAAATGCTGGGCTGGATCTCCATCCGGAAACTTTTCCATGAAGCTCTGGACCTGAGAAACCACTTCTTCATTGCTTAGGTATTGATACAAACCATCAGATGAGAGGATCAAGAACTGATCTCTAGGGCATAATCTATGGTGACGTAATGAAGGGCAGCAGGATATGTATGGAGCAGTGCCAATATACTCATTACGAAACATTTCTAGCACCACATCATTCCACTTTGGCTGCAGAAACATGGAAATTATCCAGTCAGCATACACTTTCTTATAACATTTAAGTCTAAGAATTGCTTCCTTGAACAAGAGGGATGATAAACAAGCAGGATTCCGTTTTGTGTGAATGAGAATGGGCAAGTGCAGCAGTGCCACAGGCACTAATAAAAGTCAGGTAGCACGAAATGAAATGTCTCTCCATAGCAAGAGAAGGAAGTTTGGCTTACTCTAAAACCAAGTCTTAAAAAGCAAAGATGACCCAACCACACATCTAAACACCAATCACAAAAACCACATACACATAAAAGCTATGCACTAGTTCTCCAAGTCCAAAATTAAAATAAAATGTAAAAATTTGCTGCAGGTTATTCAAAATAATTTAAACTTCAAGTAAGCTTTTCTTGTTGACATTAAGTTCTAACCTATTCTATGCAAAGAATTTTTTTTACAGAGACCAAATTCGTCGTAAATAGATTATACAGTGCCTAAAAATAACAATCAGTGCTCCTGTCACATAATAGTGGATATCAAAGTCACTATTCTTCTCATATCTGACAGTAAAAAGTAAACAAGAATGAAATATTGGTACAAGAAAGTATTTAAATATTAAAAGGCACAATACCTGTTTCAAAAATCCAGCACCAAAAGCTCTAGTAACCTTAAGACGGCCTTTCACTCTATCATTTACAATACAATGGCTATCATCAGGATGCTCATTCTTAATTCTAACAATTTCCTGCAAAACATTAAGCTTCAATTTTCAAGACATGCAATACGAATTGATCAGAACATCATGACTGAAGGAAAAGGAAAAAAACTAATAGAGGCAGAACTTCTATAATTAAGGACACCGCATATAAGCACAAAGCAAACATCTAAATCCAATACAGCACCAATGAAAGCTACAAAGTCAAAAACAACATGCCGCTTGATAAAAAAAACAGAATGCTGAATTTAGATCAAATCTTCAAAAGACAATCTCATCCCTGATCTTTGGGATATGCTAAGACAAGTAGACACAAAACAAGCAAGCACACATCACAGCACATGAGGAGAGGAGTAGTAAAACTAAGGGAAAATGCAGCATCATTAGCAATATATTAATAGAAGTATGATATTCAAGAAAGCTACCAAAGGAAATACATAATTGAAGGACACTGTAGAAAATATATTATCAGAGGAAGGATGAATATAGAAAAAAACAAGACAAAAAGTATTGCAATGTGACAGTCTGAACGGAAACAGGGAGTGTGGTCCAATTACAAACTTGCCTCTTCAATGCTGGTGCTGTGATCAGTGGACAGCTGCAATGCAACCAACCTCCTTTCCCGGGCAGGACCCTCATTCCCTAACACGACACCACCTTCGTCTGGAGCCGACGACTCCTCCACTATGCACTCCCCGCTTGACCCAATGCCTCCACCACTCCCCGTTTCCTTACTAGTAGCATCAACCTCCTCACACTCATAATGTGCCACAATGGCGCGGCTATCCCCCACGTTCATAACATAAACATCATCATCCCTCATCAACACAGCCAACAGACACGACCCCATCAGAGCAAGCTCCGGGTTGGTATCAATCAGCTTATCCGTCATATCCAAATAAGCAAGCTCAGTCATCTCAAGCGCCCTAGACAACGCCCTCAAAACCAACTCATGATCCACAGGCCCCACTTTCCGCTTCCTCCCACCGTGACCCTTCTCCTCCTCCTCCTCCTCCTCCTCCTCCTCCTCTGCCGTCGTTGGATTTTCCACCTTCTCCTTCTCCTTCTCCACCACCCCCACGCCCAAGCTCCACGGCAACAACCTCCTCCCATGACCCTCCTTATGCCTCGACAACCCATGCTTCAACTTAGACAAAATCAACCACCGTCTACTACCTCCCGAATCCTCCTTGCTAGCACTGAGCGCATCATCAACCGAAAACGCAAACCTATCAGACCCGGAAAGATCGAGCCCGTTCTCCGCATCATCCTCCTCAGCCAGAAACTCCCACAGCCTTCTCCTCCTGCTCTCAGTCCCCTCCGCTTGAAACGTCACTCTCTTAACCGATCCTCGGAGAGAATTAGAGTCTTCCTCCACCTCCACCTCATCCCGGGGTTCAACTTCATTATCCTCCACCTCAGGTGCAGGGTTAGTTCCCTGCACCTGCGACTGCGGTTCTTCAAGTTCCCAAAACAAACCCTGGAGCTCTTTGTGGAGGGCACGGTAAAGATTACCCATGAGAAACTCTGGCGCATCAGGGCCATTGAAACCGTCGTATATCCCTACGAACAACCAACCCTGTTCTTCCGATACAACCACATGCACACGATCCTCCCCCGCTTTTCCCAGCGCCCACTGCACATTGCTCTCGTTCTCCGTCTCGCTCGTCGCCTCCGTCTTCCCCTTCCGCCCCACCGGCACAACCCAAGGCCGCTTCTTCTCCGAGAGACTCCGCTGGAAGGCTTTCCTCAACCCGGCAATGCTCTTCTTCCGCTTCTTCTTCACGTACACTCCACCCCCGAGCGGAGCAGAGAAAGGCACTCCCGCTGAGCCCGAAACGGCGTCGTCAAGGGGTCCCGAGAGCGCGCCGCTCTCAATTGGCCCCGAGAGAAAGAACGCCCTCCGCTCTCTCTCCGAGGCAAGAGTCTCTCCTCCTCTCGGCGCCGGCTGGAGAGGGAGAGCGCTGAAGGACGCTGTTCCTCTGAAGCCATTGACGGTGGTGTCGTCGTCCTCAGACTGCAGCACCGTTTTGGGCACGGAGCTGTTGGCGCTGACGGAGGCGCCGGAAATGGCCTTGAATGCGGTTTCGGGGAAATCGGAGCGATGAGAGGGCGAGAAGCGGAGAGAGTTGGAGGGGGAGAGGATGCGATCGGAATGGGATGGCGAGAGAAAGCGAGCTGAGGATCTCACGTAGCAGAAAGAGTGGCCTAGGGTTTCGTCCAATGGCTCTGTCTCCGCAAAAACCAACTGACTCTGGTTATGGTTATGGCTATGGCCATGGCCATGGCCATGGTTGTGATTTGAAGAAGCTTTGAAACAAGAAAAGAGATTGCACAGTCCATTGCTTCCCATCACATTTGAGTTCCCTCCACCAAACCCCCACCCAACTTCACCTTCTCTCTCCACAATCAAATAAAATTCAAAAGGAACAAACAAAGAAAAAAGAAGAACAAAGTAAGAAGCAGCAACTCAAAACAAAACTCACACACTCTCCCTCACTCACTCACTCACTTCCTCACTCAAACACCAAAATAATACACACACTTAAATCACTTAAATAATAATATTATATCCCTTTTTGCGGGTTTTTTTTTTTTCAAATCAAAACATTTGTTGTCTTCTGTGCACTTTGTTGCCACTGTCCGAGTTTGACGGTTATGTGAGCTGGCATCTCCTCAATTACTCTTCTTCCAGTTTTCCTAATATTCAAACACGCTTCTTCCACACCTCATCCCTCATTAATACTTTTATACCACATTTATTACTATTTCTGTTATTAATCACACTTCCATTAAACTTAATTCAAAACATTAATTGCACTTTTAATTATTTATCATGCACTTAAACTTTTACCATGCCACGCCATTCAAACACTTCCTTCACTTTTAAGGAACTTCATTTTCAAACTCTGGATATGGAATATATAATTAAATATATGAATGCATTCTATAATTTTTTTCTAAATCTTAATTTTTACTTCCTTCTTTGATCAGTGTAATTCTTCAATTTTTCACCCTGCAATTATTAATATTTTGCATGATAAATGTTTTATTCAGTGGAGATACGCGGTTTAAGAAGAAGGCAGTGTGAAACTTTATTTTAAAACCAGTATTTGTCCTTTGACATTTTTTAGAAGTGTCAGAGCAGAATAAAGTGTGCAATATTGTATAAAGAAAAAGAAGAAAAACAAAAGGCATATATATAAAGCTTGGTATAATAGGAGTAGTAAATGTCCATGATCTTTGTTGACTTTTTTAAATTTGATTTTTTATCTGAAAATAAATTACTTAATATAATGCCATCCGTAATAGACATGGTGTCTAAATTCCAAAAATAATTATTCACAGAACCAAGTGTTTTAACTTTTCAGTTTTTTACAAAAAAGTTATAATTTTGTGGTTGGGAATTAGTCCCTTTTTCTAAAGAGAATGAATCAGATAACTTTACAAATAAAAATAAATTAATACATTTATCTATAATTCGTTTTAAGAAGAAAAACAACTATTTAACATACTTTCATTAGTACATAATAAAATCTTTAATGTTTCAAATATATTTTTATTTATTTATTTATGTGTAAGAGATATTCAGGATTTGCATCTATTTAAAAAAATAAACAAATAGTTGAACTTATAAGTATAGTAATTGCCTTTTTTTTTATCTAGCAAATTTATTGTATAAATATTTATCATTTTTATGTGTTCAAACTTTAGATTTAAAGTGAAAGTGAGGAAAATAAAATAAATAAAAAATTATGTTAAAAAGTTGATTTGTTTGAATGTAAAAAAGTGAAAATAAGAAAAAATATAAAGGTAAAAGTATTTAAAAGTATGTAATTTAAAATAACATAAAAAAATAAGGCTATCAAATTTTTATACAACTATATACCAACATAAACATTATATAGTTAACTATCCCAGTGTTTATGTTGGTATATACATTATTTTAAAAGTGATAATCATAATAAGTGTGTTCAAAATGGTGCTTATTTGATCAAATTTATTTATAATTGATTATTTTATATTTTATTTCAATATATTATCAAAATTACTTACATAATTGGTATGTTAATGACATCTTTGATTAGTTGAGCATAATGATCTAATTATATTTAAGAGTTACATGATTGATTATAAGTCAGGCATAATCGATTATGTATGTTTATGAAAGTTAAACAGTCAACTATGCATGCACATCTCGTAGAAAAATAACTAAGTAACTAAGTGAGTGGGTTATATGAAGCAGGTGCAAGATGAGCAATTTAAGACAATTTATTTGAAAATCATCTTACCTTTATCTAATTTGTGTGATCAATCTAAATCAAGTTCATATGAAAATTTGAACTTTTCATTCTTTTATAACATTTAGAAATGACCAAATAATTTCATTAATTATGTTATAAATTATTAACTTTAAACATTACTTATAATTTAAATTTCTAACATTATTGTGTCTTAAAACTATAATTCAAATATTAATATATTTTATATAAATCAAACTCTAATTATAAAAGTCTATTTTATTTTAGTAGATTTTTTTAAATGAAATAAAATATGAGATTCTACAATATATTATGTATATAGATTATAATCTTAACCATTTAGAAGATAAAAAAAACTGTGTGACCCATCAGTCACTTTCTGTGAAACAAGACTGTGTGGTCCATCAATCACTTTTCATGAAACAAAATTGTCTGTTTTATCTATCAGTTTTTCATGAAATAAAAATGCATGATTCATCAATCACTTTCTATAAAACAAAATTGTGTGGTCAATCCGTTACTTTTCTTGAAATAAAATTGTGTGATTCATCCGTTAATCTATATGAAACAAAATTGTGTGGTTCATCCGTTAATCTATATGAAACAAAACTGTGTGGTCCATCAATCACTTTCCATGAAACAAAATTGTCTAGTTCATCTGTCTCTTTTCATGAAATAAAAACATGTGTGGTTCATCCATCACTTACTATGAAACAAAACTATGTGCTTCTTCCGTTACTTCTCTTGAAACAAAAATCATGTGGTCCATCGGTTACTTGAAACACAAAACCATGTGTTTGATCTGTTACTTCTTAGAAAACAAAATTGTGGGATCAATCCTTTAGTTTCTATGAAATAAGAATATAGTACCTTTATGTGCATATTTATCTGAATGAACATAATTAAATAAGAAAAACATACTTAAATTCAACATTTCAATCATTCATACTTAAAAATATAAAAAAAAAAATTAGTTGGCCTGGAATAAAAGTTTAAATTAAATAAAAAAATATATAAAGATATAATGAATAAGATAACTCTACAAATGGAAAAAAATTAATACATCTATAATTACTTTATTACAATAATGTAATTATATTTAAGAGTTACATGATTGATTACATGTCTTGCAATTGATTATGTGTGTTTATAATAATTAGACAGTCAATTATAAATATATTTTGTAAAAAAGTAAATGAGTGAGTTGGTCATCTTAGACATGTGCAAGGTGTGCATGCAAGGACAATTTATGTAATTTATGTGGTCAAACAAAATCAAAAATTAAATTAGAAACGCATATTAAAATTTGAACAATTTATTATTTTATAACAATAAGAAAGTCCCAAAAGATTTCATTAATTATATTACAAACTATTAACTTTAAACATACTTATAATTGGATTTCTAACATCATTGTGTGCTTTAAAAGTGTAGTCACTACAAGGAAATCATAAAATAAAAATCAATTTTAGAGACATAAAAATAATTAGTTGTTATAATGACTAAATTAGAGACAATTTTAGAAACTAAAAAAACTTTTAGTTTCTATTATTGTTAAATGATTTCTAAATTAGTATCTAATTAGCTACCAAGGTTTTTGCTACCAAATTTAGAATTTAAATAATTGGTAGTTAAAATTTTGTAGCTAATTAGATAGCAATTTAGAAACTATTTAACAATAATAGAAATTAATTTAAAAATAAATAAAAAATTTAATCTCTGAAATGGTCTCTAATTTAGTCACTATAACAACTAATTATTTTTTTATCTCTAAAATTGGTTTCTATTTCATGATTTTCTTGTAGTGAGTTCAAATATTAATATATTTTATATAAATAATTTGTGAGAATTTGTTTTATTTTACTGGATATATTTTTTAAAAGAAATATGAGATTCTACTATATATTATGTATATAGATTAAAATTTTAATCAGTTTGTTTTTATTTATACAATTTTTCTTATATTTTTATTTATACAATTTTTCCTATATTTTTAAACTTTTTTTTCTTTAAATCTTAGTAAGAATTTTTTAATCAATCATAATGAATTTTTGATAGAGTAAGTTTATTTATTTTCTATAATATCCTTTTTAAGTATTTTTTAAGTTTAGGTTGAAATGTTGAATTTTCACAAAATTTGTAAAATGAAGATACAATGTTTTATTAATACCAAACTTTTTTTTTTTTTTTTTTTTGTTTTTAAACTTATATTTGCAATTTTTTACTTTTTTTTTTTTTATTTTTTAAAAAAAAAATTTTTTTTTTAATATAAAAAAAAAATATTTGTTTTTAAAATATAAAGAAAAAAAAAAGATAAAAATGTTAATTTAAGTTTTAAAAAAAAAAAAAAAAAAAAAAAAAGTTTGGTATTAATAAAACATTGTATCTTCATTTTACAAATTTTGTGAAAATTCAACATTTCAA
>Ga0123342_1000983_pt1 | contig 47684 bp, 17 predicted proteins | sample Turbeawhitnodule_FD_89960 | JGI IMG/M metagenome (GOLD analysis project Ga0123342, IMG submission 89960) | Root nodule microbial communities of legume samples collected from Mexico - Turtle bean Mexico white nodule | ecosystem: Host-associated > Plants > Roots > Nodule | place: Mexico: Nepantla...
AAAAAAATATAAAAATATATATATATATATATATATATATATATATATATATATATATATATATATATATATATATATATATATATATATATATATATATATTAATGGTTTTCAAGCACTACAAAAAATTAGATTTATTGATGGATTTTTTATTCACGGACCTGAATCCGTAGGTAAATCCAGTATTTCTACGGATATTATTCACTTATCTGTAAGTAAATTCAACATTACCTACGGATCTCAATCTATAAGTAAATTTAGTTTAAACTACAAATTCTTATCCACATATCTCTATCCATCGGTAAATTTTACATTATCTACAAATTTTACTCACGAATCTATATCTAAAATAAATTCAATATTATTTTTAATTATTAATATAAATATTTTTATTAACAATATTAATAATTTTAAAAATATAAATAATTTTAATGGTTTATACGTTCTGAAGGAGAAATTGAAGAGGTTAAAATTCGACATAAGGAGTTGAAATAAAACAGTTTTTGGAGATGTTAATGTGGAAGGTAGAGAAGAAAGAAAGCGACTCTTGGCAGAATTGAGGAAAGCTAAGTAAGAGGCGATTTTGCAACAAAAAACAAGGATGAATTGGTTAAAACTGGATGATTTGAATACAAAATATTATCACTCTAAAATTAAGTGGAGGAGGATGCAAAATGGACTTAACGGGATTAAGGATGGAGAACAATTGTGTGAAGACCCGATGGAAGTTAAAAAAGGGTGAAGGTGTTTTTTGAGGAAAGGTTCATAGGGGGGATATTTACAAGTTAGATTGGACAACATAAACTTTAAGGGTGTCACTAGAGAGGATAACGATATGTTGGTAGGAACTATATCTGAAGTCAATGTTAAGGAGGCGGTTTGAATTTGTGATAGTGGTAAAAGTCCTGGTTCAGATGGATTCAATTTTGGGTTTATAAAATTCAGCTGGGACATTATAAAGGGTGATATTTTGAGAGTGGTACAAAGCTTTGTTGAGGGTGGTAGCTGGCCAAAAGGAACTAATGCATCTTTTATTACATTAGTCCCAAAGGTTGCAAATCCAAAACATCTAAATGAATTTAGATCGATCTCTCTTGTGGGATGTTTGTATAAAATTGTGGCTAAAATTCTTTCCTAAAGGTTGAAAAGGGTTTTAGATAAAGTTATTGATCATAGACAATCTGCCTTTCTTGAAGGAAGGAGGTTGTTGGACAGTGTGTTGGTAGGTAATGAGACCCTTGAGGAAGCCAAGAGGAAAAAGAAAAAGTGTGTGCTTTTTAAGGTGGACTATGAGAAAACTTATGATTTGGTTAGGTGGGAGTTATTGTTTTATATGTTAGGAAGAATGGGATTCTGCGAAAAGTGGATTGAATGGATAAAATATTGTCTTGAATCTTCTTCGATTTCAATGTTGGTAAATGATTATCCAACTATTGAATTCAATCCAATAAAGGGCCTAAGGTAAGGGGATCCGTTAGCACCCTTCCTCTTTCTAATTGTAGTCGAGGGGTTGGTAGGGCTGGTTAGACAGGCATAAGAGAAGAAGTTGTTGGAGTAAGTTGAGGTTGGTGTAAGGTGGATAAATGTGAATATGTTGCAGTACACAGATGACACTCTCTTTTTATGTAAAGCCGATATTCAGAGTGTTATGACTTTAAATTTTTTTTGAAGTATTTTGAACTTTCTTCTGGGCTTAAAGTTAATTATTCCAAGAGTAAGGATGTGGAGTGGTGAGTGTGAGTGCTAATCAGATTATGGGTTTTGCAACAATTCTTAATTGTGGAATTATGACGGCACCTTTTACATGTCTATCTTTCATATGTCGGTTACTGTGTTGAAGGAAGTGGAAAGGATATAAAATAATTTTTTATGAGGTTGGGGCTCAGAGGGAAGGAAAATTGCTTAGGTGGCGTGGAATAAGGTATGTGAGCTGAAGGAAAAAAAATGAAGTTTAGGGGTTATAGACATAGGAAGGTTTAACTATGCTCTTTTGGGTAAGTGGATTTGGAGACTTATGTCTCAAGAGAGTGGTTTTTGGAAGGAGATTTTAGTTTCAAAGTATGGGGGTTGGAGGAATTTAAGGTCCCAAGCTTGTATCAACAAGGAATCGATATGGTGGAGGGATCTTGAGAAAGTTTGGAAATTAGTGGAATGGGGTAATGATTTCAAAGACAAAGGAAGGTGGGTATAAGGATATGGGAAATAAATTTAAGTTCTAGGAGGATAAGTGGGTGGATAATGAATCCTTAAAGTAAAAGTCTCCAAGGTTGTTCTCGGTCTCTTTAGATGTTGGTCGCACTTTATTACAAGTTGGTGCTTGGAATGACAATTATTGCTCGTGGAAGCTAGGGTGGAGAAGGGCTCTTTTTGTGTGGGAATCTAGTCAAGTTGATCAACTCTCGTAGTTGTTGGATAATAAGAGGTAAGTGGAAGAGGGTGAAGGCATGACTGAGAAGTGGATTTGGAGGGATGCAATGTTTACAATTGACACGGTGAATGCAACTTATAATCATCTAAAGGGGTTGAGCAAGGTGGTGTTGGGGATTTTTTTGCGGATTTTTGGAAGTTAAAGGCTTTCCCTTCAATGCAAGTTACAACTTGGAGGTTGTTGACTAATACAATTGCTACTAAGAGTGGATTAACAAATTCAACTAGTTTAGACACACACACACAACCAACAACAAAGATCTTCATGCATTCCACTTGGATTTGGAGACATCAAAGCCCCTTGTTTAACACTTTTTCCACATATGAAGGCATCACAAATTTTTCTAGATCGAATTTGATGCTTAAATTTTAACCACAACGTCATAACATGATAGGTAATCTGAGCACAAAATTCCAGATCAAATGGCACACAAAACTAATTGAAACAAATCAAACAATGAGAGCCAATTGCGCACCAATTTTAGAGTTTGATAGCACTTGTAACAGTTCTGGCAATTTTACTTCCAAAAATTGTGTAAATTTTTTCTAGATCAATTTTCTCCCAAATTTTGTTTACCAATGCCTAGCACAGTAAGGAACTTAGGCTCAAATTTTCAGCTCAAAATATGGACTGTATTAATCCAAATAATTCAAAACTTGATAGCTATGAAACTTTCTCGCGCAAGGTTTCTAAACATACAACGTCTAGGCTTTTACGATTTTTTTTTTCTATTTTGTTTTTGGACGTTCCTTTTTAACGCAACATCATTGACATGTTGAAGCTCTCAATATAAAATTTCACTTATATTGAACACAAAATTATGCCAGAATAATTTTTTCAATCTAGATCAAATTACACAAATCTACTAGTGAAGAAGAAACTTAAAAAATCCAAAGAAAATTTGAACAAGACTTCAAGGCACAACGGAATTTTGTATTAAGATGCTTACTAATAATCTAATTGTAAACTCACATTGTAGAGGAATTAAGCAAAACAATTTTACAAACACATGACATGGAATGGCATGGTTTTATTGCATTTTTTTTTATGGATTATTATTATTATTATTATTGCTTATGAACTAAAAGAAAAAGAACTTAAACAACGAGGAAAATCAACCTAGGAAATTTTGGGTAACATGTTTTGTTGTTTTTAAGAAGTTTTGTGTAAAGAAAAAAAAATGACAACTTCTAAGAATTTATGACATGTAAAGGAATAAACATACCCTACACAAAACATGAAGGATTCAAAAATTCAAACTAAGTAAACAAATTTAAAAATCTAAGACAAGGACATGCAATAGAAAATCCTAATAATTGATTCCATAATGGAACAAGCAATTGAACCAATTAAGCACGAAAAACATGGATATAAAACTATCCTAAACTCAAGCAAATATGGACAAGACGAAAAATAAGACAAGAAAAAACAACTTATCTCTTGAAGACCTCTTTCAAGACTCGACTCTTGATGCCAACTAATGTAAACACCCTTCAAGCATCGGTGAAAGACTCAAAATAAGTTCAAACTTTTCTCCAAGCTTCAAAAGAGAAACTTGAGAGGTACCCACTTCCAAGGAAGGTTCCTTGGTGGAGAACCTAGGAGAAGAATACTTCCACTTTTAAGTGACTTTGAAAAACAAAAAAGATAAAATTTTATGCAAGTCCAATTCTTATTCATTTTCAAAGTGAGTACAAGAAGGGGGTAAGCCTATATTTATAAGAGGAGAGTCTCAAAACACTTCATGCACTAATTGTGCAAAATGCAACTCTACTTGTAATTTCTTCACTTCATGCAAAACAAGTCTCACATTGCTTAATTATTTTATTTTTCAAGTGTTTATAACCTCCAATACTCCTCTACTTGTTGCTTGGCCATATTGCCTTGTAGGTGAATATGTAAACTCTCTTCTTAATACTATACTAAAAGAAGGAAAAGATTTTTACATTCTTCTCTCAAATGTTGGTTCTTCTTTTGTGGGGTTTTAATCTCCTCCATTCTTCTTAATTGAAAGTTTCAAGGCCGAATGATTTTCATCAGTAGGAAACTATTTTAGATACTAAAAAAATTAGTAGTTTCTAAATTAGTTTATATTATTAATAAATAGTTTCTAAATTGATATATAATTAGCTACCAAAATTTTAAAACTTTGATAGTTAATTAAATACTAATTTTAAAAATTATTTATCAACAATAAAAATTACTTTAAAAACTAATAATTTTTTAAATTTATAAAATAATATATAATTTAGTTAATATAATAATTAATTATTTTTATTCAAAAATTATTTTTATTTAATAATTTTTAATAATGTATAACAGTCACATTTAACCATTTGGTATCGAAAGAACCATGGTGATTTTGGGTCTGTCAATAACACAAATTGAACAAGTGCTAAAAAAAATTTGGCTGGCTTCCCTTTTGACTTTTAAAGCAGGAAGGTATAGCATTGAATTAAAATAAACGTAATCATCACTTCAGAAGCTATTCAAATTGGAATTAATATAACAATTATCAAATTAAATTAAATTCACCCATAATCAAAATTGAAATTCCAGATTAAAAGAGTGAGGGAATATTTTACCTTTTCGTACAAGCATTAAATTTCATTGTGGTGTAGCTTGCATAAATGGCGTTAAATCAAGCAGCCAATTAATTTTACAGAATAAAATTACATGTTAACAAGTTACATCTTTATTGTATCTACCAAAATAAATAAATAAAAATGTTAACATTTCCTTCTGAAAATTATGATTCAGTTACCAAGAGTTTACTAATTACACAGTTTTGTCATAAAATGGAGAGAGGGTTAACACATGAATAAAATCCAAGACGTGGAGAAATTTATACCAATTTTCTTAACTCTTGGCGTGAAGTTTACCAGGTGAGTGAAACTGAAATAGTACATACTTGCACGACACAGCATCATAGAAAAACGGGTATAATATACTTCTACTTCTATTTTTAAAGAGATTAATTATCATATATATAGAAACTATAATAGAATTTATTGAAACTCTACTTTTTTTACTCAGTTATTTTATTTAGCTAAAAATTCTTGTACATCATAAAATTGTTTAACTTTTAACTACTTTTAAAACCATGTAAAAGATGTCTGAGTTTGTCATCATATAAAAGTCTTAAGATCTGTTTCTACTATTTGGTTTAACGTAAGAAACCTATGATCCTTTGGATTGAAAAATATAGAAACTAAAGATGTTAGGTTATGTGTTTCTGGGTTTTATGAAGATCAGATTTTGTTAAGTTATGTTAGAAGCTCCTTTGTTTCTTAGATGTTTTAGAAGTGTTATGTAATTAGGTGGTTCGTACTTTTTTTTTAATAAGGATTGAATCACCTCTGAAATGGTTTTGTGTATATATATTTTTGGTTGCTGATGAAAAAATTAGAAACTAAAGAGAATAGTGAATGTTGAAAACCAAATATGATGACTTAGGTTGAGTTGAGGAATATCTCACTATAAAGTAAAATATATGAAAATGAAACTTTTTTGATGGTGAAAATGTGTGGAACTACCTAGTTACAGTGGCATTAGATGTGAGATCTAGGAATTGAAGTGAGATGTAATGAATGGTGTGGTTACTTTCTAGTTCTACTTGGTTGCTTTACAAAAGGGCTGATATTCTCATCTTCCACTACGCATCCATCATAGGTATACCATACCTACTAAAACTGAGAGACAGATCATAGCATATCATGTGATAAGCTAGCTTATATATTCACACAAACAAGAGGGGGAAGGGAAATTTGCAGAAAATAGCTGGAAAAAAATATCTAATCTAGAATTATGCTGCTTTTCCATCTGCTATTCTGAAAAAGCAAGTTTAGTTTTATTTGTGGAAAGAGATATAAAGAAATTTGCAACAATAATATGGGTAGGGGAAAGGTGGAGCTGAAGAGGATTGAGAACAAGATAAACCGTCAAGTGACATTTGCAAAGAGGAGGAATGGGTTGCTCAAGAAGGCTTATGAACTCTCTGTCCTCTGTGATGCTGAGGTTGCCCTCATTATCTTCTCCAACCGTGGCAAGCTCTATGAGTTCTGCAGTGGCCCTAGGTACCTCTCTTTTCTACATACCCAAACCCCATCAACCTTTTCTTTCTATCACTCAGATTTTGTGTCTCAAACAAGGTTTTCAAGTTCTGAGGGTGTTTTGTTTTCTGGGGTTCTTGATTTTCCCTCCCTGGTTTCATGGACTACTTAAAGTTCACATCTTGCTGCTGATTAAGTGGTTTGTGCTTGTGTTTTTCTTTAGGGGTTTGTGTTTCATGAATTTTTTAACTTTTGTTGCTTTCCTTTGTCTTTGGTTTCCTGTGTCTGATTTGTAGGGCTAGCTGAAGGATGTGTTGTTTGTTTATGATTTTGTTTCTTGAAATTTGTTTGATCTTCCCTACAATTTTCCTCTCTCTTTTCTTTTACAGTTTTAGATTCATAGTTTTTGGTATAGTTTTCATTAGATGACAGCTACAGCTTCTAGATCTTTTTGATTCAAAATTGTAGCATGACGATTGGAGTTCATGCATAATGATTCTTCTCTAATTATTTCTTCATCACGGTTGAATTTTAATTTATGGTTTAGATTGGTGGTTAAATATACTTATATTAGTTCATATTTAATATATGTACTAAGCTAAAACCTCTCCTTTTCTTTTGTTTTATTAAAAATCTAAACGGTGGTAAATGGTTTTGCTGTATAATAACATTCTATGACTATAATTTCCATTCCCTCATAAGGTTTTGTAAATATATATCTCCTTTACAGTGAAACTTTCTCCTCTTAATAAGCTCTGATGAAAATTAAAGAGAGAGGAATCGCTCTGGTCTTTGTTTTGCAGCTGCAGAATTCTCTTGCCAATGAGTTGATAGAATTGGGAAACTGTGATGAAAACTATTCATGAATTTTACGTACTAGCCTTTTGGATTAAGATCCTCTAGAGTTTTCAAAAAATACGTAGATCTAAGCCATTCTCTAATTTCAATATATGATTATATATAAAGAAGGTAAACTACATGAACAGTGAAATTATCAGTAACTACACTCAGTTCTTTCTGAAACCGCATGAGATTCATTTCCCTTTTGAAATGGATGGTTCATAACTTTATGACCAAGTGCTATAGACTTTTAGCCCTTAACATCTTCACTTGTGTAAGAAAACAATTTTAATTTTCATAATCATTCATGCATTCTCATTTTTAGGACATATGTTCTCATTTAACAGATACAGCCCTTTGAAAAGTAGTCATGAGTATGATATCATGCAACAATTCAATTAAATTTTACAAATTGTTTTTGTGAGTTATGAGATTTTGGAATGTAAACGTCATTTTTGTTAAATGAAAAGGAAGGGATTTTCAACTTCCTGCAGATTGGAATGGAGAAAGTGTTTTTGCCTTGATATTTGTGTAAAGTTGACTGGTTCATAAACTTTAAAACCAACAAAGCAGTTACCCAATTTTTTCATTCATGAAAAAACACTGATCAGAGTTGTTAATAATTAATTTTTACTATAATTTGATTAATCATATTTTTCTCAATTATGCTTTTCTACTTATCAAAGAATTTGAGATCAACTGAGATGAACAATATGTTGGTGTTCACTTATTTATAACTATGGTGCAGCAATGAAGTCCAATCTTCATTTTAGGACCCTTAAATCATTGTGTGTAATGAAAAGAAACACTAACATTCTAGATTTTTGTGGTAACTATATTTACAACCCCAAGATCCTCTTTGTCGTTGTATACTTGATTATGATTAGACATTCACCCATATGTCAGAACACATCAAAAGAAAAGAAAACAAATCATGCATTTCCATTCAATGTAAAAGACAGAACTTTGGTACAATGCACACTTTAAATATAAAATGAAATAGATAAATTCTTATGTGATTTTGTACTAACAATATATATATATATGTATATAATCTTTGTACGTACATATTTCACTTTAGAAGTGACATCAAGTACCTTTTCTTTTAGGTTAGATTGTCTTCTTTACTGTTAAGTAGGTTTCTCTCTCCTGTAGTGAATATATAAGTCATTCATGCTTTATCAAGTGTGATATTTTTCTTGGCATGCATACTTTAACATTTGATTAGTGCATAAACATCAATAATCAAAACATGCAATTCAGTATCATAAAGGAAATCATATATACACAGAGAAGCTATGTGTGTTAATCAATGCATGATTGATTATGTGAAGTATAAGCTTTACTGACTTATACTGTTAGCTCTAGATGTGAATCACAGAAAGATTAAAGAGTATTGTGCAGATTTTGTTTTGAATAATTACTGTGATTAGGATAATGATAAGACAATTATTCCCGTGTTCATTCTATACTGCTATATATCTTCATTGTCATGCATTGAACTGTAGTGTTAAAGAGGATTGTTGATCATGTACATTTGTAGATCACAAATAGGGATCTTCTTGGTTTTTACTTATTTTATTTCATGAGAATATGCTTAGGTTTATCCAAATTATATAACTTAGAAGAGTAAGCTACTTTGATGGACTTCAATAGTTTGTGAGAGGAATTTAATTTAAAGAAATTACAATTATATTTCTTTTATATCATGTTAACTGATACTCAATTTTTCTTTAATATTAAAATAAGAAATTCACCACTCTTATTTTATTTTAAAAATATAAATAAAATTATAAAATTAAAATTATGTTTTAAAATATAAGAATTAAAAAAAATAGAAACAAAAAGTTAAAAAAAACTATTTGTATCACTTTAGTAAAACTAGGATAAGGTGAATTTTATTTATTGAAAACATGAAAAAGATGAGTGTTTATTTAAAAAATATAAGGAATATAAAGGTTATTTCATTAAAAGTATATGAGAAATAAGTGTCCACTCTAATTAAAACTTTCATTGCAGAAAAAATAAACTTTCCTCTACCTTGAATAACCTTTGCAGATTCGAATTTCTAAATTTCAAACCAATTGTGCCAATACTTATACTAGTATATTATATTTTCAACAGTGTATAACTAGCTGTTTCTCCTACTTTGATAAGATGAAAAAATCTTGTTCTAATAGTATATACATGGTCAGGGAGATTAATCCTCACTATATACTATGCTAATATTTTGGACTACCATGCATCTACTATTCTTAAATGATTAATATAGGTTGAAAGTTTTGGTTGATTATTTTAATGAAATTTTCTTTTAATTATTTTATTAAAGATCCGAAGCCAGTTTTATAAAGCATCAACGAAATGATGCTGCCAATAATATTTCAAGAAATATTATAACCAACCCCTATTGTTATATCTACATCTAGCTGTAATTATTAATAATAATAAAAATATAAGAATAAGATTGAAAGAAAATTTTTTATTTATTAAAAAAATTTATGCACAAAGATTTTGTGCAAAATCCATGTATCTACTATATACATAAAACTCTTTCTATACTTAAAAGAAAAAAATATTTATAACTTTTTCTATAAAGACTGGTTGTTAAAAGTGAGATTATTTTTTTAGCATGTACTCTCATGCATTTCTTTAAAAGTTTAGTTTGGAGATATTTTAAGTTTGATTGGGGAGGTGTTCAACATATTGGTTTTTGTCATAAGAGCAGTGACATCGGTGTATAAGGATTGTGACATCTTTAAAGTGTTTTATTTTATTTTATTTATTTTTTATTGAGAAAAAAATATATTAAAACAATTAAATCTAAACATCAATTAATACATTTGTATAAACTTAAACATTATTAGAATAGTTTATTATTTTAAGATATTGTTATGTCTATGTCAGGCCCAATAATAAGCTATCAATGATTGAGAAAGAGGATAATATAGTAAAATAGTATAAGGTTTTGGGTAAATATACAGTATTTTGTTCACTCTTATGGGGACTTGGAGATGGTTGTTAGAGTGGAGCCATCTTATAGGTACTTTGACTGTATTGAATTAATGTGGCTGACCCATTTGTACCCATCAAACATGATTTGATTTCCTTATTGCAGAGGATACATCACTGTGGTACACAACTTCATTGGGGGAGGATGTGAAAATTTTAAGTGTATGTTTCAATTTCATTAAAGTGGAGATAATATTATAAAAGCTTTAAGGTTGTTAAAAATACCGTATAACAAGATATCTCTTCCTCCTTTTGTACTCACTTCATCCTATATCTACTTCCAAGGAAGTTCACAGGTTAGTGATAATAATTATCTACAAAGGTGTCTTCCTCTTCCATCTTTTAACATGATATTCAAAACTTAAAGCTCTTTCCATGGCTTTCACATCTTTTTCCTTAACTATGCATTTAGAAAAAAACTCTTCTTCCTTCTTTATTCTACACACTTTCAGTACTCATATCTCTCTTAAGTTTGATGATTACAATTTCTTTATATGGCAACAAATTCTTGCTATTATTAAAGGTCTGAAGTTATTGAAGTTTTTAGCATACCAAAATCTCCCTCCTAAATACAATACACCGGAAGATTTGACAGCAATATTTTGAGTCAAGAATTTCTCATTTATGAACAACATTAACTTCTAGTTGCTTGGTTACTTGCATCCATGATCACTTTTCTCGTCATTTATCTTTTTGAAATCTGGAACAAACTACATTATGATTCTCAATCAAGTGTCAAAATCAATAAACTCAAAATCCAACTTTGCTGTCCAAAAAAGGATAGGACTATCACAACCAATCTTCTTCTTGTTATCAAGAAGATTATTGATAACTTGTCTACAATTTGTTATTCGATATCCATAGATGATCGCGTTGAAGTTATATTAGATGGTTTACTACGATGACTTTGTCATATCTGTTTTATCGCGCAATTATTTTTATTCTGTTGAAAACGTCGAGGCATTGCTTCTTTCTCATAAGGAAATATTTGACAAACATAATATTATTGATTTCAATCCCCTTCAAGTTAATCTTACAACCACTCCCTAGCCTTCAAATACCAAACCTTGTCTCATGCGTTTCTCCAACAAAGGCAAATGTTCTTTTTTGCAACTCTTCTACAACCAAGAATAACAGTTATGTAGGTTCAAATAACGGTCAAAGACCATCTTGGAAGTCCACAAATTCTTGGAAAAGTCAGAAAATCTAGTGTCAAATATGTGGTAAACCGGGACATTCTAGTATTAACTATTGGCATCCATACGATAGTGATAACCATGGCTATTTCTAGTATCCATTCTAGTATTCTAGTATTTCTTCTCGGTTCATATTCCTTTTACTGAAATGTGACCCCATGGCCTATCTTGACCTTTGAAATTTTTGAAGGCTTCAACTCCTTGAAAAGTTTTTTTGTCATAAGTCATGTGATTTGTGCATCCACTATCAATTAGCCACGATGCACTTGAAATATTGTTGGAGAAACCAGTTGCAACGAAAAATACATCATCCTCCTCATTTGCAAATTGAGCATCTACGTCTTGTTGTTCACTTTGGTTTACATCTTGTTGCTCACTTTGGTTTCTACAAATGACTGCTTCATGCCCCAGTTGATTGCACTTGTTGCACTTAGAATCAGGTCTTCTCCAGCACTTAAACGGTGGATGACCTAACTTGTTGCAATGCTTACAAGGAGGGTAATTTATCCTTTTGTTGTTATTGTGTGCAGCAACTTCTCCATTTTCTTGCTGGTTCTGCTTGATCTGGCTACCTTTGTTTCTCCAGCCACCTTCATGATTGGCTGTTAAGGCTCCTGCTATTGCTCAATCTTGTCTCATGGCTCTTCTTTGTTCTTGTGCTTGTAAAGCATTTAAGAGCTCTGCAAGAGAAATTTTTTATAAGTCCTTTGTGTTCTCTAGGGTGTTATAGTGACTTCAAACCTCTCTGGAACCGTTACAAGCAGTTTTTCCACAATTCTTGAATCTTTTAACACAGATCCAAGCAACCTCACTTTGTTGGCAATGCTTAGAAGTCTATCAGAGTACTCTTTTACAGATTTTGACTTCTTCATTCTCTGCAGTTCAAACTCCCTGATTAGATCCTCTTCTACAGCTTCCCATAAATTTAATGCTTCTAAGTATGTCTCCATACGAACAATCCACATTTGATAATTGTCTCCATCAAAGACAGGTGGTGTTCCATTGATACACTCTACTAACCTCACAGATCCCTCAAGAAGGTGTGCGCATTTATTTGCAGTTAAAAAACAGAATTTCCAACAGATGCTGACGGTGGTTCAGACTTATAAGACCAAAGTCTACCATTGATTACTATGTGTATGTTAGAAACAATCTCGTCTCATGGTGTTCTCAGATGCAAGGTGGTGTATCATGCAATAACATTGAAGTTGAATATCATAGCATTGTCCTTGTGCTCTCTAATATCACTTAGGTTTCATCCCTTCTTCTTTAACTACGTGTTACTTTCCAACTCCAACGATATATTATAATAATAATCTTGGTGTTATTCTCTTAGCTATCAATCATGTTATGCACTCAAGATCTAAGGACTCTAAAATTGGTTTGTATTTTGTTAGAGATCGAGTTCAACAAAAATTGTTTCTCCTTGTTCATCTTTTCTGACCAGTTTTAAGAGGGGGATAATCTAACAAAACCTCTGTCCAATTAATCTTTTATTAGATTTAGAGATAAACTTATGATGGTTGAAAGTCCCACAATAAGTTCAAAATCCCACAAAATCATTGATTAATTGTTTTAACTTCCTTTTGTTTATATGGTGTATATTAAACAAATCATTGATTAATTGTTTTAACTGCCTTTTGTTTATATGCAGTATACTCTCTTTATATAGTAGGATATAGTAGGTAAAGGATTCAATAAATAAATATGAGAAAAGTAAATCAAACTAGAAGAAGTGAACATTTTACTATTCTAACTAGTATAAAAACCAAGTTGAGAAGGTTCACTTTAATTTCAAACTCTAAATAATGTAATAGAGAAGAAACATAACAATCCCTTATTATAATCTTCTCATCATAATTTATCTCAAGTCTTGTACAACTGTCCTTATAATAATTATGCAATGTGAGTTTGTGAATTAAACAATCATATATAGTCAGAATTGTTGTACAAGTCAAATATTGAGGATAAATGATTAAAATTTTACTTGCCTTGTATTCTTGTATTATATATAATACACAAGTTCTTCTAAACTAAACCAATAAGAAAATTGTGATAGTTCATCAGATACTGATTTATTATTGATTTCAAAGTTATATTTGGATCTGGTAAAGATAAGGAAAAAGGTTCATTTATTTATTTAATTTACTTCTAAGTTAAATATATTTTAACTTGACAATTGCACTGAATATAAATAACTATATTTTAACATAATTAAAAAAAGTTCAGGACAACAGCATTTGTACCACTTCTTTCAGAAATATGTGTTTATTCAGAACTGTAATTGACAAAATATATTGCCATGATATGCATAGTAAAATTGAGTATTAATTTCATTTCATTGCTTATGTTATATATGTATGTTATATGGTGTTGGTTCGCTTTTGCATTTCGGTTAGTCTCAGAGAAAAGGTTAGGACTTGTTGTTTATTCTATATAAGAGTTGGATCATCGTTCATATATTTATTTAATTTTTTTCTGATAAAAAAATATAATTACATTTTTTTTTCTTGAGGTGAAATATAGATTCATAGTGGCTATTTGTTTCAGCATGACCAAGACACTGGAACGGTATCACAGATGCAGCTATGGAGCCTTGGAATTACACCACCAACCTGAAATAGAGACACAGGTTCATCTTTCTTGTTTTGACTTGAACAAGTTTTTGAATAGAGAAGGTAGAAAATGTAACAAGATTAGGATAAGGGTTTGGCAAAATAGGTTTTTTTACCTTATTTTTCAACTTTTTCAAGTGTTGTTTGTGTACTCAGTTTTCGTTTTTCTGCAAGTTTATGCAATCTGTGAAAGGCTAAGATGAATGAGCATTGGATTGTGCAGAGACGCTACCAAGAGTACCTGAAGCTAAAATCCAAAGTGGAGGCACTGCAGCAAACACAAAGGTAGAATGGTAGTGCAATTATTGAAAGGATAAAACTTAGTACATATACACCTGCTTTAGTATTGATTTGATGTATTTCATATAAGACACACACAAAAAATCAGAAAATAATAAAATTATAATATTTAGGAATCACTAAACAATTCTTATAATTTTAATTTGTGAAAAAATCTTGTCTCCCTGACAATTTTTTTTTTTCAATCTCAGTCAAAAAAATATTATTTTTCAAGTGTAAATGGACCATTACAACTTTTTTTTTTCTTATGTTGAGCTAAAAGCTTTCCTTCTATTAAATACGTTAGAATTAGTTTTATTTTATTAATTAAAGTCAACTTTAAATACTATTTTTCTTCTATAATTTATTAAAATAAAATTTGACCTTAATTGGAGGATAACATAAATATTTCATAAATTGTAGGTAATTGTTGTCTTTATCAAAATTCTTTAAACGTAAAAATTCTAGAAGAGAAAAAAAATCATTTTTAGTTAAAATTAGTTTATGTATAAACTAATTTACAAAATTTCCCTTAAATTTTATTCAAATTTTCCTAGTTAATTTTAATTTATTGAAAAGTTCATGTTATTGATTTTTCTTACTTTTCTAATTTTTCTCTTCGATTAATACTTGTGAAGAAGTTCATCTAAAAATTCTTTTTAGTGATGATTTATGATCTGTTGATACCTTTATTTTTTTTTAATTCTTTTTTAAAAGAGTTAATAGTTATGTACAAATGTAGAAAGTAAAAGTAAAGTGAAAATAAAATGAAATGAAATTTGTGTAATTATATGAGTAAAAGAAAATGGAAAGAAAAATGGTTCCCATGAATTCAAATAACTTCGAAGCTACTTTAATAGGGGAGTAAACAATGTTTCAGAAGTTTTTGCCTTTATTCAATTAAGGTTTTGGTCGTAGGTCATTGTCAAGTTTTATTTTATGTTTTTGTTTTCTTTTTTTACTGATGTCTTGATCCTCTGGTCTATATGAGGATGGTTTATTGACGTTTTTCAGGGATTTGTTCTTTTAGGTGGATTCTCTGGATCCAGTTAGATGAGTTGTTTTTAGGAGTCTAGTGAAATGAGCTTTTGTCGTTTAGAGTTTGAATTTTTTATTAAGGATTAAACCACCCTTAAAATGATTCACATTTATTTATTTTTTATTATCGATAAAAAATGACATATATTAATTGGTTGCATAACTGTGTAGAAACCTCCTTGGTGAAGAATTGGAGCACTTAGATGTTAAGGATCTTGAACAGCTTGAGCGTCAGCTGGACTCTTCCCTGAAGCAAATCAGGTCTAACAAGGTACCTCTGTTCAACTAATTTATCATACAATTTGTTTCAATCAATCTTAATTATTATATTATTGATTGAAAGATGAAAATGTGACAAGGGCTTTGCAATATAAAATTTAAAGTTTCTGTTGTTCTTGCTGGAAAGACTGAAAATTACAATATCAAAATATGTTGCACTCAATAAAATTAATTACATGTCCAAGGGATGTTAGAGGGATCACATTGATTTATATTTTATTTAGAGGAATCTCTCTGAGAATAACCCACAGAACAAATAAGCATTAAATGTAAAATATACTCTTAATTTTTCATCAACTGCATATATTTGAAATTTGATTTTTTTTAATATAAATGAGTACTTTACATCTGACAACCCCTTCACTAAAAGTATACCAAACATCAATAAAGTTTGTCCTTTAAAGCTACAAAAAATATTCATGGTGAACTGAGAAGTTTTGACTTTCTAAAATCTGAAATTCACTAGTAATCTTGACAATTCATTCTTCAAAAAGTTTACAAAATATATATAAGATGCATATTTTAAAATTCTCCAACCTGATTTTGATTACATAAAATTTAAATTTGTAATAAATAAATATTTTCAAACATACTTTTGTTGAAAAGTAAAATTAAAACATTCTCTTTACACTATCATCCCTAAAGATAGTTGTTCTAATTTATATTCCAAAAGAAGTTTTTCTAGTGTACAATATAACAAGTTAAAAAATTAAGTTTACATCATCCTCTTATACATTCCATATTATAAAGTAGATATATAATGTTATTTGTACAACAGTGAGAAAGAATGAGAGAGAAGAGAAGAAATAGAATGTGATAAGTGAACAAGGAAAAACATCATCGTACCAATAATACAACTCAAAAGTACATCACTCACCCAGACAATTATTTTTGTCCTCTTTTAATGAAATGACTCATTCTAAACATTTTATTGACACTTATTATTGTATTATCATATTACACTTTTCTATCATGTTAGATTTCTGGTATATCTACAAATGATTTAAATAGTATATATCTTTGAACTGTTCCAAAGGGTCACCAATATTTTGATCATAGGTGCCTTTTGTCTTTGTTTGTTGGGTGGATCTTCCATGCATGGATAGTGGAAACTGTACTTATCAGTGATGTTTGTGTACTGTTAAACAGTTTTAGTACCCATATCAGTCTGTCATATAGTCTAATCTATTATAAATATGACATCAACCTAAGAATTTACGTTGTTTGATGTACTATATACAACTAAACTAGCTACATCAGAGGTGTATATCCTTTGCCAGAGTTCAACTGTTTGATAAGACATGTTTTGTTCTAAAAATTGAGACCATAATTTGTCTTAGTCTTGTCTTGAGATTAGATGTTCCATGTGCCAGTTGGCCTCATTTTTTTTTTAAATTTTATCACTGCAGCTAGATTCTGATCATCATTGTCTGAAACTATAATATATTTACATACAAAATAATTTGCTTAATTATTTTGATCATTAACATGTCTCTTTTGTAATTATGCATGACTGCATCACATTCTACAATAATCAAGTATTTTTTGCTTTCCATTAACATGTCACATGCTCATAAATATTTGATATCAGCATTTGGACATTTTGAGTAGAAAATTGGCATCTAAATAATTGTTTTCAGAGAACAAAAAGGAAATAAAATGGTGTTCAAATTAAGTTCAGGATTTATTACGAAAATTTGTGTAATTGTAGACAACTTGCAGACTGCAATATGTGCTAACATAAGAGACACTCACACGAGAGTAAATCAAATTATTTAGAAAAAGGTTTAAAATTACTGTTTGTTTCATAATTTAATTTTAATCTAATGATAAAAAAATGGATAGTTGATTAGAATGGTTAGTTTGAAAAATAAAGTGTAATTCTTTCAAAATTATTTTTCAGAGAACTTTATTTCTCTTTTTCTCCATGTATAAAATGTGGAATTCATGATTTTACATTAATGATTTCTGATAATTTTTTTATTTTAAATACATGTGGACTATACCACTAGTGCGGTTATTTAGAAAATAAAAATTAATATGACCATGGATAATTATTAACTTAATATTTATTTTAAAAAGTTTTCGCACTAAGACTCTTACAAAAGAAAAATAAAAATAAAATGGACATCTCTATAAGTTAAATTAATTTGTGAATAAATTAATATGTATAAGTTCTCTTATATAACTTTTTAAAATTTTATTTTTAACTATTACAAACACTAATTTTAATTCATAAAAAGGTAAATTTTTTCATATATATTTTTTTCTTCCAAAATTTCTTGTAAAGCTCATCCAAACAATTTTATAATTGCCTTAACTCAACTATAAAATAAAAACCTCAAACTATCTTCATCTAAGTATTTTTTTATTTTATGGGCAATAAAAAATAAATAAATAGGAACCACTTCAGAGGTGGTTCAACCCTTATACACGGTACTCAAGCACCAAACTAAGCCTAAGCACCTCCAAAACTAACTAAAAAACCTTTCTCTTACTACACCTAGCAATTACTTCAAGAAATTAACCTCATACACTCCATAGGTTCCAAACACCAATCAGAAAAGGAAAACGAAGCTAAGTGAGCTTTTGTAGAAACCCAAGACCACATCTTAACTTGAACCAAAGCAAAAACTTCATCCGTGTCAGCCACTCCTCTTTTGAAAACTATATGATTCCTGTGATTCCAGATTTCGCTAACCACCCCGACCCAAATTGTGTTCCAAACGAGATTAACTGACACAGAAGGAAGACTCATCCTAAAATGAACAAAGTTAGACATCGGCTCGATGTGTGACACAAACAAAACCCCAAGCCATCCATAACATAAACACCAAACTCGCCAAGCGAAACTACACCCGAAGAACAAGTGACTACAAGACTCTTCCTCCTTCCCACACAAACAACACAACAAGCTTTCTACCAACACCCCTCTTTTGCTTAAATTTACCCTGTTAGCAAGTTTGTTTTCCAATAACCTCCAAGCCATAAGCCCAGCAAAGGTACTGTCTTGCACTCCCAAAGCATACAGAAAACCGGCGAAGGAACCACCTCTTTGTCCTTCCTAACAAGATTGTAGGCAGAATTAACTGAAAAAGTATGGAGACCCCCACCCTTCCAAATCCAACAGTCAGCCTCACCCGGGACCATCCTAGCCTCAAGCAGAATCGTACTTAACTGATCTGCCAACGACTTCTCCCAATCGAAGAACGATCTTCTCCACGCTAGTTGCCAAACCAACTTCCATTAGACCAAGAACCAAGCTCCGACACCTTTGCGTCTTTGGTAGAACTAATGGAGAACAATCTTGGAAAGACGTTCTTCAGTGCCTCACCATTCAGCCATCTGTCCTTCCAGAAGTAAACATTTTTCCCGTCTCCTACTTTCTACTTGAAACAGTCTTCAAATCGTCTCCCCCAACCCTCTGAAGACCAAACCTCTCTCAAATCTTTCCACTAGAGAGAGCTCCTCCTACCTTTTCCTTCCTATCCCAAGCTTCTCCACCCACCGTATTTGGAAGTGAGAACCTCCTTCCACAAACCGTCCTCAACCGAACCCAACCTCCAAATCCACTTCCCCAACAAAGCCATATTGAACATCTTTGGATCAATAATTCCAAACCCCCGAATTCACGCGGCTTAGAAACCAAGTTCCAGGAAGTCCAAGCGATCTTCCTTCCGTCTGCACCCCACCCCTAGAGGAAATTCCTTTGAATACTAACTAGCTTTCCTGCCACCCCTGAAGGCAATTTGAATAGCGACATAAAGAATAAAGGAATAGAAGGAAGTACAAACTTTATCAAACAGATCCTCCCAGCCATCGACAAACACCTTCCCTTCCATCTGCTTAATCTAGCTTGAACTTTCTCAATCACCTCGTTCCAAAAAGCACCACGCTTATGACTCCCACCAACTAGTATACCCAAGTAGACGAAAGGGGAAGCCATCGTATCACAATTGAGAATAGTTGCAAAACGCTGAAGCGCAACCTGGTCCAACCCCGTTCCATCGATCCTACTCTTAGCAAAATTAACCCTTAGCCCTGAAGCAAGCTCAAAACATTGCAAGATCGCCTTGATGTTAAATACACTTTTGGTATTTGCTTCACAGAAGAACAGAGTGTCGTCCGCGTACTGTAACATGTTTACTTTTACCTTATCCTTTCCAACCTCCAAACTATAAACCAACTTCTTTTCTTCTGCAACCCTTTCCAACCTCCATCTAAGTATTAAGAACTATGACTAATCGCAACATTTTTGGAAGGTTTATTTACAAAAAAATCATAAAAAAATATACATCAATTCATAGTGAAATAGTCCAAATGTAAGTCCTGTACAAATTAATACTTCTATAATTAATGAAATCTTAAATACTTTTAGTACCTATATATAATGTTGCTTATCAACACCATAAAATTAAGCATGGATATAATATTTTACAGCTAAAAGTCAGCATTTGATAGGTGCATTCTAAAATTTTGGTGATCACTTTTTATCTCTGCAAAAATTGTGTGATAATCTTAGGGGAAATGCTCCATGCACAATATGCAGTGTTTATAAATATACTTGACATCATAATTTAAGATTTTAAATTATTATTATTATACTCCTAACAATACTTATGCATCTGTACTTGTTTGCAGACACAACAGATGCTTGATCAACTCTCTGATTTGCATAGAAAGGTGAACTATTTGTTGAGCTTTTTCTCTGTCATCATGATTATCATTTATTCATAGTCTGCTAACAACTCTGTTTTTGTGGACACACAGGAAGAGATGCTGCTGGAAACTAATAATATCCTGAGGAACAAGGTATCCAAAGAAACATACTTTCAAATGTTATTATATATATTTATATTATTATACTTGTTGAATTTTGTCATTTGAAATATTTTCATTTTTGGAAAAGTTATTAAGAAAATCAATGTTTAGGCATTATTGTTCAATTTCAAATGTGTAATTATTGTAATAACCAAATTGAAATTATGTAAATCACTATGATATTACATTGATGAGATGAAATCCTTACACTGTCTAAATTTCTGAGTCTTAGTAGTTGAACTTTATCGATTCCTCAGTTAAATATTAATTATTAAGGCATTTAAAACCTGCATTCTTATAATGTAGTACTGTGTTACCTACCTGTACTGAACTACATTGCATTTCAAATGGATAATAAAGAAAGACAAATAAACATATGTGAAAAATTAGTGTGGGAAATAAAAAAAATTAGTATATGTATAATATACTTTTATTTAGTTATTAACTATATATATAGTCAATTTGCATGACAATTAAACTATTATGCACATAAAATATGTATATAACCATTAAACTCTATCAAAATAATAATTCAATGTAACTGTTTAAGAGAGTTTTTTCATGTACTATGTAACATTAATTTGATTAGGGACAAGCATTGATTTGAATGTCAACAAAGTACTAGTGCTGAACGATGGTACTGTGAAATTCAGATTAGCAACATCCATGCATTAACTGCATTTTATTGTTGAAATTTCATCTTACTCTTTAGACCATATAAATTTGCTGCGGCCAAAAGCTTTTGATGTCCTTGGTACTTTCCCGATGACAAATTAAATCACTGCAGTATGCATAATTTAAGCATCATTTTCTGGTTTGTCCACAGTATTCTTACCAAACTTTTTTCCCCTATTGATGAGATCCAAGTACTCAACCCTATCACCATCATCTAGCCAAGTTTTTAACAACTTCCAAAGCTTAAGCTTGATGCATACACATAACACATGGCATCAATCACATGTTCACACCTAATCACCTTTTCTCTATTGCTTCCAGTTTCATCTTAAACTCTGCAATGACCTTGTTTTCTTTTCAAGTGTTGTTTATATTCCCATCTTGTGGCACCCCATTTGATTAAAAGTCCAAGCTGCATGTCCATGTTTAACAGTTGGAGGAAATCAATGTAGCCCTTCAACCAACATGGGAAGCTAGGGAGCAAAATGCTCCCTACGATGGCCACCCTCACCCATCAGAGGGATATTATGAGACAGCACATTGCAACAGTACATTGAGAATTGGGTAATGTTCTTCTCCCTCAGTGCATAAAATGTGAAATAGATTATACCTGTGTTTGCTGAAGTTGGATACTGTTCTTTTTCTGTTCTGCAGATATGATTCTTCAGGGTTAAATGAAGCAGGAGGAGCTGCAGGAACCTCAGCCCAAAATGCTAGTGACTTCATGCATGGATGGATGAGCTGAATTAATTCACAATTTAGTTTAATTCATGATTGTCAGAAATATGATGCTCTATGTAGAGATCTTGGAGCCTACAAGAACAGGCTGTAATAATAGGTGTCATGCAGCATAAAATATACTATGCTATTCTTAATATTCCAATAAGACATGTTTTGAAGAATTTGATAATTAACATCTTCCCAAAACTTCCTCCATCCTAACTTTCTATAATTGATCTAAATGGTGTTCTTCCAGACTTAATGGCATGTTTATGTTAGTAATGTTACTAAATAAGTGTCAATGGTTAAATTTTCCGCTGCTTGTAATCCACTTTTTTGCTTTCATCATGAATATAAATATCTGCCTGTGAATCTGTAGTTTGGATTTTGTTTTATCTGTTCAACCATATATGCAATTTGATAATATATATATATATATTTACTTTACTCTTTATTATTATTATTTCACTGTCATTTCATTAGTTTAAGTGGAATTTGGACTCAACTTTTTTAATAAGATTATCCAGTTTGAACTTTCAAATGAGAAAATAAGACTTTATTAAAGTGGTATGGTCCAAAGAAAATCTTGCATGTTGGATCTTGCAAGAGCAGTTTCTGGCATTTTTTTTGGCAAAATTAGTAATTTCTCTCTTGCTCAATTTGCCAAAGGCATAACACTTAGAAACAAAATCATGTGGCTGTCCATGATTATCACCCTATCTTTTTCCTGGACGTTTGAGTAAAATAATTTCAAAAGTATTGTTTAATAATGGTACCTGTTTGGTTTAGAAAAGAAAAAAAAAGTGTGAAGTATAATGATTTTTAGAGAATTTAAAATGACAAAAAAATTAGTATAAAGAAGTACTTTTCTCCCTTTTGTTTGGTTGTGTAGAAAGTACAGAATAAAATATTGTGATAATAAAGTAATTGTCCTTGACTAAAGAATGGAGTTTGATAATTAATTTGAGTAAAAAAAAAGATATATTTGGAAAATATTTGGTTTGCATATAGTTTTGTGAATGTTAAGTTATTGTAATGGAAGAGAAGCTTTGTTCAGCTGGCTTATAAATCAACATAGAGATTAATGGCTTTAGAAATGAAGGACATCACATGGAGCTATAACATTTCTAGTATGTAGATGATAAACTATTTTAGGTTAACTTGTGACCTTTAAGGAAAAATTTAAGGTGTTAGGGATTACTATTTTAGGTTTTGAAGGTTAATTTCTGTAATTTTCTCTTTAACATTTAAATGGGCATGAAATTTGATTGGAAATTGGTTCCATTAAGTCTACCTTTTATGTAACTTATTTCTTGGAGTGATAATGTAGACCTAGTAGTTTAATAATATTTTTTTGAGAAGTAAATATAATAATTTTTTATTAAATTTTCCATTTGATCTTCCATTACAATAAATACTCTTATATAAACTAATTAAATATTAATAAGAAGCAAATAGATTATTGGTAAAAGAATACGTGACTCGGTCTTTCTGACCGAACTGATTGAGACACACACTGACGTGGCTCGGTCTTTCTGATCGAGCTGACCGGAACACTACGCACGACCAGATCGATCGACACATATAACCATTAACGCTCAAACCAAGGTCAGTAAAACTAAACTACCATTAAGAATTAGGTAATGCAACCATAAGTGTGATTCATTCCATTAATCAGGCCCAATGAGGTAAACTCATTAAAATAATATAAATAAATAACACACATTCCAAGGAACAAGGTACGTCATACACCTACTCGAGTACTGAATACTCTTTACTGACTTTAGCGTCGAAGTGTCTTCTGCATGTATCTCCCTCATTTGGCATTCACCCGAGACCGAGAGCCGAAAGAGTAGCACAAAGGCGAGAAGGATCCCAGTGAAACCCTAGCAACCTGCCCAAAAGAAAGATGAAGACGAAGATTCCAATAGTTCTCTAGGTCCATCTCCCTAGCAGAAACTAAATGATTTTTTAATTTTGATTTTTTTAATTTTGAAGAAAGGCAATTAAATAGAAATAATTTTAAAACAGACAGTTTACATTAACAGTAGTCACATGATTTCATTCATTTCTAATCTTTAAATAACTTTTTGAAGAATTGTTAATTGCATGTCCATGAATTACAAATAAGGTGGGAATTAGTTTAACTAGTATAACGGATAAAAAATATTGAAAATAAACCATGATTTGTCCATTTGAAAAAAGAGTTCAAATAATTGAAAACCACTTTTTTAATTTTATACCTATTCATGAAAATTGAATTAAATTCAAAATGTTCTTTAAATCTATGCTATAATTAACATAAGGGTAAATACATTAAAAACTTTTATTCAAAAGCCTTCAGCTTTTGACACAGTCAATTCCCTTCCTTTTGTTGGAATTGCAAAACCAAACACGAATGGAATGAACTTTTATTTGAATTATAATAGATTAATTAAAAATAATTTTATTAATCTATTTTAATTTATATAAAAATCTAATTTATCAATGATCTATTTGATAAATTCACTCAATCTATCTATGAATATTTTTTATAGATAAATATCTAATCCATTAAAAAATTATATAATTTTTAATTTTAAAACTTTGTGTCTCTCTCCTTTCAGCCACCAAAGAAACCCAGCTTGCAAATGTTTGAAGGTTTTCAGTAATGTTTGAACAAAAGTCTTCAACCATATTCTCTAAGATCCTGCAAAAAATTTATTCAATTTAATGCACACGTTTTGCCAGTGAAGAATACTGTTTTTGAGTTCACAATTATGCCTACCCTTGTGTTACAACTATGTTATCTAGTTTAAAAAGCAAAATCCAGATTAATTTATTCAAGTTATGAAGCATATTTATTTGCTAGTTAAATAAAATAATAATGAAAAATCATTTTATACAAAAAATTAAGATTTAATAAATAAATTTTATTTATTTAATTTAAAAGTAAATATTAACTAAAAGTAGTGATCTAAAATTTTAAAAGAATGAAAATATTGAAAAATAATTTCACGAGAACTAAAATTTAAATTCACAAATTTTATAAGGATTAAAAACTGTAACTTTAAATATTTGAGAAATAAAAATTAAAAAAACATTTTACAGAATTTAAAATTAAAACTCACATTTTATTGAAAATATTGATTTAAAATTTTATTTATATTATATGAACTAAAAGACATAAGATGTTAAGAAAGCATCTAAAAAACGATTTAGTTGAATAATTAACTCGTAAAATCACTCTTCTGATTAATATTTTAATCAATACAAAGAGTATATGGAGAGAATTGTTACTTTAATCACAGTTTAAATAAAATTGGACCAATAAATCATTAAGGGTCTTCAATGTTTTTAGGATGTATTTATTTTCTATTTGAAAAAAATATTTTGTTTTTGGAAAAATAGAATAATTTTAAAAGTGTAAATAGAATAGACTTTGCAAGTTCTACACGTCTTCTTCCAGAATCAAAGTTTGTGTATTGAAAACGTTTAAAATTTTATTTCTTCAAGTCTAAGCTACCATGCTCATTCACAAAAAATAAAATTAAAAATAGAAATATTGTAATATAAGATAAGATCTTTTGGAAGTGATTGATTTTGTTAGGTGAAAACAAAGTGTACTCAATACTTTTAAACATTGATTTTTTTGTTATTGGGAAAGAAAATCACATGGACATTGTTAGGTCTTTAGAAGAGTAGAGTAGAGTAGAGGTTCTTAGGTTAAGTCTACTATTCTCATTTTCATCATAGAGAAAAACAAAACAAAACAAAAACACCACCTATTCCTTAATAATCATTTAAAATGTGTTTTAATCCATAAAATCAGTGGTAGATTTGTTTTCAATTTTTACTTTATTTTCTATAAATAAATTTTCTAAGAGGTGGATATACTTGAAATATAATAGAACATTTGGAAGCAAATTACAGAAAAAAAAACCATTAAAAATAATAAAGTCTCTTAATAGAATTTGGCCATTAACAAAGATGTAGACAATTTAAATTTACAGAAAAAATGCATACTAATGATAGAGACTTGTATGAACAAATTCAGCTTGTTTTTTCATAAATATATAACATTACTTTCAATGAACATTCAAAAAGTCAGTTCCCTACTTTAGCAGGAACCATCACTAATTTCTATATCAAATTGAATTAATATTTTAAATCATAATCAATAATTTAATAATGGATTAAATATGGTTTTTCATCAATCTACTTTCACAGAAAATTAATTTTTAATTTATAATCCATAAAATTTAGACATTCTAAATACTTATAGTAAATAAATTATTTGAATGAATTCTTATTAAAAAAAATTACATGATAAATAAATTTTTAGTTGTAAGAACTCTCATAGTACAAAAATAATCATTTAATAATAAATATTTAATCCTTTAATAATATATATATATATATATATATATAAAACCATATTTAATCCTTTAATAATGAATCACTTTCTTTCAATTCATTCTCCAATAATGCAAATCCTTTCAATTCATTCTCCAATCCCAAAGTATTTTTAATTCCGAGATAATCCCAAACTTGTTCTTACTGAATAAGATAATTTTTTTTGTGAATTTATCTAAGTAATTCAGCAAGTTTCACAATTATAAAATGAAAAATGAGAAAATTATATGATTATATTTTCTCAAAATGATAAAAAAATACATATAATTTTTTACAACATTATGTGATAAATATTTTTAAACTGTTTGTATATAATTGTTGGGTGCAAATTTTTAAAAAAAAAATCGTATTCTTTAAACAAGGTATTCTCACTTGATCGACAAAAGAAATTAATATGATCTTCACGTAAAACTAACCATTGGATCCGTTGACTGCTGATAGCGACTCTTTCATCTTTCTCTATAAAGTCTATCTACTCTATAATATATGACATCATGAACCCCTTTATTTAAACTTTTAAAATAACTTTTTTAATTACTATTTTTTTTTAAAAAAAAACTACTTATATAAGAAGTAAATAAATTTTTAAACAAATTTAAATAATAAAATTAGATAAATACTAAAATAAGTAAAGATTTGTTTATTTTATTAAAAAATAAAAAGTAAACACAAACAAATTGATAAATATAGACAATGAAGTTGACTCGTATAGGTCTATCCCACATTTGATTCGTTCGCGTAGAAAATGCGGGTGGACTTTGTTGGCCTACGTTGTATAAAAGTCTGCATAAAAAATACTTTTTAAATTAATTCTTGTGTGATTGGGGATTAGAGAGTGGAAAAATTGTCTGAGTGGTGTGAGATAAGGTGTGTGAGTCGAAAGATAAAGGAGATTTAGGGGTTATTAATATAAGAAGATTTAGTTTTGCTCTTCTGGGAAAATGGATCTAGAGACTTAAGTCTGAAAAGAGAAGTTTATGGAAGGATATTCTAAATTCTAAATATGGGGGATGAAGGGACTTAAGGTCTCTGGTTCAGAAAAGTAAGGAGTCTGTGTGGTGGAGGGACATTAGGAATGTTTGGAATTTAGACGAGTGGGGTAACGATTTTGATGACAGAGGAAGGTGAGAAGTAGGGGACAGAAAAGAAGTCAAGTTTTGGGAGGAAAAGTGGATTAATAATGTACTTTAATGCAAAAATTCCCAAGGTTGTTTTCCATCTCTTTAGATATTGGTATAGTACTCTGTCACAAGTTTGTGCTTGGAGTAATAATAGTTGGTCGTGGAAGTTGGGGTGGAGAACAACTCTCTTTGTGTGGTAATCTAGCCAGGTTGAGCAATTACTACAATTGTTGGATAACAAGAAGTTATTGATAGAGGGTGCTGGTACGAATGATACATGGGTTTGGAGGGATGTAGAGTTTACAGATTTCTCCGTGAAGGCAACGTATAATTTCCTTTTGGGGGAGGAGCCTGCAGAGTACAAAGACATGTTTGTGAAATTCTGGAAGCTAAAGACTTTACCTTCGAAACAATTTACAACTTGGAGGGTGTTAACCAATACAATTGCCACTAAGGAAAATCTTCTGAGACATGGTATTTCTTTGTTGTGTGATCACTACCCTCTGTGTGATGTGGATGAGGAGACAATAAGGCATAACTTCTTTGAGTGTAGGGTTTCTTGGAGAATTTGGGGGATGTGTCTCGAGTGGTTAAGGTTTTCTTCGGTATTCCATTGTGATGCACAAATGCACTTTAAGATGTTTAAACTTTTAGGTTTGAAGCATGCTACTATTAGGTGTTGGGGGGGAATTTGGGTAGGTATTATAGGAGAAATTTGGAATTATATAAATAGGGTTGTTTTCAAGAATGTACGAGTTGATCTAGTTGAGGTTTTTATTTTGGTACAAATGAAGACTTGATCTTAAATACATCATTCCTTGGAGGGATGGTGTATTTATATTCTGTCATGATCATGTCTTTATTAGTCTTGACATGTCTTTGTCACTATGGTTGAAGTTTTGTAGAGTTTATTGGATCCCCAGGTGGTTGGGTATCAAGAAGATTGGTTTGGAGTTTTCCCGTATAAGGATTTGAATACCCTGAAGTATCTTATTTTATTTTATTTATTATTTGTTAATAAAAAAAATCATCTACTATAACTTATAGGCTCATAATGAGACTAAGGAAGGGAATTGTAAAAAATATATAGATTGAAGGGAGAGATAAATTAGAGAAGTAAAATGATTTTGAGATTTTAGAAAGATAATGGTTTTAGAGAAATGAAGAAATTAACCCCTTAGATTTTCTATTTATAACTTAAAAAAAATTAACTAAAACTAAAATTTTCTTCTTTATTAACTTCAAAACCTCTTATCTAATACTCATAAAAATAGGTCTTTACACATTGGATATACTGTATGAAATTTTATAATTTTCTATCAAACATTTTGTTACTTATAGTCCTGGAGTGGTGGTGGCTACAGAATACTTGTGAAGGTAAAAAACTATTTCCTGTAAAAAAATATGCATTCTCGTATAAATCAAAAGTTGTAAAAATAATATTTATTTATAATCCATTTTATTATAGTAAAACTTTTCCCAAATTTATTAAAACAAAACTCGATGTAATTCAAGAGTGAACCAGTATAGCAATAATTTTTTTCTCTCAATCTTTTATTATACTTGTAAATTATCCACTCTTTTAAATTACAAAAGTAATATCATTGTCACAATGTGACTTTCTAGTTAAACTCTTTTGTCTCACCTTTATATAACTTAAGGAAAACAGTCATGAGGAAAGAGAGTCATTAGAATTGGTGATATTCAGAAAGCTTTAACAACAAAAGTGTTGAAAAGAGAGTGCTGTCATTCTTAAACAATAGTAATATACTTTAAGTTAAATTTGAATGAGTGGAACTCTTTGCAATGTCGTTTTCTCTTATAGTATAATGTTGTATATGAAGTGTGATTCTTTTGAACAGTCTCATTCTTTGTTTGTGATGATTAATTATGGTAATGGTATTGCTCCTACAAGCCTCCTTCCTCTTCCTATGCCCCAACTAGGGTAGAAACAATGCCAGCCATATTTGAAAAGAGCCCTTAACTTGTAGGGCCCTCCATCATCAAAATAAAAGTAATATCATCATCACTGTGTGGCCATAAAGAGCTATACGACACATGATAACACAGTACACTGCCAAACCAATCACACGCCGACAACACATCGTTCATAAACTACTTACCCTTTCCCAAACCAGAAACCAAAACCACTTGTCAACAAACCCCAGCTTCAGATATTTTTTCACCACTTCCATTTTGTTTCTCACCTTTTATGGTTACCATAACATTGCACACTTCCTCTCACTGTGCTTTCCCATGACACAACTCTATTCCTGTCCAGAAGAAGAAACATATATGAACTAACATTCTCACCCTCGCTTCACCATATTTGCCACCCTTTTACCCTTGCTTTTCTTCCGTTTTTCCTTCCTTTTTCCTTGTTTGGCAACTGGGTTCCCTTCCTTCACAAAAAGCCAAAAGCTTTTAATTGGTTAAGTCACTAGGTTTATATATAACACACACATAAATATTAAAGAAGAAAAAAAATAAGAACAACTAAGATGGGAAGGTCTAGGGTACAGCTGAAGAGGATAGAGAACAAGATCAATCGCCAGGTAACTTTCTCCAAAAGGAGAGGTGGGCTGTTCAAGAAAGCTAATGAGATCTCTGTACTCTGTGATGCTGAGGTAGCTTTGATTGTCTTCTCTCACAAAGGAAAGCTCTTTGAGTATGCCACTGATTCATGGTAATGAAAATGCCCTATATTATAAAAAATATATATACATATGTATACATATATGAACCATGTATATGGATCTATATTAAACAAATATATTATGTGTGTTGGTCGTTAATTCAGATGATGTAAGTATTCATACGTAGTATATATGCATTGAGTTTTCTGTTCAGTCTGGAATTATTTTGAAGTATCTTTTTTGCTCTTTGCGCATGATAAGGGCTTTGGTTTGGGGTTCAAAACTTTAAAGGAAACTTCATTCCTCTTCTTTATTTTGTTAATACTTGTTTGGTTCATATCAAGCCTCGTTATAATTTATGTTGATTGTGCCTAGACAGATACAAAGCCAGTTGATCCATTTTTATTTTCGGAAAGGAGATGTTGTTGTGCTGATAATTTGCTCAAATTGAACCAGCAAAATATACAGTTATACTTCTCTATGAATTTGTTTGCAATTTTAGGGGTACAACACGCGTCAATGGTTTAGTAGTGCTATATTTAAGTGCACATATGTACTCTTTCATGTGTATATATTTCTCTCATCAGAAAGAGGAAAATACAATACCCGAATGCCAGATTCTGTCTGTCCTAGCTAGAAACTCATAGAGTACGAACCATAGCCGGTATAAGAGCCCTAATTTTTACAATTTTCTTTCATTTTGTTAAAATTGAAGAGGGGTGAATCTCTTGCAGACTACGAGGAGGTTGTCACAGTCTTGGCTTCATGTTTGTCTTCTTGTTTGCTATCTTAAGTCCTTTCAGTTCAGCACCTCAACAAGCAAGATTTGCTAGACCTTCTTTTTGGTTTAGAGTTCTGTACCTTTTCTTCTTCTTCTTCTTTTGAATTATCAAAAACTCAAAAGCATCACGTTTGACATTCTTGTTATTAAAGGGTTACTTTTCGTTGATTGGTGCAGCCTCCTAGATAAATCATTTTGAGTAAAATTGAGGAAATTCGTTATTTCATAGATTTTGATGAACTTATTTTAAAGATTGTCAAATAGCGCTATTAACTTACAGGAACTTTTAATTTCAACAAGATGAAATATGTTCACAGTAACTAGAGTACCAATTTCTTATATTATTCAGCAACACACAGAGATAGTAATATGCAGTGCAAATTGAGTATAAATTGATATCATTATAGGAAACTAATATTGATTGAGAACTCTAATGATTGAACAGCATGGAGAAGATACTGGAACGCCATGAAAGGTATGCGTATGCAGAGAGGCAGCTACTAGGAAATGATTCTGAGACACAGGTTTGTCTTTAAATATACATACATATCTGTGTGCAGGAATACGTAAATTCCCGTTAGCATCATTATTTTGCATTGAAGTTCTGCAGTGACAATTGATTCTTGTGTAATCAACAGGCACACAGTTGGGTCTAAGCTATATATATATATATAAGAACTTAAAAAACTAAGTCATGCATATATGAATGTGTTGGAAATATGGAATGTTGTAAAAGTGATGGAATCAAAACCAATATTTAAATAACAGTACCTCACAAAACTACAAAACTAAGCACTAGATGTATATATGTACATTGTGCAGGGAAACTGGACCATTGAATATTCTAGACTCAAGGCAAAGATTGACCTTTTGCAGAGAAACTACAGGTACAAGAGAACCTATATCTAATCTACACGCATGCTTTAATTTCCTGTCATAGTTTTGATTTGATTATCCTCTCACACGTGTCTGTGTATCATTGAGTTTACACTGAACCCTTTTCCAGGCACTATATGGGAGAAGATTTGGCTTCGATGAGCCTCAAAGAGCTTCAGAGTTTGGAGCAGCAGTTAGATACTTCTGTCAAAAACATCCGCACTAGGAGGGTACACATTATGTTAATTTGCTTTCATATATTTCATATGTATGTGTGTAACTTTGGCACTGATCCGTGTTATGCTGTAATAGAACGATCTCATCCACGAGTCCATTTCTGAGCTTCAGAAAAAGGTATGGCTTTAACTCCAAGTTTCTCTTGGTTTTATTTTTAGCTTTCTGTCCCTAAAGTGAAAGATAAGTATTGCTGGGAACAAATATAAAATGGTTGTGTGTGTCTCTCTGTCTAAAAGAAACTGATATGGAGATTTGTGCCCTCCTGATTTTCTATGTATGACAGGAGAAATGGATACAAGAGCAGAATAGCATCCTTGCAAACAAGGTGACCAAGATTTGCCTTTACAACTTTTTTCTTTTCTCCATTTTGCCACAATAATCATTGCTTAATTTAATCCAATTCAGTGATTATTGACACTAATAAAAGAGTGTTAAGTAATATTAGTTTGATTGTTCTATTACTTTTGTTCACAGATTCGCTCTTCTGCTTCTTAATTCTTAACCTAATGGACATAACAGATAAGAACTTTACAGATGTTGAACAGTTGAACAGTGAAATTATCTGTGTCCCTTACGAAATTAACATAAAATTCCTCAAGAATTATACTCATTTTAGTAAATTATAGAAATGTACAACGTAAGAAAATGCAATTGTCCTTTTGGTCATACAAATTCATACACCTTGCTTACCAATTATTTTTTGCCTGATTTAGCCCTAGGTTTCTGCATGCATCCAATCTTATTAATTAATTATCTCCTTCATCACCACAAAACCATTGTTTCATGTCTCATTCATGTTTTAGATTAACTAAATTTGAATGGAAATTCTCAATAACGTTTTCATACCCCAGTATACATTTTATTTCTAGAGAAAGTTTCAATTTTAGAATCATATTTAATATTTGTATAAACTCATATTGGGCTGCAATTGCCAGTTAAACTAATACAAACTTATTCTTATATGTCTTAAAATTTTGACAGTTACAGTAGCAATTTGTAACTGACAGAAAGTGATCATTCTTATAATTATGGACTGAGAGCTCTATGAATGTAGTTCTAGCCTTCTTCAACAATAGGTTAATATTGCTCTATTTCTTTTAACAATATGTGATATGAAATTAGATCAAGGAGAAAGAGGAGGCTGTAGCACAACATGCTGTACAATGGGAACAGACAAACTACAAGGTTGACACATCTTTCTTACCACAGCAACAACCCCTTCCTAGTTTGAACATAGGGTGAGTAACCCTTCTATGACATGAAGTTCTAATTTCTCTTCTTCATTTTCTTTAATTACCCTTTTAAGTTTTATAGTTGTACAAACTTGATCTTTTAGTGTTTATACTTTCAAACAAAAATTGCAGTTGCATTTGTCCATTCTAGTTGGAAATTGCTTTACCTGTTTGGAATTCTTCTTTTTGGTACTGCAACCTTCCCACCATGTGTAATATTGTTTGTGCAGTGGCAGTAGTTTCAATCAAGAAGCTGCACCAGAAATAGGAAGGAACGGTCTTGACCTGACCCTGGAACCACTGTTTTCTTGCCACCTTGGATGCTTCTGAAAACTTGTTTCCTCTGAGGTGGATAACATTATATACTTGTTGGCATATATAAACAACTATAAGTAGTGGTGTGTTTTAATGCTTTATATGTTTATTATTGGGTCTATGTGGTTTGGTCCTACTTTGAAGACATTAGTTTGAAAGTTTTGTTGTAAACATATTGAATTTGAAACCTGATTGTGTATTCATGGAAGGTTATAATTATAATGTTTATAATTATTTTTAATGTTTCTTTTTTATTTTGGTCTTGTATGCTTTACATCTATTGTTGAGTCTATGATTTTAATATTATTTGTGTTTGACATGAATAAAGGAATGGAAGAGAAAGAAATAGGAAATAAGTAAATAAAGTAAATGAAAATATAACTTGGCCTGCTAGGCAAGTGAATTTGGAGGTGGGGTTCGGCCAAGGGAGGTTTGTGGAAATAGATTCTTGATTCTAAATATGGTGGATGGAGGAATTTGAGAGCGGAAGGTAAACCCTGCAGGGGTTCCCTTTGGTGGAGAGACTTGAAGGAGGTTTGGGCTTCAGAGGGCTGGGGCAGAAGTTTTGAAGATGGGGTTGAGTGGAAAGTTGGTGATGGAGGAAATATTTCATTCTGGGAGGACAACTGGTTGAATTGTGGTGCTCTGAAGGGAATGTTTCTGAGATTATATTCGCTTAGCACGGCTAAAGCTGCTAAGGTGGCCGAGTTTGGGAATTGGTCTAATGGTGTTTGGATTTGGCATCTGTGCTGGCATAGATCCCTCTTTGATTGGGAGAAGTTGTTGGAGGAGCAGTTGAGTTAGTTGTTGCAAGGGGTGAAGATGGATGTGGAAGGGGTGGATAGCTGGGTCTGGAAGGCTGAGGGGTCTCAAAGTTTTACTGTTAACTCAGCTTATAGCAAGGTAAGGAGGGTTAGTGATGGGGAGTCCTCTCCGATTTACTGTAGGTTGTGAAGGTGTAAAGCCTTGCCTTCTGCTGTATTCCTGGCCTGGAGGGTATTGGAAAATAGGATTGCAACTAGGGTTAATTTGGTAAGGCGCGGGGTGGTGGTTGAAAACCCTGTATGCTGCTTGTGTGGGAAGGTCGACGAGTCGTCGAGTCACTTGTTCGACGTTTGTGACTTTGCTTGGAGGGTCTGGAGTTTTTGCTTTGAGAGGCTTGGAGTGTCGTTCGTAATCCATTTGGATCCTATGCAAAAATTTATCCAATTCAGGTTGAGTCAGACATCTGTTTCGGTTAATGATGTTTGGGGGGCAATTTGGGTTGGAATTGTGAGTGAAATTTGGAAGCATAGGAACTCGATTGTCTTTAATGGAGGAGTGACAGATGTGTTAGAAGTTTTTGCTTTGAGTGGCTTGGAGTGTCGTTCGTAATCCATTTGGATCCTATGCAAAATTTTATCCAATTCAGGTTGAGTCAAGCATCTGTTTCGGTTAATGATGTTTGGAGGGCAAATTGGGTTGGAATTGTGAGTGAAATTTAGAAGCATAGGAACTCGGTTGTCTTTAATGGAGGAGTGGCAGATGTGTTAGAAGTTTTTGCCTCGGCGCAAGTAAATGTGTGGTCTTGGATTGATGCAAAGTACCACGAAGTTTATTTTTTCCTATCCTTGTTGGGTTCTGGATCCTTTGGCATGTATACGGCTGATTCGATAAAGCTTGTTAGCGCTTGGTTTAGTTGGTCATTTGTCTGGCGGTTTTGGGTGTCGAGTTAGGAGTTGAAGTTTATGTGAGCTTGTAAAAGGATTGGACCACCCTGAAATAGTTATCATTTATTGATTTTTTTATTACTGATTAAGAAAAAAAAATAGTTAACAACAAGTGAAAACAACATTGTTTAGTTTAAAAAATATAAAGTCATCAATGATAAGTGTGCTTGTATAATAATCATTGATAGTAAAATTTTTTAAGCTGATCTTATGCATTTCTAACAATCTGTCATATTTATTATTTTTATTCACTTATGTTCAAAAATAAAATCAATACAAATTTATTTCTTTCTTACCAAATACACTCTTTTTATTTATCTCCTTTCTATTCATTCGTTTTTTCATTTTATTTCTACTAATCATATCTTTTGGGATTGGTTTTATATTGCAAAGCATTATTCTGATAACAGAACAAAAAAAATGCTGAAACTAAATTGAAATTCTTTTGTTCTAAGTAACTTGAATTTGGAATTTATTTTCGGATGTAGCAATGAAGTTTCTCAAAAACCACAATCTGGGTGAATTTACGTATTATTCTTACTATAAAACATTTCTCTCAACCTTCTCAAAATATATCCATTTTTATCTGGATTTTGATATTTTAACTATTTATTTTTTAACTTATCTTCTTTTAATCTTTATCTTCATTTGAATTTAATATTTTTTTAAATGAAATTGTCACTATTTAAAAAAAATATGTCACAATTTAAATGGTTTATTTCACTATTGAAAAATTATTAAATAAAAATAAATTTTGAAAACCAAAAAATATTTAGTCATTATATTAATTAAATTAAATATTATTTTAGAGAAAAAATATTTTGCTATCTAAAGTAGTTTCTAAATTTATAAATTAATTTTTAAATTGGTATTTAATTCACTAATTGGTATATAAGGTATTATTAACTACTAATTTTAGAATCTAAGTAGTTGGTAGCTAAAACTTTGGTAGTTATTTAGGTACCAAATTAGAAACTAATTTATAAATTGAGAAACTACTCTAGATACCAATAATTATTTTAGTCTCTAAAATAATATCTAATTTAGTCAATATAGTGACTGATTATTTTTTTTTTATCTAAAATTAATTTTTATTCAATGATTTTCTTGTAGTATTTTAAATCCAAAATATAATTTATAAGTATATGTAATTCATTACTATAAACATAGATTAAACTCTTAATTAAGGTTATAAGTGAAAAAAGGTTTTGATGTTAACATTTTGTTTTTATTTGTTAGATTAACTACTAAATATATTAATCATATATGTATATGTAATTTATAAATAATATATATATATATATATATTATATAGAAAAGTCAAATATTCTATAATTTTAATTAAGTATTAAAAATAATAAAGCATAAAAAAAGCATACATCGTCAATAAGATGAACGTTTTTAACAATAGGTCATGTAAGATGCAAGTGTACCGTCTATTAGATGATACAATAATGTGTAGTCTTTTTTTTTTAAGTTTGATAAAGCATCTACATGCTCGGACAATACGCACATAGCGACTAAAAAGATTCTTTCAAAGACAAGTTAAACAACTTTCCAACATAAAGAACATTTTAATTATGACTCAACAAAATATATATATATATATATATATATATATATATTATGTATGGTGTGCACTTTTACCATACGTTGATGCAAAATATTATGCTACTTAGGGAGACGAGTATTGCCAACGATCAAGAATATTACATACAAAAGAAGAGCAATTAAAGTTGCATTCAGTGCATTTAATTCAATGTCCATATTCAAATTTTTTATATGTAAAAAGGACAATCATACATTCATATAAGTTGAAGATCCTTAACGATCAAAAACTCTATCTCAACATATATATTTTTCAATGCCTATATATTAAAACAAAACGATACAATATTGTGCCGTCTTTTCTCAAATTTTGATAAGATGTAGAATAAATGATATGTGCATTATATTTCCCAATTAGTCATACTTTGATTCTCACCATTCAGCCATAAAATTTCTTTTGTCATTGTCATGGCCTATAATGGTTACAATATATTATATTGAGTGTGAATTTATGTTTGGTAAAATCAGGTTTAACATTTCTGTATCAGTATGAATAATAATAATAATAATAATAATAATAATAATAATAATAATAATAATAATAATAATAATAATAATAAAACTAATTTTAAAGTAAATTAACTGGTGATTCAGTAAAATAAAAATATTATGAAATTTGAATAAATCAAAATTATGGAAATTGATTTGTTTAAATGCAATCCAAAGCGAAGTTGTCAACATTATTTGTGATCGACTTAAATTTCTAAACAAACTAAATATTAGTTCGAGATTACACAAAAATAAATTAATATAATTTTTTTTATAAAAACTTATTATATATCATAACTAGATACTTCAACCATAAAACTCAATATAAATTATGATTTAAATATGTTATTATCTTTACCCTTATCAATAACTTGTATGTATATTGTAATTGAGTAATAAAAAAAACAAAATATATTTGGATGAATTTTTAAACACACTAACAAACATATTAACGAAAAAAAAAAATAAACAAATAAAAAGAATAAACTAGTGTTATCAAAGTCTTGAAATGGTGTACAAATATATATTTAAAAGGAGTCTTGATTCCTGTGTTAAGCTATGATTCAGAAAAATCAAGCACCTTCCTACAAGTTGGACAAGTTTCACTCCTCTCCTTCCACTCATATATACACCCAAGATGGTAATGATGTTTGCACTTTGCTGTAATTTTAGGATTTTCTTCACAATATTCTGTCATATCACAACATAAATATTATTAAAACAATCAAAATCATTATATTTAACAAAAATATTCAAAATCTTTCTAACAATCTCAACTTCTCACCAAATATACTAAACAACCAAAACCATTTTAAAACATAAATATATTCAGATAAATCCAACATTAAAGATCTGACTAAATTAATTATATAATATAAGTAAATCTCTATCTGCAATTTTTACTTTATCAAATAGAGATAAGTTACACTTAAATATTCAATTTCTTAAAACACAAACATGGATAAAAAAGAATGAAAGATATTAATAACAATAATATATTTAATTAAGTTTTAAGAGTATCATAAATTTGGAATAACTTGAATATTATCTTGCTTCATCGTTTTTAGTAATTATTAAATGAGATTTTATAATTAATATAAATAAGAATATTTTATTCGTTTAATAATTATTAAATGAGATTTTATAATGATAGTATTATTATTTTGTTTTACCTGTATCGAAGAGGTGTTGAATAGCAAGTAACAGTTTTGAAATTATCAACTATAATAACTAACAAATCATCATCTTCATCACCATCACTACTATTTTTATTATCAGATTTTTTAATAAGAATTCAAATTAAAATGATTTAAATTCACATATAACTTAAAATTTAATTAAATAATAATAATAATCACCTTCAAAACATGTAGGACAGACATCCTCGTCGGCGGTGGAGGATGTAGAGTATAGAGTATGAGTGTATTCTGAAAAGCTCGGACGACGGTTGATTCCACCACCTTCCGCCGCATATAACTTATCATACCCGTATGTCTGCCAACAACACCAAAACAAAAATAATCAATTTAACTCCCCATTTGAACAAATTTCATGAGATAAAAATGAAAAATAAAATAAACTCCTTTCTATTTTTTAATAAAAGTTTCAATTTTAGATATCATTGTTGAGCAACTTAATATCTCGACTATACTTACATCTCAAGTTACCACGTCATTGCATGAAAAAGTATTTACTAAACCAAAACTCGTGTGTGAGATAACATATTATGGGTGGTCCGATAACAACTCGATAGCAGGTGACTTGATAAACCCAACAAATACTCGTTAAGATAGATTCGAAATGACTCTAATACCATATTAAGAAGTGGACTTTAAGCCTAACTCAACCCCATAAAACCAACTTATGGGGTGAGGTTTGCACCCACTTATATCCAATGAAATGTCCTAATCTCTGGTCGATTTGGAATCTCCATCAACTTATTTATAAAGAATCCCAAAAACCCAAAATAAACTCGTTTTTATGTTTTTTTAGATTTTAGAAAATATAAAAGAGGGAGAGAGGAGTTTACAGAGAGAGGAAGTGGATCTTGATCTTGAGGAAAGTGAGTGGCATTGTGATCATCACTTCTCTGATCCTCATCCTCAGGATGGTGTCTTCCGGTAAGACAAGACATGCAGCAACCCATTATCAACAACAATAACCTAAAAACCAAGAAAACTCTTATCAGGAATTAACTCTTCATTTAACTACACCACCACTATATATATATATATATATATATATATAGAGTATAATCACATATTCTCTATAACAGATTATATTTTGAAAATAAAATCTATTTTTCTATCATGTAACTTTTTTAAACATTTTTTATTCTACCTGTATTTAATATTCACAAAAAACAGCAATCAGTTTTAAAGATTTCATATATTAATAATTTATAGTAAATAATTTAAATTACCAACGGCTGACTTCACAGTTATTCATTCTATATTGTATTAAAATAGTAGTTGATTAGTCAAAATGATGATCTATATTAGATTTTGTTATAAGATGATACACTATATACCATCATCTTCGTAAAAAGATAAAAATAGTATTTTAAATTTAATATAATAAAGATAAATGATAAATGAGATTATCTCGTAAATATCATTTAACCATCAAATTAAATTTACTCATATTTTCTTTTATCTATTAACAAATGAAACATAACTACTTTAAAACTAAATTTCTGTGTTTAAATATTTTGAAATTAAAAAAATTATCTCTTCCACATATTTTGTAATCTTATATATAAAATTAACCTTTTTATCAAATTTTGTCTATGAGTTTTCTTTTCCCAAATTTCTTTATCTTGTTTTCCGTTTCCAATATTTAGTTAATTCCAATTCATATCTTTTTAATTCTCAAATTTAATTTTAATTCTATTTAAAAAAATCGTCATATTTATTCTTAAAAAGTCAAATATATGCGTTCATTTTAAATTTTCAATAACAAATTTTCAATATCAACTTTAACAAACTAGTGGATACTTACTGTTAATTAATAGTATCAAAATTAACATTTTTTCTAACACCTTACCTTACCTTACCTTTAATTAATAAAAGAAGTGTGTGTGAATCAAATCAACATATTTATTAAATTAAATTCTAAATTCTAAGTATAAAAAAATATTTATTTATTTAAGTTAATATCAATTAATTTAACTAATATAATATATATTTCATATTTATTTAAATTAGTATAGATTAAGTCAATGTTAATATTATTTATATATTATGAATTCATTTCTTTTTTTAATATATAATACAAAACTTATATTATTTAAATCCAAAAATTCGTATTAAATATGATTGTTGTAATTTTTGTAAGTTTGATTTAACTAATTAAAACATACATTTTCTCTTTTTTCTTTTCTATATAAATTTTCACACATCTCATTATGAATGAAGTTTGACTCACTCTTATTTCCATAAAATTCTTTCTATTCAATTCATGAGTTTTTTTGCTAATTTTTTTTTATGTTTTATTTTTGCTATAAAGATAATAATGAAAGCATTGAAGAAGAAACACTCTTTTAAATTATTATTATTATTAGTATCAATATTACCGACATAAATTAAATTAATGTTTAAAATAAATAAATTTAATATTGATTTATTGATACTAAATTAAATTAATTTTAAAATATAGAAGATATTAGTGTGGGCTTGGTCGATACTAACTGCTTTAATTAAAAATAAATTTAAAAATTAACGGTAAATTATTATTTTCTTGCGAACACTACTTAAAATTTGTCATTAAAAAGTCAACACTAATTATTTAAAAATCACTATAGGTATAATATAAATTCCACATTATTAACTAATTAACATCAACTTTTATATTTTAATATCAATTTTTAATCGACATTAAATAATTTTGTAGTAGTTAAGATATATTGTACCGTGATATATAAAATATGGGGTCAATATTTACTCTAAAATTTCTTAATTTATAGAAGTTTGCAAACATAAATTTAGAACTATTATATTCTCCCCCCACAATAGATTTTGTCCTTAAGAACAAAATTGTATCCTATCCACCACAATTCAACACCCTTCTTCTATTCACTCTTTAAATGTTGGTGGTTCTTTTTATACATGTTTTTTTATTTATAAAGTTTTCGTGTTAGGCATCACTGTGCAACTTGACATCTCAGCTAAGCTGACACCTCAAGTAACAACAATCCTCTGCCATCACATGAAAAAAAAAATATTATTAAAAAAAGAAAAAAGAAAGAAAATACAAAAATATGGGGGACTTTTCATACATGTTTTAGTAATTAAGCCTTTTAACTTTCTTATTTAATTGATCAGTTTTTTTTATGTCACAAGATTGCATATTTAATAAATCAGTTTTTTCAGGTACACAAGATTACATACTTAACAAGATGTAATTGGGTGCTTTGGTACATGGTTTGCTTGATTGTGGTGTGTGGAGAAGAAGAAATGTTACACAAGAAAATTTCAAGTAGGGAAATAATAGTATAAAAGTACCTTCCATATACACCAGGGATGAAACTACTCCTAAAAGGCTTGTATATGGATTTTGCCCTTTAACTTTCTTATTTAATTGATCAGTTTTTTATGTCATAAGATTGCATATTTCTAATATTTGTTTGGTAAGTAACCTTAAATTATAGTTTCTGCTTCAATAAAATTTGGCTTATAACAAAAAAAATACCTCACTACAAAAAAAAAACATTCAAGAATTTTATATTAGGAGTTTTAAGTCCTCGGTGAGATTTAATATCGTCTGTAAAATATTTAACGAATCAAGAACAAATATAAAAAAAAATAGAGGAAAATTCATTGTAAAACAATAAGTTAAGAAAATGCAATCAATCTTATAGTTAACGCTCTTAAAAATATGTAGACGAATTTTCATTCTGTTGTGCTAAAAAAAATGAAAACACATTTCTTTTGGTACAAAAATTTTAAAAAAATTACGATTTGTACTTTTAAAAAAAATTCAGGCAGCTTCTTTCTGCACCACCATGACGGTGGTTGTTGTGGTGGTAGTGTTGACATTTTCATGGGGATTGTGTCATTTTCATGTAAGTTTTCTGCGTTTTTAGGCATGTTTGCATTTGTAAATTTTTCGTGTTTCATAAGTTTCAAAATTAATTAATTATGTGTTGGATTATGTTACACAAAACTAACTCTCAGATTCGGAATAGCATTCAAGCTTAGTCAATTCGTAATACATCATTATACTCCATATTAGATAACTGTAAAGTTAATCCAGATTTAGAATTAAGTTTCATGTTACACCATCCTTATATTGGATTTGGAAATGAAGTAAAATTGATGATGAAATGTTTTCAGAATGCGTAATCTAGCTTCACTTTCTCCTCCTCTTTCTCTGTCTTCTGTCACGCTCACTGTCATTCTCATCAGAACTGGTGGAATCTGAGTCTGAACTAGTTGTTCCAGAATCCGATGAATCAGAACTCCCTGACTCATCATCTGATTCAGATTCTGAACCTTGTTTTTGTTGTTGCATGATAAGATGTGGCATATTCTTCAAATACTCACGTAGGTTCTCGGTAAGACCACCAAGACCAATGGATGTAAAGAAATTGATGCAGAACCGTGTGTTTTTTGGATTATCTTTTGGAAATATGGATTCAAAATATTCTTGCATAGTTGGATCATTTAACCGCTCATTTAGCGGCTGGATTCCAAGGTGCTCTGATAGTTCCTGCAACATCATAAACAATAAACAGTAATCAACATCTTCCACATACAGATGCATGCATAATTTACACAATCTAGAAGACAAGAAGCAGAAAATATTTTTCAGGTCTCATTATATGTATATTTCTAAAGCACACAGATCAAACTTAGTATGCAGGTGCATAAAGAAACAAGAGAAATACTTGAGTTTGATTCTCAATACCTGGAAAAGAATCTTAATAAATATACGTGAAGAAGAAGTTGTGTCCTCTTCAGTCAGCCGTATATATGATAAAACATGCCAAGGTAGAGCACATGTGCCAAGTAAATGAGCAAAAAATTTCGCCACATTTCGCAGTTTATTTGTTTCAAGTCGGTGAATCATGGAGTACTGCTGCACAAAGCACTTTTCAAAATTTTCTTGCTGTACTTTGTTGATCATGCAGAAACGCTGTCCGAGAAGACCATAATATGAGACATAGGTTCTCTCTTGGCTGCAACAGTCCAAAAGCATAATGCACAACTCCATCTACCACCAATTACAAAAATACCAAATTATAGTTAGTTAAAATAAGCAGAAGGCATAACGAAAACAAATGAAAAACGATATATTGTAACTGGAAAATGTTCAATCTGAATAAATACTTATAGATGCAGTCTATGCTTAATAATAGTTATAGCTTACAACAGCTACGCATTGATGCACTGGTCATATAAAAGAGCATCAAAATAACCTTGAACCGATGTGATACTCTAGTTAAATTCAAATCTAAAAGATCAACAAGTGCCAAAATACAAATTGGCAAATTAGTGAGTTTATACAAGGGAGACATAAAGAAAGAGAGCATTCAATTTTCAGAAGTTCTACCATGTTCTTAAAATATAAATTTAACATACTAAAAAGTTTAGAATAAGAAAAAGGCAGCATGTAGATAATTTAGCAAAATAAAATAAGTTCTAGCAGGGATTCCAAGCTCACCTCTTGACCTGGCTCTAGCTTAATTTTCAGAAGCTTATGACCAGCTTCCTCAAAATTAACACTAGACATAATGGTTAAGTATATTTCTCTGCGAAGGTTGACAAGATCTGTATCTGTTTCATCTTTTATTCGCATATGTTCTTCATCCTCTTCTTCCACATCATCTGACTCGGAGTCCATGTCTTCCTGTTCATCCTCGGAGTCCTCACCCAACATTGATTTCTTCAACTCTTCATAACGCTTCTCATTCTTCAGGTAATTGGGGTCTGGTTTGAATATATCTGAGAAAAAACAAAATCAAAAATAAAGAAATCAAAATGACAGCCATCAATCAAATTAGAAACATATACAAACTTCTCAAAACAAAATATATACCAAGAGAAATCGCAGGATCTATCTCCTCATCCAAGGAGACTTCATGAGTTAACAGAAGTTCTGGTTCCACAAGATCGAATTCTGGACGAACAGCTGGATAGCCCTGTTAATGATCCAATGCAACCATTGATTACATTTCAATTTTAAACTATTAATGTGCTACTCCTATCACAAACAAAAAGGGAAGTACCTGAAACTTGGCTTTTCTTATTGCAAATAAGCCTTCGATCAGAAACTGAACACGTTTGTCAATTTCTCCTTCATGAAGAATTCCACGAAAACGCTCAAAGATACCTGCAAATTATAAAATCTTATTTGTCAGAAGATTTCAACAGAAAGCTATCTCAAGCATCATTTGCACATATATATACAAGTGTCTTGCATTAACATATTTCTGCAATCAGGCAGGAATGTAAACAAACACAAACCAGCAAAAGACCTGAAGCAAGTGGAGCACTTGGAAAGAACAATAACTAGATGAACAGTTTTTTTATTATATAGAAGAAAAAGATTAGGAAAAGAGGACTACATATGTATAGTCACTTAGCAGGCAAACACATATTTGCTTATACTTGACACAAGTGAGAAAATTCACATGGAGGTTTTAGTGATAAACAATAATATTAAAGCTTTGATATTTTAAAGAAGAACTGCATGCCCCACACCAGGTAAATAAGTCAGGCTCCTATTTTAACAACTCACAACACCAAACAAATTAATTTTCATTTCTTGCAAACCATATATTATCTAACTTTCCTTCAAGTCACCTTTGATCTAATTTGTTTCCTTAATCTATCCACAGCCTCAATCTCTAACACGATTTCATGCAACTGGAATTTTAAAACCGTTGATTCCAAAAATCATTTACTTAGCTCTACAGTGCTATCCTAGAGTAGGTAATACAATGAAGCAGAAAAAAAAGGGGTTTCTGATGTAAAATGAAGTGCAAGGAAACAATAAAAGACAAATGGAGTTATCATATTTACAATTAGAAACCTAAGCACACTGTTGCCATATAGTGTGAGGGAATACTCACCATGAAGGCCCTTAGGTGAGAGATCCTGCAGTATTGAACCACATTCTGTCACAAAAACAACAGCTACTTCAACACTGTCATTAGAAGGTTTCTCGAGTAAAACTGTGAGTAACTCAAGAGCAATAATCTCATGAGCTACTTGCTGATTCACCAGATGCGCTATAAATTTAACAGCTGCTAGTAATTGAGGCTGTAAATGATGAAAGACAAAGAAAAAAACAAATCAGTAGCAAAACAAAAGGCAAATAAAAGTAAATTACAAGCAAAAGTTGATCTAAGAATAAGAAGAATAATCACATACCTTGTCATTCCGCTTATAAGCCCTCTTGAGCTGCAAAACAATCCTTCTAAGCAAAAGATCCCCCACCTCAGGGAACTTTGTATTAACAACAGCAACCAAGGCAGCAAAAGCATCTGTAAAAACTGGAGAAGCCATCTGTGACTTCATACATGACCGACAAAAGAGTCCCCTTCCTCTGATCAGGTTTTCCGAAAACAATTCAGGAATTATATTTTTTATGTTTGTAGCATTAACCTTATTTACAAGGCCGTTTATGGTCTTTCTGAGAGCCTCCCAAGTTAACCTTTGATATTCTGCACTACTTTTATCCTGAACTTCTTTCATCATCATGGCCATCTTAAAGGGGGGAATGTAAACACCTGGGATCGTTGTTCCATTTCCATGCTCTTTCTTTCTACTTACTTCTTGCTGCATGTTCACACCCTTATCATTGTCATTATTCCTTTCAACTCTTTGTCTCCAATCCCTATCACTATACCTATCTGATTTCATGGTCATCTCACTGTAATCTTCTTCTGAAGCATGCCTCCCACTGCGATCCATAATGCTACTTCTGTCTTCTGAATCACTCCTACCACAACGCCGATACGTAAAAATGAACTGTGAATGGGAAAACGAAATATGCAATACAGTGACAATGAAGAGAACAATTCAACCAACCAAAGGATCCCAATATATCTGTTTTGTTTTTATATACACAAATTTATTTATATTTTATTCTTATCTAATATTTTATTTTATTATTCTATTTTTATTTTGATTGAATTGTTAACCAAATCTATGCGGGGATCCCAATATATCTGTTTTTATATACACAAATTTTTTATATAATATTTTATTTTATTATTCTGTTTCGATTCTGTTGTTATTTTAAATGAGGAGTTATTAAAGCAAATTTTTTACATTATTTTAAAAAAAAAATTACAAAACAATTATATCAAACAATTCTTGAATTTCAATAAAATATATTATTATTTCTTTCACATTTTATAACAAATTACAGAAAACAAATTATAGAGCGGTTGGTATAACAGTTTTTGGATAATAATTTTATAACTAAATAATTGTTTTTATAAAAAAATTCTCACAAAAAAGCATTTATTTAAATATTTTCTTTTATTAATATATATTATCCAATCAAATCTGTATATTATCAAATCAAATCTAATAAATCTAATGTTTAGGATAATCTTTATTTATTCTTATTTTCTTTCTTTATATCTTTTATCTTTATTTTTTTTATTCTTTATATATTTTTTTTTATCTTGTTTTGATTTGTTTTTATTTTATTTTATATTTTTTCTGTTTTTAGTTTTTATTATCATTCTTTACTTATTTCTTGTTTTACTTTTTTATTGCTGTTTTTATTTTCTATATTTATTTTTTCTTTTTTTTTTCTTCTCCTTTTAAGCATTAAGTGTAACTTTTTTTTAAGGATTTTGCATTTAGGGAACACTTTTCATAATATATAAATGGGTGCAGACCTCAATCCTATGAGCCGGTTTTATGGGGTTGAGTTAGGCTTAAAGTCCACTTCGTAATATCAGCTGCTATTCTTTGATTTTTTAAAATTGAAAGAAGCAATTCAGAGAGGGAAGACTCTGGTTAAGAAAGACTTGGTTTTTAAGTTTGTTCACATGTGACTCACCTCTCTTTTCTGGGAGTTTACTTGGTTTGCTTTGCAATGGATGATTACCATTGTAAGACTAGGTCTTAAAAGTAATTGGCTGGAGGTAACATTTGTTAAATTATTTATGTGTCAACCATTTTGAAATGCAGTTTTCACTACAAGAAAAACAAGAAATAGCTTCCAAAATCTTGCGTGGGCCAGTAGTGGACTCTACTTTCGTCGGCCAAAATGGGTAAAAGCCCACGCAAAAATCACATTGGACGCAAAATGGGAAATTAGCTTCCAAATTTTTGCGTGGGCCATTTGCAGACGCTAGTATCGTCGGCCA
>Ga0123342_1000984_pt1 | contig 47681 bp, 18 predicted proteins | sample Turbeawhitnodule_FD_89960 | JGI IMG/M metagenome (GOLD analysis project Ga0123342, IMG submission 89960) | Root nodule microbial communities of legume samples collected from Mexico - Turtle bean Mexico white nodule | ecosystem: Host-associated > Plants > Roots > Nodule | place: Mexico: Nepantla...
AACAAAATAAATGTACAGGGATCAAAACCTAAATTCAGTGAAAACTATGGGGACCAAATCATGATCTTGAGAAATTAGTCATTACAGGGAAATTGAGGTGAATAAAAGGACTAAGTATTTAAACCACAAGATGGTTGGTTAGTCTTGATACTCATTTTTTTGTTTCTTTAAAAACAGTCGGCAATAAAAATTGTATGTCATTCCAATTCAAATATTACTGAACTAACCAACTTACTACATGTATCTAATGAAAATCATATTTGTGGTTTCATCATTATTTCTTCATAACACAAGTAAAAAAAATCAAAAAATTTGCAAGTGTAAAGAATATTGAGCAAGCCGATAAAAAGATATAAACCAAAGCTTGTTGTCAAATCAAACATCAATCTGAAATAATTTAAGAAAAATTAAGTAGCAACTAACTAGTTACTATCTCCATCAGCAAAACCATTTTGCCACTGTGATCGATCTCTTTATATATTTCTCCATGAAGAAGGTCATTCCACCAACCCTGGAACGTGAAAACTAAGAAGCATCACCACTGAAAGAATGTGCTAAAAGGACAATTCATACCATAGAATCTAGCATAAACTCATGCAAAAATAATATCATCAGAACAGGACAAAGAAACAACTAAAACTAAATCTCATTGATTAATTTACTTTTGTTAAGTTTCATACCTTCAGAAAATAGCCATTGCCATCTTTCCTTTGCAGTAAGTCATTTGCAAACCCTATCTTCTCTGCAAAGTAATGGATAAAAAGTACAATTTTGATATGAAGAACAAATGACAAAATAAATAAAACTAGAAATAGTCAATTGATTATATATAGGAAAAAAATGTTTTATTTTTCATGTGTTATACCACCTTAGCATAGCATATGATTGGAAGTGTTCGTGGACAACAAATTTTATTGTTCACTTAATGCCACAGGAACTATGTTTCTAGATTTTGAATGTCCCTTATTGGAACTATAAAATGGCAAAGACAACAATATCATAATATTTGAAAAGAAGCAAACTAGTTGATCCAAAGCATACAATGACAAACTAACAATAAGATTAAGCAAATAAAAAAAATGAAATTCTAGGGTTTAATCAAATAGAAACTCTATTAATCAATAACAAAAACAAATATTAGAAGCAAAAACTAACAGGTCCTTATAATATATATGAAGGCTTACCTCCTGCAAGAACTTTATAATCAGAATTTTCGTCACTGGAACTATCATCCACGAGAAAATTCTCAACAATATCTTCTTTTGCATAATCCTTAGCTTCTTTTGTCAACTGCAAGATACAGGCAAAAGCCAATTTTTCCATCAAATGATAAAACAAGAAAAAACCGTAATTTAAAAATGCCCAAGAAACAATAATATTTTATTTCAGCTCAAAAAGTTTGGAAAGTCATTAAAACAAATAGGCAAATTTGAGAAATTTGAAACATCATCCATTCATTAATATCTAATATTTAATACAATTTTCACCATGCATTTTAAAATGGTACAATGCAAAAATAAACTACTTAAAAAATTATCATTGGGGAGCAATTTGTCTGCAGAAACTTCAGTCCAAAAGAAGCTTGGTGGTGAATCTATAGTTAATAAAAAAGGGAAAACCACATTTGATGTCTAATTTTAACATTCCTAAAATCTTATGAAAGTTAAAAGAACATCTTAATTTCAAATCGATTACAAATGTCCACCACTTAGAGTCTATGTACACAATAACAATTCTTCAAGTAAAAACATGAAAATTGTGATGCCATTATTATACCATTACATTACATTCAGATCATGTATATCACTTCAAGTATATAAGCAAGCTGACAGATGCAGGTTGTATTTAACAAAGAAATATCAGTTCAAAGCCATTTACACAGCTTTGGATACCAAGTAGAAATTAGCATAATTTTATATTAAAAAGAATATTTAAAAGTTTTTAGCTTTCTTACCTCATTTTAAAATAAATAACTGCAGGGAGAAGAGCACAAATTTGGAAAATAGCAGCTTAGTTACCTTGAAAGAAAGAGAGTTGGGTGAGAAAGTAAGGCCTTAGAAAAGAGGTGAATAGGAAAAGTTGGAGTGCAGAGAAACTATATTGTGAGCATGAGCATCCACTAGTTCCACTTCCTCCACTGTTTTTCTCAACTCACTTATATCCATTATCTGTAAATGACATTCATTCCAAGCAAATAAAGAATGAAACACCAACCATCCATTTTTAAAGTTACTAGTCTCTTTGGTTTTTCAAGTCAGTTTTTACTTCAGTTTGTTTTAGCTATCACCTCTTGGCCAAGATGAATTAGCTGATAATGTTGAGCAATAATCTGACTAGAACCTGGAAGTGAAAATAAGCTGCTCTCAGTAAATTTCAATTCCAATCACATATTACTAATTTCAAGTTTGAAAAAAGTATCGTAGCCTGACAGCATTTGCTCTGAATACTTATCATATAAGAACACCACAAGAGGAAAGTATGAAAAAGAAGCTTACATGCCAATATATCCAAACGGCAACTTTATGAGGCATCAACCAAAAGAAAATTGCATGATCTAACTCTGGGGATGATCTCAGTTTTTTGGCTTTCAGAGTGGCAGTAAAATAGTTTCCATGCTTAGGATGATGAACTGAAATTGATATTGTAAGATTCTCGCCAGGATCACTTGCTTTGATATTCCAACTTCCATGCATGATTATTAATAAACTTATTGTGATTATCTTAAAAATTAAACATGTATTTGAGGTAAACCATGCTATCTATAAAACATTGTAGTAGACATAGGAAAAGTTCATTTATTAGTCCAGCAGAGTCTTCATTACCATCATTTCGATCCAGTTTCATTTTCCCTATCATAGTGAACAGTGGTATATTTACTGTCTATATTCTGAGAATGACAGTATTATATTTGCAACCTGTAGAAAGAGACAAAAAACAGATAGAAGAGATGCCGAAACCGTGTTCTCTGTTCTTATAGACTAATCCAATAAATATAGGGGATAATTTTCCTATTTACATGATATTCCTATAATTACATAGACCCTAATTAAATAAGGAAAACAAATCATAACATATAAAAAAATAATAAATAATAAGAAATCTTCTATTCTAAGATGCTAAAAAAAATATTTTAAGCTATAAAAATGATATCAAATATTTGATATATTTTAACACTCGAAATTTAAATATCCACAGAATAGTCATACACTTCAATTTTATACATTAAACAAATAGGTGTACACAATTACAATGGCAATCAAACAATAGATTTAAAAGAGAATGTTATCTTGAACTCATCTCGTGCAAGCCGACAGTTGTTGCGACGATTGAGATCGTTGCGAGGAGGCGTCCTTCAAGTTGGCCATAATGGAGTTGAAAGCAGCAGGAATTGAACTGAAATCAAAATCAAGGAGCTTGACCATCAGACATATCATCCTTCTTTGGCAGGTTTCGTTCGGAAGTGACACTGGCAGAGATCATTTTGGATGATGCATCAGTTGTTTTTTTACTCAACACGATAACATATGAGATGTGTCATGATTTTGGAAATGACTATGGGGTTAATGTCATGATCTCCTTAAACCCCTAATAGACATCATGATGATGTGAAGACAGAGATCAGCACATACTGCTTAACACATTAGGGAGTAACCAAGAGGTCAAAAGTAGCGTGGTACCTAGCTTGTGGAAGTATGATCATGTCAGAAATGAAATTGAGAAACATTATATTCATAAATCTTTACCCACTTGGATATCAATTGCCTATAACACCTATTTCAACAACCCTTGGACAATCATTGCCTTTTTTGCTGCATTTCTTGGTCTTGCCCTCACTTTTATCCAAACTTGGTGCGTCATTCACTAACCAAAGTAGCTACCCACTACACACTAAAAACACTACACTTCATATTTTCTACATCTTACCTAACATCACTTGTACTCGATTCACATTCAAAATTTTCAAAACTACCATTCGCTTCATATTTTGTTTTCTTAAATCCTTTACTTCTTCATATAAAGACTTTAAAGAGGTTTTTTTAAAGATTTTGATAGAAGAATGAAAGAAATACTTCTTTGATGGAGATATCCAAAATTCCCTTCGTATTGAACTGACCAACCTTTGAAATTTAATTCGTGGTCATACCATTCAATAGATGCTGCTGATCGGTTTATAATCGAAGTTTTCGATCACTTCACACACCAGATTCCCACTTGCGCTTTGTTATGACTGTACACGTCAAAAAAACCTCAAAGATTTTATTGGTATGTGCTTGTTTCACTTGTTTTTTTATAGCAGATATTTTAACTTTGCTAAATGTTTTATTGACTTTCAGGTTTGAAGGCGGCTATCAATCCGAGAGCACGGTCTTACTTTACCAAGTTTCTGAATAAAATAAGTGATGTCACTCCTCGGCATGAAGTTGTCAATCCTGCACTTGAAGTAGAAGTTGAACCCATCTCTCGTGATGAAGGGAGTGGAGCTGTGAATGAGGATCGTGCTAAAGTCCTTCAAAGAAAAACAAGAAAAGAGATCGAAGTTGCAAGAGATCTCATTCTTCTTCTCGGCAAAGGAGAATCATCACAACTTTTTTTAATCCATATTTACTGCAACTACCAAATTTTCAAAATTTGTTCAAACTTCTGTCAATGAATCATCATATAATATGTTGCAAGCGATTGATGCAGCATCAGTTGCCTTAAAGCACTTCAACTTTTACACTTCATCCCAAAAAAAAATTATTTTCTTACAATAGTAGAAGAAGTTTCTTTTACTATTTCGATATCTAGTTGCGCTAAGAATGCAAAGGAGAGATGTGTGAACACGGTTATTCGTATAAAAAATCTCATAATTGCTGTTTGGGAAGTGTTGCTATACTAACGTAAATTTTCCATAAACACTTACTACAAGAAAAAATAAATAAAAAATAACCATTTTTAAAAATTAAAATTAATTTTCAAATAAATTAAAAAAAATCTTAAAGAAACTAATGGGAGAAAGTTTTAAAAATAATAACTTCTGACTTATTCAATTCACTAATCAATACACAATATAATTTGACAAATCTCAAATATAAACTTAACTCTCAATAATTAATGATAATCACACATTTGACTATAATATTCCTTCAACCAAAATGATTTGTTGTTCTTAAGATGTACAAATATTAAAAGATGTAATTGCAAAACAAATAAAGAATGACAAAATAACTAATAAATCAGTATACTCAACTGCTCAAGAGAATGGCCAGTGGATCTACAGCATAAATCAATTTAGTTTGTATGAAGGAAGAGACTCAAGAGAATACTGAATGAAATTATGAATTTATGCTGATTAGTAATTGATGGAAATGATTGATGAAAAAAAATAATAACTTATATTTGTTTTTATGAAGTTTTCTTTTACATTATATTAACATGTATCTTTGAGATAACCGTTGTAAAAGAAGACAATACAGTTTAGAAAAATTGATGTTCACATTTTCTTAAACTCTTCTCCTAACCGCAGTTTGGAAGCAGCATGAGACCCAACGATATGATTTGGGGAGCGTATCACATTTGATAAGGCATTTTTGAGCTGCTCCAACCTCGTTTCTTCCAACCTCGCTTTTTAGTGTTATTAGTTAGAGATTCGTCAAGTGTTCTTAACCGTTAGGGTCTGATGTTACCTTTAATTTATTGTGTTTGTTGAAAATCTAGAATATAAAAAGATACATTTTGGAAAAGCAAATTTGAAATAGATTTTTATATTTTGAAAATAAAATTTTAAAATAGAATTGCAAAATCAAAATTTTATTTTTGAAAAACAATTTTAGAATTAAAAATATATATTTCGGAAAATAAAATCTGATAATGTATTAGGAAAACATTCCAAAATTCCGAAAAGTGTTCCATAAATTTAAATCTAGAAACTGGGGAAAAAAAATCATATAAACATTGGGTGCATGTCACCATTTATAGGGTGTTGGTAGTAATTGTCTTGTTTGTCTTGGAAATCAATGAGGTTTCCTTTTACTATTTTCTTTATGGGTATTTCTTTCTTCACTCCTACATTTTTCTTCTTGCACCCTTACATTTTACGCAATCCCTGAATTATCCTTGATAATTTTTTTGGATGATTTTGGAATAAAGGTTTTGTAAACAAAAGGTATTTCTGGAATATGAATTTCGTAAGCAAGATGTGTTTACAAAATAAGAAATCTGTAAGACAAAAATCATTCCGAAATATTCTTGCAGGAACACATTTTTTTTAATTTCCAAAATGATAAATCTGAAAGAAGTAATTTTTTAATTTCCAAATTGATATTTTCTGAAAATTATGGGGTGCAGGAGGTCATTTGATAGGGTAGCAGGGAGAAACAACCTTTCTTCATTCTTCATGTTATATCTCTTTATTGCTTCTTAATGCACTTCCAACTTAATTATATATTGAAAAACATTTATGTGTAAAATATAAACAATTTTATAAGAATAAGAATGTCAATTCATAAGAAGATAAAAAAAATTAAGGAGTTAGATGACGATATGCACTAAATGTCATTTAATGTTAATGTTTGATTATAGTATAAATTATACAACCTAAAGACCCTTTTTCACCTTTTATTAGACTAGTATCATAAGCATGAATACAAAAATAAGCATCTAAAGCAGCAAATTCAGAGTTCCTTTAGAATATTAGTTTCATTCCATGATACAAGCTCATAGTACAATGTCATTTACAAATTATGCGAGTTTGGAAGATGTATAACATTTTGCAAACTTCCCTGCATTATTTCTCATTAATGTTCCCATTTGCAAGAGTAATTAATTAAGTAATAAAAGAGATTACATCTCAGCAACCAATTTTTCCTTTTGAACTCGAGATTCAGCAAGGTTTCCATTAGTCCACTTCTTCAGCATCTCTAATGCAGCCTTGGGCTGGTCCATTGGAACCATGTGACCCGCATCATGGACCTGTTTTAGTTACACAAAATTTTGAACTGAATAAACATTTTCACTGACCAGGCGCAAAGTCAAAAGGGACTTTGATAAATAAATGGCTATTGATAGTTTTCATAGTGCATAGTTGATAAGTTCATGTGGGTGAATAGAGCAAAGAAGACCTTAAGGAAACTCAGAGGTCCATAGCTCTTCAATAATCCGGCTTCTGACCCATCAACAACAAAAGGAACTTCAAGTGAGGTTGTAAATTCTTTCTTACCAGACCATTCCAGGGCGTGAACCCATCTTGAATTACCTACTCATTGCCAAGAAAATGTCCATCAATCCATTCATTGCAAAGTTCATCAATTCTTTGCCTTGACAAGAGTAAATACGTACCAAGCCAGTTGCAGATTAGATCATATTCCCCAGCATAAATAAGCAAATTGATTCCATCCTCCAGAAGGGCAGGAATACCAACTTCAAGATTCCTCATCCAATCCACCAACAAGGCCATATAAACTTCAGTGCTACAAGAAACAAAATGAATTTTCCCAACCCCTAGTGAGTCCCGAACAGATTTTTGGTTCAGGAACTTCTCCATGTTTGAAAAATCATAGCAAAGGCTCCCCTCACACTTTTTTCTGATATCATAGTACTGCAGCATAAGTATATTTAGTTGCTGGTAACAGTTATGAATATACCAATACATAGCTTCAAGATCGAAATGACCATAAATATTAGGAAGAGTTTCTTTCTCACATGTTAGTAGCATAAATGTTTTTTTTTAACATATTTTACGAAATTCCTCAACTAAGAAACAATTAAGTTGTTATGCAAAAGATTTTTTTGCTTGGAAAATGGTTAATTATCTACTTGCCTACTTGTAGAGAGGGGAATGAATCAATTTAACTAAAGGTGACGAAGTCAGCTGTCAACCACTCCAGAAAAGTTTGTTTACTCACATTTGTGTCTCCGGCATGTAACATGATGTTACTGAATATGAGATTACAAGCTACATATGCAGCCACGCAGGAAGTTTTTCCATTTGTGCCTGAAAGGATTAAAACAAATATTAAGAGGGTAACAGGCAAACCCAGGCTCCAAACAAGTGAAAGCACTGGTTTTCAATGAAAATCAGGCAGTGATCTTGACTTTTACTTCCTGTGAGAATTATCACTTGATCACGACAATAAATACAAAATTTATGTGATCGCTAGAAATCAACAAACTTGTAATCTTACTATAAACCGTGGATTTCATTAGGCTTCCAAATAATTCAGAAATAGGAAATTGTAATAGTAAACTTTATGATGATTATATATTAAAAAATAATATCTTGTGTACATGGCATACACACGTGTATATGTGTATGGGGTTTAATGCATAATATAGCAAATAGTCGGAAAAATAGGACTTTCTAACTAATAGACCACCCAATTTATATATTGAAGAACTATATCAGATACTTTTTATAAAAAAAATACTGCTCCTACTTTATACCAATAATCATAGTAACTGCCCCAAACTCTCAGTTCCTATCATTACCCCCGCAGAAAAATCAGTGATACTAAGGTTCTTCTATCCATTCAATAGAAATGTTGTCAACTCCTCTCTCCCCAGTCTTAGGGTACTAAATGAGGAAATATGCTTCCCTACCAAAATCACAATAATTTACCCAATTTTTATAGTTTAGACTGTCTAATAAAGGTTATCAATGGATATAAATCCAGGTCTTGTAGATGGAGCAAAAGGCCAACTCACGAACAAACCTTAATTGGAACTTTTAAAAAAAAAGTGATATTCTGTTCATTATTTCAAATACGGTTTAATACTGGAAATGATTTGTTGGAGCTTAAAAAATCAATCAAACAAATTCAAACATTTGGTAGTTGGACTCTTCAACCCATCATAGTCCTCACTCATTACATAAATTCGAACGTGACAAGAAATGTAACATTTGTTAAAAAGTAAAAAGCCAAAATGTATATTACCACATAGCTTTATTGCCAATTCACAGGCTGGAACCAGTACTTTGTTGAGGCGGTTCCGTGTAGCCTTCTTAATGATTCCCATTTCCAATGCATAATCTGGGTAGGCTTTATACTGAATTGCAGGGTTAGTAAGTCCATTACCAATGGCAAATCCCTGTTCAAACAATAATAGTAAGATAAGAAATTATTCTTTCCCTTCAATTAAATTCTGTCACAGAGGAAGTTAGACCGGTTTATCGCGTGATGTAACAAACCTTCAGGTTTATATGAATTCCTTCTTTAGCTTTGTTGCCTCGATGGATGCGTGTTGCGAAAGCAGGAATATAGTGTCCAGCATAAGATTCACCTGTAATAAAGAAATCATTTTTTGCATATTGAGGATGCTCTGCAAAGAAGGCCTGAAGGAAAAAGAAAATAACTGTCAATACGTTTTTAAGTGTAAAATTAGTTTTGCTATGTCTCTACATATATATCACTCTTACTGCCCTGTATTGTGATACACACACATACGTGTGTAGATATGAACCTGCTCTAAATTTTAGGCATGGCATCCAAAATTCTTTGATTACCTTGGCAATATTTCCTTAAATTTCTTCTCTCCAACTAAATTTGTTTCTTGTGTTAACTATGATGTGTAAAATCAAATTTTAGCATTTGGGAAACTAGGAAACTTATCACAAAATACAAACGAAAGATGTAGTAAGTCAAGAAACTGATAGAGGCAGCCTTGACCAACAAGGCTTCCAAAACTCACTTTCTCAGACAGCAACTTCAAAGAAATCCTTATGGGACTAATGTAAGGAAGAAATCTTGATATAAAGACATTTAGAAATAAAACCTCCATAATGATATTTTGCTCATTGATAAGGTCGACATTGAGGCACACGTGGTAAATCATTTCCCACAGACTTTCTCTACATCAAACATATGCTCTAACGTACTTTATATCACTAATTTATTCCTTTGTTATTGATAGACATGCATAATCATATTCTTATAGAGCGGCCTACTTTGATTGAAGTTAAACCAACTGTTTTCAACCTCTCCTCTGATAGTGCTCCTGGTTCATATAGTTTTTCTAGTGTTTTTTATCAAACTTTTGGGATATCATTCAACATGATCTACTCAATTATGTTTTGGGTTATCAAGAGGGTGGACAGGAATTGAGATCAATAACACAAATAAATGAAGCTTACACGGCTAAGCTTTGTTGTGAATTCATCGAGAGAGATAAGGACTGGTCTAAAATTCTTGCTGCTTTTTGAAACATGATTCTGTGGTAAATTTTGTTATTTCTTCTATATGGGAATGTATAATGAAAATTTATTCTCAAATAAAGGAAAACAACGTTAGGCAGCTTGGTAATGACAGATTGATTAATTTTTGGTCTAACCCAGATTCTGTTGCAAGCATGATGAGTATTGACAGAAGTATACATAATATGCTGATGACAATTGGGTATATCAAGTGTATATTTTAAAATAAGAGAAGGAAGTGTAATTTTAGTATCTATTAATGAAAGGGAATATAGTTTACTCAAATAATAAGTTGCAGGAAATAAGTGAACATAATACGAAAACAATGTAACTAATATTCATATTTCACAACAAACACAAGTACCTGAATAAAGTCATACAGGTCATTGCTGACACCATCTTCATTGTGACGAATGTCGCGCAAATCAGTACTGTAGCTAAAGCCAGTTCCAGTTGGTTGGTCAACATACAAAAGGTTTGATGCCTACAAGATTAGGAACAAATTTTACTTCCCATAAATAATTTTCACATGAAACATACATTTCAGAAGCAGTTTAGGTTATGACAATTAGGTGTCATGTTTACTTTTATCCTCGTCAAGAAATTAGCAGTGAAGACAACCCTCCATGTGAAAACATATTGAAAACCCATATTTTCTTGTACATAATAAATTTAATCTAAAACATAAGCAAATTAAATTGGTTTGCTTCAGTATGACAGTTGAATCCCGTCTCATGCCTGCTTTTCAAGAAGATGTGAAGCATCTTAATAGATCATAATGTACACAATAGAAAACCTTAACAATTAGTAAGTAGTCACTTAAAACACAGAGCCCCCATTATGACACTAACATGACATCAAATAACAACATATCAATGAGTGATTTCAATAACAAACTTGAAGTTATTTTATCAAGAGATATCATTGTTCCTTAATGACAACTCTATCACAATAATGATTCACTATTTTAATAAAACATAGTAGATCAGGTCAAAATGTTTCAAAACACTAAACCCGTTAAAATACAATAAATACACGCTGTTTCCAAGTATTGACAAGGTACATTTATTGCGCATTTATTACCTCACCCAAATTCCTTGTTGACTTGAGAGTCAAGGTGTCTTTGCAGGCACCTTCCCTTCTTTTGGACAAGGAGAGAAGAAGAATATTCCAAGTAATCAAGTGAGGATATTGGCAGAAGAATTCAGAAAGGAAAGAAAAGTTTGGTCTTGTGGGGTCTATTCGGTCTTAGCAAGAACAATTACAAGTATAAATAGTTACAAAATATATTAATTTAAATTTGATTCCTAGATCAATTGAGATTCCTAAATTTGATCATAGAGTCATTCTATGAGGTCTTAATTTAACCTTATGTGTCACGTCACTTTTAAGACCTTTTTGTCATTTTTACTCTAACGGAAGAATCTTATAATAGTCACATTAATTAATGTCTTATTAGGTTGTTGATAGTTTTCAAGATAGAAAATATTATTTTTAGTCTTATAACCCAGTGTCTTAAATTTTATGTTATGTCAGCATACTCTGATAGGAAGATCTTAAACTTATGACCCTGCAATGGAGATGGCATGGCCTAAGGCGAGGGCAGCTGTGTGGAAAGTTGATCCCTCATGAAGCAACATGAATTCATTCAAAATTAGATTTTAGATTGCTTACATTACTTGCATACACACACGCATATATAACATTGATAAAGTGAATGGCATATACCTTGTCCCAGCCATACTCGTTCCAAACAAGAGACAAGTCATCAGCAATTTTGAAAGGACCATTTTCATAAAACAAAGCCAATTCACTGCTACACCCAGGTCCTCCTGTCAACCAAATAACGACAGGATCCTCCTTTGTATTGCGCGATTCGAAGAAGAAGTAGAACATCCTGCAGAACCAACCAAATGCCAGAAACAACTGACATAAATATACTTTTCATTGAAATCTACAATTTACCACATTATTACAGCTCATGAAACAACCGGATAATATGCACAATAAATTTTTAGATGTACAAGGTTACGAAAACTAGTTGGAATTTACAAAACTCATGCAATTATAATTGTCCTTAAGTTGAAAACTTCATATATAATTTTGCAATTTAATATACAATTTGACCCTAAAAGTAGCAACATGTGTTGCTTTGACCCTAGTAAGTGTGCATCTATCCATAATAATCTTCGAAAGTGTCAACATGGTCCAAAGTTTACCCAAACAAGTTTTGAACTTGCTAACAATTTCATACGTCAGCAACGTAACTTGTATAAACAAAAACGCTCAAGGATCAACCCAACACAAGTTATCACTAGATAGAGAGGACTAAATTGCATATTAGCTTACAATTTATAGTGAAATCCATGCTATTTAATAGTAAGAAAACGATTTCACAAACAAGATAATCCACCTCTACACAATAAAATAGAGTGAAATGAAAAGGTCTACTGTTTTACTCTCTTCATCCTTAAGGCATCTTAAAAAATAAATTACTTTCAAATTTCCTTGTTCAATTAATTTTTTTCATTATTTTCTCAAATTAAACTATTTATAATCTTAAATTATTTCCTTTTAAAATTTCCTTGTAAAATTTCCTTTTACATTAAGATTTCATTCTTCTTTCCTAATTTCAACACCCCATTCAAATTCTTTTAAATGAGTTGGTCCGACCCATGTCGATCTGAGTTGACCTAGGCCGATGACGAGCCGTGTCGGCCCGGACCCATGTCGAGCCGTGTCGGCCCGGACCCATGTCGAGCCGAGTCAGCTCGGGTCGTTGCCGAGCCGAGTCTGCCCGGGCCCATGTTGAGTCGAGTCAGCCCAAGCCAATGTCGAGTCAAGTTAGCCCGAGCCCATGTCGAGCTTAGTTGCCCCGAACCAAGGCTAAGTCGGCACCAGGTCCATGTAAAGCCAAATTGACCCAGGCCCAGGTCGAGTTAAGTCGGTCCGGGCACAGGTTGAGTCGTCCCGAGTCGATGTTGAGCCGAGAGGGCCAAAGTCCATGTCAAGTTGAGTCTTCAGGCCCAAATCGAGATGGGTTTAATCTAATTGACAAAGTGGATTTAATCTAATTAACAAAATGAATTGAATCTAATTGACAAAGTGAATTGAATCTAGATTTAATCTATTTTAAATAGATTTGAAAAAATCCAAATAAATTTGATCTAGTTAATATGAATATGGATTTAAATCCAATCCATTTTATTGGATCTAGATTGTATTTTGAAAAATCCAATCCATGACCACCCCTAAAATTAATATACAATTTAATGACTTGAATAAACGAGTGAAGCACATAACAGGTCCCTGAAAATTGAAGGCACTAGGTGATTGGTCTTTGAATTTTATTTTGTTTGCATATTAGTCCCTAAAATAATACTTCCTTTAGGCAAACTAGTCCTTTTGTTATTGAGTCTAATAACAAAATTCCAAATCAACAGTCAAGTGTCATGATGCTGAACACCTTTCTCACTCCTAGTTGGCATTCAAGTCCCTAAATAAAATGATAAATAAGCAATTTAGTCCATGATACTACATGTCACTGATAAAATTCAGTTTGTTATACACATGGTCACCCATGTCCTCCAACAATAAAGTGAGAAACCACTTCCAATTGTCCTTGTTCTCTAAATCCACAATTACTTGGGTGCTAAAGGACTTAGTTGGTGTGTGTAAAAAGTATTATGAGGTTGGGGACATGCACTTTGCAATGACAAGGAGAACCATGGAGGATGGTTTACACCTCATTGTGGATGATGCTAACATTATTTTGTTGTTGAATGTTGTCTTGCAAACCCGAGAAAGGAGATTAATGTTTACTTTGATCATAACATGATCCAATACCTGAATTTGTTGAAGAACTTGCCAATGATGAGCCTAATTTAGAAACGATGGTAGAAGATGGCAAGGAATATAGAGGTGATGAAGAAGATAATGAGAAACAAGATGTTGAAGAAGAGAAGAAAATGATAAGGAGCAAGAAGCTATTATAGAAGAAAATGGCAAGAAACAAGAAGTTGATGAGGAAGAACACATGGTAGAGAACAAGATAATGAGGAAGAAGAGATTGAGAAGTTACATGATGAAGGAATGGATGTTGATGGGGAAGAAGGTGGTGGTGATGACTTCGATTTTTATGAATCAACTGAGGACAGTCTATACATGTTACCGCCTCCAATGTGGAAGATACCAAGATATTTAAAGCTATGAGAGAAGCAAGGGAGAGAATAAGGCTAACTGTGGGGAGCAATAAGAGCATGTAGTTGATTATGCTCATGCAGTCTTAAGGAGCAAACCTAGATCAACTCGTGTGATAGACTACATATCCGTACCAGGATTTATGCCTTGGTTTAAAAGTTTCAATGTTTGTTCAATTTCTTGCATAAAAGGGTTCAAGAAAGGTTGCAGACTCTTTATTGGTCTAGATGGATGATTCCTCGAGGGTTACTTCGATGGCCAATCGTTGTTTGTTGTGGGACATGATGCTCGGAACCACAATTTTGTGATTCTTTATGCTAGCGTATGATGCTATTGTAGAGAAGAAGGACAATTGAAACTAGTTCTTGACTTTGTTGCAAAGAGGACTAGGTGACATCGTGCACAAAAACATGGAATTTTATCTATGACATGCAATATGTTATGGACTTTGATGTCAACTGGGAGTAAGAAAGGTATCAGCATGACATTAGCAAGTTCGTTTTGCTAAACCATGGTATTGGAACCACCGTTGGGGATGTTGAGCGTGCACAAGGTAGTTTCCTATTTCAACATGGTTTATTTCAAACATTACCACGATTCAAACCCTAGATCACTTGATTAAGAGACATAAGATGCTAACACGTGTAGTAACCAATGTTGGTATTACTAATTTAGTATGATAAATGTTTTACACTGTAGAGGATACATCATTACATTCAAAGCAACATAAACTGTCGTTTTTAGGGATTAAATTTAATATTTTTCTTTTTTATTTGTTTTCTTGAAATTTTATCTAGTTTCGGGAGGAAATTGTTAAATAATGTCATAAAGTGTTAAAATATTAATGCATCCAATAAAATTAATGAAATACTTAAAATTTAAAATATAAAACAACTTCCATTTAATCATAAGCCCTAAATCTTAAACCTTAAATCAATACTCAACATGTACTTGTGTTTAAAAAAAATGAGTTTTCTAAAGCTAATATTTAGTGTAGGTAAATAAAGGTATTTCCGTTAAGCAAATAAATAAAGTCATTTCGACCTTTAATTTTGAATTAAACTATCCCATAAACTTTAGACAAGCAAGAATAGTCAAATTCATTTAGTGGCGAGACCCTTAATAGTTACTGCTACAAATTAAAAAGGGTGATAATACCTTAACACCTACATTTTTTTCAATTCCAATTGCAAAACAAAAAATTTATAATTCTATTTTAAAACTTATTTATATTAATTTTTATTAATAAAATATAATATTTTATTATAAATGAGAGAAAAAACATGGTGTGGCACTTCCTATTGCGTTAGGGAGCTAAGTTGCACGCACAAACTAACATTTTCCCTTTCTTGTAAGAAAAAAATTAAGAGAATACTTATTTGAAGTTAACTAAAATACAGTGTAAAAATATGTAAATATGTTTAAATTTTTCCACTCACCGAATCACGAACTGAAAATTAATTAAAAAACTTAAATAAATATTATCATCTAATCACGCATAATAATATATATAATAAATTTGCTACTTTATTTTAATAACTATTTTAAGTATCATAACTCAATTAACTAATTGATAATGTAAAAATATTGAGTGATGATTTTGTTGTAGTTTTATACTCCAAAAGACAAAATGTCTCGCATTGTCTACTTCACTCTATTTCTTTAAAGTGGGAAGGCCCTAAGGAAGTTTAGGCATGAAATTGAATCTACTTCGACCTTTCTTTTGTGTTCTTGCTAGTTAGTTATAGCTCTCTTAGCCTCGTAAGTTAGTATGCATTACTTGAGAGTGTAAAATTCATTGACATCAATTATTTCTGAGGTTTTATGAAATTAAACAAACTGTTCCTGTTTTCATCATACTATTACATCAGATTAGCACAATATAATGATGTTCAAATCAAACAACTAAACGAATCGGTGTAACATATGAGAAATATCATATAATAATTTTTAAACAATCAAGGAAGGTTAATTTATGAGTAAGAAGCCTAAAGAATTTATGTAATTTCAAGAAAGTTGTGATTAATGTAATTAACACTTCAACTTATATAAAATTAAACTCTATTTTTATTTACCAAAATTGATGAGTGCATAATTAAAAAAACGGTTGCTAGAATCCCTCAACAGTCAATTTCATCAGATGAATCAAAATTAAAACCATGCAATGCTACTTTTTCATTTACCGGCATTTCCCTGTAAGGCCACATATGTGTAGAACTTAAACAATTAAATTAGGGTTTAATTAAAATCGGGAACTAAATTAAACGTGAAATGGAGTCCACAAGAGACGCACCTTGCGGCATGTGAATGAACAATGGGGTAATAGCCAGCATAGTGACCCAAATCCTCAACCGAAGGCTCGGAATCCGAAGCTACCAGGTTCGGGAACCTGAGGCGCTTCTCGACGATCTTGCGCGGTTGGAGCGAGGAGTTAGCAACGGGAACGACGTTGACGCCGTCGTCGGGGAACAGATTGAGGGCGCTGATGAGCTTCTTGGCTTGCAGCGCCGCCTCATCGGATGGTGATGCGTAAGTTGATGGAGAAAAGAAGAGAAGAAGAAGAAAAGTGCAGAGGATGATTATAGAAGAATATCCCATTTTTCTCGAGCTGCTAAACTGAGTGAACTCACGGTTATGCTATTTCAAGCATTGTTCCATCGTTTTGACTTTTCAAAACATTTCAAAGGAAAAAAAAAAATCTTAGGCAATTTCTTCATGCACCATATCAATTTTAACATACAACTTATATTTTTTTAAATTTCTAAAATTATCCTTATTTTAGATTCGAAAATCCAAGATAATAAATATAATTTAAAACTAAAAAAAATAGAAAAAAAATCAGAACATAAAATTGAAACCACATTATGGATAAAAATGATCGGAATTCAAAAACATATTATAAAAATTTAAATCTGGAATATTTTCGAATAAAAGATTTAAGTAATTTTTATCTACAATTTTGAAATAGCCATTTTATCATTTCGAATAACAAATTGGGTATATGTTAAAATTAATATGCTGTGAAAATAATAAAACAAGCGTATCTATTGATTAAAATTAATTAATTTGTACATTCTTATGTAAATGTTTTAAATAATCTATAAAAAAAATCTCCAAACACCACGATTCTTGAGATTTTTATGAGTTTTTTTTTTATTTGTAGGAGAATTATTTTACCCGTTATGAGTATGTCTATTTTAGACATGATTGTATTTAAATGCAATTTTTCATTATTTCTTTAAATGAAGACCGTGTTAAAGTTTTTTGGTTGAAGCCATACTTTTAAATTATTATTTTTGTTCTAAAAAAACTATTTTGAACTAACAAAACAAACAAACAAACAAAAATCATTCTTTTGAAAACGAATTCAACAATTAGAATAAAAAAAACAAAAGGGAGAGTGAATGTAGTATATTTGAATACATGAGATAATGATAGACATGAAGCACAATGTAGTGTATTATACAGTGATCCCATGTTTATTGACATAAGTATAAAGGCTAAGGCACACTAGTTCAGTTTATACATAGTGATGAAAACAGCTTGGAACAGATACATGTGAAGTGTTATGAACATTCTTTAATGCAGATTATTTGCTCCATGCAGCTGATATGTCCTGCTCGGAACAACTTGAAGAACACCTGGTTGCTCTGCACAATGATTTTCCACAATGAGAAAAATCAGAAGAAATAGTAAATCATTCCCAACACAGAAAATAAGAGCAGTGATTAACTTCTAAAATCATTTAGTAAATAACTTTTTAAGTCCTTAAGTTACTTTTAGTCTTTAACTTCTAAAATCATTTAGTAAATAACTTTTTACTGAGTTGGAAATAGAGCCAAAAGGACGAGGATTTAGATTTATAATACTATTAGAAGAATGCAAATAGGACAAAAAAAATGGAAAGATTAAATCAGAATATAAAAAATTAGCATTAGAATTTCTTCCATCATCACCCTGTAGATGGGGAGAACCATGATTTCCAATAAAGCCAGAATTTGGAAAGGTTGAAATTCTCAGTAATTTTTAGGACCCCTCATAATCATCTGGTTGCTATGATTGCAATGGTGCAACTTTAAAAGCATGGGAAAGAGCATTTTGTGGAAATAGACATGCATGGCACACACGAGCGTCATAAAAACCTCAGGAACTTGATTATGATTAACAATATGGTTCAAGAAGTTCTATCAGTTGAATGTTTGAAACCCTTTGCACTAGATGTCAGAGCATAAAAGAACATCACAACCAAAAGATCCAAGGATAATGCCAACCGGGTTAGGAGGGGTAACACGTATTATATGAATATAAAGGTACCAGAAACTGCTCTCGAATCGATTACTAGTTTGCTTGTCTAGGAAAAAAAATAAAAAGATTGTAATTTGAATCAGTTTTGAAAATTTTATAATAGAAATGGAGCATCGAGAAATTTAGCTAAAAAACAGATTCTGCATAAAAACTAAGCAAAAACTAAGTGATAGTTGTCTGAGCAATTCCACAAATGAAGCCATACTAATAAAACTACTCCAAGTACCAACTAACTCAACCCAAACCAACAGGATTATTACGATACTATTATTATGTGAATAATCTATCTTCAAACATTAAATAAAATCTGATAAAAACAATCACATTGGAAACTACATAACATCCAAAACATTTAAATGCACAAACATAAAAGAAGGGTAAAACTTAAAGTAGCGTAAATGAAACATATAACATCAAGCATTTTAAAAGAGAGAATGATTAATAAAAAAAACAGATTGAAAACAACCGAACTTACGTGAAATCTGCTCAACCTGCTCCGGAGTAAGCTTAGCAGAAAACCCACTAGCTGCAGCTTTGTAACTATACAACAAAGCCTCCTTGGCAGCCTCCTCACTGCAATAGTTAACCAATCACACCATTACTTTAACAAAAAATACACACCTGAATCATCGCATGTAAGAATTTTAGCATGTAAGCCTATCATATCAATTGTTGTGGGCTTATCGAGCCACCTAAACCTTCACATTCAACAGTCTTACAACCTTCACATTCAACAGTCTTACAACCTTCACATTCAACAGCCTTACAACCTTCACATTCAAACTATTGAATCCTTAGCATGAAAGATGAATTGAAGATTCCATACGACCAATAACATAACCAAATTAAATTACAGAAGTAAAAGACAACTCTCACCTTACAAACAAACTGATTTCATATTGTTGAGTTAGATCCTAAACTCTAAACCCAAATTCTAAGTGCAGTATTCAAAGTAACAAAACCATAAAAGTAGTCTTAAGCATCAGAAATCATGTCACATTAGGTATCAAAATTCCTTCAAATTAGTCCCAATTCAAAACTAAATCGATATAATTCTATACTCTAGAGACCAAACTATATAATCCCAACCGTTTAAAAACCTAAGAGAGAGAAAAATCAATGGTTTATTCTAGAATTAAGACGTGATTAGTGCAATTTGTTATTTCTTCACAGAAGCATATATCGAATAGCACGATTTTGGATGAGAATAGCGCACCTGCCAAGAACAGCGGAGAGGGTTCGGATGTGATAGGCCTCAGGCTCCTCATCCTGTGGCCTCTCGGTGTAGACGATGTGAACCGCCGGTGCAGTGGAAGCACCGGTGGCGTGCTGATCGAGCGGTGTGGCGGCGGAATCCGACATGGCTATGCAAACTGAAGCGAAGAAAACGAGGATTGCGAGTTCTGAGATTCTGAGGACAAAGGGAGTGCCCATTTTGTGGTTTTGAAATCGCGTTTTATAAGAGAGAATAGAACGAAGGAAGCACACGAACAAGAATTTTCAAAGTTGCTTATCGCTTAAGTATGAAGCGATAACACGTTGTGTTGGTGTCACCGCAAGATTCTGCCGCGTGGCCAACGTGATTTTTCAACGTTCTTTTCCTGCGCAGATTCTGTGTGAAACGGGATTATATAAGATTCAACTTTACGAAAAAAGTTATAAATACAAAATTATTTACAAGATTATTTAAAAAATTAATATACATAAAAACGAAATTATGTCTCATTTTTAACACGCTATAAACCTCTAACACTTCTCTTAAATGACATGTTGATGTCGGATACACGAATCGGACATCGACACTTGTATGACATTCATAGGATACGTATCCGGTGAGGTGTCTAATTCAAAAAATATTTATTAGATTTCTGACAATTTTAGTATGGTTCTAACATAATTTTAAAAGGAAAAAAATACATTAATTTTATAAAAACTCAAACTTATTAAAACTCAAACTTATTGTATACATTTTTGTTATGATTATAAAAATAAGAAATAAATCATTTTGAACTAGTTATGAAAAACATCTCTCTGTTCCAAAAAAAATCTGTAACATATTTATGCACATAAATTTTTATTGTCAATTTATATAATTTATAATTATATAATATATAGATTTGTGTCCTCGTGCCCTACATTTTAAAGATTATATATATCTTTGTGTCTGTGTCGTATCAATGCTCGTGTTAGTGTTTATCCTATTTGTTTTAAAAAAAATGGTATATAAAGAATTATTCTTGTAAATAATTACCACAAACTACCTTAATGAAATTAAAGTATAAATTGAAATTGAAATTTTTTTCATAAAACTAAAATTTGTAAGTAGTAAATTTGAAGTTCCTGGTTTGAAATGAAAGCCCGAGATTATTTATCAAATATTATAATTTTGAATATTAATTATTTTAAAATTAATTCTCTCGAAATAACATAGTCGGTAAAAGAATTATATATATTATATAAATATTAAAATTTTCATAATTATCATCTCATTTGTACTTTTATATTCTTTTAAAATTTAATGTTAATCACTATCATAGAAATATATGGGATAAAGATCCTTCCGTGTGTCTAAAGTGTTCTAAACTAGACTGTTCCAATCTTTAATGAAACCTGGTTTAGTATATTCTTATCCTAATAAATATTTTGGCTCATTTCATACTTAAATCATAATAAATATTTTGTTTCTATAATTTTTTTTAACTATATTTATTTAATTTGTGTTCCGCATCAAGTAAGTAAGTTGCATCTAAAATACGGTATACTTTGAAACTTGTAAATTCATCACGATTTTGTTTATTTTGTTCTTAAAAACAATATTTGTTGATTAAGAAAATGTATATAAATTATTAATTATTAAGTGATGTAAAACTATTTAACGTACTGAAACAAATTCACTAAGTTGAGGATTAAGGAAACAAATTTTTGATTCTCACAGGTCAATGTTTCGACCTCATGACATTAGCGGTGTTATTTAACTTAAGGTCGAAACATTGGCACTAACTGTGAGGATCAATAAGATTCCAAAGATAAATGGAGAATTGATTCAAAAAATGAATATTCGCTCTCTTAATCCTCAACTGGAAACTTGTATCGATACGTCCAATAATCCTATATCAATGACTTTTTAAATACATTTTCCTCTTTGAATTCATCGAAACACTTTTAAAAAAAAATCATAACGAAATTTTAAATAATAACTCAAATATGATAAATTACCTTAATAATATAATCTCAACGAAGTAGAAAAAATATTCACAAAATTAAAAGAAAATACAACAAATTATCCAAAAGTAAATGCCTTCTTCTATATGAAAACTTTCACACAAAAATATAAAAAAATTATTTTTAGGATCTTGGAACTTTCTTAATGTGGGGAAATGTTTGATAGTAATTGTAATTGAAAATAAAAAAAGCATTCAAAACAATTCGTAGAAAAATATTTGAGAAAACTTAATCAATTAAATTTATTGAAAATTGATTATTTTATTCTTCATTATATTTAAAAACAAAATTGAAACAACATAACCAATTATTATAATATATAATCGAATAAATGTGAACCATAATTTAGAAATAATATATTATTTCTTCATTAATTTGATTATTCTGTTTATAATTAATTCTAAAATACAAGAACAACTTAATCGATTAATTAAGAATAATTTATTAGCTGCACGTATATGTATTGAATCAAATTGAGAAATGATCAATTAGTACTAAAAATAATCAATTGTACAAATCATACAATTTATAATGAGTTATGATATAATCAATTCTTTTATTCTTAAAGCTTTTAAGAATATATTTATATTTAAATAAATAATTATGATAAGTGTGATGTAAACTCTAACTCAATACACCCCAAGTATATGACCCATGTTAAACAATCAATACATTTTGTTTATCATAAAATACATCAAAATAAACTAAAGTTATCAAAATAAACTAAAACTTTAAAGATTGCTAAAACTATTTATCACCAATCTAAATCAGAGTTATTTCTCTATCAGTGTTTGTGGGACATTTTTATTATCAACCAAAATTTTGAATTAAAAACTATTAATTAACATTTACAAAATTAAAGTTGTGATTTTGAAGTAGTGATAATTGAAATATCTAATTTTAGCGACCCATTTGTCCTAATTTTAGCGGTTCATCACTTACAACCCCACTTTTAAATCCTATAAAACATTTCAAATGAGTCTTTTGCTTACTGCATTAAATAATCTGGACCTGCACTATACAAAAAAATTTAAATGCTCAAAATATCTTTGGAATTTGATACATTGCAAGTTGCAAAATTATATGTAAGCAAAAGCCTTCAAATCATCTTATAAATATTCAAGTCTGTAAAAGAAATTTCGCTTTCAAAATCCACAAAATTATTTACATTAAATATTTTTAAAATTTCATTCCAATGTTCGATCTTCATTGCAATGTATAATTTTTTTTTAATTCAATTTTAAATAATAATTAATTCTTTCTATAGGAAACTAAAATTAATGATACTTTTAGGGACCATAAACTTTTTCTTATAATTTTACATTGATCCGATGTTAACAAGACAAGAAATGTCACAACGAAGTTACTGTCATGATTTTCACAAGCTATATACACTGTACACGGTGTGCAGTTGGATTAATTTACCATCACGATATCCAAAAGTTGTGCATGTTATGCAATTGGATCATATCATTAGCCTTAAGGGACATCTTGTAGAGTTCTTTGATCTTTCCACCATCTCCAAATCTGCTAGATGTCGAAGATGGTTGACAAGGAGTTTTGTTTGCACTCGATGAAAGTATCGTGGCCAACATTCTCTTCAAAAGCATCTGTAACTGATTCCAGTATTTTGCATGTAATTCAGGATAATTAGTACTGAAAGTGTCCGCATTAGTATCTGAAACATGCCGTCCTTCAAGCATATGTGCCAAAGCTGATTCCAGCACCTGCAACAAAATTATGGAAGAATCAACAAATGACAGAAATATACACTGGTTCGTTAATAAAATTTTGATGGGTATATCAAAAGCCAAATTTCAATTCAATAAAGTCTAGAGTAAGGTCTTCATTAATAATGTACAACAATTTTATGGAATATCACAAGATATTTACGGAAATTAATTGATTCAGAAAAATGCAAGTCAGGAATACAGAGAATTTTCATCTTTTATGTATTCTATGACCCTCCTTATTCCAAAAGATGGTCGAGTTCACAATAAAACATATCTAAGACAGCAACTTTACCCAGCACCATGGAGACATTTTTACCAAGTTTCATAGGAAGTAAATCTAAGTTGGAAAAACAGAACCTAATTTCGTGAATTTTAAAACATTTTTGTAGCTGAGAAGTGCCTAAGTTAATTTTATAGGTTAACAAACAAATGAATGGATTCTGCCCAAGTATGTAAATTTTCAAGGAGTCTTTGTTAATAATACACACACGACATTAGATAGCATAGTGCAACAGAAAAGATAAATGATGGAATTAAATCATCTCAATGAGTATATCAGTAAAATATAGTCATAATCAAAATAAAATTAATGTGTAAAAGTACAGGAAAATACCACATTGGAGTGTAAATAGCTTGAAAGGCTTAATGAAAGAGCTGATCTCTCCATAACAATAGTCAAATACATATTAGGATGAGTTGTAGGGCCATAGAAATCCAGCGCCTTTTGCCAGTTCCTCTCTGCCAGAGATGCATACTGTTTTACTCGCTGCACAGCACTATTTTCTCCTTTAGGCAAAATGCTTTTCTTATTTCCAGAATTCATAAATTTCAAACAACAGTCTCTCTGATAGCAAGCCAATTGGAAGTAAGCATATGCAGCCTCCTGTTTGCGCAATTCACCTAGTGACTCATACACGGATAATGCTTCCCTAATGGCCTCATTAGCTGAAATCTCATGCTTTCTCAAATCTTTTCTGGCTTTTCTGTCTTGGGGCTTCGTGTGACTTACATATGTATCTTCCAGCGATCCATTTTCATAAACTGCTGTAGTATTTTCTCTTGCCAAAAGCATTCCAAGCCGGAGATAAGTATGAGCAAACTGTGTATGTGCCTCATTCCTCAAGTTGCTTGTCACAGAATCATCATGATCATTCATGGCATTCAGTTCTAACCTTGCTGCCCCATAAAATCTAAGGGACTCTAAATATTTCAGTTTTGCAGTTTCCAATGCATGATTGTATGCACTATGGAAAATATTATGTAGCTTCAGATTCTCTATTTTAGATACCATCTCCTCAGCCAAAGCCCGTCTGCCATGGCCTAAATTACAGTTTATTAATATTATGTTGGTGTGATCTGAAACTTCTCTGAATGCATCTATAGCATCTGTAAATGCTAGTTCAGCCTTAAATGAATCTTTATTTTCAAGTCTGATTCGGCCCAATTCATTGCAAACCCACCCTTTCTTTTTAACTACGGATTGTAACTCAGACAAACTATTTGGAAGTTTAAGTAATGCTTGTCTAGCTTCTTCATAGCACTTTAAAGCAGCTAAAAGATTGGACTCTGCATTTCCCACTATAGGTTCAACTACGTACTCAAATATCCCACCGTTTTTTAGTTTCTGTGTTTCATTTGAATTATTTTCTGATTGAGATACAACTCTAGAACATGAGGCTTCCACCCCTGAGGATCCCTCATGGGTTATAGGGTTTACAGCAGCTAAAGATTCAATTTCCATTCTACTCTCAAGAGGATCTGTCTGATTCAAATCTCCACCATAATTAATATGCTCAATTTGGCCGACAAAATCTTTTCCATTCTCCTTGCCATGAATGAACTCGTCTTCTAGGTCTTTCGGAGGCAAGTAATTGGCATTTTTAGTAGACAATCGTTTACTATGCTTTCTACTATGAGTCACGAAGCCCACATCTGCGCTACTACTGCTTGCACTGTTTCCACTGCTAGCTCTGTCACTCTGGCAGCTGCAGTTTACCAAGGAACATGAACTGCAGTTCTGGTTCATTTGAACCAACTTCTTTTTCAGCCTTTTAACTTCCTTCACAACCTCAGATGACATTCTCAATTCTCTGGTTGCAGGTTTTTTCGGATCTTGTATTGAGATTTCTTTACCCTTTATCCTATGGAATTCAATATAAACATCTCCTACTAGTGCCCATGCCTTTGCCCAGAAAAGGTAGGCAGAAGACTTCCTTTCAATATAGCCATTAACAGTCTCATCTTTTACATCATCCCCCCATGTGTTTTCATTCAGATCAATGAGTTTTCTCTGTAAGGATGAGCCACTAACCATTGAAGAAATAAATTTTGTGTCTTCAAGATGTGGAGGCATTGATCCATAAACAGAACATGATAGCTGAATTACCTTTAATGCTTGATGCAGTTGGCCATCCTCCTTATAAGCTTCTGCAAGTGCCAAATATGATTCTCCAAGCAAAAGAACAAGCTTCCACAACTTATGATCCAACTTGGACGTTGGAAGCCATTCTCGAATGTCACAAACTTCAATACAGTCAGCATCTCCACAGGCACAAACAGAAACATTAAAAGATGATGATGGTCTATCATGGTTTTCAGTGAATTGATCCATCACCTCTGGTTCTGTGCTCTGAAGCTGTCGCATCCATCTCAGAGACTTAATGGCCTGTGACACATGATGTACAGCAGCTAACTTGGATGAGATTGGATCGGCAACTGTCTGAACCACAGGTGTTGAAACTGGACACACTTCACAAACTGAAGAGCTAACAACAGAATAGGAGATTGGTACATCCCCCCCTTCCTGGTTGGTTGATTCTGTGTTACTGACAGCTATCAGTTCCCCAGACGTGGGTTTGTGTCCTTCAGAAACCATCTTCAGAGAACATTCTGATTCTAAATGCTCAATCATATTTCCATGTTCACCTGATTTGGCACCAGGAAGCAGATAAAATACCTCATGGGCACCTCCTCGTTCAGAATTACTGTTTTCAACATCCCAAGATGACTCTTTGGCTTCAGTAACAGTTAGTTCACATTCTAGAGCCAGAGATTCAGAAGTTAAATTCAACTCATCATCATAATTTAAAATCAGCCTTGCAAATTGTTCATGAGCTATTGCACGTACGGCCTGTTCAGCATAACATTTATCAGAAATACAATCAACTCAACAAAAGATAAGTAGAAACCCTAGGTAAATGGGGTTGGGAAATACATCAATTTTGTTTCCAAAGACATACCAAATGGTCTGAATCATCAAGGAATTCCAAACACTTTCTAAAGAACCTCACACACCTAGCCCTATTTGTAGCAGCCTACAGCAAAACAGACAGTGGTTAGTAAAAAATTAGTAGAAACCACTAAAAGCAGCATTAGCCAAGAAATACATTTCATTCTTTCACACCATTGATAGGGAAAGCCTGTGAGCAATTCGATAGAGGAGAGTTCCCAATGAATATACTGCATCACTTCTACCCCTACTGATTGATGATGGCAAGGACCTTGAAGCATCATCACTGTCATCTGATGAACGGTTTTTGGGGATAACGGAAAGATCAAAAAGTTGTATATCATCTTCACCAGCACCTTTATAAAGCTGCAAAACTCTAAGTCAGATTCCCTAGTACTACTAAGGGTAATAAATTTGTTAAAAGATATTAACACAGTAAAGCTAAAAGCAACAAATATATAAATGTAAAGAAAAAAAATAATAGTACCCAATACGCTCCAGGATCCTGTTTGCAATTATCCCGAAGGAATCTCAAAACAGACAAACCATTTTGCTGTACAACATGAGGATGAAATGCGGGTGTCCCATCCTCTGATATACCTTTCAAAAGAAAAATGTCATCTGTTTTCAAAAGCTCATACCCCTGAACAACACCATTGCGATGATAACAAATAGCCAACTCAGGTACACTTGCCATGACATTGTCTAACCATGCTTCAAGCCAAGTCAAAGGCGTGACCTACCAAAATTGGGAAAACTTAAATATTAATAATCTGCTACTACAAAGTTTGACGCAACACATTTTTTAGAAGAATGCTCCTCACCTGTCGTGTGACATCCCATAAATGCAAGCTCACAGCAACATACTTTTCATTACTGAATAAAAGTAGATCACTTCCCAAGAGCATGCGGAAGTTATGAAACTGCCAGAATAAAATCCTAAGAAAGCTATCATTACCAACTTTCCTTTGTTTTTCAGATTCCTGCACTGATGATCTGGGTTTTTCACCAACTTGTGACACCTTTACTGGACTACGGTTCTTATTTCTTCTGTTCTTCTTGCTCCCCCAATAGAAGTTTTCCTGCTCAACCTGTGAGTACTCAGAATGGCAATTGTATCCTTCAGCTTGAACATCACCATTTTGTACCACAATATGGGGTGGTTTTCCTCCAGGAAGTACAGAAGAATTTGATTGATCTTCTGATGGAACATGATGTGTTGGTGGACAATCACAAGCCTCCATTCTGACTGAATGCATAGCAAAATTCAAGAATAAAGATTGATCTGCACATTTTGCTTGATTGTTATGCCTCCTTATAAGTTTTTCTCCCTCTTCAACATCTGGCCTGCACTTCATAAATACTTTGTCACTTATAAATCAAATGCTTGATTGTTTGGAATATTGTAGTTACGGAATATATTGTGTAAATAGGGAAATATTGTTACTTAGGGATTTTATGAACTGCATAATTGTGTAACAATTATACATTGTATTTAAATAAAAGCCTCCTCCTTGTAGTCAACACAGATTCATTCACATGACCTCCTGTTTTTCTCCATGATAAATAGAAGACAGCCAAAAACAGAAAAAAGAGTAAGTCAAATAGCAAGTTTCAGAATCAGAAATGATGATTTAATCCAGCAGAAGCTAATAACCAAACATTCTTAACTAAGATTTCTTTTTTCCCAAATAAGGTTGAATCCCTATAAAACGTCTGAATAAATTCTATGAAAATAATCTTTTATGTATCATAGTCATAGATCATGAACTAGAATGCACAATTTATACATGGTAGATGCAATAAAACCAATTCCTTCCTTGTTAATATTTTCGTCAACTGCTAATATTTTCTTTGGATCAAAACAAAGAATTCAATTTCTTATTGCTACAAAAGACAATGGATAGGGAAGCTCAATTTTCTAAAGTGAAAAAAGCATCATGAATTAAAAGACAGTCAACAGCAATTATAAGAGGCCACAATTAAGTGGAAGTTAGACATGTAAACAAAATGAAGTCATGAGTAGATCAAATACTCACCCTGTGTTTAAAACAAGAGTATGACCAATGCGACGAACGGCAATTGATAGTCGAGCCTTGGAATATGGCATTTTAAATATCTGCTTCAAAACGTCTGCTGGGGCAATGACATCAATCTCATCTCCATAATCAACCAAGCCAGACACTGCAAGGGCCTCACATTTTCTATTGAAATTTGATGCAATAGCAGTGCCTTCCCAAGGAAAGTCTGTCATCAACAAATTAAGATTTTTTTAAAAATGTAATATGAGACGTATGAATATATGATCAAGAAATGGAAACCAACCATACATCTGTATTTCATGATGGCATGCATCTGTATATCATATCATCACAGCACTCTTTTTTCAATGACTAATAATGAGAACAGTATCAACCCAAGAAGAAGGAATTATAGATTTAACTCTCTCGATGTGCTGGAAAGAAAGAATACACAACACAAACAGTGTGTTTGGTTTGTGACAAATGCAAAGGGGGAGCAGTGCCTTTTCCTCCTTTCCCACTGATTAGACTTCAGGCCCCATTTGAAGACCTTGAAAATTTGTTTGTTTTTACACCTATGCTCTCTGTTTCTAATCTGCAATGGCATTTGACCTGTCCACTCATTTTCTGGGTCACCCACAATTGCTTCATAGAAGCTTAAAGGCAAGAATTATTTGTCTTTGTCTGCATCAGTTGAATTGTGGTTTCTTGGCCAAGGTTTTCATGAACACTCGGAAGAATATGGTAGTAAAATACCATTAAACAAAGTTGAACACTAGAAAAAGATGGATTTTCATCCTTGTACCTTGCTGTGGCAATCTAAGTAACCCAATATATTGAGAACTCTTATATCATTCAAATCAGGTCACTCTTTTCAGAAGAAGGCTAAGAGTATTTTTGCAAAGATATTTAACACCTCCATGACATCTCTTAAGCAAACACAATTCCGACATTGACTACCTCAGTTTCGCCATCCAACTGATAGTGTAAGCTTGAGGTGCCTGGTAGTCTAACTGATTTGTCCAAATATGACTAATGAAGGCATTGTCTCTGACAAGCTATAGTCTATGGTGGCCTGGCATCCATGCTAGGCTGTATTCACCACAGAATCTGTCAACTATTAACCATCTGAAAGACAGTCAGCACTGCTAGTAATAGATCAGCATCCCAACTTTCTATTATCGTCTTTTTATTCCTAACATGGACCCTAATAACTGGAGACTCAATAACAATAACCCCCCTTGGGCCCGAAAAATAAGTTTCACCCTGCCCTCAAAGTTAAAAGAGGAAAAAAAGTCCTAAATATCTGAGCTAATTTCCATAAATTCACACAATCAGAGATTTGTGACACTTATCAGCACCTTGGCCTCTTAAGAAGACCAATCTCTAACATTCAAAACCTGTGAGGTTGAACCTCTAAGTGTGTAATGGCTGAGAACATGTCTGCAAAGAAAGTGCCTTTTTCAACAAGGAAATGTGAAACACTGGATGCATTTGGCTCCCAAATAAGCACAACCAGTGAGCAACTTGACCAATACTTCTGAAAATCCGAAATGAGACATAATCTTGGGCTTAACTCCCCACTGGTTGCTTGTGGCTTGTAGTTTGAATCAGTAAGATTGAAACTTTAGAAAAAACTACTCCCCCTCTAGGAACTGGACCTCCATTCTTGGCTTACTAGCTCGGATTTTCATCCTTGAGTCCCAAACCTCTACTGTCACCTTGCTAACGTAGACCCTTTTATCTGTAGGTCAACTAACAAAGTCCCAATACTACCAATACAACAGATAGCATCCTGATTTCAGAACCATGATATACCAGCATGCACAGGGTCGTGAACTAACTTTCACTTCAAGACAACAACCAAGACTTCTCCACAAGGTGCGAAAACTAAAGTTTCACTTTATTCAAAAATTACTAAAGGAGACACTTTGTGACGTACATTGATAGCACCCACTTCAAATGGGTACAACTAAATGTATGCAGCTAAATTCAATGAAAGTCCGTAGAACTAAGAATGGAAAAAACAAAAATCAGATAACAAACCCTTAAAGAGAGAGGTCAAATTACAATGACGACTACCATCAACACACTATGTCGTAGGCTAAAATACACTGGAACTACATATCACGAAGGAGACATATCAAATAAAGAATGAAACCCACCAAATTTTGTGTGTTCCAATAATGTCAATTGCAATTTATGATAGCTTTGAAGAACATGAAAACAAAAAATACACAACCACCAGTGCGAAAAGGTAGAATAGAACATATTTGAACCATTGAACATGACCTTCCACTTATAACATATAATTAGTTTACTCCAAGGGTAAATAAGCACCTCCTCCAGTTATCTTGGAGTGCACGGCGCCAACAGGAAGAACCTTGTCTGGAAAATTGGCCAGAAGCGGCGGAGTATTCAGATCAGTCTCGGTCGGCAGCATCCGGTAACGGTAACGCGGAGCATTCACCCTGGAACAACCGCAAACAACACTTAATTCTCAAAACACAACACATAATTCAACCAATAACAAAAACAAATATTGTGTGAGAGAGCATGTGTGTGTATACGTTTGGGGAATAGGGAGAAGCGCGGAATGGAAAGCGTGGTGGAAGGACTTGTCGGTGGGAACGGGAATTGAGCCGCAGAGGAACCCGACAGGTTTGGGAGTGGCGATTTCCAACGTTCCGACGCACACTAGTTCCCTGCAATTCTCAGAGTTGGAAGATGACGACGATGACGACAACTTCGCCATATTGATTGCTCCAAAACCGCAGAGCTATGCGCGAAGATGAGTTGGGAGAAACAATTGAAAGCAAAAACCCTCGATAATCGATGCAGGGATTGTGTTTGATGTTTGGTTTCTGTGCTCGCGCGTGCACGCACTCTGTGCCAGTTTTGTATCAGATGAAACTTCTGGAAAATTCCTTATAATGCTTCTGTTCTTTTTCTCGGTCCCTGAATTCAAACCTTTTGACGGTTCATCTACAAAAATATCCATAATAGTTTTTTTTTTTAAATTTAAAATTCAATTTATGTTAATCGTGATATTTTTTTTAATTTTAAAGTTAAATAAATCGTATTTACGATTTAAATGAAATATGATTTTACAGAAGAAATTATATTTACCGTATACTTGGCACAAAATAGTTTAAATTGAAATCATATAAAATAAAATACGACTTTAATTCAAAGTACAGTTTAAAAACGAAATTTCAAAATTCAATTTATTAAAAAATTGTATGTATAATTTTTTTTTCTTCGTTAACTTTTTAATTACTTTTAAACGATAAAATTATAATAAGTAGTTGGATTTTAAAATGGATAATATTTTAATTGTGATGATTAATTGTAACAATATTATCTCAACATAGAGGTAAAAACATTAGTGTTTTTAATTAAAAAATAATTTTAAATATGATATTAATTAAGTTAAATATATTTTTTTGTTTTTTATTATAATACGAAATTCATTTTTTTATGATTCAAACTTTAGACAATCAAAGTACTTATAATATGGAAATGATTGGAATAAATTATTTTGTATGTGAAATGATTGTTGTTTTATTTCAAAGATTATTAGTTTTTTAAATATTTGTTGTTGTTTTTATTACGGACCCACTATAACTATTTTCAATCTTGATGAAGTAAAACTTCAAATTAAATCAATTTAAAAATCGTATTTATTTTATACAGTTTCGATGTAAACTTCTTAAGATTGTATTATAATCATTTTGAGTCTATCCTAATGAATGTTTGTTAGTCTTATCAAGTCACCGGGTATCGAGTCGTTGACCCCATAATATATTGTCGGTGTGAGGAGAGTGTCTTGGATCTCGCATTGACTAAAGATTATGATATTTCATTCTTTATAAGTGAGTGCAAACCTTTGTTATAAGACAATTTTATAAAGTTTAGTTAGGTTTAAAGTCAACTTCTTAAGAGATATAATGATTTAAGGGTTGGGTAAGAAAAAAAAAAATCATATTATAAAATATATTTAATGTATATTATTTTGATAATTCACAAAGCAAAAAATAAAGTACCTCTTGGACACTCTTACACGTTTGGTGTAACTTTTAATGCTTTTTATAACTAAGTTAGTTGGTGCAGCAGTTAGGCACATAATTTGTGTTTGATCCCACCACATGCAAACTTCTCTTTAGTCAATTTGAGAAACCCGTGAAAGGACAAAAGAAAATATGCATATGACGAGGAGGAATATACTCATTCAATGAATACAAAAATGAAGATTAAAATTACCATTTGCACAAGTCTTAAGATTAATATGAATACAAAATTAAAAATATAAGTATGAAGACGATGTACCACATTTTATTCTTTATTAAATATAATATATTTTTTAAATTTTATATGTTTTTTTTCAAATTTTTGTTTTGTGCCACGTTTCACTAATCTTGTAAAGCCTTGTTTTTAGACATTGATCATTGATGTTTACGAGAAGATGTTGAGTAACCAAAATTTATTGATTTTGATTGAGTGTTTTGTATGTTAAGACTATATAAAATTTATTGGATAACCAATTGTAGTGGACACATATATAGTATTATTAAATATTGAATATCAGAGTGGTGCAGCGGAAGCGTGGTGGGCCCATAACCCACAGGTCCTTGGATCGAAACCAGACTCTGATAAAAAAATTAAAAAATTTATGAATTTATTTTGTTTTTTAAGTGAAATATTGACAATTAATCTTAATACATGTTATTTTAATATGCATATGGATTGATATTACATAATACAATTCGAGTTTCTCACACGATTTTCTTTTATTATAATTGTTCGACTAATAGGAACATATAACTAAAAGAAAATCATATATTCATTTGCTATTTATTATTACCACTATCTTCTTTAATTTTGATAGGATAATTTTATCTACAACTTCAACTTAATTATTTGTTTGGAGGTGTTTGAACAAACTTATTGTTTGTTGATAAAAAACTTCTTAAAAATATGCAAATCAAAATGGTGTTATGTAACTCTTACTAATATTTTAAATTTATTCACACAAACAAACACAATGTTTATGACCATAACTAATAATAGTTATAAAACAAACTACATATAACATTTACAAAACATAAATATTATTAATAATCTATACCTATATATAAAGGGGATTCCCCTCTTAACTGTTCTTAATTTTTTTTCTTATTTTATCCTTATATTGATATTTATTTTTATTATTATATTATGGTCATTGTGTCATTTTTTATTCCCCTCTTAACTGCTCTTAATTTTTTTTTCATTTTATCCTTATTTAATAATTTATTGTATTAATTTATTTTGGTTATTTGGACATTTTATAATTTAAAAAATTAATAAAATAATTTTTTAATTTATTTTATTTGTTATTATTTAACTGGAGAGAGTGGAGATTTGGTACGTTACTTTTATGATTTAAACTCATATTTTTTTTATTAAAATTGATTTAAGAAACATATTTTATGATTTTCCACTACACATAACTCACATATCCTACTTTCCACTTTCTATCTCTTATATAGGTGCCTACTCCCCACTTTCTCTCTCCACTACTCTTTAACTTCTCATTTTAATGTTAATAAAAAAAATTATTTTTAAAAAATAAAAAAAATATTAAAAAAATAAAAAATGCGGATTCACAGGCACTGACGTGCCTGTGTTCCCGCTAGTATTTATAAAGATTATTAATAATATTTATAAAGATATAAAGGGTAAAATATAATATATATAAAAAATAGGACATCACCTTTTTATATATATGTATATGGTTCTAGATTAGTAAAAGTTTATTTGAAATGAGATAACATGTGTGCCTAAAAAGTGTCATGTGTGACACAATCACTTTTGTAACGATGACCACTAAAGTTATCACAAATGTAATAATACTTTTTTATTTATTGAAAAGGGTATTTTATTTAGTTGAAATAAAAACGAATAAGAGAGAAAAAACACAGCATGTTAAGAGACAGAGGTGAAAGACTCTGCTCTGAAACTTTGTTCAATGTTTGGACATTCGAATAGAGAATTCCAATTCCGGTAAAAGGAGGAATGTATAGTGATGCTGAACCCGAATCTGAATCTGACCGCAACAGAATGAGCGGTGATGAAGAAGAACAAGCTTCCTTCAAGAGCTTGGCCAAACAAACGGAGCAGAGTTATCAGTTACAGCTCGCACTCGCCCTTCGTCTCTCTTCGCACTCCTCTTCTTCATCCGATCACTCTTCCTCTCCGGCTCAGGCATTATCTCACCGTTTTTGGGTATATTCCTTACCTTATCAAATTACCTTTTTCTGTTTCCATAAATAGGATCGTGTTTAGGTTTTTTAATGCCAAATTTTATTTCAATTCGTTTTAGTTTGTTACCTGGATTTTGGATTTTTAGGTTATGCAGTGGATAAATTTTGTATGTTTTTTTTTTGTAGAGCTTGGAATACTGAGGTGGAAACCCAAATTCACGGGATTTTTGAATATAAGATGAGAACAAAAATCATAATGTTTTAAAAGATTGGAGTAACATCAGCTTATAGATATATATGTTTATTATTATTATTTAAGTAAATTGGTAGGTAGCTGAATTCAGAATATAGAGAGGGATAAGGAGAGAGAACGGAGAATGAAGACGGGAAGTGAGGGAGAGAAGAGAGGATACGGAAAGAAAGTTGACTATTGTGTCTTTTGTGTTTAGTCAAAAGCTGTTGTAATTTATATACAGCTAGTTCAACCCAAATAACTGAAAATCTGCAATCTCAGCTATAGGAAATAATTGGTTTACCAAAGTGACCTTAATCTCCAAGACACATTACGTATCACATAATTATAGAAAAGTTTATTTTATTTTTCTTTTAAATATGCTTATGGAGAATTTTACCCAAGCAGACCTAAGTTATGTTTATTTGACAAGTTTGTCTCTCTATATAGTTCTATCCTCGCTTGTGAGATTATACCATGTATTGATTCAGCTCAGCTTAGTTGAGTGTAGCCTGTTTCACAGTTATAAGTAATCTGGGTTTTGATAGTGTAAAGTAACTTTAGAATTATCCATGCATCTTTAAATTGAATGCTTAATTCATGGAGCTATAATTGTCATGTGCACATGTTCTGTGTTTAAGTATTAACCTTTTCTTCAACTGTAAATATATTGAGTGTCCATATGCTTTGTATTGGTCAGGTGAATGGTTGTTTCCAATACTCTGACAAAATTCTAGATGGCTTTTACCTAATCCATGGAATGGATGCATACACATGGACTCTAAGTACTGATTTGCAGAATGTTGGTATTATTCCATCATTTGAATCACTCATGTCAGTTGAACCTGGTGATGACTCGTCAATTGTTGTGGTTGCTGTTGACAAATCTAGAGATCCTGGCCTGAGAGAACTGCAAAACAGGGTAGCAAGTCTTTCAAATAACTGGGTTACCACAAAAGATGCAACTGATCAGCTTGCAATTCTTGTTTGCAATAGGATGGGGTCAGTAAACTGTCTTCAATTTTTGATGAAATAAAAAGAGTTGTTTTGGAAAGTCACATCTTCCTAATGTGTTTTGATTGTTTTCTAAAGGGGAGGGTCTTTAACCGAGGAAAATTTAGGTATACGCTGGAAGGAATGTACCCGACTTCTTAAAAGCTGCATGCACTCTGTCATTATTCCAGTTGGAAGCTTACCCATCGGCCTTTGTGTCCATCGAGCATTGCTGTTTAAAGTACAATTCATTATTTAATGCTTTGTTCACAATGATTTTCTTCTTACATTATTTTTAGTCCAATATCACTCAGATTAACATACATGTAGTTCTTTATTTTATTCTTTTCATTATTCCATCGTAAAGCAGACAACAAGTGAGAGTTTCTAAATGAGAATATTCTTTATTTTGCATACTAGTGAAGTTTGATTGTTGAATGTCCTAACAATTTAAATTGCAGGTGTTGGCTGACTTAATCAACCTACCATGCCGTATTGCTAAGGGCTGCAAGTATTGCAGAAAGGATATGGGAGCTTCATGCATAGTGCAATTTGGTTCTGACAGGTTTGTTGCATTAATTAAGTAATTAAAATTACACATGGTAAATTTGATAATGAATATATGTTTTTTAATTATTTGCAACATTGAGAGGTAGGTAAGAAATGGTAGTGTTCTAGCCAAGAGACACGAGGATCCCTCTAGCCAGATCACTTAGTATGTTCTGTCTTGTCTTGGTTTTACCGGTTTCATATATAGCCAAGTATTTTCTTGGGCCTGTAATTCTATTCCTACGGTTAAGGTTTGCATTCCTGATACATGTCTCATTTTATTGGTTATTTCCTTAATTTAACGATTATTTGGTTCTGATTACTTGTATTAATATTTATTAGATTGCTTTCAGATTTGTCCCAGATTACTTATTTATTCTAGCTTGATTGCGATAAAACCTATACTAGACAACAATACTCCAATTTATTTGTTGATATTCATATCTAATTATTCCTAATTAGTTTTAAACATTAAAACTTATTCTGGGTAGGTTGGAATCCTACCTATTACTACACAACCCCTCAAATAAGACTTATTCGGAATCCTACCTATCAATACACAACAATTGTTGTGTACGGAAAAATTATTCATGAACAATTAAGAACATTTATGTATTTTCTTTTTTACTTGACTTGGGTATTGTTTTCGATTTTGTTTGTATCTTGATCTTTTATTTCTTTCACAAATTGCTCTAGTTGTGAGTTGTGTAAGTCCTCAATTTCTTTTGCGAATTGCTGTAGTCGTGGTTTGCGTAGATCTTTTAATTTGTTTTGCGAATTGCTTTAGTTGTGACTTGTGTAAGTCTCTCAAGTTCTTTAACGAATGGCTTTAGTTGTGGTTTGTGTAGATCTCTTAATTTCTACCGTGAATTGCTTTAGTCGTGGCTTGTATAGATCTCTTAATTTCTTTCGTGAATTGCTTTAGTTGTGACTTACCGTCGCAGTGCCATCCCTTTTAAACGGAAAATGGAATCTTATGCCTTCCTCCCATTTGGAATAGGAAGTTTTATGTTGATCGCTCTTACCCCGAGTTCATGAGTTAGGGTTCTTTCACTCTCAGAATAAGAATCCTTAGGACTCTCGACCCTTTTCTACATGTGTCGGGGACTTATTAGTTCTTGGGATTAGAATCCCTAGAGCACGTGTTGGCCCTTTTCTGTGTATGGGACTTGTTAGTCCATAGTATCAAAATCCCTAGATCACTTGTTGGCCTTTTTCCTTGTGCGTGGGGGACTTGTTAGTCCTGGGATCAGAATCCCTAGAGCACTTGTTGGCCCTTTTCCTTGTGTGTGGCTTGTTAGTTTTGGGACCATAATCCCTAAAACACCTTGGCCCTGTAGCATGGAAGTCGTGATGGGGCGTCGTGGACAGGCCGCGGTAGGACATTATGGCTGACGTCAAGTGGTATGATCCCTTTTGGTTAGGTGAGCACCCTTACATTTGAATTTGTTTATTCTTTTAAAATTGAGTACGAAAAAGAATAAATTAGAAAGATACAAAAAAATGTATGCATATAGAACAATTTATCAAAATATTTTATTTATCATCTGATTGAGTTTTTAAAATAGGTAATAATATACAATATATTTAATTTTACTAGCATAATGATATATATTTTTTTATCTTTTAGAAATAAATAATTTTCACATCATTGATTAATCATAGAAAAATAATTAAGATATTTTTATGTAATGATTTTCCAAATCTATTTCATAATAAATGCCTATATTTAAACAAATTAAATACTAGATGAAGGGTACAAACATATATGGAGAAAAAAGTTTGAAATTTAAAAACCACATAACAAAACTCTTTCCATAAAGTTTTTTTTTATCGAAATATTAATTATTTGCTATAACAATACAAATATGCTTAATAGAAAGAGTTGATATTATTGGAATTTTTACATTTTAAAACTAACATATTTAGTGTAAAAAAAAATCATGTTGGAGATATGAAGTTATTAAAAAAAAGTATATTGGCAAATATGATAAACCAAATGTCAACATTATTTATTTTAAAGAAAAACAAACCTAATGTGTAGATCACTGTCAGAAGATATAAAACATGTAAAATAAATGTATATATAAAAGATGAATAGGAGGACGATCTAGTTTCTAAAAGGATAACAGTTTAGTACTAATATATTGACAAAAACTTCTATCCAAAGGCAAATATATTAGGGATGGCAAAGTGGGGCAGGTCGTGCGGTTTGACCTGTGGCCCACTAAGAAAAACGCAGGGTGGACTATCTATTCCAACCCGCTTTTGCGGTCCAAATGTGGGGTAGGCCAGCCCACATTGCCATCCCTAAAATATATCAATACATGTTAAAGTAGCATAGAGAAATAGAAAAAAGGAATCACAAAATCTTTGCCACCACGTGATATCGCAATCGCTACTTTGCCTCTCCATTAGACGCGCCAGTTTGCTCTTAAAAAGGGGCATCAAGAAGTGTTAAATTGGATCTCACGGTGAGCGCAAAAAATGTTCTAGTCAAGAGATATGAGGATCCCTCTAGCTAGAGCACTCAGTATGTTCTATTTTGTCTTAGTTTTACCGGTCCTATTTATAGCCAAGTATTTTCTTGGGCTTGATTCAAATAAGAATGTTAAATGTCAAGACTGTTGACACTCCAATGGATTCCAACATTCTGAGGGAACCTCTTCCAGATTTTGAAAGGCACATACAATTGGTAGGCAAGTTGAATTGTTGTACTATGTTATCTGTCTAGATAGCTTGTTCATAGTAAGTGTAAGTGAGTAATTTCTTCAACACTCCATGTAAGGAACATTGGGACTCCGTGACTCACGTTGTTCGATACATCAAAGGAGCTCCAAGAAAGGGAATTTGTATGACTGGTAGACTAGTGTGGGATATTCTAGTGTAGACTGGGCAAGCTCCCCAATTGATAGAAGGTCCACCTATGGTTTTCGTATATATCTGTAGAAAACCTTGTCACTTGGAAAATCAAGAAGTAAAATGTTGTAGCCAGACTCAGTGTGGAAGCATAGTATCGAGCTATGATTATAACTATTTGGGAGATTATATAGCAAAAACTTGCTTTAGGAACTAAAGTTTGGGAGGTTTTACCATTATCACTTACATGTGATAATCAAATCACCTGGCATGTTGCCTCAAATACAATACTCCATGAAATGATGAAGCATATTTAAGTCTCTTGTCACTTTGTCAAAGGGAAAGTTATGTTTGGGAAAATTTCTACGAGCTTTGTTAATTCTCATGATCAACTTACATATATATTGACAGTCAGTAATGGGTCCTCGGATTAACTACATATGTATGAAGCTTGGTCCTCACGACTTATATGCTTTAGTTTGAAGGGGTAGTGTTAGAATCTTGTAGATATGTTAAAATCTTATAGATATAGTAAATGATGATATTAGGATTAAGAATGATTTTATATTTATATTATTAACCTAAAATAGCTTAACTGAATAATTTTTGTAATTTTGTTCTCTCTTCTATAAATTGAATAGCTCCACTGTGGACTTTTAAGGAAATTAGAGAAACACTTGCAAAAATTTAACCTAGTAATATTTTCTATTCCACCAAAAATCTAGTATTATATTTATTAGCATTTTCAAATGGGGGACTGAACTTGTCTACAAACTATGTGAAGGAAGGTTGTGTTTATGAATTTTGGTCAGGGTTTGGAAACTAATATTCATGATTTATCAGTTCAATGGTATTTTATGATGGTTTGTTTTTTGAAGTTTTAATTAAATATCAGGGTAACTAGAGGGAATCTTTTTTACCAATGTGTTTGATTGTTTTACTTTTTCTTATTATGTAGAAAATGTGTACGGCATGGTTTTATTAGGTGAAACAAAAATAAGGTCAATTAACATAAAAATATTGTATACACCTCTCTAGGGAGTATATGATTGATTTAATTGGAAGGCCTGGGGCAGCATGTCAACCTGATTCTTCTCTGAATTCTGCATCTTCAATGTTGGTTGCTTCACCGCTATGTCATCCAAAGTTCAAGCCAGTTGAAACAGCTGAATATACAAAGACACTAGCTCAATTGTATTTCTTGGACAGTCAAGCACTGCATCTTGTATTTGATACTACACCAGGTTGTTTTCTTTGCACTCTAGATGCTTTTTTGTTAAAAAATATATTTACGATGTGAAATTACTCTTGAGAAAAAAAAAAAATCTTTTACTTGCCTTGATACTGAAAATTACCAACTCTTCCTTCTTTTGATTGCCTGTGCTTTTACAGTTATATGACTGAATTTTTTACCTTAAATTTACCTTTGATTTTATGCGAAACATCAGTACCCTGCACAGAAGGCAAATTAATTGGACCATTTGTATATTTTCTTTTTCTTTTTAATGCATTTTTCTCTAGAAGCACATGATTTTGAAGCTGTGGGGTGCCAACCTATTTGGGATTGTATACAACATTACAATATATTGACTAAATTGAATAATTACTTTCCAAAAATGTGTATAAATTGATGTTAACTGGTAATCTTCCGTAATAGTTTTACGATTATTACATTTTTACAAATATAGTCAATGTGGCAATGTTACTATATAGTGTATGATAGTTTGTAGTTTTGTGGTTAAGGAGGAAATAATATAATCAATGTTTTAGGATGTAAAGGTTGTATGAGGAGTATGAAGAAATTAACATGGTTTCTGTCCACATGTTCATACAGCTCTAAAATTACTAATTTCCATCATGACAGGACCTGCTGTTAATCACAGTGACAGAATGGATCTACAGAGAACCGAAGATTTGGGTGCAAATTATGCTGGTGGAAACAGGAATCTGTTTGCTTTGAGTAAGAATGGACTGTTTTTCTTATCCCAAATGAAAAGTAGAGAAAGAGCGGAACCATGTCTTTCTCAAAGAGCATATCATACATGATAAGAACAGACTGATATATGTGGACTAGGAAAAATGTTTTTAATAATTAAGTTCAAAATGCTCTGTATGCTCTATTTTATTTATAGTGGCATTGGATTATCCACATTTGATATTCTTATGCAGTTCCTGGTGCAGAGGAATATGAGTATTTCAATGAAGTAGACCAGCCAGTATTGGAATATCCAAGTCATGAAGTTGATCTTGACGAGGAGGATCTGGATATTCCTTGGAGTGAACTTATTTTGAAGGAGAACATTGGGACAGGTTTTATATTTTAATCATCACGCATGATGTATACACTGAAAATTTACTGATTCTGCCAAAGCTATCATTTATTTTTGAGAAAATGTATCCTGAAACAATGAAATAAGGACAATGATAATTGTTTTTCAGGGTCATTTGGAACTGTCCTTCGTGCAGATTGGCGTGGTTCCGTAAGCATTTTTTCTTTGATTCTTTGCATATTCATTTGTCCACATTTTAATGATGATAGTATTCCTGCTAATTCTAATGAATTTTTTATGGTTAGAGAAAATTAAAAATGGGAGTGCAGCTTGATTGAATGTGTCCATAAAAAGAAAGAAAATCTACTTACCAACATGATCATCATTAATATCATGCTCATTCCCTTTGTTTTCATGGTCTCATTTCTTTGTTCTATAAGGTTATGGTTTACAATCTATAGAAATTAAATTCTAGATAATATTCAACTTATATAAGTGGAGCTTTTCTCCTCAAATCATTCAAGAGTCAGTCCCATGAAACAGAAAACAAACAGGAAAGATAAATCAGAAAAAAGGTTCAAGGAAGTAGTTCAAACTCATTCTTAGGCATAGGCTTTCTTCAATACAAAAAATGCTCAGATACCCTATCATATTTTATCCACTCCCATGATTTCTTTCATCATTACATGAGTGGTTCTCCAATTATCGACGTCTCAAAGCACCTTAAATAAGCTTTTATGGTGCGATTAGCTAAACTTAGTTTGACCATCAATTCGTAGATGATTAGCTAACCTTAGGCTAGATTTTTCTGTGAAAAGAATTGGACTCAGTTTATATTTCTAAATTGTAATGAATGTATACTATATGTTACATTCATAAACAACAAACCTAGGAAAGTGAGTGGATATAGTAATTTCTAGAAATTATAACAATTCCTACTACCACTGACTTATGAAAATGCAATCTCTATTCGAGACTACTGGGTTGAAAACCCCTGCAATGTCACCACTTTTACAAATGCAGAAGTCTCTTTTGCTGAATTAGGGTGACGTAGGGGGGTGAAGTGAACTTAGTTAACAACCGAGTAGCACGGAATCCAAAGAGGATCGTGCAACCTTGTGGAATTGATTGTTTGTGATAATACCACAGGCATACTCTGTCCATGTTAGCCCAATAAGCATTTACAGGTTTATACTTTTTGGCTGAAGGCTAAATTTTGGACATATTGTGGTTAGTAAAGATGAGAAAGGATAACTAGTCATGAAGAGAGAGAATATGCGTCTGACATAAATAGCATTGTATTGGTGAGAGAGAACACAACTTTTGAGTTTAGATAAACTCCATAATAAGCACTAATAGAAGAAAGAAACAAAAAGCAAAATAAGTCAATCTTAAATTAAATAATGTTATGTAACTCTACTTTTGGAGATGTTATACGAGAGCTTGTATTAAAGTTAGCATGCATTAGTTGATTTTAACATACAGGAGAGAATTGGAGAAGTTTGATCCATTTTACTTTCTAATTTTCATAACGAACAAGTATTCATTGAGAAGTTTATTCATACATGACCTTTGTCATTTTTCTTTGGAATCTTGTTGAGCCAAAGATGTGATTGTTGGTAGGGAGCAGATATTGCTCTTATATTTTTGTACCTTGTTTGTTTTCACAATTCTTCATTCTGTTAAGAAGTTATGTTCTTTTCCAACATATTTCTCCACTCGTTCACTCTCTTCTTTCATCAAATTTCCATCCTTGTCCCTGGAAGGGAGCAAGTATTATTGCTTTTATATTTTCGTACTTTCTGTTTTCACAATTCTTCATTCTGTTAACATTTTCCCTTCCTTTTCGACTTATTCCTCCATCTGTTCACTCCCTTCTTTCACCAAATTTCCATCCTTGCCTCTTGTTTCTTCTTCGTTTCATACTCCAGAAACCCTTTAATATTGAGATCCCACATTGAACACAAATATGGTCACATAAAGGCCTGGACAGTGCTTGCCTCATGAAGTAGATTTTGGCGCCAAAATTCAAGATGGTATACAAACCTATCATAGATTTGATATTGGGTCACCCTTAACTATCCAAAACTTTTCCTTCCCATATGGCTTTCCTAGTGCTATAAGAAACAAAAACAATTGCTACAATTTTTGTGCTTCATATATCCAATCCAATGACAAATTAAAGCAAAGATAAGACAACACACAATCCTATTCCACTCTTAGAAAAGATCCAAAACTTTTAGCAATCTTGGAAAACTGATGTGAATGATTTCTCTTGAAATTAATTCAGACCAGGAGCGTAAAACAACTTATTTAAACTCCAATCAGTTGGTCAAAACATTTAATGCAAGAGTCAAAACAGTTTAAAACATTTAAAACTAATTAAAGCCACTTAACAAAATTCTGTTAAGGTTTTCAAAAAAACAATCGATTGAAAACACGAAACAATCGATTGAATTTGTTTGACAGCAAAGTCAACCAAAGTCAGGCTTTTTCAAATCCTTTTCAAAATACACTAAATGTAAAATAACCATTTAATCAAAATTTCAACAGGTTGATTTTTCACTTGAAAACACATTTTTTGCAAAAGGATTAAAATCAAACAACCTTGGATCCTCAATTAGAGTGGATTAACAAATTCAAATTCAAACACACACACAATCAGCAGCCATAGTCTTCATGCATTCCACTTGGATTTGGAGTCATCAAAGAACCTTGTTCAACACAAATGTCATCAATTTGAGACCCATCAAGAGACTTAGCAAGCATGTTAGTTAGTTGGTCATTGGAGCTGACAAAGTCAATAATGACAAAGTCATAAATCAATTTGATGTAAGTGTTTGAAGATGATGTGTTGAGGAATTGGCTACACATCACATGGTAGTGGTTGGCCATGAGTCAAGTAGTGTAGTGGTTGCCGGAGAAGGGCAGTTTCAAAAGTAAGGTCATGTTAGAGGTCCAAGGACGCAGCGGCTGTTGGAAAGCAAAATATGTTTGGAGGACTTGGTTATTGTTGAAGAGCAAAAATACTCAAAGAGCGTGGTGGCTATGTCCTGAAGAGCAAATATGCTTAGAGCACAATGGAGTGAACAAAATGTGGCAGCTGGTATTGTTTACCCAACAGAGAAAGTCAGAGTGACGAACTCAGGGTCATGTCTAGGGAAAAATGGCAACAGTATGGCTCTGATATCAATTGAAAGAATTACTAGTAATTTTGTGTTTTGTACACATGAACATTCTTATTTATAATAAAGAGAAATACAATAATAAGGAACAAAATCAATACCTAATAATGTGAAATATGTGGTTAGATATTTCCCTATTTAATGTAATCAAAAGCATATCTCTAACAATATTCAGTGAACACTGTAGATATGGGAAAAGGAAAGTTTAGTATAAAGTCATGGGAATTCCTCACTTCATGAGCTACTTTTTGGAGTTGCGTTAAGCTTTGTCCAAATTAAAGAACTCTACCCATTTTTTTTTTCTGCTTCTTTCCTCTCTTTTTATGTGTGAATCAATCACAATCCAGTCACTAAAAAACTATCTAATGTCTTAGGATGTTGCTGTCAAGATTCTTAAAGTGCAAGGTTTTGATCCTGGGCGATTTGAAGAATTTCTAAAGGAGGTATCCGTCATTACTGTTTTTAATATGTATTTTCATGTTCATTTTTATATTTTCGAATGGGGTTGAGGAACAACTTTACATTAGTTTTGTACATATATTTTTTTTTGTCCTCGTGGATTGCTATTCACTCCCGGTTTATTTCATAGGTGTCACTCATGAAGCGCCTTCGGCATCCAAATATTGTACTCTTGATGGGTGCAGTTATTCAACCCCCAAAGTTATCAATAGTAACCGAGTATTTATCTAGGTACAAAAATTTCCTTTAAGTGTGCTCCTTGCTTATGTTTATAATTGGAAATTATTTGGGCTGAGTGTGATGTTCGTACGGTAATTATGAATTGCAGAGGCAGTTTGTATGAACTTCTGCACATGCCCAATGTTGGATCATCACTTAGTGAGAGGCGTCGCTTGAGTATGGCTTATGATGTGGTATAACTTTGATGATTAAAGCTGTTATTAGTTTAACTATTTATGTCTTGTTAGTTAGGTATCATGCAAACTGAAATGTTCATGTTTGTCTAGGCAAGCGGAATGAATTATCTTCATCAAATGAGACCTCCCATTGTTCACAGAGATTTGAAGTCTCCAAATCTTTTGGTTGATGATTCATACACTGTTAAGGTAACTGTTTACTCTGTTGGAGTATCTGAAAAATATGTCATCATATAATTTTGTACAGTAAAATATGTTAATCTTACATGATATCATAGGAATATTTTCATATTTCATTCATACCATGCTTATTTAGTTAGGATTGGGAGTTTATCATCTTTTAACAATATATAATGGGAAATTCCCATCCTGTGTACAAAATTCATATTCATATTCACTATTTTAGAATTAATATAAACAGGGTTAGTTCTGTCTTGTGCTCCGTGTCACATCTTATCATCACATCAAACCTATATCAATTTCACATCATTCAGTCTATATTCACCTTTCTTTCTCCTCTATCTAAAGGTCCTATATTTTCAACATGGTATCAAAGCAATGACATCCTTTATGACCTAGCGAGAAAAAGCAGAAATTCTCTTTTTATATATAAAATAAAATAAAATAAAGAAAGGACTCTCCCTGATATTATACTATACCTCTCCTTTGCTCTTTCTGCCTATAAATTATTAGCCAAATTTAAGCATGTCTAGCCATGAAAGTTGATGACTGCTAGGGTTATGTTAATTGTTCCCCATTTGGCAGAACCTAATTATTTATGCTTAACAGTGCCTGGATTGCTATTACCTGCTGTATCAACAACCCCACCACTATCAAAAGTGAATGATTTTGCTTAGGCTAGCAATTTCCCATGTAGCCATTCACTGACAGCTCATATGTACATTTATGGATTTATATGAGCATGCAGATAATTGTGCATTGATGTTTAAAATATTTAATTCAGGTATGTGACTTTGGTCTTTCACGCACAAAGGCAAACACATTTCTTTCGTCTAAAACCGCAGCCGGGACTGTAAGTTCATTTTATTAGCTGAATCATTCATGTGTCAGATTTTGTTAATTTTTTCTTAAGTACAATTGTTTGATGATTTGACATTATTTATTCCTTTTTTTATTCTTTCTGGACATGACAGCCTGAATGGATGGCACCCGAAGTCATCAGAGGTGAACTGTCAAACGAAAAATGTGATGTATTCAGCTTTGGTGTAATTTTGTGGGAACTAGTGACCCTGCAACAACCATGGAGACATTTAAATCCTTCACAGGTTAATTGCTTTACCCCAGTGCTCCTGATTTAGTTAATTTCTAGAATACTGGATACGGTAGATAGAATAAAAGAATACTCTCAGCAGCTTGATCTATCCTCAAACACACATACAAAGCGTGTCCAAATTATTAAAGGAAAAGAAAGAATAGGGTAAATCCCTTGTGTATATTGAACACATAGGGTTATGTTTACATAGGAAAAAGAAACATATGGGCTAAGCCCATTACATAAATATGAGATATCTAACAATATCTATAATATCTCATAATATCAAATAATATCTAATTATATCTAATAATATCTAACA
>Ga0123342_1000985_pt1 | contig 47647 bp, 23 predicted proteins | sample Turbeawhitnodule_FD_89960 | JGI IMG/M metagenome (GOLD analysis project Ga0123342, IMG submission 89960) | Root nodule microbial communities of legume samples collected from Mexico - Turtle bean Mexico white nodule | ecosystem: Host-associated > Plants > Roots > Nodule | place: Mexico: Nepantla...
AATAAAAAAAAAAAAAAAAAAATAATAAAAAATTTTTTTTTTTTTTTTTTCATTTAAACAGTGTAATTTAGTTCATTTATTGTTAGAATGAGGAGAAAATAAAAGTATTTATGATTTTGGATAACACACGAGTTCGTTTAAAAGAAGTTGTATTAATTTAAGGCGATTTCAGTTTGAATTAGATGAAATATTAAAGTTGTGTCATCGTATACTGATGTTGATTCAAAAAATTTATAAAGAAAATAATGTATAGTATGCATGATTTTAATTAAAAATGTAATTAGGTTTTTCTGCGTGATAATACAAGTTCTATAGAAAATGATTATTTGTATGATAATATACTTTACAAGCAATAATGTATTGGATACAATATTCAAAATATATATATATATATATATATAATTTCTTTAAATTTATGATTATAACGTTTTTAAATTTATGAGTGACGATTATGTAAGTTTATTTTGTAATTTTTCTATGTTATTTTAATTTTATTCAAACTAAATTAGCAAATTATTTTTTTATAAATACTACAATGTTCCACAACATACTTTTGTTCTTTTTAAAATACTGGATGAAAGAGATGTATATATATAAATATTTATTTTGATATTTCATGTATATTATAGTTTTTAGATGTTGTAAAATAGAGATGTTACATTTTACATTTCTATAATGACACCAAATTTCCATCAATGCATTGTTACCGGTTCATAATGTTTCACACATATTTAATAATTACCTGAAAACAACAAAATACAACACAATAATAATATTTCATATCACCACATCTTAATATCGAACATATCCATAAGAACAACCTCAAAAATAGAAATGCTAATCATATAACATAGGGCCTCATAAATAATAAAAACATTGTTATAATCCACATTTATTTTTAATATAATTTATTTTACGTAATCTGATAGACTTCTTCTATATTTATATTATTTACTTTTTTTGTACTTAATAAAATAATGCAATACCATTTTATTTAATTTTACAGCAAAGTTTATTAAATAGTTTTTAACATAATTCATTAAAATATTGTAAAGTCAATAGATAATTTTTCAATACATCAATTCTGTACTTCATATACTGTTATACCCAAATTTTAAATAATACTTAATTTAACTTGTTAAATTTAAGCATTCATTGTTACCACACTGCTAAAAAAATAAAAATATTTTGTACATCATTTCTTTACTTCATATATTATTACACATAAATTTAAAATAAATTATTACTTAATTTAACTTATTAAATTATACATTCACTTTTAATTAACACAAATATACATGATAAAAAAATTAACCACTGAAAGAAGTTTTAAGTGGCACAAATTTAATGTTAAATAAAAACAATTAAAGTTACTACATTCATCCATAACTTCAATTAAACCTAATCAAAATTTTAATATTGAGAAAGAGACCTGACTTACCAGAAGTTGTTATAAATAAATTATTTTTTGTCCTTTCTAATAATAAAGAATGAAATTGTACCCCTGAAAAACCTTAAAAGGAAACTTTTTTTAACCCCCAACAAGAATATTACAACCATATAAAGAGTTATATGAGTTTTGTTTAGACTATGTGAGTGTGTTATATGCTCTTTATTTTCTTCTCCAATATGTGTCAATATAAGTTTTAAGGAAATTAAATGTATGTCAACTTGTCTAAAGCTCACTTTACTCTGTATTGTTTAATTAAAAATAGATAACTAAATGCGCACTTTTGAATGATTCACCACCATTTTTCTTCCAAGAAGAAGAAATATGAGACGTTTAACCTGATTGTGAAAATTTCCAAATGCAACCTGCTAAATAAGAATCTTAAGAGGGAGAGCTTGGGCAAATTCTCAAAACTAGGGCTGCAAATGCGGGTTCGCTTGCCCACATAAACTCACCTAGCGCTTGGTACACAAAAGCAGATTGGTTGACCTGCTCCGTATAAGGATTGACCTGCGTGTCTACTGGCCAGTTCGCATAAGAAAAAAAATTTAATTTTTTTTTTAAATAAAATTTTAAATTTTTATTATTTAGATGCATTAGATAAATTGTCTCATAATCTTATTTTTCACGAGACATGCGTAGTAAGATGTTATTAAAATTTTCGGAATGTAAAATATAATGCTACATGAAGAAAATATGAAGATGCAGAAAAAAATTTATACATTTTAAAGTTATGCGGGTTATGCGAACCAACCCGCCTGGCCCACGCGAATTGCAAGTTATGCGAGACGAACCTAAGCGGGCCAGCGGATTGAAATAAACAACCCGTTCCGCATATTTTTCAGCAAGCAGCGGACTGACCCGCACGGTTCATCCACTTTGTCACCCCTACTCAAAACAAATAACAATGACAAAATGATAAAAATACACAAAATTTAAATTCATCAAATTCATCATGTTTTATGATATAACCTTTTTAAATACACTCACTATTAACCAAATTCATAAAATAATCATAACATTTTATCATTTTCATTTTATTCACAATTTTTTACTGAATATATATACTAAAAACGTTAAATTTAGATATATAGAGAGACCAATACCATACATTATGTGAATTTGTTTTTTTATCTAGTTTGTGACAGTAAAAATTTGTTATTACATAAACTTTGAACATAAAAAATAACTGAAATCATATATTTTAAAAGGTAGATAACAAAATCCATTAATTTAAAAATAAGCAATCGAATTTAAAAAATCAAAATAAAAATATTTTTCCCTTAAAAAATTATTAAAATAATTCATGTCACTGGAGCAACTGTGCGTGTCCTAGCAAATCCCTTTCCTGTCTGAGTTTTGATAGATTTTTGGGTAAAGTGGTTTGTCGTTTTGGGACATTCATCTCTCCCGTCTTTCAATCTTCATCTATCTCTACTTAATATATTTATTTAAATTATATTTTTTAAAAACATTTTTCATATAAAAAAATATATTTATTTATTTAAATTCAAGATAATAAGATTAAAATGTTCTTAATATTTACTATTTAATTTAATTTAATTCTATATTTATATACAAAATACATAAATAAAATAAACGACAAACTCCTCTTCCATATAATATATCTGATTTCAAAAATATATTTCCAAATCATTAAATTCCAAGAATAGTAAATAATTTGAACTTCAAAGCCGCATTTAAGGGCTTTATTTTGTGTTCTAACGTGTTGGATTTATCTTGCACATAGATGCTTATGGTGTCTTCATTGTGGAAAGCTTCTTTGGTTGAATTCCATGTTTCAATCCTCAATTGTCCAATCATACACCAATAATCACTACCAATTCAACTTATATATCACTTCTTTTTCTTTTCAATCAATTGTTTTGGTATCTCCACTGTCACATTTCCGTTCATGGAAAAACCAACCACCAAAAGAGATGAAAAATTAAAACAACATTCTATCTTAAAACTAATATATAATGAAATGAAATAAGATGAAAAAAAAAATTCATTAAAACAACCAAATCAACCCTATTTTAGATTAGACACTTAACCCAAGACTACATTGAATAATTAACCCAAATATAAACAACCAAACTCCTCCTCCCACTTGCAATTTTTTTTTAATTATTTGGGTGAGTAGAGTTTATTTTTTTCATTATCTTAACTTGATGTCATATTATTTATGTCATTGAATATAAGAGTATCATTTCCGGACCTATAAGATATGCGTTTTATAAACAGTGTCTCAAAACTTGTGTAACACATTAATGTCATTTACGCCTATATGTTATCGTGTCAATTTTGTCCATATTTGTGTTTGGTATTGTGCATAATTTATTTCACCTGTTTAAAAATTAAATTATTTAAAATAATTATTAGTTACATGAAATATATGTGTATATATACACGTGTAAATAGTAACCATGTTTAATTTCAATCTCAAGCTAAATATAAAAATATATTTATAAATATGATTTAAATTAATTATTTTTGTAAATGTTACTTCTTAACAAAAACAATATATATGTTTGATAAAATAAATAAATGATATTTTTGTATTTTGTAGCCAACTTTTCATGAAATTTTTATGATTTTTTGTAGTATTTAGACACTATTTGCAAACTTATGTACAAATATTTCAAACATGTAAATGTCACGTTACATTCAATTATATGAATAGTACAATGTGAAATCAAGATGAAAAAAAAACTACACTCTACATAGCAAATCAAAACGGATTTAAAGAAGTCACTATTACTTAAATAAAATTCTAACAACAAAATTTATAAACAAATACAGTTTATTAATTAAAGAGCATATTGTTTCAAATTTCCATTTAGTGTGACACTCTAATAATTTACTCCTATAAATTAAATTTTAAAAACTAAGATAAGTAGGTTAGATAAATAAAGTAGCATAAACTAAATTTCAACTTAGTAGCAAAGTTGAAAAATAATAATCATGTAATCTTTCAAAATGAGACACTAGAATCCTTGGAATCAATAGACGGAATGATTAAATTATTCATGTTTGCATTTTTAAGGAATCATTTGGTGATTTTATTTTGGAAAATTAATTGGATTGAATGATTTTTTCCAACGACCTGATTCACTGTATTATTTTTCTTTTATTTTTTTAAAAGTGTGAAATGATAAGACTATTTACCCATCTTACCTTTGTTTTATTTTATCATTTATTTAATTAGCTTGTTTCAAGAAGATAGATACTCTAGCAGCTATTTGAATTTCTGAAAGAAAAAAAAAATCATCCTTATGTTGATCATTCACACAAACCACTTATTAATCCTTCTCTGGGACCACATGAATGTTCAGTCAGACCTAACCAAAGAGCCCCATCTTTAGGACAACCGTGAGCCTTTTCCCCACACATTGCTACACAGTCTATGAACACTCATCTTCTGCATCCTAATTTAACAAGACTTTATGGAAATCTGAAGGTACTGAAACTTCTTTTCAGTTTGGAAATGGCATAGGGCAAGTGGTGTACAACTTTCAATTCCAGTCTTCTTTTTCTTTGTTATTACATACACATGCACCAACCCCATGTGATAAAACTGTCCATGCTCCTTATTTCTCTAAATCTAACCTTTTCTGACCTGACTGTACACAGAAATTGTGGCACAAGATTATTATGGTTGCTAGCACAAGGCATCCCAAGCAAAGGTTTGGCCACATACCAAGACATAGGTTAATTTCCTATGACAAATCACCTGTCAATCTTATTTTAAAAATAACAACACTTGATTGTAAGGTGAAAACTAAATTCAATGGCTACAATTCTCTTGGGATTATATCAAGCCCGCTACAATTTGTTCCAAGTGCTGTGGTCCACAACCAGAGTGATGGTGGGTTAACCCTAGGATTTGACCATTCATATAAATAGATCACAAGATTTATTTGTTTAGTTATCCCCACCGAGCCTCTCTCCTGTTATTGAAAAAGGGAAATTTTTCTATCCTTTTTAATGCCACAAAATCTTGTGCCACTCAGTTAATTTTATCTTTTGGGGGAATGAAAAAGCAAAAAGAAATGAGTTATCAACGAACTAAAGCTAAAACACGCCTGATTCACTCCGATTTTCTGGAAACATGTCAACTTCTTCGAAGTCACAGCTCAGGCTCACAATTCATACTGAGGCAATCCTCTAAGGATTCAACCATAGCATTCTAAACCATAATAGCCCACTGTTTTAATACCCCAACCAGTTTGCGTCGTTGTGTCCCTTTCACTCTACCTATTATTGATCCCCTTGGTGAACAAGAGTACCCTTGAACCCTCCCCAGCGTACGCTCACAGCACAACAACGGGTGTAACATAAAAATTAAAAGTAGCATTTCATGATGAAGACAATGACTTTATAAGAAAATACCCCCACCAATTCTTCCTACTGTACAAAAACCTTTCAGAAAAATCCAAACGCTAACACCTTCAGTTAAAAATAAAAACCAACCCCAGAAGACAGACATAAAAAGAAAGTAAACGAATAAGCTATCATAAACCAAGTGATCTAAAATGAAACACCCAATAGAGCATTTTAAATGCTCAGAAGATCGGGTGGTGGAGATTGAGAAGGATTTTGACGATCTTTAGAGGCTGTGGATGGAGATTCTAAAGCATTGGATGATGACAAAGAGGATTCTGTTAAGTCTTCCTGTTTAGAACCAGGTGGCCTTGGAAGCTCTGTCAGTATTTGGACAACTTCACGCATAGTTGGTCTCTCTACAGCCTGTTCTTCAACACATAGCATGGCTACATAGAAAACATGCATCACATCGTGGAGGGGAACTGACGAAAGCCTAGGATCAAGAACTTTAAGAACTTCTTCCTTGTTAGAATCCGTCATTTTCCTTGCCCATTGCACAATGTCCACACCGTCACCAAATTCCCCAACTGGTTTCCTGCCTGTGATAAGTTCTAAAAGAACCACGCCAAAACTGTACACATCGCTTTTCTCATCAACTTTCAATGTGTAGGCATACTCTGCAATGGAACATCAATCAGGAATCATAAACTGAAATGAAGCAGGCTAATTAGAAACTATAAGTAGCAACCAAACAAGAAACAGGTATCATAAACAAAATAAAGTAGGCCACCTTAATAAGAAACTAAGTAAAACATTGGCAATACGTGAAAAGTTGTATATAGTTCTATATATCTGATATTTTGCCCATAACCATCAGTTTTCTGTTGCGAATGATTCTAACCTTTTTTTTTATCAGAATGATTCTAAGCTATGACTACAGTATTATCTACTCCATAGGTGTGTGGAGCGGGCTATTGTAAAAAATCAAATTCAAACGGAGCAGAGCTACCTACCATTTACTTTCAGTACTTTGGCTTAAAATAAATAGACTACATAAACAAGGAACCAATCAAGTGATCATTTAGGTATGATAAATAATCAAAGTGAAGAAAAACCCCATGGCAATGTTAATTAATTTAGAGGCATCATCTGAATATCAACAGTCAACACCTAAACCCAATGGTGAGTCAATGAGTCAAATTCTCAACAGTAATTGAAGGTACAAACAGTTATAATCGGGCGGGAAAACAAGTTGCCACATCCATGTAGTAATGCATTAATTAGGACAAAATTGAACAGTACCTGGAGCTATGTATCCATATGAACCAGCAATAGCAGACATGCATTCAGATGTCCCAGAATCTTGCAGGAACTTGGCAAGCCCAAAATCAGCAACATGAGCTTCATGATTAGAATCAAGAAGGATGTTGTTTGACTTCACATCACGGTGAACAATGAGCGGAGAACAATCATGGTGGAGATAGCAAAGCCCTTTGGCAGCCTCCACGGCAATTTTATACCTTATGTCCCAATGCAAATGACCCCCCTTCTTTCCATGAAGAACCTCACCCAAGCTTCCATTGGGCATGTACTCATAGACCAAAAGGTTAGTCTCATGATTTGAACAGAAACCCAACAATCTAACAATGTGCCTGTGTCGGATTCGCCCAAGTGTCTGAATCTCTGCGTTGAACCCATGGTCGTGGGAAGAGCCTCTACTCATAGCCGGAAGCCTTTTCACAGCAACATGATCCCCGTTACGCATAGCCCCTTTGTAGACAATGCCTGCACCTCCTTTGCCTATAATATTATCCTCCTTCAAGCACTGCAAAACATCATCAACAGTGAATTCCAAACGTTGAAACGCAGTCAACTTCCATGCACGAGCATCACTGGCCTTCTTCAGTGATCGAGCCTTAAATATTGCCGCCACAGCAAAAGCAATGGAACATAAAAGCAACCCGACAACAAGTAGAAGCTTCAAAGAAGACGAGAGTCCTTTCGCATGAGGATGATGTGCACCATTGGCAACCCCATCCTTGCAAGCACCTAAATAGGGGCCACAGAGGTCAGGGTTTCCCAAGAAAGACGTGTAGTTGAAGTAGCTGAATTGACCGGTACCGGGCACCAAACCAGACAGATTGTTGTACGAAAAATCAACAGAAGTTAAGCTTTGCATCGAGGATATTGAAGAGGGAATGCTACCCACTAAATGATTGCTTGAGAGATTAAGGCAATTCAATATCCTCATTCCAGTAATCTCATTTGGGATCTCTCCAGAGAGATCATTCCGGCTAAGGTCTAGAAAAGTTAACAACTTACACTGACTGATTTCAGGTTCAATACGACCCGAGAACTTGTTGCCACTAAAGTCAATCTTTGAGAGCTGTTGCAACCTCCCAATCTGAGGAGGGATCGGACCCGAAAACATGTTACCGTCAAGAAGGAGCTTTTGCACGCTGGAGAAGTTACCGATGGAAGGAGGCAAAGGCCCAGAAAGCTGGTTGTTGGAGAGAGTTATCTGACCAAGATTAACAGCTACAGAACCCGCCTCCGGAAACCCTCCAGAGAGATAATTATCCTGAAGCTCAACCTGGGTAAGTTTGGGAAGTCCAAAAAGCCCTTTCGGAATGGACCCATTTAGAAAGTTCTCTCCCATTCGAATCCGAGTAAGGGATTCACAACTCCCAAGCGCATCCGGAATTGGACCGAACAAGAAATTCTCGAGAGTTATCAAAGTCTGAAGAGTGTTCCCAGAACAGAGGTAAGGAGGCAGAGCCCCAGTTAATTTGTTAGAAGAAATATCAAGAACGCTCAGTCTCCCGTTCTTGCCTAAACCCTCAGGAATGCTACCTGTGAAGTTGTTTTCCCACAATTGCACCACTTCCAGCGACGGAAGTTCCCCTATAAACTCCGGTATTGCTCCATGAAGCTTGTTCCTGAACAGGTTCAGCAGCGTAATATTCTTCAGCTCGCTGAAAGTCGCCGGAATCTCCCCGGAGAGCATGTTGTTAGACAAATCCATCGATTTCAAGCTCTTCAGGTTTCCCAGCTCCGGCGTGAGAGGCCCTGATAGCGCATTCACCTGAAGGAACAGCGTGTCCAGCTTCTGCAGCTTACCCAGCGCCGCAGTAATCTCGCCGGACAAACCACAGTACGCAGCGTCCAGTCTCACCAGCTCCGACAAGTTTCCGATCTCCGGCGGAATGCCGCCCTCGTAAGTATTGTAGTAGCCGATGTAAAGCTCCCGGAGGCTGGTCAGGTTCCCGATCTCTGGTGGTATTTTCCCTTCGAGCTCGTTTCCGGAAACAGCAAGGTACTGGAGGCGCTGCCACTGTCCGTACTCCGGCGGGATCCGGCCCGAGAAAAAGTTCCCGCCGAGATGCAAGTGGCGGAGGTTGAGCATCTGCGCGGCGGCGAGAGGGAGCGCGCCGGTCATGTTGTTGTTGTAGAGGTCGAGGACCTCGAGGCTCTGGAGGCGCGAGAGCTCCGGAGGGAAGGTTTGGTTAAAGCCATTGTTGGAGAGATTGAGGAGGCGGAGGGAAGAGAGAGAGGAGAGTGCCGGAGGGATGGGGCCGGAGAACTTATTGGTGGCTAGCGAGAGATTGGAGAGGAATGGGAGGTGAGCTATGTCGGCGGAGAGAGTCCCGGAGAGGTCGAGTCCAGTGAGGTTGAGAGCAATGACGTGGCGGTGGGAGTCGCACGTGACGCCGAGCCAGGAGCAATAAGAGGTGGAGGCGTTCCACGAAGAGAGAACGGGTGGAGTGGCATCGGTAATGGCTGAACGAAGAGAGAGAAGGGCTGTGTACTCTGAGAATGGCAAGGAAAGGGTTTGAGGAAGATGGAAAAACAGAAACAGAAAGAGGACACGCATTGGGATGATTGGAAGAGAAGAGAAAGAGAATGAGTGATGCCGCAACTGAAACTCACTCAGGCCCCGTCTCTTATCTTAAAGAAGAGGGATTTTTGTGAATCCGAATTCAACTCTTTTTACTTTTTTGAAATAAGGGGAAAAGGTAAAATAGAATTAGGCATCAATCATTGAATCAGGGCAAAGCGATGGTGAATGTTGAATCTTGAGTTGGTGCAGAACTGGTGGATGTGGATCACTCCCTCACCAACTCTATCATTCTTTTAATCAACCCACTGCTAATACATAACCACATCATTATTCTTTCTCATTTTTCCTATCCCTAAACAACTTCTCATGCCTACGGTTAATGGTGCAATTTCCATCATTTATTATGAATTTGATAAAATTTTATTATTTACTTTTACACATGACTTTCATTCAAAGAGGAATCAATGTTAAAATTGTATCAACATATCCACATTTTTACTTGAAATCAGTTTGTAATAAAATTGTGTGTGGAATTTACAAGACTTTCTTTAATTTTTATTAAAGTTGGATCGCATTAATACGATTAATTCAGTGTAAAAGTAATAAGATTTTGTTATTTTTTAATTGAAAAAATAATTTTAAAAAAATAATGTTAAAATTTTAACCTTAACCGAAAATATGTAAACTAAAAACCTAAAATATTTAAAAATATAAAAAAAATATTAGTAAAATTTTGGTTTCTCCAATCTCCTTCGAGTATTGCTCAAATCTTTTCTTTTTCTCGTTTCCAGTCACGTTTAACTCGTTTTAATTCTAACTCTTTATAAAATAATTATGACTTTTTAAAGTTTTTTTCTAAATTTTTTAATAATTTAATTAATTATTCTATTTAAAAAGTCAATAAACCTAAAGTGATGCTCTGCGTACACAGTTTTATTAATGTAAATTTTATAAAATTAAAGTCATGTATGAGTAACATGACTTCAATTTATTACTTTTGTATTGAAGTCGTGTCATCTTGTGTAATGAAAGTTGTGTAAGTCTTATACAACTTGAGAACAAACTCATTTCAAACAAAATCATAGACCTATAACACGATTTTAACGTTAAACCCTCTTTATATAGAAGTCGTGTGATGTTTCCAACAAAACGCTACTTAGTAATATATTTTTTTACCCAAATTTATAATAAATAATGTAAATTGCATGATTGATTGGAAAAATCAATGTGAAACACATAACTATCTTGTACTTCTTTCCTTTTATATGTTTAATACGTTATGGATTTTATAAAAAAATTTAATAGGAGGTTGATAGTCACCTTACCCTCTTATACTAAGTTAGTAATTTAATTGTAGTAAAAAGAATAAATATATTTAATAAATTATAAAAATATTAAGATATCAATTGTTTATAATATTGATGGTAGTAATAAGAATTCTATCTCATTTCTTTTTTTATTTTTTTAAATTTTATTTCTAAAGTAATTTTTATCTTTTTCAAGATTATGTTATATCTCGCTATAGAGAGTGAAAGACAGAGCATTATACATTGACACATTTTTTGTTGTTCTAAATTTTTATATTCTCTCAAATCTTTGGATTCTTTTTCTTTAGTATGTTGCATGCATAATTTTTCCAAGAGATATAAGGTAAGAGAAATTAATTTGATATATGAAAGTTATAGATTTCGATAATGGTGATGGTAATGAAAGATAATTTGATATGTTAACTTGTAAGAGTGGGGTTGGCAATGCGAGATGGGTCATACAGGCCCGTTCGCAATCCGTTATGAAAAATATGGGACACAATTATTATTTTTGTTCGCTGACCTGTTTAGGTCTATCCTACTTAATCCACAACCCGTGCACGTCAGGGCAGTCCGCATAATAATACAAAGGGTGTTTCTTTATACACTCCTTCATATTTTTTCCTGCACTCCATCAATTTTAGAAATCAAAATTTAAAAGTCAAAATAATTGTTTTAAATTTGGAAAGGTAAAATAGTTGTTTTAAAAAGGTTGTTTTTGAAAAAAAAAATTAATAAGCTGCGTAACAAACACCTTAATAAAAAATAAAATATTACCTCATCCAATTTTTACTATATATATATTACAGGTAAATTAAACTTTTTTAATTTTAATAAAACGCTATTTTTTATATATACTATCACTTATATAAAACGGGACAATAGAGAGTTTGCATTGCCACCAGGTAAGAGCATAAAAGTTGTAGATATTATATAATATGTTTTTAGAGCATGTATTTGGGTTTTGATTAGTCAAAAGGAGAAGGAATGGTTCTTTATTTTTAAATTTGAATGAAAGTATTTTAGCAACTTGGTAGAATGTATAGAATTGAATTTTTGAAAGTGTGGAAATTTAAGGTGAAACTTATTTTAGGAATTTAGGATTTATTCATAAATACTGTTTTTTTAAAATTGATGAAGTTAATTATTTTTAGTAATGTTTTGGTTTATTTTTTATGTGTTGGAACATATTAATGAAAATTGGTTGAGTGATTGAAGTTCTTTAATATATCCAATTTAGAAGTTTGAACTAGTTATTTTTAATTAGGATAGGTTTTTATGTTAAGTTTGCATGCAAAATAAGTTGTTTAGAGTGTTTCAAATGTGAGGAAGATTAGAATTATTGGAGATTAGTTTTATTATTTCGGTTTATTTTTATGTGTTAGAGCCTATTATTATTTTAGAGTGTAGTTGAGTTTCCATTATATGAAAATTTGGTGGCGTTACGATAAATTGAGTATATCCACTAAATAAGTTCGAACTAGTCATTTTTAATTCAAATTAGTTTATATACAAGTTTGTATGTAAAACAAGTTGTTTTAAGTGTTTCAAATATGCGAGGAAGATTAAATTATTAAAAAGATTAATCATTGAATATGTCTTACTTTGGTGAAATTTGTTATTTTCTGCATTTTTCTCTAGGTTAGATATTATTTTTTCCAATAAAAAAAGGGCAAAACAATTTTATCTTGTATAAGTTGAATTTTGCTAGTAAATAATCATTGTTTACACCAAATGATTTCTCTATAACAACACCATGGTTGCTCTACGGACAAATTTTGTTTAAGAAAATTTTGTCTTAAGTACAATTAACTCTTTTGAAATGTTTTTCACTTAAGGGAAGTCACACTTGAGGTGATTTTCAAGATATTATCTAACTTAAATTGAAATATTAACACTACAATGTGAGTTATGTTATTATTTACTAGTACAGAAAGGTACATTAATAACGATTAAAAATGATATATAAAGATGGTTTCTAAATTGTCGTTATTTTGGTTATTATTATAAATAAGTCATTTATAATGACGGTTGTAGAACCGTTGTTATAAATGAATTATAACGACACGTGTAACCAATTGTCATTACTTTGACTAGTAAGTAACGAAATTTTAAAAAATATATTTATAGAGACGATTCTTTTTGGAACTGTCGTTATAAGTGTGTGCATGTGTTTAATTTTTTAAAAAGAACATGATTTGTAAAGACGGTTCCAAATGGAACCATCTTTATATGTTGCTTTTTTAAAAAAAATATATATTTTACTTTATATACATACACTCTAAACCTACATAAAATATCTAATTTCCATATATAAAAATATTTAATATCATAATTTAAATATGAAAAATACATACAACAAATTAAGTATTAAGTATATATAACATTCTACAAAAAGTTTTGCTAATATATGAAAATGTTTTATGTTATTCTAATAATTTATCTATCTTAAGGTGTTATACATGGTTACAAAATATTTTGATCATGTTGTCGTCACATACTCCAATGTGTTCAAATCTAGCGGTTGAGTGTGTAAGTGGTATCACATGTAATGTACATAAATTACTTACAACCTTTTGGTTATGAAGGAAGAAATTAAGAGTTGCACTTGTTTTTTTTGTGGGTGTTGTGACAGGTTCTTGGGTTTTTTGTGTTCGGGTTTTATTTGTAATCATCATTCTTTTTTATGCTTTTGTCTTTTTACATTTACATGAAACACCCTTAATGTTTCTATATTCAATATATTTTTATTTGATATATTTTTTATTATTGATAAAAAACACTCATAATATCTAATAATGATATAAAATAATTGTGACATAAAATTTGATATTAAAATGGTTGTTTTATATATTTGTGATAAATCATTATTATTACTATTACATAGAATACACTAGTGAGAATTAAATTATCATTATTGTTTTATATATTTGTGACATTTTATTATTGTTACTATTACGTAAAATTATTAGTGATAATCATTTTGGTCACAATAGAACTTAGTTTTAGTGACATTTAAAATTATTGTCACATGTACAATAGTGACATGAGTACCAGTGACAATTTAATTTTTGTCAAAGATATTAATAGTGACATATTTATAACATTTAGTGATGAATATTTATATCACTAAAACTAATTTTTCTTGTAGTATAATTATTAAAAACTAAATTTAAATTGCCAAAGTCGGACACCCTCAGACTTAGAATTAGTGTGTTCAATATATGAAAACAATATCTAACTTCAGAACAAACACGTTCAAAATATAGTAAATAAAATTTAATATATTATTAAATAATAAATAAAAACATACTAAGATGAAAAGTGGAGCAAAGCTGAAATGGCGAAGAAGCTCGTGCGTACACGCGGGAACTTTGTTAAGAAGCGGGGCAGCAAGGAGGAGATGTTGGCGGTGAGGGAGAGCACTGACGAAGGTCTTCGGAACGAGAAAATGCAAGGTGGGAGGCGCAATGCTCGTGCGGTTCTCGTGCAAAACGGTGGTCGTGGCGAAGCGGCGCTGGTGGAGCTTGCGATGGCGTGTGGAAGGGCGGCGCAAGGTCAATGGCGACAATCTGTAAGAGGGCGCGATGGTTGTGGGGTGAGGAGTGAAATGGGAGGTAAAGAGAGTGCGGTGAAAATGAGTGAGAGGGAAAGAGAGACTTCTGCTAGCGTGAGTTTAAGTGAGGGAAACACCACTTTTAACGACAGTTCTATAGAGAACCGTCTTTGTTCTCACACAAACTCCAAATTAAGATGTATCTTGCCTAAATTGTCGTTAAAAATATGCATTTTTAAAAAAAAAATTATGAAACTACAATCGTCTCGCTTATTACAACTGATCTTTAAAGGAAGTCGTAAATTACGTATTTTGTACTAGTGATTGTTTCTTAACTTTAATTAAGCGACTTATTTTGATATGCTAAAAATCCCTATCAATTAAAAACTATAATATCAAACTTATGCGATAATAAAATTCCTTTACTTTGAGAGATGATATTGTATTAATAATCAATATTTATCTAAAATGTATTTTTTTATATATTAGTTTATCACCATAATAAATATAAAAGTACATTTTTGAAGTCAATTATAATTTCACGTAAATTTTAAAACAATTATGAAGAATAATTCTTCAATTTTATTTTCTGCAAATGTGAAACCAAAAGGTAGTTAGGATTTTTTTTAAAGTGAAAATGCATTAAATTCAGTGTAACTTAGATAAAGTGGAAGACACGATCAAGTTATACAACAATTTGATGACTTGATTTGAGTTGTTACATTTTGTTAGAAAAATAATTTATAAAAAAACATTATTTTTTGAATTTGTTTATAGATTTGTATTATTAATTTTTGTATGAAATTATGGTGTCATTAAAAACTATATATATTTTGAATATTAATTATTTATTATTGTGATGTTTTTAAATTTGAATTATAAAATTTGATGAATCATGCTATATTTTATAAAATATTGATTTTAAGTATTTTAAATTTGGATTGACTTTATTAAATAATAAGGTTAATGATATATTGTTTTTTTTAAATAATAATGTTAATGATATATTGTTTTTTTTAGTATAAACTGGTTGAATCTTCAATTAATAAATCAATCTCCTATTATTACAAGTTTAATATGTGAGTTATATATTTCATTAATAACTAAAGAAACGAGTCTTAGAACTTTAGATAAATATTTTTTTTCTTCACATCATTATGGTCATCACATTTAAATTATGATTGTAAACATTTTAGATAAATATATTTTTTTTCACATCAATGTAGGAGAGACACACACTCACACGGACATTGATACGACACGGACATAAATATACGTATAATCTCTAAAATGTAGGACATGGGAACACATATCTATATACAATATAATTATGAATTATATAAATTCACAATAAAGATTTATGTGCACAAGTATGTTCCAGATTATTTTTTGGAGCAGAAAAATGTTTTTCATAACTGGTTCAAAATGATTTGTTTCTTATTTTTATAATTATAATAAAAATTTATACAATAAGTTTGAGTTTTTAGAAAATTAATGTATTGTTCTTTTTTAAGATTGTGTTAGAACCGTCCTAGAATTGTCAAAAATTCAACAAATACTTTTTAACTTGGACACTTCATGGATACGTGTTCTACAAGTGTTATACGAGTGACGGTGTCCGATACAAGTATCTAACACCGACACGCCATTTAAGAGCAGTGTCTGAGCTTCATAGCTTTACATCGTTATCATGGTCATCACATTTAAACTATTATTCATTTTAAAATTCGGATTAAAGATATTTCGATTAATTAAGAGAATAAATTATATTTAAAATATCTTTCATCTATACTCATAAGTGATTAGAGTATTCAAATAGTAGTAATTGACAAAATTGAAATTAAAGAAAGTGTACTTGACTAGTTAGGCATGCCCTCATTGATAATAAGGAACAGAAGTAACAGAGTCATTCCGGTTTTGTAGAACAATGATGCCAAAAGGACAGTGGTGGTTTTGAATCCAAGATGTGCAATGTTGACCCACTTCAGCTTTAAATGGCCCGTTTGTTCTTGTCCTTGTTATCCCATTAGGTTCATTATTAAAGACTATGATCCTCACTTCCACTTCTCACTGTTGACCACTTGGATCATAATGGCACAAAAGGTCACGTTACTATACTCTTCTTCATGCTTACTGCACCAGTGCATGTAATCACATTGCACGTGATAACATTACTCAAAGCAAAGAAAATTGTTGTGTTGGCTAGCGAGCTAGAGAAAATTGTAGGGACCCTTCATGTTTCATTCTGTAGTTATAATTTTCCATATTATTGAGAGTCAAGTTGAGTTGGTAATTGATCAGCTTTCAGATTGGAATCACACTACTAGGATTATTAATATGATATAAAAGTTATTTCAAGTTTATCTAGTTAATTACTATATTACTTAATATCATATTTTGAGTAAATGCTTTTCGTGGCAAAATAAAATGGTTGGATGAATAAATTTCATGTTTCTTAATACATAATAATGGTTAGAAACTATATTCACTTAATTTTACACACATATTATATGTATATCCTTCTTAATATATGAGTTTATTTTTTGTAACTTAAATGCTTTTGGTTAATACAATAATTTTATAATTTTATATTGTAAATGGTGAAGCTTAAAACATAGATTGTGATAAAGTGAAGTATATTATTAGCCAGTAGTTTTGAGAGTGCATGCAAGTTGATTATGGGACCACCCTACCTAATAACCCTCAAAGTTGTCCTTACAATACCTCTGTTGTCTTCTTTAATACAACTAATTAGACCTGAAATTGATAATGCCTTCAAATCCATCTTATTCAGTCACCCAAACTTCAAAACAAAGTCTAAACTATTTTAACATCATTGTCCCTCTAATTTGAGAAAGAAGTTTCATGATCCCTAGTTCCTACTCTAATATTTTGTTATGCAACTTTCAGATGAAACAATTATTCTTTAAGTCACCAAAAATTCTCTAAACTCACCAATAGAACAATGTAGATTTCATGCCCTTTATTTAACTTGTTTTATCAGCACCTTTTTTTATTATTATAAGCAAAACGGTTAGAGATTCCAAATAGTTATAATTAAAGACATTTTATAATATATAAATATATACAAATCTTATCTAATCTAATTTAATGATTATGTTTTATAAAATTGAAATAAATTTAAAATTTAATTTTTAATAAAAATATTACAAAATATTATATTTTATAAAATTGAGTTAATTGAATTCTTAATAAAAACAGCAAGTTTAAAATTTTCCATGTGCATATAATATATTTTTAAGTTTTTAGTATACCTTTTTAAAATGAATTGAAGTATAGAATTAAAGATTGAATGAATTGGTATTTTAACGAGAAGTAATGAGTATGAGATATTATGAATAGAGTAGGAACTATGATTGAGAAATGAGAATGTTGGTTGAGGACTAAGTGAATAGTGAACCTTATAAATGCGTTTTTTCTGTCGTTTTGAATCCAACAATTTCTGCTTATCCGTTCTCCTACAGAGCAATTCCTATCACCCAACAAAATGCACTTGTTTTTTTTCACAAATTTTGAACTTAATATAATTAATTGTTTGAGGGAAAGCGAAAGAAATAGAAATATTATATTTGAATTGTTTATTTGAGATAGAAATAAAAGGAAAGAGATAATAAACATTTCTCTTTTTAAATAGACACTAATGAAAAAAAAAAAACAATGAGAATTTATTAGGACGAGTGTAGTGTATTTTTACTTGTTGGACCATAATATAATTACTTTCTAAAATGTGTTAACAAGTTATTTATCAACGCAATTTGATTAAAAAAATACCTTAAGGATTTAATGTTAGAATTTATAAATATTCGTTTTCAAAAGTAATATGAGATAGGGTTTAAATGTTAATAAAAAAAATATATGTATATTTTAAGTTAAAAAGATTATATATATATATATATATAAACTAAAACTAAATTAATTTTTTATTTCTTTAAAATTGTTTTCTTTTTAAATCTAAATTGTCTCTCCCTTCTTTCTAATGTTGTGCGTATCTTTTACTCTCTTTTTCCAAATCACAAGTTTGAAGATAAGAGATATTAACTCTAAAGTAGTCAAACAAAACTGTGTTTAAAGTTTGACTTTGCAAAGTAAATTAAGATCGGTTTGAGTATCCCGACACAATCATTTATTAAAAAATAACTTCTTGAAGTAAAGTTATTGTCAAATAAAAAAAAGTAATTTAAGATATGTTTTAAAATTTGATAATAATTAGGAAAGTCAAAATATTCAACTACTTGTAACATTAAGTGTATTAAAAACATGAATATATTTATTCTATTTACACATAATTTTTCATTTCGAACATGAAATTGATAAATACTATTTATGCACTTCTTAAGACACGTATTTTGGCAACAACAAAAAAGTGGAACAAAGGCTTTATATACTGGAATGATTATTATGTAAACCTTTTCATCATAACACAGAAAGTATGAAATTTTAGTCACAATCTCGATGGTGGCCTTGCCTGATTTGTGTCTAGCCTATCCTTTTTCCTTTCTTCATGGCTTTAAGCTAAATTATGCCCTAGCAAGATGCTTAATGCAAACCTTATGTATGTACCATTATGCATAATGCATACCTTATGCAACTGTAAAATAATTAAGGTTAATTTTTTGTAGTTTGAATATGTCACATGATGCTGTTCTGTTGCGGCAGTGAACAAGTAGGCTTATGGAGAGGCGTTGTCTGCATGTCTGTCTGAATCTGTGGGATTGGGATTCCTTCTGGCGATTCCTATGTGCAGAGCAGTGTGCATGATGATGATGATGACGGGACTGCTTTGTTCTTTCTTCAAAATCTATAAACTCAAGTCCTTTTCAATTTTGTCTTTCCTCTTCTGCAGAACTTTTGTTTGGTTACCCACATTTGGTCAGACACTAGTACATTACGGATTATTCACAATCATCACCTTACCTGCTTTTATAAAAATTATTTTCTATTTTATATGATTTTAAATTTTAATTCGTAAAAATTTATATTAACTACATATTTTGTTGAAAATTCCGCATCGACTAGAGATCAGAGTCTTTCATATTATATATATAAGTGGATGCAAACTTCAATCTCATGAACCGATTTTATGAGTTGAGTTAGGCTTAAAGTTCACTAATATATTTCATGAAAATCTAGTTTTATAAGTTCAGTTATACTAAAAAAAATATTTTTTAATTAAACCGTGATTGTTTTGTTTGAAAATAGTCATTATCAATTATTCATGACATGAGGATAAAAGAGCTTTAAATTGCCCTGCCCCATGTTAAGTCTGGCAAAGCAATGGAATGCTAAGCATGGGAGAAAGTAAATGGTAAAAAAGGGTGTTCAACATTTAATTCAAAAATTACAAAACTCAAGTAGAGCAAGAAAATGTTGGAAACAAAAATATTTAATAATTTTATTGGATTCAATTTGGTTTTTGAATCTAATTGAAGTTAATTTATTTCCATGCATGTTAAACTTCTATGAATACATTTTTTTTTACAAAAACAGTATCATCTGTAATTGAATAAATATTAATATAGTTATTAGTTATAAAATTATAAAATTAGTTTATCTACTTTATATTTTATATTTTTTTTCTCTAAATTACATATTATATTAATGTATTTTTTAATTTATTGATTCAGGTTTAATTTTAAAATATTTCTTAGATCATATCTTCTTAAATTCACTAGTAGAATCGTGAATGGACTTAGTGCTCCAAATAAAACCCAGTCCATCTCAATAACTTTTTTTAAGCAAATTCTTTCTTTACCATATCAATTCTAACATGCATTCAACCTGTTATTGAAAATGATAAAACTATTCTTCTAAAATAAAAAAATAATATTAAATAAAAGAGGGTGTAAATAAAGATTACTTTTGAAATTTTTTATCTAGAAATATTCTGGATTTGAATATGCAGAACACATTTTTGAATTTTGGAAATTTTTGTCTAGAATGCATTTTTAATTTTGTGTTATTTTTTTTGTCCATAATTTATTTTTTATTTTTGAATTATATTTATTGTTTCAATGCTTAAATTCAAAATAAGGGTAATTTTGGAAATTTAAAAAGTAATAAGGTGCAAGTTAGAATTGATATGATGTAGGAAGAAATTATTTTTTTTCGACCATACTATCCTTACACATTCAAAAGGTTGGGCTTCATGGCCCACATAATATGGTGCCCCTTCACATTCAAGATTTTACAATCTGCACCCCGATAGAAATCAATTGCACCCCATATAATATAATATAAAAATCCATTTTAATTGTTTAAAAATTGTATTTGGGATTGTAGATTCCAGAATACAAAAGATATATTTCAGAGTATACATTTGAAAATACATTATTTTTGGATTTTTAAAGTATATTTATATGTTTTTGTAATTAATTTCAAACACAAATGATTTATTTTAAAGAGTTTTTGAATTTTAAAACAAATAGTTTATTTAATAGAATTTTTTTAATAGGAACAATATTCACCAAACCTTAGTGTGAGGTGGGACTGAATGCAATTCTTGATTAGTGAACCAGTATAAACTGTGTGTCATTTTCTTCTCAATCCATGCACTCAATTTTGCATATTTGATAATCTGCAATAAAATAATTCCGTTGATTTGAAATTGAATATGTTCTTTCTGGGCGGTCATATACTGTTATTCAAGATTCTAAAAAAGTTATTGGTTGCTTGTGGATACCTGAATCTGTGTGTTTAAAGAGAGTAATAAAATATTTAAAATAACTTTGTTCAAGATTCATATTCTTTTCAAGATTGGTTGTTAAAGATTCAAAGTTGGATTTCTTGTTGTAAAATCTTTCTTAATCTTTGGTGTTGTTAAGGTGTCTGCACTGTTCTGGGAAATCACTCACTGGATTTAAAACTAATCTGGTTAAGTTTATGGTTTTGATAAAGTAATCAGAAAATAAATATATTCTTTTTAAAATCAATATGTTCTTTTTCTCAGGATTACTGAAAATCAGTTTTGTTTGCGAAAAATTTTAAAAGCTCAAGTCACCCCCTCTCCTTAACTTAGACACTAATAGACCCAACATATACAAGATAAAAAAGGAAAAACTGGAATGCTCCAAACACTCGCCTAAGCCAAAAGCTTTAAGAGGATCTTGCCCAGGCGAGATCACTTCAGAGATGTTGGGCTTGTTTTTGTCCAATCACGCCTAGGTGAGAAGTCACTTAGTCTAAGCCTAACTAGGTTAAATATGAGGTGTGAGGTACAACCATAAACATCAATTGGGAGAATCTGAGGTGATAGAAAACCCTAAAGGAGGTAGCCATCAAGGAGAAACATCTTGGATCTTCTTTTATTGTTTTCCATGCTTGTAATGATCAACATGAATGGCTAATTCTACCCTTTGAAATTTGGAGTAATCTATTCAAACTCTTACGTATTGAGGTGATATTTAAATATAATATTTTGTTCTTGATTGAAGATTGGTACTGCATTTTATTTGTAATGCATGTTTATCATGATATAGATCCTTAGATTTGACTGAAAAGTATCTCTAAGTTTCTGACCCAAATGATAATGCTTAACATATTTGAATGCTTGAAATAGATTTGAAATGTTAATTGTTATTAACATCTAATCATAATGCTAAAGAATTTTTATAAATATGTGAGGAATCGATATTTAAGAGACTCTCTTAATAACTTTATATGCGAGGAATCGATATAAATTAATTTTATATGGGCATCAACATCAATCAAATGATAGAATATTACTATGCTTTTCAAAATACAAAAAGAGCAAGAAGGATGAATCTCAATCCCAATTTTCTTAATTGAATTAACAAACTCTTTAACTTGCTTTCTTTATAATTCTTGCAATCATTATAACAAACTTCCAACAAACTTTATTATTATTTTTTTATTTATTGAATCTTATACTTGATAATTCAATTGTTCTTTATGAGTTCGATATTTGTCATAGGGACAAATTATTACTTTTGACATTGTACACTTGTCGTAAAGGAGTCATCAATTAGCTAGGCACTTGAAAAAGAACATGATAACATAATAATGAAGATAAATCACCAGACAAGCATACTCATGTTGTGAAGACGATCATGTCAGACCATCATCTAGACTATGTGCTTGACGATAATACATAGGTTGATCTTAGTTTGTCTGAGGAAGTGTGTAGGGATGTGACACTGATCTAAACCAGTGTATGTATATGACTACATTTTTAAAGGATGTGAAGTTAGTGTCATAAGTAACAAGATAGTCAACAAAGTGCAATCATCGATCATCAATGATAATAAATACTCCTTGCACAACTAGCTTAGTCAAACATAAGAACTACGACATTGCCTCAACTTTTCCACCAAAATCTATCAAAAGAAGCTCTACTAACAATAATGACGTTGGTGTGATATATAGTGTCACATACTTTCATAAATGCCCCTTAATGGGTAATTGAACAATGCAGATACATAATCCATAGTGATAATAATCTCACTAATAGGGAGGTGGAAATAGTTGGTGTCACGGTGCCACCTCTCAACAAAATCTTATATGAGACCTTTATTACTGGTCTCAAAACTAAGGTTGCACAGTAACAACAACTCAGTATTAAGCATCGTGACCTTAATTTGGGATGAGGAATCCCATACTTACTGAGCTTGTGTCCATGGAAGACCAACTTTAATTCTCGTTGATCCTCGCCTTCCCATATTCTACTCGTCATGTAATCGACGTAACTTTGTTGCAACAATATAAAAAAATGATATATAAAAAATGGTAAGAAAAAAAGATATTTCTTATTGTTTACATGAATTTATGTATAGGAAAAAAATATATACTAGTATAGGGAGACTTTCTCTCTCCAAATTACAATCTAATTAGACAAGGATCCACTTCTATCATTATTAAATTAATTAAATTAATTGTATATAAGTATATAATTGGGTACAATATCGTACAATATTGCATATAATTTGATTATTTCCTTAATAAACAAGGTATTGGTAGGTCTTCCAGATAATCCTACTCCAATTTCCTCATCAGTGACAATGACAACTTGTTCCCTATCCTTTTATGAATCTATGTCATTGGTCTGCGCTTCGAATGATGACAACCTGTTTTCTATCCCTTTTATTAGTTACCAAAAATATAGTATCTAATTATATTATAATTTTTATTAATAATAAATACCATTTTAGTATCCAATAATTTTTAATTTATAAAATGATATCTAAATTAATTATTATAAAACTTTTTTTTTTTTAAATTAGTTGCTATTCAATCATTATTTACTCAAGTGACACTACCTATAAAAGAGTGAAAGAGATTCAGCCGAATTTAAAACTGAAAACACATTGGCCATTTCACCCTATTCGTATAGCCCACTAAAGAAGACCCAGTGAATTGACTGTTTGGGAAATTGGTATGAATGCTTTACTCTTATGTATAAAAAACGTTAATAAAAAATGAACATCCTGTAATGGTTAAAAGTCAATTAGAAATGAGGTGTATATAGCATTTGCTTTCTTGTTCATTTTTTTAATTGGCATGACTCGAAAGGACAAAGAGACTTGTAGATTGGTTTATGAATTAACTATAATAATATAATAGTTGGAAGTATTATGACGAAACTAATAGTAATATAAAATAATTAAACATAGCTGTAGATTGAAGAAAGGCATGGGTATATTCAAATGATTACCAGATTAGCAAGGAGATCGCATAATCTCTTGTGGGACCAACTGGTTTCCTATATTAATTTCCAATTACTTCTTATATTTATAAAGAAAAGTTAAAACCAAAACTAAGACCAATATTATTTACATTTAATTACTCATTTAACTTCTATAATTAAGCACAATATTTTTCATCTTTACACTTCCTTTTAATTCCTAGTAAAAAGTTTTAAAAAGTTTAATTTAAGCATAGGAATTAAACAAGGTTTTTTAACCATAGAATGACGTATAATGTTATTTATTATACTTTTATTTTTTTAACTTTATAAATATGAATTGAAGTGTAGATCCATCATTTCCAAAACAATATATAAATGAATGAATATTCGAAGCAATATATATATATAACTTGACCCACAAAAAAGATATATGCAACTAAACAGAATAAAATATATTTGAGAAAGAAAAGAATACCAAGTTGTCGCGGCTACAATTAGAAGAATTTTATATAGAAGTGTGACCAAACACAAAACGACAGAGGAACAAATTTAAAATATGTGTCTGCTATTTAGTATCTATCAAACCAGAACCTTTTTCACAAGCTGAGATAATACAAGAAAGAGGTCTATATGATAAGTCAAAGCCTCTGAAAAACCCCTCTTGATGATGGAAAAAAATCTACCAAAAGATTGAAAATGCTATTCTGGTGTAGGGTAACATAGCCGACCAATCAACTACGCAAAAAGCAACAGAAGAAAACACCTTGGCACCATGTGCTTCTGTTGAAATCCCCTCACCTCAGACCAGAACAAACCCATGTACACTCTGTGAAAACTACTCGCAGGCCCTTCATATATAACTCCAGAATCCACATCATGGATGAAAAAGGAAAAATAAAGCACTGCGATTAAAATCATTATTCACTAAACTTATTCTTGTATCATGCACATCATAAACATAAATTCCTTGAACCAGTTAGGCCCCATCAACTTGCTTCAAAGCCTGTCGTAACCTTCCTAGAAGATCCTTTGCTGCCATGTAATTTTCCTTCATCTGCAGGAAAGCGAAAATACTATTATGGTCTTGGTCTAGCTGTGAGAGACTATTATATATGTAGTAGAGAAAAGAAATTGAGCAATGAATTTGAATTTAATCTGAAACGGTGATTAACTAAAGCATACTTGCATTGCATGAGTATTCTTCACTACTACTACGCAATAAACTTTTTACCTGAGCAATAATAGTTACATCAATATTGTTATTGCCGAAGGGTAAAAGGCTGCTACTCTGAACAATGAAATGAAGTTTTTCTAATTCGCTGAGTATCTTTGCCGCGCGCCCACTGTGTTTATCGCTTTGAGTTCTTATGAGTACGTCTTTGCCGGTAACTCTGACTTCGATTTCAGGGAGTGAATGGTCGCAGTGGCTGTCAGAATTTTCATCGTCAGCAAAGAGAATAGATCTTTTCAACAGGACTGAAGAATTGGTTGTGCTCTTCGCTGTTTTCTCCTCCAGAGTTTGCACACGCTCTTGCAGTTGTTTCACATACTTGATAGCATCTCCCAACACTGAAGCCTTGTCCATCTGTGCATGCAACCACCCAGATAACTTAGTTCAGCATTTATTTATAGTTGGTTGAACTTAGGTTAAGTCTTCAACCGTGTGTGTTGTTCATATATATAAATTGTAACTGTGATTGGAGGTGGATCGTGCATTAGAGTTGAATTAACATAGCAATTGTCATGCCAGGTTGTCTAATAAAGTTTGTGCATACACGAGTAGGAGTCTGTCAACAGATAGCATGTAAGTGGCTCAAGTGTTCATTGAATTCAACCTAGAGGTTTGTCATGACCCTGATGAGGATATCACCTAGCACACCGAAACTTTCGTAGATAGAAAAAAGAATAGCAATTGTTAAGCTGACAGTACCTTCTTGAGGCCAGGGAGGACGGCAGAAAGAGCGATGAACTTCTGGCTGAGCTTTTCCCTTCGTTTTCTTTCAGCTATTACGTGCTCTTGGGCTTGGATTGGGTTCCTAGTGGTTATGCCAACCAGGTTCGTTCTATTATCAGAACTGAGGAAACTTTTGCCCTCATATGAACCTTGAGAAACGAAGTCTGTAAAGTCCATGTTCTCACTAGACGGGTTTTCGATTTTAGGCCTCCCATGGAGGTTGTGAAATTGGTGGGAACCACGTGGTGAAGCATTAACGTGGCCAAAAGAAATAATTTGAGAGGATGGAGAAGCGGAAACATTCTGGGAAATTAAGTGACTGGCACACGTTTTGAAGGTATTGAATGTCTTGATCCTCTTGGTTGGTCTTGGAGGGGTAACAGACAGATCAGGACTTTCAGCTGGGAAACAATTTGGTGTGCTTTCGGAGTTGAGCTGATAAGATGAATTGCTCTCTGGGGATCCGGAGAAAGACTCGAAGTCGAAGTCATCCAGTGGGCATGCAATAGAATCCATCTGGTATTGATCAAGAAAGCTAAGATACTCCATTTCCTGTTAAAAATCAAAGTAAGATTACTTTTTCTGTTTATATGTTTCCAAATTGGTGTGCTAAGAAGCTTGTGATGAGTTCCTTACAAGTTCAGGGAAGTAGTTGGTGGACGCGATTTCCATCATCTTCAGATTCCTTCGTTTATAGAGGGCCTGAAAGAGAGTCAATCAAGAGATCAATAAATTATTTCAGATGATAATTGAAGGATCAAGAAATGAGATTATTTCCCAATAGTTAAATGAAAATGATGTGCATGTGCATGAGGTGAAGTAATAAATGAAACATGAACGAGTAAAATGCCAAAAGAAGTGGGAAAGTTGATGGTTATTTGAAAACAAGAATTAGAAAAAAAAGAGTATATACGTGAACGAAGAGAGTGGGAAGGAAAGAAGATTGGGGTACCTTGAGTGAAAGTGGAGAAGAGGATGGATAGAGATTGAAGAGAAGAGATTAAGGTTGTGAAGGTGGAAGATGAGAAAAACGATGTTGTTGGGAAGGTAATATAAGGAGCATCGAACACGCTTCATACCCGGGTCCATATGAGCACGTGTGAAAATGTATCCCATTTTCTTTCGTTGTCAGTTGGTGACTTTTGAATGCGGCTGATCTCTGTCTTTAATCACATTTATGTTTGGTCAAACTATGGGTTCTTGTTTAGATCCATCTAATGTATTTTCTTTTATCTTCCTCGCTTTTGGAACATTTTCATAACTTAAAACCGTGTTTGGACTCAAAAGTGAAAATCAGAGAAAGTGGAAAAGAAAAGAACAAATACTCCCAAAGATTAGTAGGAAGTATGCTCGTTTCAAGTAAGTGAGAGACAAAGAAAAGTTAAAGAAAAACAAAACAACCTAGGTATTTGAATGTTGTAATAATTTTTTTTTATAAAATAAAATATTTCTTGGAATCTCATATCGATTATAGATGAAGACAATTCATTGTATATAAGTGGGTATCACCTTATGAGCTGGTTTTATGGGATTAAATTAGACTTAAAGTTCACTTTATAATATGGTATCAGAGTCATTTCAAGTCTATCCTAACAAGTGTTAGTGAAGGTGTAACCCATCAGTCGATTTTATGAGTTCACTTCATAATAATATTTATAAATTAATTTTAATTTTAATTTTTACTTTTACTTTTATTATTATTATTTTTATTTTATTATTATTTCACATTATATGATATACTTAATCTATTATTATTATGATTGACATGTAATTTGCATAACATACATAATATATAATTAAAAATATAAATTAATTATATAGAACGATAAGACTGTAGCAAAATAGAGACTATAACTGATTATTGGCTTCGACGTAATTAATGATGTTTTAAAAAAAATACATAATTAATTATGATTGCATGTATAATTGATTATATAATTTTTGTTTAGGTATAATGGATTGGGTTGATGGTTATAATCAACAGTGATTCAATCTAATCTTTCTTCAACGCATTTCATGAATGAACAAATAATTTTACTCATCCACATATCAAGCAAAACACGGATTTGTGAATATAGTCAAACGTTTTAGTTAGACAAGTATGATTTCTACCATGCACACAGAGAAGGAATACAATTACATTAAAAATCCTAGTAAACGTTGAAATAGGAAAGGAATAATATCACCTGCAAAGTCAATAAACATCGTAAAGCATGGGTCTAAACATAAGACAACAACAATGAAGTCATCCAGATTATAATTTATAAAAATAGAAGAAAAAATAAGAAAATTACATTTTGACATAGTTGTATATCATTTTTTATTTAATAAATTTAGAATATATATATATATATATAATAATAATAATAATAAATAAATTTATAATTAAAAAATATAGAAAATTATTAAAATAATATTACCATTGATTGGTAAGTAATTGTAGAAGAAAGAATTATATGTGAAAGTATAATGAACAAAAAAAAAAATCTTTTACTTAAATCTTTTACTTAAATGTGAGTTAGTGTGAAAAGATTGAAATTGTTTGAAAAAACAATAATACTTTAATATTGATTACATCTAATTGATATCTAAATAAATTATTATTTTATTATAATGTAATATTTTATTATAACAATTAGTTGTAAAGGAATTGTTTTTAGTTATGTCAAACAAATTTTATTGTTTTGAAATGTTGTAAATGCTTACTGTACATATGTTAAACTAACATCTTTTTAAAGATAAACAAACAAATTTCAAGGTTTTACTGTCATATTATCCGAGAAGCATGGGAGGATTCTCCCACAACAAATGTCACGTTATAATAATAAATAATATAAACTCATAATTAATCCAAAAAAGTAACATAAATATAAAAATGTATCTAATCATATTATGAAAATGTTTCTTAGATATTAGGGAAATTCTAAAAAATAAATAAAAAGTAATTTTATTTTTTAAATGATATAACCACGTTTTGTATTTTGAAACATAGTTTCATGGATAATTTATTTAATTATACGAAAGTTGTGTTTTAATTCATAACTTGAAATTAAAGTTGTATATTAAAAACTGACTTATCTTTTGAAATTTTTTAAAGATAATTTAAAATTTTGTTAAATAAAAAAATGTATGTAAATATACGAATTTTTTATTGAAAAAAAATACAAATTTTGTTAAATAAAATAAACAAGTTTGTGTTGCAATACTTTGTAGTATGTATTTTTTTTTCTTTTTTAGTAAAAAATAAAATAAATTAAAAGGGGAATAGTTTATTGGTGTCCCAACACATATAAAAATATCACCATTTAATTAGTCTATACAGTAACATAATTGTTTAAACCAGAGATAACATATGCAAGATACAAATTCCTATGAAACTACTTAATTAGTCTATACAGTAACAAAATTGTTTAAACCAGAGATAACATATGCAAGATACAAATTCCTATGAAACCACTTAACATTGTCTATGTTTCTTAAGGGATTTTTTATTATTCTTGTCATAATTATTTAGTTTGTTCTAGTTATACAAAACCTAATTTATTATTTTATTGTATCGGTACCGGATGACAGATAGAGATCTCAGGATCTAGTTAGTGCAGACCAACAAGACCAAATTTACTAAGTCCAATCAAAAAGTTAACCACACCAGACAATGATTAAACATTAAGTAATACGCTCTTAATTACAATCCAAAGTTCTAATTTGACCTAATAACAAATGATCTATGATAATCATATAAATAGTCATGAGTTTTGAGAAGAATATACATCATCATTACACATTAATTACACCAAACACTAAATACCGATATCTCACTTGAACGTCGGAATACCTCTCTTTATTGAAATAAAGAGAGAAGAATGAAAAATAAAGAGAGAAGAATGAAAGTAAAGAAGAAAGTCGTTTAATCATACTATAACATTTATAATTATTAAACTCACGTATTGTTTAAAATCATAGGTTGTGTATGTGGATAATGTGGCGTACCAACCCTTTGGTCATTCCCTCTCCCATCAAACCGGAAGGAAAATGCTCAAATTAAATAATAACAACATGCCTTTCTTCAATTATGTTTATTATTTTTAAACACCACTATCACTTTTCTTCCTTAATTTTATGATTCTTTGTTAACCTAGGTACTACATAATGATAGTATCATACTTTTTTTTATTCACTCGTTGCCTTTCAGAACTTTCCATTCTACGCTTACACGTTGTTTTTTTTCGTATATCACTTTCAAACAAGAATTGGAGGATCGTCCGCGTAAGCCTACTGACGAATGAATCTCAACTCTCTTTTCTCTCTTATATGTATATATTTTCAAACATCTCCTAATTATCAAAGATTATAGTACATAAAGTAGATTAAAATCTCGCCATTTTGTAAGACTAAGTGATATTTAAAATTCATTTTCATGTCTATTAAAATCTTCTATTTAATCCTTTTATTTTTTTTCATAAATTCTTAACTTGGTTTTGATGAAAATTGTAAAATATAACCGACTATTTAATAATGTCAAGTGGGGTGTAAAAAAATAAGTGTCAAAACTATCATCACTCTGAATAAAACAAAATGTCACACTCTCATCATTCAATTTTTTTTCCTTCTCTAGAAAGATGATGACAGTTTGACATTATTATTTTTCAAACTTTCACTTCATAACCAATAATACTATTGTTTTATTTAAATTTATTTATTTATTTTTATTAATTAAATATTAACAAAATTAACAAAATATGTCAAATAAATAAAATAAAATAATCATATTATTGATTGTAAAATAGGAGTAGGAAAGCAAAAAAGAAATGATAAATGAAAGTATGATCATCATTATTTAGATCATCAACTACAACCATTTATTCAATGATCAGCAACTATGATTTGGTTAGTTAGTAACACAGCTAAAGGACAATATTGAGTTTGAGACGAAGCTAAATATGCATTATTGACCTACATTTTAGTCTTCAGTTTATACTTATAGCATTTCATGGGCATTAAACATATGCTCTCACACAAAAGGATAATGCTAATCGCTTGTTTGATAAAATATTTAATTTGGTAGATGAATTTTTGATAAAATTATTTCATTTATATTAGATAAAATATTTTTAATTTATTTTAAGAAATTATTTATATCAGCATTTTGAAAACATAACCTATTAAAAAATCACAACCCATTTAGAAAAAAAAGTAACATGTGTTTGAAATAATAGGGGTTTGGAAAACTCCTAGAAAGAATGGAAAAAACCCTTAAAACTAATGAGGGTTGGAAAAAACCGAGATTTGGAAAGGAAAACCCTGAAAATATTAAGGTTCAAAAAACCCTAAAAGTAATAGGATTTACAAAACCATAAGAAGATAATTGATTTTTCAAAAGCTACTCAAAATCAAGTAATTTGTTAATAACATTGGATCTTTCAGTGAAAAAAAAGTTGATTTTGTTAATAACATTGGATCTTTCAATGAAAAAATAAACTTCGTCAACTGTCAACGACGGTATAACAGAAGTTAAAATCACTGAAAATGTTAAATATAACTTCATTAAAAATAATTTTTTTTAAAAAAAAATACTTAACAGAAGTTAAAATCACTGAAAATGTCAAATATAACTCCATTAAAAATAATTTTTGTAGTCTGTTTATATATGCATCGTTGATGTTTTACATATTTTAATTTAAATGTTAGAAAAATATTATTATTGTTAGCTTTGCACAATATAGTACCAATATTTTATTTAGGGATAAAATAATTTAGGAAAAGATGATAATTAGTATCCTAACTGATGAATTAAAAGTATCTTCAATTAAAAAAGTCATACTTAAGTTCTTCGAAACAACTTAATCGCTTAATTTTATTTATAAATTATTTATCAAAATTTTAATATGACACTTGTTAGCATAGTCTTTATAATAAACTTGCAAAAAATTATACTTTATTTTTCGATCCATATCTAGAAGATTACAAAGAACATTTTCATATAAATGAATTGCTTCAACCCAACTGTTTTCACAGAGTGGAAAAATTAGATATTGAATTATATATCTATTTAAGATTCTGTGTGCAAACTTCTCTCTTGCATATAAAGGAATCTTTATATTTAGTCCATACATGTTCTTTTGTTTTTGGTAAACCAATAATACATAGTTTCAAACATCGTGCAATGAAGACTTCATATTTAGTCCCAGTTTGTCTGTACTTAACTGCAAATCTTTTATCAGATCCTGATTCAATTACAGAATACATGAAGATATAAAGAAATGAACACAACTAGACTAGATTTTAACATTTTTGAGCTATAATTAAATACGTGCTCGTTGAAAATTAATAAAAAATGTGCGGTTGAAGAAATCTTCTATATCATGTGAAATTCATAATGAGAAGTTTAGAAATGTCTAAATCATGATTTCAGGTGAGTCTTAAATATGAAAATCAGAAGAAAGTATTTAGAATTGGGTTATGGCCGATGACTTATTACAATTATATTTATATATAATGCAGGTCTCTTCAATAACAAAAAAAAAACCCTAATTATTACACCAAATAAATTTTATTATCATATATAAATATTATTATACTTATTATTATGATTATTAATATTATTCAAATTAATAATTATAATAATATTATTTATAATACTAATATTATTATATTATTATTATTAATATTATAAATAGTCCTAATATTAATATTATTAATTTTATAATATTAATAGTATGGATATCTATCAATTCTAGTTTGTAAACAATATTTATCAACTTCAATTCCTAGGCATACTCAGTAACTTTAGTCCATAGTAATATCACCAAATTCAGTGTGTAATTATTTCCTACCAACTTGTAAGTAATACCCATAAACTTGAGTTCGTATGTAATATCCATCAACTTTAGTTCCTGGATAAATCCGAAAGTATCTTTTTTTAATTTTTTTCATTATTCCTTTTATCTTTTCTTATTATTTACAATCATTATTTATAATTACTATTTACTATTATTATTTATGATTATTAGTTATGATTATTAATTATAATTATTTATATTATAATAATATTATTAATAATATGCATATAATTATTACTCATATTATTAAAATTATTTATATTCTTAATATTGTTAATATTTATAATAATAATATAAATATTAATATTAATATTATTAATAATGTTAATAAAAATATTTATATTAATAATAATATTGAATTGATATAGATTTGTGGGTAAAATTTGTGGATAATGTAAAATTTACTTACGGATAGAGATCCGTGGATAATAATTTTTAGATAATGCTAAATTTACCTACAAATTTATATTCGTAAATAATATTTCATAGATAATCCTGAGTTTACCTACATATTTAAATCTATGGATAATATTCATAGTTAATACTGAATTCACCTACAAATTTAGATCCATGAATAAAAGTTGGTCGATAAATCTAATTTTTTTTTTTTAATACAATAGATAATTAGACTATCAAGACTCCACCCACGCCCACATAAACCATCACCAATAGAGTAAGAACATAAGACATCAAATTACAACCAAAACAAAAAGTCACTCCACCCTCCCTAATGAAGTTGATACAACCTATATACTGTGAATAAATTGCAAACGAGGTTGCAACTGCTATGCGCCAGATCATGCAGTAAAAACCTCACATATTTAACCAAGGAGAAGACCCCACTTCTAATACGCCCATGTTATAACCCAACATGTGATTGATACTTATCGTTAGAAACACACAACACCACCATATATACACAACACTGAGGGGACTTGGTGTATATTAGATAAAATTAGAAACTAAACAACATATAACATATGCACATACACGACTATAGGTATGAAAAGAGTTATTTGGTTGCCAAATTCATACATATATTATCAGGCATTGAACCTAGTTGAAATACGATATATTTACCTTTAGGATCTTATTTTTCATCCAAGCTCAGGATTGAACTTGTGCCAAAGATTTAATTTTCTTTGTGCCCACTTTGTCGATTAAACATTATCCCGTTCTTATACTAAATGACGGATATCCACAAACCTTTCCAGATTTTGTTTCCTTCTTTATTGAAACAAAGGTAATAAAACTAGTCAAAATGTTCAAATATAGAATTATGATTTACTGAACTTACCAAAGCCACTTATTATACATGTTCCACACCGCATTAGAGATGTGACAAGTCATATAAAGGTAAGAAATTGTTTCCTCCTTAAACCCACATAGGGCACACTGTGTGTCCCTCGGCTGAATTGCCCACCTGCACAATTTTTTCTTAGTAGCAATCTTTTTTTTTGCAATTTAAAAAAAGTAATTTAATTATATAAATAAATATATTTTTTACTTTTAAGAATCTCTTTCTTATTCGAAATTAGGATTTTAAATTCAAGATGTTGAATGTAACACGTGAGTATGCCCAAACAATTTCTTTTATGATTAACGTACACATCTAGGTAAAATTGTTGTATTAGTTACATGATGAGCAATAATTATGCCAACAGGGAATAAATTTGTCTACCCTTTCCAACGCTCCCCATATATTCTCACGTCAAATATGCGGGGCTAAAGTGTTTAATAGCAAAACCTAATTCTTTAATATTGCTTGTACTACATTCGATTATTTTTAAAAAAATAATCAATTTTAATTAAAACACCAAAAAAAATAAATATAAAAAGTTACATATAATTTTTGTCCTTTTGAAATAAATAAAAGAGGCGCACAGAAACCAGCATCTGAGTTTCAATAATTTTTTGGGCAACCGTGCACCGATGTATTATTAATATTATCACCGACCCCTCCGCCACATGTTCATGCACCACATGTTAATGTTATGACATGGATTTCAAAGTGGCCCTGCGTAGGTTCTTTACAAGCTCATTTATCGTCAACTTGTAATCCGTCCCCATCTGCAAAAAATGGTCGTCACTTATCACTGTAAATTATTAACAACAACAACAACAACCAGCATTTACTTTTCTTTACCTGAGCAACAATGGTGATGTCGATAATGGAGTCCCCAAAAGATAGGACACTGCTATTTACAACGAAGAGATGAAGGTTTTGAATCTCCACAAGTATTTTGAGCAGAAGACCCTTTTGTTTCTGGCAGTGGATGCGAAGGAGCACATCCTTCTCTGACACTCGTGCTTCCACGCGAGGGAGGCTTTCCCTACCACACCCGTCGCGGTAGCTCAGCCGTGCCTTGTTCACCATCACCACAGACCCCACGTCGTCTCTGTTCTTGTTCTCCTCAAGAGTTTTCAGACGCTCTTGGAGCTCTTTCACGTACCTGATAGCGTCTCCCAGCACTGAAGCCTTGTCCATCTGTTCATTCACACTACCCAATTAACAACCTTTTCTTCACATATTACTACAACTTCACCCCATCAATATTTAACTTATCTTTCAATGAAACTTCTTACTTGCACTTTACAATTCAAATTAATGTCTTGTACTTATGGGACGGACAAATACATATGATCCATCTCAATTGATGAAAATGAAAATTAAAACTACAAGTTTTTAATTGAAAAAAAATTAAAAATAATGAGGAATAACACCATAAATTTTATATATTTTTTAGAAAATTAGTTATCGTTATTTCAAGACCAAAACAATTCACAGAAAACTAATTTTAGAAAAAAAAAATAATTAGTTGCTATAGTGACTAAATTAGAGACTAAAAAAATTTTTGATTTCTAAATTAGTACCTATTATTGTTAAATGGTTTCTAAATTCGTATCTAATTAACAACCAATGTTTTTGTTACCAATTTTTTATCATGCATTTTAGAAATCATTTAACAATAATATAAACTAATTTAAAAATAAAAAATTTGTTTAATTTTTAAAATAATTTCTAATTTATTTATTATAACAAATAATTATTTTTTTTCTAAAATTAGTTTCTATTCATGATTCATGATTTTATTGTAGCAGTGATTTATTGATTTAATAGTCAAATATGGTTAAATTTCTTCAATTAATATTTTCTCTATACTCAAATATAAAGAAAATTATATGGATATTTAAATATAAACACGAGGCTTGTGAAGATAATGAATAAATAAGGAGGTAGGTCCCATCTCAAACTTTTTACCCAAAAAGAAAGAAATATAAAAAAATGACTAGGAGATTTTCTGTTAAAATGAAAGAAAAATAAGTGTTTTTTTAATGATCATAAACATTTATAATCAATTATATACGTTTAGTTTTTATATGGTAATAAATAATTAAAATAATAATATCAATATTAAGCAATAAAAAAGTAATTAATAATAAATGAAATACCTTTTCCACTTTTTCTTGTTATTTCCCTGTATTTCTCTCCTTTTTACCTAAACAGAACATAAATTACTTGATTCCTACACCCAAAACTCAAGTATATCAATAACTTCCTTCATTCTTATTTATAAGACATTTTTTTAGAAAACTATATAAGACATTCTTTTTTTTTTCCAAAATATTTTTAATTAATTGAAATGTATTTATCAAAAAATTATAAATGCTGTAAATTATTTTCATAAAGTCTCTTAATATATTGGTTGAAAAGATCTTATAAATGTTTAAATTTTTTTACACGGTTAAATGGAAATATATTTATAAATTAGTGTTATAATCACTATTTTTAAACTACGTGTTGGCTTTTTTCTTATGATAATAATAAAAAATAAATATTATATAATAACTATTAAAATGAAATATATGATTAAATTATAAAAAAATATGATAAAAAATTTATGAAAAATATGATAAATTAGTTTTTTTTTTGTTCTGTAAATATTTTCTTTGTCGTAGTAATTAATTGAATTTTAAAAAATAGTCATAAAACTTAAAAGATAAAGTAGTAATAATTTATGTAGAAAAAGGTAAAAAGGAACAAATACTGTGTTAACTGTATATATAAGCATTTAAAAATAAATTAATATTCATATATAAATCGATTTAATTTTTTAAATACTAAAGCTACAATATTCATATATAAATCGATTAATCATTTTAAAATAAAAAATGAACATTATAATTTTAATTCTGCTTAGAAAATTAAGTATATGTCAGTATAAATTTTACATTTTTAATTTTTATTTAATGTTTACAGAATACATTTGTAACTAACGAGTAATTTCTTGCAACAAGTATACTACCATCTTCAATGGGGTTTTCTGTGTTGACAATATTTAACTAAAAACAACTTGACCTAATTTTTAGGTTAAATAATGTTTTATAGTAAACAATATTAATAATGGATCATTCCTTTGCCTTTGGAAATCAATATGAATCACTAGCTTATAGTGAACAGTACCTTCTTTAAGCCTGGAATGAGAGCAGCTAGAGCAATTAAGCTCTGGCTCAGTTTCTCTCTCCGTTTCCTCTCTGCGATGATGTGATCCCCACTGTGACCGGAAGTCTTGAAGCTTCGTTGGCTTTTAGTTTCGTAGTTCGGGTTTTCTGATGATCTTTTTCGGGTCTCTGGGGGTGAAACTGAAACACCTTTGTTCTGTTGCGGACTCAGGACAGCAGAAACAATCCCATGAAGTTGAGTGTTCTCAACCGGAAACATAATCTGGGAGGTTGGAGAAGAAGAGGTAGACGAGGAAATATTGGCTGAAAAGTGTTTGTCGGTGATGGGGGATGAGTTCCAACTGGACAAATTCGTTTTGAGCTGCTTGGCGGGCCTGTCCAAATTACTGGTTTCCGAATACGATGTGTGACTCTCCGAAGAGAAAGGTTGCTGATGCTGCGGCGGCGGAAAGTTTTCCAGGGCACTTGCTATCTCAACGGAAAGTAACTCTTCATCGTCTTCAATCTCCAGCTGACATTGTCGGAACAAGTTGCAATCCTCCGTTTCCTGCAACAGCTGAAATAAAACAAAATAAGTAACAAGAATAAGAATAAAATTGTTATAAAACATCATGTTTGATGACAGACAATAGTAATGATGAAAGAAATGATTACGAATTCCGAAAACCAGTTAGGTTCTGATGCATCCATCGAGGTGTGTAAATGTGTTCCCTGCTGTTCCCTTTCCTTTGAGAATTCAGAGGTTTTCTTTGTTTTCAAATTGGATTCGCCATCTTTATAAGGTTCCAACGCAACTCGTGTAAAGGAAAAGAATAATTTCACAGCTACGGGAAAAAAATGTTAGATCTAAATAGTAAGGACGTGTTTAAAAAATTCAACACTAAAATGTATTACAGGACTACATTTTTTTTGGTGTCTCTTTGAGTAAATTTATTTTGATGTCATCAGATTAAAATTATTTCTATTTACTTTGTATCTTTTTCTTTGTCTCTCCATTTAGATCGTATTACCAATATTAGTTAAAACGATAACAATTATTAGAAGAACAAGTAGAAGACCGAAAATAGAGAGAAGATTTTAATTCCCTGGAAGATATTTATACGTGTATTAAATGTTATATTTAATAAATTATTGTTACATTCAAAATATTATATTTTGATCATATAATTATTGTGTTTTATTTAAAATTTTAAAAAAATCAAAATCTTTATAATAGAATCGTCTCATTTATAAAATAAATCACTTTAAAAAAGTTTTTCACATTAATTATATTTGTTTGACGGCAAGCAAGAAGTGAATAAGTAAATTTAAACTAAATTAAAGCAACACATTAAGTGATTTGGAACATGCGGTGACGAGTTTGAAATTGATCACACAACTAAACATTGTAGCCAAAGAAGTGTATCTTATATTAGCTATTATTATATAGTTGAAAAGACAAACAAAGATTTTACAATCCTTTAAATAATAGATTATCTAGGGCACATGCTATTCGAAAAATGTCTAAATAATAAATTATTCATTCACCATAGTTGATTAATTACTCATGATAATCAATTATCTGTTAGTCTAAATATTTTAATTTTTGAACATCTCAATGTTAGGATGACAACAAGTTGAAGTGAAGTCTATTACATCCTATAAAAAAAAATTGTTCTGTTACTTGTTAAGTATATGCATAAAAAATATTTATGAATTATTTTAAACTTATGGGTACTTTATATATATTAGATTTTAAATAATACTATTTATTTATTTTTAAATATTAGAAATAAGATTACCGATTTAAAGTGTAATTCAAATAAAATTACATCATAAATTTTTTGAACAAATAAAATTAGTCTTCCTAAAAATAAATCATAATAAATTGTACAACAAAGTATAAATTTTTAAAAATTTAGCATCTTTAAAAAATAACTTAATTCTATAAAATTAAATAAAAAAAATCATAAATCTATAAAATTAAAATAGAAATAAAATTTCAATTGTTAACGTGTTTTTACTCATAATTTTAATTTAATTCCTTAATTCTAAAAAATTTCAAATAAAAATTACTAACTATCATGTATTAGCTGGTTGAATACCATTATACCTATAATTACCTTATTAACACATATACTAATATTTACCTTATTAACGCCTATAGATAATTAAAATAACTGTAACTATTATCAATGAGTAACAATTTTTTAATTTAATATATTTTATAAATTTTATTCACAAACACTAATTTATTTTATCATTTAATTGAATATATTATTTTTAAATCGATTAAATTGTTTTTGATAATTTTAAAAACAATTCGAAAGACATAAAAATTTAGAGATCAAATAAATATCTGAAAATCATACAATCTAGTATATATATATATATAAACAATCCGATACAAAGGTATTACACACTCATTCAAATAAGTATTTAAATAATTAAAAAATATACTTTAATAGTTAAAACAACTGTTGGAGATCTCACATCGACTAGAGATTAGAGCCTTTCATGGTATATAAGTGGGTGCAAACTTCAACCCTATGAGCCGTTTTTATACAACAACCATCATTAACAATTATATTATCATCATATAATAATATAAAAGAAATATTCATAAATTAAATAAATATGTCATCTCATTATTTTATGTTTAAACGAGTTATGTTTACAAAATGTTTTATAGTGTTTTACTATCAACAAAGTTGGTAAAATTTAATTTATCATGATTCAGTCCATTTCAACTTTTCAACTAGATACTTAATTAACTTGTCTAATACATATAGGTTATCCTTTATGTGTGCTAAAGAAAAAGGAACGACTTAAGTACAAAACTTGATATTTATTAAAATTATTGGTTTACATGGTTCATGATTTTGGTTAAATAAGTACAAAATTTGGTTCACACATTTCCTTATGGTAGTGCATAGTGTATCAGATGAGAACAACTGCTTATAAAAAAATAAAATAAGATGAGAACAATATATGAGCATCATTGTAAAAATGAGTTGAGGTAGACACATGATAATAGCACAAAGATGATACTTTTGTTTGTAAAAAAAATCATTTAAAGGACAAAACTTTATTTTCAAAATACAGTGGATAATGAAGTGAAAGAGTTTGGTTAAGTTAACACACTACTTCAATATTCAATATTATGGTAATTAACAACTATTAAGAACTTATCTTAGATAAAATAATTTTGTCAAAATTTCGTTTACCAATTAAAATGATGTACCAAACCTTCAATGTAATAAATTTAAAGTTCAACAATTATGAATTGATACAAAATACTACTGGTATTGTATTTGAAATAATCTTGGATTCTTCATTTTAACTCTTTTTTTATACTAATGTTTTCTTATTTTATTTTTATATTAATATTTCATTTTATTATTTTATTTTGATTATTTCATTATTTTATAATTATTTAAATTTAAAATTAAAAAAATATTAAATTTGAAACTGATTTGATAGACATGATAGACAGTTACTTTAACTTTAGAAAAAAAAAGGCACAATACACAAAATATTAAGAGAAGTGTGAGAAAAAAAATTGAAAAAAATAAAAATAAAAACATAAAAAATAATGTAAATTACAAAATTTTAGTTTTATTTTGTTATTCTTACCCATTTAAAGGTATTTCTTATTGAATTAATACTATTATGTTTATTTTGTTATGATGTATCAATAGGTTATATAAACTCTAATGGTAATGGTTTAATTGTTAATGTTCCTATTTTTATTTTTTTATTCTATTTTTTATTTTCATACAGTGGAAGTGGAAGAGAAAGAAAATAGAGAAACAAATTTGCCAAGGATTTTCACTTCGAAATCCTAATCAACCCACCCCTCCATGCATGTCTCCAATTTCCCAAGGAAGTTCTAGATTTCTCACCAACCATTCACTACAAATCACGCAACTCTGTCATCGTCATGGGCATGGTTCTAGTCATCCTTACCCACAACATTATCACGCAACTCTGTCATCGGCATGGTTAGTGATCAGAACTACTCATCCTTACCCACAAAATATCACCCTTTCTCTCCAACTCACTTACGAGGGTAGAGATCATTTCCCAGCTTCCAAATTTCTTTTAACATTACATTTACCAACCACATTAGACCAGTCATGTCATTAAAGTAAAATTAATATTGATATACGATAAATTTGAGATCATTAAAGTAAATTTTTGATCTGTCAAAGGGAATTACTATCTAAAGCTTAAATTGGTTTGAGGGGTTTTAGGATACTTGTGTTTTGTTCTAAGTTTAAAAGCATTTTTTTTTATATGGGTTGGGATATCCTTAAAGTATCTCTTTAATTTATTTTATTTTTTGTCGATAAAAAAAAAGAAAAAATTTAACTTTAATGATCAATGACTAAATATTATAAATAAACATTCAAGAGATATGTAATTACATTTTTAATCAATTTTTAATATACACTCTATATACCAAATACTTATTTGATTGTTAAAATATTTTTTTTAATCAATCTCAAACATCAACATTTAAAAAAAAAGACTTGAAATAAAAGTAATAAAGTAATAAATAACCGACACATTACAATTAATTTCAGGTACTATGTAGTTTATACAAGTACACACAATGTAAATATTAATGTTAACAATATTGTAAAATGTCTATTATTTTTTCATGATGTTGATATTTTGAATAATTTTTTATGAGTATTTTTGAATAAATATAGTATTTTTGAATAAATTAAAATTAATATTATTTAAAAAATCTGTAAAAAATTATTTATTAGAAAATTGGATGAAACAGATGATATATATAATATATCAAATTGTAAAAAGCTGGTGAGAACATGTGAGGAATGACAAATGGTACGTCTCTATGCATATTTTTCAAATTTTGGATGCCTTGCCGCTATTGTCATTCCCACAGACATTGAGAAAACGAGGTTATTTTATTAAAAAGAGAAATAATCAACTTATGATGAAATTTTAATTATTTAGTAAGTTATATATTAAATTAATTAATAAATTTTAAATTATATAAGAACATGTGTTGGAGATCCCACATCGACTAGAGATTAGAGCCTTTCATTGTATATAAATGGGTGCAAACCTCAACCCTATGAGTCGATTTTATGGGGTTGAGTTAGGCTTAAAGTCCACTTCGTAATAACATGTTTATACAAGTTTTATATATAAAAATATAATTTTAGGTAACTATGTGTTTAAGTTTGAGTTAATAACTAATTTTTTAAGATGATTTATTTTATTAAAAACCTAAAAGATGATATAAAATTATTAAATAATTATAATACATAATGTATTATTATAGGATAAATAAGGAAATTATTTAAATATGAAATATTGGAATGAGAGAGAATATGATGTACTACAAGTTCAAACACTACTCATAACAAGTAAAAAATGTTGAAAATTACTTAAATAATTAACACTTTTATTTTTGCTAAAGTGAAAATAAGTACTGTAAAAAGAAGCACTAAACATTTAAGTTATGAATGAGCCGTTATAACTTGTAAAAAACACATTTATGAACTATTTTATAAAAATGCAAAAGGTTTAAATCTCGGCAGTGATTTTTCAATTTAGAAAAGTGTAATGGTTTAAATCTTGGCAGTGATTTTTCAATTTAAAAAATTGTAATTTTTTTTCACTTTTACATAATTTGTGGAAAGGTCTATCCTTATTATCTAACTAACTAATATAATTAATAGTTATATCATAAAAATGTTTTAGTTTATGTTAACGAGACAATATCTAAATATTATGAAATTTTAGGTAAATTTTATAATTAAAATTTCATTTAGTATAATTAAGGATCTTGAACAACAATCAATTATTTGGAATATTGTAAAGAAAACAAAGAAATTAAATATTGGACAATGAGTCAATGAAAAAGACTCGAACCTTGCGGTGTGTTTACATTTTTAAACGACCTTGTCGTGTGTTTACATTTTTAAGTTATAATTTAATTTTTACTATATATTTTTTTTACGATAATTAATTTGACTTCATTTTTTGGAGATATAAGCGCAACACTCAGAAGAAGCCCAACAACAATAGATGTTTGAAGACTCATCTTCGAAAAACTCTCATGTTGCCTCCATTGATGACAATGAAATATACTTGGTGTATTGAGGTGGAAATAAAAAAGGGAATGTTTATGTACTTGGTGTATTGAGCAAAATGTTTAATAGTTTCACAACTGCTCACTATACTACAAGCCAAACTCTAGTAGTCCATCAAATATAATAAATGCATGAGACTATTCAAAAGCTAAATTATGAACTTATTCTGTTGTGTAATATGATTTACTTTTAATTTGTATACAATTCTTTCCTAAATTATGTATTAAAGATTATTCTGGTTTAGCTTGATTAAATTTTGAGTATTTATAAACATGTTTGAAAAGTGTTTATAAACAGGTCAAAATATCATTTAAAATATATATTAATAATACATATAAAAATAGTCACCAAACTTAATTTGATGGCTACATCTACAAAGTCATTCATTAACGATCGAAAGTGGGTGTGGTTGCTATTAATGTTTAACCCAACATTTATGGATAGAAATAGGATCAATGGCTATAATTAAAAAAAATAAAATTGTTCTTTTTGCCGCGATCCATTTCAACTCTGCTCCATGACATGGTGTTTTCTGGATAAAAGACAAAGTTAGTCAAATCATGAATGATAAAAGAAAAGTTCAATGGAGGACGTAGGTACCGATGTGAAATTTAATATCAGTAGGTTGCGATTCGAACTTGGGGAGAACAAAGGTTTGAAAGATAGTGCCTAGTTCATCAAGTTTTTGGTAGTCATTCAATTCACTATTTTCTAGATCCTTCGGGGAGTGGGAAGATTGACATCGAGGACGAGACGACCAATATAACAAAAATTCTTCTAAGAGTGTGGAATCTTGAGTGCCTTTTAGAACTTTAATAAACTTGCCTTTAAAGGTATTGTAGGAAGATTGGAAAAGTGTGAGAAGGCCTTGGCCGGAGACACCGTTAAGAGAGGCCCACGAGGTCTGCTTGGAAGCTCTATACTCAAAGAAATAGAAGAAGATATTGGAGGTGGGGGTAATGTCAAAGTGAACGTAAAGAATTTGAAAAGCTCAGACGAAGGCTCAGCTGTTGGGATGGAGTTGGGCATGTACGACGTTCATCACATTCAAAACATTTTTTTCAAACCACAACAACGAAAGGAGAGCACCAAGTTTGGTAAAGAATGTTTCATAAAAAAAGCAAAATGGCTCCTCATTTTGGCAATCTTTGCAGATAGGTTCTTCAGAAGTGCAGGGTATGACAACGACATGTATTTCCACACCAAAACGAATCAAGGCTTGGGCATGGCAAAGACGCTCAATGCGTTTAATAGAGGTAAAAATAAAAGATTCATGAAGAACATCGCGTTTAGCCCATGGATATAGAGAGCTATAATCCATGAGGCAAGGAATCAAGCAAGCACAAAGAAGGGGGAAATCGAATAATAACAAAACAAGTAATGTAGAGATAGTATGAGGACAACAACACACAAATATTGAATGGATGAAAAGAGATTGAAATAGGTGAAAGAGAAATGTGTACTTGGAAGTGTTTGGAATCCGAAGAAACAGAGTGTGGGGTGAACGAATGAGAGAGGATGAAATGTTGAATATGGGAGGAGGAAAGCGGGAAGATGAAAGAGCGAAAGTGGGAAAGAGTGAAGAACAGTAACGAACGTTTAAAATAATCAATCAGGGACAGACACGTGGAAGGTAGCAACTTCATTTAATGATTGATAAAATGGGTAAGCAGAGATAATGATGGGGTGCAAGTATCAAGGAAACACGTCATTACAAATAAGTTGGAAGACCATTAGTAGATTCATGGGTCGATATGCTAGTACAGTGTAAGGTTGGTTGATCTTGGAAGCTAATCAAGCCTCATTGGCTTGCGCCTAAGGCTGAGGGGTTGTGAGGTCATGAATCGATCTGCTAGTACAATGTAAGATTTGTTGATCTTGGAAGCTTATCGAGCCTCATTGGCTTACGCTTGAGGCCGATGGACTGTGAGGTCATGGGCCGATTCGCTAGTACAGTGTAAGGTTTGTTGATCTTGGAAGCTTATCAAGTCTCATTGACTTACGCCTGAGGCTGAGGGACTGTGAGGTCATGGGCTGATCTCACTAATGTAGTGAAACGGTTTTGATTTCGATTTGGGAAATGAATGAAAATGCCATTCAAATCCTGATAGAAAGGAAGACGCTAAATTAGCGGAGGAGAGATTACAGAAAATTATGAGGAAATAAAGCTAGAGAGGAGACTAGATATAAAGAAGAACAAGGGAGGACTCGTTATAAGAGAAAAGGAAAACCAATAAAAAAGGACAGACTACTCGATCGGAAATCACTATTTCTAATAAAAATTATGGAGTTACCCCTTTTATTTAGAACACTATGCAATAAAAAATGTTAATGCATGTTTTTGCAAGATTTTGACATCTTAACCAACTTTAATCACAAAATAATTCTATTTAAAAAAATTGTTCAATTTAATAATAAAAATTCGGGTAATGCTCAAATGACATTATGATTTTTAAAAAAAAATAAAAATTCCAACTCTAAATCCTAAAATATATACTTTATTAGAGTAAAATTTAAATGAGATTTTGTGAGTTCTTATTAGGATATGGCCATAACAGAATCAATATAAATTGCTTAAAATGTTTAAGCATGATATTACTTAGTCCAACCAGCATAACTCTCAAATTAAAATCTTAAGAAATGTTCTTTTACTCTTATTTACTAACAATGGTCAATTCAACGGTCTTTCTATGAACTCATGAATCTCACTAAAAACATCACATTACACATGATGAATCACTTTAATTTATATGATAAGATTATTTCTAAATAAGATAATTTTTAGTCCAAAAGCTTTCCATTAAATTTATATATAACGATTAGAAATAGTCAATTACACATAATATGCGAATTAAGAAGTTTTATACTACCCCGCAGTTCTTTTTAATCTATAAATTGATATTAATCCCTGATTAGTCATGAAATGTAAACTCTGTTATATTAACTTATTATTAATATTTAAAAACTTGTAAAGAAAAAAGTTAAAAAATTCAAAACGTTACTTTCACTTTCACCATTACTATAACTCCAAGTTTACTCAATGCCTTTATAATTACATAATAAATTTAGTGTAAACTTTTAAATAAACTTCACAATAACTTTTTTACTGTGTCATACCTTAGATAAACAATATCAATTGTGTTTTGCAAACAAATAAAGACAAGTAGTACTAAGTGGTGGAATTAGAGTTAAATATCACAAACAATCAATACATAAGCAACATAATAGCAAATTTTGATCCTTAATATTTTTAAGTATTATGCTAACACTCGATATTTAAGTGATGGGAAAGAAATACAACTTTATTGGTCAAAACCAATCCATAAATATATTACACGCATGTCAATTCCTTGAAATAATTTATCATTGATTTGTTTGTCGTGTTATCCACCTTTTGTACTTTGAAAACACCCAAAAAAAAAAAACATGGCATTCCAACCAGCAAAGTACAAATTAGTATATAAAAGAAGAAATTAAGAAATAATTATTAATATAAACTAAATTGTGAAAATAATAGTTATAATGATAAGAGACAAGTGTAAACATAGAATGTTAATGTAGTTAAATTATTAATGAGTAAAAATACTTTCTTAGGCATGAGGTTAGATGAAAAAATTAAAATCTCAATCCCATCCAAAGTCCTTTTACAGAGAAATCATTATTCATCATGTAACTCACTAGTTGTTCATAACATATATAGCTGCAAAAAGTACACACATGTCAATAAACAATATAAAACCAAACTTGTTAGTTACAGAAAAAAAAAACTTAATAAAACTAAAAAATCATGCGGAAAAAAGTAAAGATTTATATTTTACTGAAGATTTATTGTTTCAGCATGGTCTTCTTCAAAGGTATCATTTGGTTGCAGTTTATAGTTTTGTGCTCTGTCTCAACTACTTGATCGGTTTGAATCTATCAGTTGTTGATTCTCTTGGCAGAGGTTTTCTTATTTGCTCAATTGTTGTTATGCTAGCGGATTTTATACTTCCAGTCTTGTCGTTGCTATCGTATTTCTGGCTTGCGAACCATACCGGATCTTTAGGTCTTCGGTTTGTGGCAAGGGATGTTATATATATATATATATATATATATATATATATATATATATATATATATATATATATATATAT
>Ga0123342_1000986_pt1 | contig 47640 bp, 23 predicted proteins | sample Turbeawhitnodule_FD_89960 | JGI IMG/M metagenome (GOLD analysis project Ga0123342, IMG submission 89960) | Root nodule microbial communities of legume samples collected from Mexico - Turtle bean Mexico white nodule | ecosystem: Host-associated > Plants > Roots > Nodule | place: Mexico: Nepantla...
AGGTTTGCACCCACTTATATACAATGAAAGGCTCTAATCTCTAGTCGATGTGGGATCTCCAACACACCCCCCTCACGCCGAGACTACCAACTCGTGCGTGGGACTATATATTATGGGTGGTCCTATAGCGGCCCGATAGCGGGTGGCACGATAGGCCCAACACAAATACTCGCTAGTATAAGCTCGAAATGGCTCTGATACCATGTTACGAAGTGGACTTTAAGCCTAACTCAACCCCATAAAATCGGCTCCTAGGGTTTAGGTCTGCACCCATTCATATATTATGAAATGTCCTTATCTCTAGTCGATGTGGGATCTCCAACACTTTCTTCTTTCTTCTCTTGCCTTCGCTGTTTCTATCATGGTATCAAAAGTGAATGATGTTTTCTTCTAGGGAAAGTTTTATTGTGCCATCTCTTGAAATTCGTTCTTGATTGTTTTCTTTCCTTTCTTTCTTCTATTTTCTTTTCCATGGTATAAGACTTTCAAACTCCTTTAGTTCATAGTTTTCCTAACAGTAATACAACTAATATTCCGATCTTGCCTGTTCTTGATGGTAATAATTATCATTCTTAGAATCAATCCATAGAAACTGTTTTAAGCGTAAAAAATAAACTTGAATTCGTGGACGAGACTATGTCTAAATCCGAGAAAAATGATTAGATGTATCTTGACAAAGGCGTAACAAAGATGATTGTTTCTTGGATTCTACATTTTGTTTATGAGCATATATGCTAGATCGTTTTATGGATGGACAAAATAGAGGATATTTGGAGTCCAGATATTTCCAGGATAATCTGTTTTGTATTTGAAGATTACAAAAAGAAAGAATTAATAAAAATAAAGAATGATTAATTCTTTTTTTAATGGTGCATAAGAATCAGTTTTTTTTTTCTAGCCCAATCTGTTTGGCCCAAATTAAAAGCTGCCATTCTGCTTTTTGCACCTTCAAAATTACTGCACCAAAATTCTTCAATTAGAATTGTGCAGCCCAAGTAATACTGCAACACGGTTTTGGCTCAAAAAAAATATCTGTTGCTCCACATTAATTCCCAGAACTGTGACGTTTTCTCTTATATTTCACGTGTTGAAGGTCTCTTCCAATTTTCACAATCAATTCACCACACCATTTGCAGCCCCACTATTCTCATGAACTCACAAATGAAACAGTGCATTAAAATAACAAAAACCCACAGAATTCCAAATACCGGCACTTACTATTGAATTTTCGCACTGTTCTTTCTCGCCGTGTTGGTTTCGTTAGGTGGCTTAGGATTTACTTTTAGAAATTAGAATATGATGCAAACCACACTAGTAAATAGTTTGGTTATGGTGATCAACTTTTGAAGTGTATGTAGGAGCGGATGATTTGGATGTTTGGATCAAATAAAGAGAGTCACGGATAAGTGAGTGAATTTTTGTTTTCTTTCTTCTCCTCATATGCGAGGAAGAGCGCGGATGAGACGGTGTGTATATGTAGACGCATTCAAAGTAAGTATAGTACCCTTATTTTTTTAGGTGTGTGCATGTGAAAGGAAAAATCGATTTTCATAATTGTTACAATGAAGAGAGAATTGATTTTCGTAGCTCTTATAATGAAGGGAAAATGAGTTCTTAATCGATTCTCCACTTGTGGTGGAATCAATTTTCATGCACTCTACGTGGAAGCAATATCCATTCTTAATTAATAATAATAATAATTTTAATTATTATTAATCTTATTATATATACACACTATATTCCATTATATAATATAATATAATATTATATAATAAAACTAAAATAATTTTCAAAATTGTTAAAAGAATATAAATAAAATTATTAAACATTACGTAATAATAAAATAAAATTATAATAAAAAACCTTATATAAAATAAAAAAATGTATACAATAATAATAATTATTTTAATAAATTATTATAAAATTATTACTATTATTTAAATTTAATGTAAAATTATTTTAAATTTTATTTTTTAAAATTATGAATATTTCAATAATTTATTTCTATGTAACAATTTTCAATTTTTACATATATTCATTCTTTTCCATCTAAAAATTATTACAATTATGAATATTATTAGTTTATTTTTTAATTGAAACTGAAATCTAAACAAAAATACCTCATACTTCATTATTCAAATATTTTAAAATATAATTGTAAATTTGTAAACTTACATTTTACACATTTAAAAAAAATTATAATTCCCTCCCAACCATCACATCACTCACAAAATTCAATAAATTATCCTCACAAATTCACTCTAATATCCCTCAATTCAAACAACCTCACATATCTTCAGACATCCTCTCAAATCCTCACACATCCACTTTCTCAAATCTCTTCCTTAATCCAAACACATCCTAGGTGAGTGAATTCACGTGTTTACCGAATTTGCCTCATTCACAGCTCCAGAATTTTGCACCAGGCACCAAACTAGAAACCAATGTCAATTTCATAAAATTCTTGTAGTAAATAAAGCTTTCAAACATTTACAATGTTGACTTCCTGTGAGACGTGGTGATCACTGTTCATAAAAACTTGTCTGCAATGTATTGTGCAAGTCCCTTAGGATACAACAAAAACTTCTTGAAAATTTTTGAGGATCAGAACTAGCAAGTAAACTCATCATGAGTAAGAACCCAAAAATCCAAAAAAAAAAATATTAAGTAAAAGAAAATAATAAAGGAGTGAAGAGAAAGAGAGAAAGAGGGGAAGGCGTGACTGAGATGTCATTTTCGGAGTAAAGGGAGGCGGTATTTATAGATAGAGAAAACCAAAGTTGTCGCATCTTCAAAACCTAGTTTAGTGGCACCACTCCATGGGCTTGGTCGCCGAAATCGGAGCGACCGCTGGAGAAGGAAGAAAACCTGGGAAAAAAGCTCATAGCCTGTGATCGAGACTTTTGGAATGTCTTACAACCTTCCCCAATGTCCTTCATCAAAACGGGAACCACCTGCAAAAAGAAGGGAAGTTGTGCATCAACTACAACTTGGTCCCTTCTGATTCTCCTTTAACTTCCGCAGACATGGAGTTAGGGCTCGTAACCCTCTTTTGCAATACTCAGCTCACAACAATTATGCTACACACCCAAGTCTAGTGCACCAAGACTAACTGTAGTTAAAACACAAACATGCACCAAAGCAGTTCAAAAAACCAATGTCAATTATACTTTTAATCCACCAAATTTCACCAATTGGATTCCACTCTCCAATTTTAATCCAATGAACTGCACTGCCACTTACCAATTCAAAAATGATTGAAGAGATATGAAATTTGCACTAAAACCACTCAGAATTTTTCAAAGAGCACCAAAAATTGAAATGGAGAACAACTTCTTCAATTCAACAACATAAACGCTTCACAATTTGAACTCTTTCTCTATTTCTCACCTGCCACAACTGGTACTACACTATGGTAATCAATGTACATTCACAAAGTGGAATTCAAGTTTTCATCAAATGTAAACTTTTTAACAAATTCTTAGCAAACTTTGAAAGAACAACCATTTCAAATTCGTTATCGTGTAGTCAACATTAACAAATATAAATACTCAATTACAATGTTCGGTCGCTCACGACAATACTCAATTTTTACTGGAAAGTGAATAAAAACTTGGACAAAGTTAAAGGAAAAATTCTTGTATTATATATTCAAAAGGTGAGACCTATACCCGAGTCAATGGAAAATAAAAGAAAAAGACAACCAAAAGATCAAAGCACGAACGCCTCCTCTTCCTCTTCCTTCTCCTTGTCAACCTCATCCACAAGTGTATCTTATTGTCAATGACATCTTTGGTGATGTCATATCGAGCATCTTCGATCGAGGTGTTGTAGAAGAAAGCCACTTGTGAAATAGCTTGGTTGAAATATTCCTTGTTAACGCCCATGAAAAAGGTTTGGTAGTTAATTAACTCCTCCAAAACTGACTTTTTCTCCGCAGCCAGCTCTTCTTGAGCATAACTCACTTCAATATGACTTTGCTCTAAGTCCTTCAACTCCACTTACAAGACGGAGATATGCGATAAATAAGGTAATACCATATTTATGATTATACACATTAATTAGAACCCATCAATAATAGAGTCCATTATAATTGTATAAATAAGCACAACTGACAAAACAAAGGTACGTTGTTATTATTATAGCATTAACAACACCCAAATACCGAATACTTACTTAAGCGTCGGAGAACCTTTTGCAGGTGCACTCCCGACCGAGATCCAAAACCCAAACTCAAGAAGAAGGAGAGGAAGGAAAGCGCGACTAAAGAAGAGGAATCAATTGTCCAACCAGTAGTAAGTATTGTCTTAACTCCTTACAAGTACATAAAAGTTGTTGTCATTGAGCATTGATCATATTTGAGGACATATTTTTCTTAAGAGGGATGGTATAATGGAGAACCATTCAACTACCACATATTTAACTTAGAGGAATGAAGAAGATGAAACATCATAAAAAAAAAGACTCCACACTTGAAAAAAAAATATTAAAATTCTCTTCACTTTTTCTTAGTCTTGTATATATATTATATAAAATGTAAATAAGAGTACAATATTTTATATTGGGTTAGAAATATTACATGTTGATTATTCTAAGAGAAATATTACTAGTGACAAAACAAGAACCATTCACACTAGATTCCTTAAATTATTCGACTTAGGTATTGTCCTAGTGTACCTCGAAGAGATAATTACTCCACTATCACATTAGACCTAATTAGATTATATATTGTTTTTACTCATTGGATCTTTAATATGAAAATTGTGAAATTGCTTTAGTTGGAGAGAGAAAAATAAAGAAAAACATAACACCTTTGTTTCAATATTTTCTTTACATACAGTCTAAAGACAATAGTTTGTGGATTCGTATGGACCCTTCGTGATGATATATTAGTACATGTATGGGACAGTTAAAACTTTGGCACTGTTTAAGTTTTGTACCACTTTCACTTTTCATTCATGATTGGTTGAGGAAACTTGATTATTTCCCCTAGCAATAGATTCTCCTAATTAAGCATTAAAAAAATGATTCTCCCAACTAATATGACATGACACGTGTAGGTGAGAACATAATTTGGGTCATATCAATTAATTTGGAACATTAATTGAATTTTCTTTTCACCGATAGAGTAGCTTTTGAGTTATGACTATGTGCATAATCATTCATGAAAAATAGTTTCACTTTTCTTCTCTCCATGAAGAAAAAAACAGGGCATGGACTTTATTTGTTGAAGATCGCTATCTATCTCAAATTCCAAACACTAATTAATATGTTAAATATGTTTTTTTTTTCTACATATGCTAATTTGACTTTAGTCTTTTATTTAAACTTTATATATCATGAATGAACGAATAGTAAGAAAATTATTAAAAATTGTCATATCAATTTAGGTGACAAAGAGATTTTCAAATTAATATTAAAAAATTGTTTATAAAAATTCATTTAAATAATTTTCTTATTATAAATACTCAAAAGATATATAAAGTTTGTACTAAGATAAATAAACAATTTCACATTAAACAAGACAAAAAAATATATATATTTAACTTAATTATGATGATTTTCATTTTCACTTACTTATGGGTAAAAATTGATGATTTTATATTCCCATTTTAACTTTCCAAGCAAATTGAAATTTTTTATTGGTACACGTTACCCCATTAACGACAAATTTGTTTGCTTTCTTCTCCAAGATGTTTTGGAAGCAAAGATGCCTCGATACATCGAAGTGAACAAGTTTATGGCAAATGAATTGGAAAATAAACAAATGGGGCTTGACTTCTATGCCTTAAGTCTTTGAAAACTTCAAAGTTTTCAAAATTCAGACATCCAAACACGTCTTTGGTAGTCGTCAATAATAACGCACTTGTATCAATCATGAAAAGGGGAAAAGGAAACTACTCAACGTTTAAGCTCAAGAAAACGGAACCAATTTTCTTAAACAAATATTTCTTTGATTATTCAATGAAAAAGGAAATAAAATGGAGAATGATGTGAGACTTAGTAACATGTGAACCTTCCAAACGTGTCCTTAAGTCCACTAGGGACGCGTAGTTTTAACACTATATATACCCTCTTAGTTCCTTTCCAAAATCATTGTGCCCATTCCTTCATTTTTTTCACACACAAAAACCCATTTTGCTCACAAAAAAACAACCTCAGAATTTGCCAAAACTACACCCACCACTTCGAACCATGTCTTTCTCTAACAAATTGCCTTTGTTCCTTCTACTTTCTTCCCTCTTCATCCATGCTTCTCTAGGTGAGTTCATCAATACATCATGATATATACTTTTCATGCCTTGTTACTTTTTCTTAATCCTAAGTCTCCTCATTAAATGTGATTCATAGTAAGATAAGACTTTATATTAGTTGTTATTCTAAAACATTTTTCAAAATAAGTAAAAAAAAAAAAGCATTGTATACCAGAACAAGGTTGTTGACCTGATAAAACATGTTTATGTTTATGTTTTTGTTTTTGCAAGTGTTTTTTCTAACATGGGCTGAAATTTATGAATTGGCAGGTGAGATAGTATGTGAGGATCTTCCAAAGGAAGTGTGTGCATTCTCGGTGGCTTCATCAGGGAAGAGGTGTTTGTTGGAGACGGAGAAGGCGGCGGACGGCGGCGTGGAGTACCAGTGCCGGACATCGGAAGTGGTGGTGGAAAGGATGGCAGAGTACATAGAGACAGACCAGTGTGTGGAGGCATGTGGGGTTGATAGAAACTCTGTTGGTATTTCATCTGATGCCTTCTTTGAGCCTCAATTCACTGCCAAACTCTGCTCTTCACAATGTTACCAAAAGTGCTTCAACATTGTTGACCTTTTCTTCAACTTGGCTGCTGGAGAGGGTAAGAATTCTTCATTGCTTACTCTAATAATTACCACCATCATTAGAACATACTTTTCCATAAGAAAATTGTGGATGTGAAGGAATTATTATTCTAATTAACATCAAACAGTCTCAAATGAGATACTATTGTTAGATCAATCACTAATAACTGCGTCACTGCATCTGAGGTATTAGGTATTGTATATAGTTTCACATCGTTTAAGAATCAAGGTTAATGACAGTTTAAATACAATTTCCTCCCTTAACATATCAAGACGTCTTTTAAAGTCAAAACCGTAACGAAATAACATCTAAAACGGATAATACCTCAGACGATGATTGGTGAAGGATCTAACAATGCTATCTTTTGGACTTTTTAACTTGGTTGCATAATTGACCTATTATAGAGTCATGGTCACCATTAGGTAACAAACCGTGTGAATAACTTTTCCTTGGTAGAACTTTTTCTATGTGTAAGTTTAACTAACAAGAACAGTGATGTCTCTTCTGAAAGACTTTCTCTGCGTGTGGTTGCGATTGTGTTTTCTTAACTAATACAATAACGGCACCTCAACAAAGAGAAAAAAAAATTATGGTGGTTATCTTTTCGTAAACATAGGGCAATTCTCATTCCTATTATTCTGCTTTTGTCCTTTGCTTTCACCATTCACCACCAAAACCTTAGCATACCAAATACCCTACAAGCCTAGAACATTTTAACTTCAAATCTCATCAAGGTATATTTTTCTCATAAAACAAAGAAACATTTAAAATAAAATAAAAACCCTGGCTTGTTCCTGTCGCAAAATATTGCTATTTTCAATAAAGATTTGACTTTCACAACAATAAGTTTCTTCTAGGTCACATCAACAATAACTTTATTATCAGTTAACCGCGTTAAAAATTGTTTATGATAAAACTATATTCAATAAACTCTTATGAAAACATAAATTTGCACACCAAAACTAAATTATATTAAATTTGTTAGAGCAATTATTAACTAAGCATGGTTTGATGTTATGCAGGGGTATTTTTGCCAGAACTTTGTGAGAGGCAGAAGACAAACCCTCGTCGTGCCATGGTTGAGCTTGTGAGCTCTGGAGCTGCACCTGGACCTGTTTCTGACGTTTCAGAGGACCTTGTGGCAGCACCTGCTCCTTCTCCTCTGTAATTTTTTTCCAATTTTCTTGGCAGAGATGGTGTCAATTGGAAGAGCCATTATTATTAATATTATTAATTAATAGTGTGTTACTGTGTTAGAAGAGGAATATGGGTTCATTTTTATGGGATGTGTTACGGTTTATTGTAATAATCATTAAGAGTGAGAGTGAGTTGGGAATGGTTGTGGTTCATTTGATTTCCAACATTCTTAAAATTTGGAATTGGTTTTGTTTCTGCTCTTTGCCACTGTATTCGTTTCAGAGCTAGTAATAATGTATGGGCTGATTCAGTACAACCCAGCAATGATTTAAAAGATTTTGTTTTTTTAATATTTATATTTATAAATCAAATTATAAAGTTCTAGATATAAAAATTTAAAATTAATATGTTATTTTTGAATTTGACCATCATCTGGAAGCTTATCTTGACAACATAAATTATTTTTCAAATGTCAAGATTTGTAAGCAAACATAAATGAGTTCAAAATTTCGATTTCCAACACTATTTACAGCACACCATTCTTGATACAAAATCTAAATCTCATAATTCACTTTTGATTACGGTTATCCAAAAATTCGAAAAAAAAAACACAAAAATAATTTTCTGAATATCTAAATCCAGAATATATAACAATCACTCTCGGATTTCTGCATCCGTAAATAAACATGAAACCAAAGGTAATTTTGAGTTTTAAATTTTATATTTGGTGCATGTGTTAAATGATGTCTGCTCGGAGAAATTGCCTAATGCATGTCTCAAATGAATGGGCTTAATTCATTATAAGCTTCATACTTTATCACTGATATAAGGTTGTTTTATTAATTTATCTTTTTTTATGTTAAACTGAAACTTTAATAAACACTTGAGAAATGCATGACTTCTTGAGTAAAAAAATAAAATACATGTGTTGTAGATGAAAAATGGGTTGTGATATTCAATTTTTAACTTATTATTAATTAAGTTAAAATGTATTGAAATATAACTTCTAAAGTGGTGTATAAATATGGATTTATAAACAGTGACTATTATCACATTAATTATATCAAACATAAACTTTCAGGTGAATATATAATAACTATATAGCTAACTACAACATTATTAAATTATTTTCTTTAAAGAGAAGTAAGAATATTTTTATTTTTGTTGTTAGGGTAAAAGCACCAACTATCTACTGTAAATATGGAATTAAAGGGAATTAAAAGGAAAGTGATGATTAAAAAAAGTTAAAGATTGAAGAAATATATTGCAAGATAAATTATTAATCATAATCATTGTATTGGGACATCTTACAAAAGTAAATGTATTAATTCCAAATGTATTCTTGTGTTCTAAGTGATTACTACATTCTATTTATAATGTGACAAGTGGTTAACGTAATCTTAAAAATAATAAAACAATACAATAACTTTCATTAACTTTCAACTTCGTGCCTCTATATTTTTCGTCTTCTTTACTCTAAACTAATTTTTGTTTTCATAGTTCGAATTTTATATCTAAATACTTAAAATAAAAAAACTATTAATCATTATTAATATTATTTTTATACAAATATCAACATTCCTCAAAATAATTGATCTTAGGCTTTATATGACTAATTAGGCTTTATATGACATTTTCTTATGCTTGGGTGGTTTTATATTCAACTATGGCTAACTTGTCTTCTAGAAGACTGGGAATTAAGGAAAGAAGCCATTAATAATAAACTTGCGACTTCCAATTTTAAGAGAAATATTGAATTAGATTCTAGAATGAGTTAGTAGGAAGAGAAACATATTTGACCACCTTACCAAATTGGAATTGACCTTTCTTTCTATTGGAATTTGACCAACACATCTGACTTTTAGAATCACAATTCCACCATCTCCTAATGGTTAATGGGAAAGAATGTGAAAGAATCATGTACATAATTCGAAATTCAGTTCTGGATTAAAATAATATTTTGGATTAAAAAATTTGTAATAGAATATTATGTTTCGTATTAGGTAATTTGGAATGTTTTTTTCAGATCTGTAGTTAAGTTTTGTATTATGTAATTCAGAAGGAAAACACAAAATTTAAAGGTTATGGATTAATTAATCTGTACATATATCGGATCCGAAATGAACCAAAATTCACACTTTCGGATTGCATAATTCGGTATTAAATGAATGATGAATTACTTAATCCAGAAGTCATTTTATAACTTAAAATATGCCTTACGGATTACCTAATCCGAAATTCATTTATTCTCTTAAAATATGACTTACATATTACACAATCTGTAGACCATTTTTAAGTTGGCAAATGCCTTACAGATTACCCAATCCGAAAGTTATTTTTGTAGTTATTAAATGAGTTATGGATTACACAATCCGAAAGAGAAATTGAATGTTGTTTTTATTTTACATAATTGTGTGAATTTATGAAAATTAGAATAAAATGAAAATTTATGTTTTATTAATGAAGGTGTAAGTATGGACATGGAGGTTGGATTGATTACAAAAAGATCCAATGAAGTAGAAATGATATGTAACATGGAAGAATTAATGAATTTTGTGCATCAACATGAATTAGTTGAAGGGGACTATGGTACCCATTTTACAACAAATGAGCTGAATAAAATTTCATTTTATTCATGTTTATTGCATTATAATTTGAAGAAGTGATTTTGTAATATTGTAATAATAACTTTATGTAGGTGTTTCCTTCACGAGAAAACTTACTTGAATGGGTCCATAGGGTTGGTTATGGACTTGGTTTTATTATTGTCATTATTAGGTTAGACATAGCAAATGGAAAGTAAGGGAGAAAGACATATGTCTTGTAAAAGGGGAGGTAATTATAGAAAGTACATGAGACTGATAGAAAGCATGCCTAAAACAAATAAAATGTATGAGAAGTAAATGAAATTGATAGAAGGCATGCCACATGTTTGGAAAAACAAAATTCACAATTTTTCGTATACCAACAAAATACAAAAGACATGCAATGCAAGAATTTTAGAAAAAAAATCTTTACAATACGCAATGTGTCTTATTGTTCAACACAAGTGAAAGGTAAGGATGTGCAACATATCCCTTTGTGCTCCTACCAAGGTTCATCCTAAAATCTCAAGTTCCAAGGGAGCATATGCACTTTCACAAGGATTAGCTCTTAAGTCTTAAAAGTTTTGAGGCTACCAGAGCTAAGTCTCATTTTACTGCATTTTTCACAACAATTGAGAATCAACTTGATGTGAAAGCACAAATGAAGATAATAGACTCTAGTTGGGGTTCTCACAATAGCCAAAGAGAAAGTACATCCCGATGACATTGCTACAGAACCCCTCTAATTATAAACTTACTCAAACTCAAGTATAGGGTCTCACTCATGATATGTAATAAGTGTGTGTGAAGGAAGATATATGCATACCCAATTCCCCACTTAGAAAACAATCAAAAAATTCTCAGGCAAATATAACAATATTTTCTACCCTATGGTTTAATAATCCAATAATAAAAAAAAAACAAAGAGGACAAACACATGTACAGAAAAGGGAAAAGATAAACACACAGAAAATCACACTTGTTTTCACATGTTTAATTAATTGGCCCGACTCTCAACCGTTTCTAGTGGAGTCACCATCTATCTTAACTGGGATCTAGGAGGACTTTTTTTGAAAAAAAATTGTTTGTTTATTGATATTTTTAAATTTTAAATTTTTGTATTTGATGTTTTTATTTTTTTTTATATTTTTATCGAAAAAAGTATTGAGTATAAAAAAAACTAAAACTGATGGGTGTATAAATAAAAGAGGGGTCGCAGATAGCAACAGTGCTGCTCGGGATTATTTGACATAGATGGTGCGGATATTAACATGAAGTGGCGAATATGAAATCTACTGGGTCAGCAGAATGGACCGAGGTTTATTTGGTTAAAGCAGTGCAGATATTAAATGTCGGTGCGAAAAGTGAAATTAGTGGGCTAGCAGAATGGTCCTAGATTTGTGTACAAAAGGTTGTGCTGATATTAAAAGGGTGATGCAAATAGTGGAAGTTTTGGGATGGAAATATTAATATGGAGGTGCTAAAAGTCATTTAATGCATTACAGTATGAAGCATTAAAAAGTATGGGCCCATTTTCTTTCAAATGCATGTTTCTCTCTCATTTTGCATACAACTTTTAACAAAAGCAGTGGGCCACACACTCAATTTGAAAAGGCTTCTTCTTCCTTCAACCCCTACTTTTTTCTTCCTGCACCCCCACAATTTTGTAAATCCCAAAACTTATCTTCACCTTTTATTTGAAAAAACTAGAGTTTTTTAGGTTACAGATTCATCAATTCGAAAGTGATTCGTGTTCTTTTTCAAATAAAGGAGTGTTTCAAAAGCAACTTGTTGATTTCTGAATTGCTGAATCCAAAATTCTAATTTTTGTTACGGATTGATGGATCCGGAAGATTACCAGATTCGGAAGAAGAAAGAGTAGTGTGGGCCTTAGGTATATTTTTTGGTTTTTAAAAAATAGTAAGGATATTTTTGTCTTTACATTACATTGTGAAGTGCAGGAAGAAAAACATGGGGTGCAGGAAGAAACTGTCATTTGAAACACTGTCTGGGCCCCATTTGAAATCTCTCTGGCCCCACAGTCCATTTGAAAAACTATCTGGGCCCCATTTGAAATCTCTCTGGCCCCACACTCCATTTAAAAACTTTTTGGGCCCCACACTCCATATTAAAAACTGTCTGGGCCCCATGTTAAAAATGTTAAAAAAGGAAAATGAAATCTAAAAAGGGAAAAAAAAGAAAATATTTAGAGAAAGAAAGATTGCAATGAAGACCCTGGTCAGTAGGTATAAATAAGTGAAGAGTTCTTCTCTTCCATTATTCGAAGTTTGAAATTGGGCACTCTGAGAGAAGAAGAAGAAGAAGAAGAAACCATGGTGATGCAAGAAACAGTGAAAGTGGAAGATTCAATGGGAAAGATTAATATTTCTCCTTCTAAAGTTGCATTCATAGTAGATCACTATCTCTCTGCCAACAATTTATCACAAACTCGAGCCACCTTGCGCATGGAGGCACCCTCCCTCTTCGCCGCTTCCCCATTCGGCAAGGTTTCTATTAACGTCTCTTTAATTCTTCAATTTTTGTTTTCTAGTCATCCAACACTTCCTTTAATTTGGCCAAAATACTCGCTGATTATATATCTCTGAGACGAGAAAAGATGATCTTGGATCAAGAGAGGTGTGCGATCGTTCAAGAAAAACGTAGAATTCAGAATCTGATGGAGGACATGCACAATGCTGTCAACACTTACAATGCCGTCAACACTTACAATGCCTTTCAGAGGCCAATCCCGGTGAACGTCCCTGCTAGCAATCTACCCTCTGCAACTTTCCATCAAAACCCTTCTGGTAAAAGCTTCTTTCCCTGTTAATCTTCATTTCAATATCAGGAATGGTGTTTTTATGTTTTTAACTCTTATTTGGTTTTCTTTTTGTTAGGTGTTTGTACTGCTACTACCACCGCTTATGTACAGAACCCAAACCCGTGCAATGTGCAGCTGTATAAGAAGAGAAAAAATAGTGAACCAATAAATGAGCCTACAATTCCAAAAAGACCTCGCGGAAGGCCACCGGGAAAGAAAAACCAACACCGAGGTATAATTGTTTGTCGGTATTAACTATACAGTGTTATTGTCGTGTTCTTAATTTATTTTTAAGGTCTTACTTTATCCTCAGGTCTACAGGTGCTTCCATTGTCAACGAATCAAGCACAGATTTCCACCAACTCATCAATTCTTGAAACACATCCTGTGATGATAACCAATCAATTTTTTCAGCCTGCTTCTACAACATGTAATGAGGAACTTGTTTCTCACGGTCAAAACAGAGTTATGGTGGTTGATCCTGAAAAAGAGATTACTTCTAAAGACAGTTTTCGCAATTCTCTTATTAATTCAGATACTAACCAACACTCCTCTCCTATGCCTCAAAGTCTGAAAAATTCAATACCAAATGAGTTTTCCACCCTTCACAAGGAAACTCAGAACAACCAGTCACACATGGATCTATCACATATTAATTTTGCTTTAGATACGGGGTACTGGTCAAACTTTTCATTGGAAAACATGGAAGCCTTGGATGGTATTTTTTCTGATCATCCACCGCCTTCAACTCATTCCCAGGGTAATGCATAGAGATATCTTTTGATGCTGCAATGAAATCTGACACCAAGGGGACCTGCTGTGGATAACACTATTATTTAGTTTATCAGCTTTTGAACATTAGATAATAGTTTATTAGCTTTTGGTCATTAGATAGGGCTATCGATCTTTGATTGTACATGTACACTACGAATATATTGTATTGTACCTTCTAATGAATAAAATTTTCAAATTGTTTCATTAAACCTTTTATTTGTTCTTTTCTTTCTATGCTTTCTTTCTTCAAATTTGGCTTAGAGAATATGGTGGTGTACCATACTGATAGCTGAGTGCGAAATTCTTGATAGCTGTTGCATCGTCCTTGAAAGTTGCAGCAGGGCAAACAAATTCATATAGACTTCATATACATAGGATGTGTATAGAGGAATTGGGAAAGAAGGAAAACACTTTTATTCATGTATCAAAACTTAACTTACAAAAGCAAGATACAACTTATATATATATTTAGGAAAAGAAGGAATGTAGTAGAACCTACAGAAAAAACAACTGTTATCAGTAAAACTGACAAAACAGAAAACAGAGATTCTTAACACCTCTTAATGTTTTTTCCCATAAAAAAACCTAAACTTGGCTTGAGAGGGTCAGTCTAGGACTAAAACATGCAGCATGGCAGAATTTAGCTTGAACAACTGGTTCTTAGTTTACAGTTTAGTTTGTATAAAAACTGTTTGTTGTATCTTTTGTTTGTTTCAATGAGTTTTAGAGAGTGGACATTGACTATGGTACTTGGTGTTTGTAGCAAACAGAATCACTAGCTTAGCGGATGAAGATGAAAAGAAAATTAAATTGAAGAGTGAATGACAAGTGATGTTTCATATAAGGTTATATATTATTTATTGATGTGGTAGTGTATGATTTTAGATTTATGTTCCATCTCTCAATGGGAAAAAAACAACTGTTATCAGTAAAACTGAGATTATTAACACCTCTTAATGTTTTTTCCCATCAACAAACCAAAACTTGGCCTGAGAGGGTGAGTCTAGTACTAAAACATGCACCGTGGCAGACTTTAGCTTGAACAACTGGTTTTTAGTTTACTGTTAGTTTTTATTAAAACTGTTTGTCGTCTCTTTTGTTTGTATCAATAAATTTTAGAGAGTAGCCATTGACTATGGAACTTGGTGTTTGTAGCAATTTGGGAGGAGAATTTGGCTGTAATATCTTGTCATTATTCATCTTGGTGATTGCTTGTGTGTAGAGAATGAAGTCAGGTATAGTTCTCAATCTATATTTCTGGTTGTTTAATGATTATGCAGATTTCTGTCTTGCTTCTAACTTGGGAGTCATATTTTAGATCATTGCTGCACACATGCTAGTTAGTCATGTAGTTTATATTACTTCTTCAATCCTAGGTTAGAAAATCAGAAATTGATTGGATAGTAGTTTACATGCATTAAAGTTTACATGCCAACTTTTAATTGTATAGGATTTTGTATACTAAAAAAGTGCTACTCCCATGAAAAGCAAATGGCTAGAAACAGAGCCTTCACTCTTCTCCCATGAGATATACATTTTAACTTGGAAACTGAAGTAGCATAACAAAGAAACATCTTCCAAATAAAATGTCGGTAGAGTTTTCAAATAAAATGAATAAAAGCTTCATAAAAGAATCCTAAAACTTAAAAGAAAAAATGCTGCCTGAGTATATAGATCCAAAAGAATATCAAAAAGTTAAATTAACTTATGTACTTCAATTTTTATTTTATTTACAAATAACATTTTATTCAAAAGTTATATCATCTGAATATCTTTTTATTTCCATTTATTAAACTCCTAACTATTGCCAATTAAATTCTAGATTTAATAACCATTCACCACTTTATTAATATCAAAATGTAAATTTGATCATTTCTTTTTTCGTATATTTTTATATTTTATTGATGTTAAATTTTTAATAAAGGACGTATGATAAAAAATGTTAAAACAATAAAACCAAGCCCAAACAGTGTTGTTTAATGTAATAAAATTTTGTATTTTTTCTACCTTTTCATGTCTCTTTCCTTTAAAAATTGAAGAAATTTGATTGAAAAATCGAAAGTAAAATGAGCAAAGTATAGAATTGGATAATAAATTTTAAATTATAATAATTGTGTGATAAAATGTTTTATTAATTTTAGTAATTTTTATTATATTTTTTTATTATATAAAAAGGCAAAGGAGTATCTTCATAGTATTGTTCCTGGGTAGTAGAAGAAGACATGAGAGGGTTGTTTCTTCCATGGAATCCATTGCGCTTCCACACTCTCACTTTTTCTTCCCTTCCAAACAGAGCCTTAACCCTTTCAGCTTCCGTGGAGTCCCTCTCTCAGGTGAGCGCGCGCGAGAGGAGGCGTGAGAAGAGCGAGAGAAGAGAGAGAAAGAGCGGCGCGAACTGGAAGGAGGAGGTGGAGATGAAACTCATCGAGAAGCCGAAGAAGAAAGGTTCGTGGATGGATGAACTGAACCTCGACAACCTCGCCAAGTTGGGTCTCCAATGGTGGGTCATTCGGGTTTCAAGGATTAAGGGTCACGACATCGCACAACTCCTCGCTCGCTCCCTCGCTATCCACTATCCCGACATCCAATTTAAGGTAAGGTTGTTGTTCTTTCGTTATCTGCATTGACAGTGTTTTGTGTTCTTTCGGATTTGGTAACTCTTCTTTAGAAGATAAGGTTACTATTCTTTGTTTCCATCTTTTGTTTTACAAAATATGATTTTTTTTATAACCATATCTTTGGCACATGAATGAATGCATGGATAAAGTGCCATGAATAAAGCATGAGATTAGAGTAAAAGTTGTATATTTTTTATTGGACCCTTGTATTTGTTTGTATATTTTTTTTAATCCGAAACTTTTTATTAGCATTATTTTCTATTAGTTAATTACATAGTTTATTGTATGTGTCTGATTAGTGGATGCCATATGCTTATGCTCACTTTTTTTTTTCAGAAAATTTTAGACTCATTTTGATGAAGTTTATGTTATCTGAGAAAAAGATTTTCTGGGCTACTGAGTAGAACTTTTGATTCTTATTTTGAAATTGTTAATTCAAGATAAAAAATCTTCTTTGACTTATCAATCATTCATGGTTGTGGCGTCTTCTGATCTTCTTCTGCATTTTCTAGCTTTTCGTAATTAGTTGAAAATTGATAAAAGTGGTCTGTGTTTCCTAATTCGTGATTTAGAATTTATTAGTACAAGTATTCACGGGCCTTGTTGACTCTGATTGAGAACCTGATATGGTGTACCATACTGATAAGTTGCATACAAAAGTTCAAATAAGTTTTCAAACACTGGTACTTACAATAGCAGCTTCATAATTAAGGTTGTAAATAAGATTTTGTTGAAATGTTTTTAACTAATATAGTTTCTCAAACATATTCCTAAAGTTAAAAATGAAGACAAGTTAGATGTAGTTAAGTGTTTTCTGTGTGCTCTAGAATTTAAATTGGAAATTCACTTCAGTAGCATATGTTGATGTTTAATGTGAACCTTTATTACACAGAGCATTAAGATGAAAAACTCAGTCTGATCAGATAACAACATAAATGGCTTAAAGAATTGCATTGATGTTTTTCCTTAAAAATATCTAAATCATGCAGTGTTGCAGATTTTAGCTTGAACAAGTGGTTCTTAGTTTGCAGTTAGTTTTTATAAAAACTGTTGGCCATTGACCATGGTACTTGGTGTTTGTAGCAAACAGCATCACTAGCTTAGGGGATGAAGATGAAAATAAAAATTAAATTGAGGAGTGAATGACAAGTGATGTTTCATATAAGTTTATTTTATTTATTGACGTGCTAGTGTATGGTTTTAGATTTATGTTCCATCTGTCAATGAGAAAAGGAGATTGAAGAATGGTTCCTACTCTGTTAAACCAAGGCAATTGTTCCCAGGATGTGTTTTCTTGAGATGTGTGATGAACAAAGAACTACATGACTTCATAAGAGAGTATGATGGTGTTGGAGGATTTATTGGTTCCCAGGTTGGAAACACGTAAGCTTCTGCTGCTTCTGCCTTCTGTCTTTTTAGAATTTTGTTGTAAATCTTTCTATGAAAAGTTGGGCTCTTGTGCAAGGCAAGATGTCCTCAATTCATTAGTTATGATAAAGAGATATGACTACAGTCTGGAAAACGATTCACACAAGAAACCATCTCAATGAAACTTCTTATTTTTTGTTTACTTGACAGGTTAATCAATGTTGAAGTACAGTTTTTTAAAGTTACAGTGTACAGAATGGAAAGTTTAAAACATGCAGACTCTATGTGAATAATTTTCTCTTGTAGGTAAAAAAATAAGCAAAAATGGAATAAATTCCTCCATTAGAAGTACAGGAGAAGAAAATAAAAAATAAAAATAAAAAACTCTCAAAGTTAAAAATAACTTATGCATAAGTTGAAATAATTTTATTTTGGATAAGCTAAATGATTTTAACTTCTCAAAAAAGCTGATTTTACTTATGCATTTGTGAATCTAATAAGAAAACGTATTTATCATCTAATTGTAGTTCATGGGTGAAGCTTATTTCATTTTTCTAGTTTTTTATAAGTGTTTATGAATAAACGGATCAAAACAAGGTTATATTGTCTTGAGAAGTGACACCTATTCCTGATTAAGTTATGATGATTTGAGTTGCTAACCTTTTCTAAGATTACAAACAGGTGGTGTCTTTTTTTAAGTTTGCATATATACGATTTAAGTTTTAATTAATGATTTCAGATGTTGAAAATATCTAAAATCTAATGTCTTTAATGCATATTTTTCCCTGTTCCTGTTTAGAACGATTAAAAACTCTTGATTATTTTCACTTGTGCAGAAAGAGAATGATCAATAGACCTAAGCCATTATCTTCTGAAGATGTGGATGCAATCTTCAGACAAGCAAAAGAAGAACAAGAAAAAACTGACCAAGCTTTTGAGGAAGAAGAGAAAAAAGCTGCTCTAATAGCTGGGATTCGTAATACAGAATCAGAACCCCATGATGTTTTGAATGCTATTGTTGATACTAAATCTAAAAGGAGGAATAGGAAAACTTCTGACCAGGTCACAGGCACAAATGCCTCTTCTATTCGAAACAAATATAAACTCTTTGTGCCAGGTGCCACTGTTCTTGTTGTATCTGGAACCTTTTCAGGGTTTACAGGCACTCTCAAGAAGTTCAATCGAAAAACTAAAATGGTTAGCTTCTTCCTTGGCAAGTTTAAATTGGCATAGCAATTTCTGTTCAGGACATACATGTGATTAAAATTGCTAGAATGCTGTTATGAAATAAAACTGACTATGCAAGCTGTAAATAACATGTCAATTTGTGGGTCAAATAGTTATGTCAAAAAAATTTCGCACTTGTTTGTAGACTTATATAGCCTTCTTCATGCAGGCCACTGTGCATTTCACTCTGTTTGGGAAAGAAAACATAGCAGACATAGATGTTAATGAAATTGATCTAGAGACAAATCATGGCCGGTAGGGTTTTCTCCCGTGATGGTATAATTCACGCGTTTGGCGGTAATCATAAAACATTTGTATCTCCATATCTTTGAATTAGTGGTATCTAGAAAAAAAAAAAGCTTTGAGGAGTTGCACACTGAATCACGCGTTAGGCCTTTTCCATTTGCAGATGAAGCTGGGTTATTTCTATGGAAATATAAATGCATCTTATATCTGACCAGTGCTTGCTTGTGTATTATGAGTCTGAAGAAGTGAAGGAATTTGCTGTTAGTAGCTTAGCAGGACACATACTGGTGCTTCATTCCCAAGATTGAAATCTATGTCTATGCACTAGAGGCCAAAAATTTGAGGTTTGTAATTGCATTATGGTGTTTGCTAATCTACATTTCACAAATGATTCCCTCTGGCTCGCAAAAAAGATTCATAATTTTATATCTTGAATGTAGTGATTATTAAGTTGAAAAACATGAGTTGGATTTGTACTACTTTAAATAAAAACAAATTAGGATGACATGACCTAGTTTCCTTATGTGCATGTTACTTTAATTATTTTTGGAAAAACAATAAAAGTGATTATTCCCAGTTCTGATTTCTGAATCTTGGCAATGCCTTAGGTTTAGTGCCATTTCTAATCAAGTTGGTGTCAAATTGTAATACCAGATATAATGTATTAGATCTGTTGCCATTAACATTTGTTGGTTTTTTTCTCACAAATTATCGAAAGTAACATATTCTCATTTGCATAAAGATAAGTTGCATTTTTCCCAACGTTTTAAGTTGCTTTTTTACCAAGTCAATAGTTATTGGAATGTTGGTTGTTAGAAGTCATTTCTACTGATTCTATGAGAAGAAGAACAATGTATCAAGGCATCTCTTGAATCTATTACCCTTGATTGATAATGTTATCATTTATCCATGTATTGAATCACTCTAGTATATGGTTCAGTTGTTTGATCTCTTACCTCAGTTTTAATTTCTGTTTAGAAAAAAATATCATCCACTAAATCACTTTACAGAATTATCAAATCAACTCTTGATAATGACAATTAAAATTTATAAAGTTTAAACTTTTTAATTTGATTGTTTGATGTACACCTGTATGATTCTTTTTACATTGAATTCAAAACTTTTAGCAGATCTAATATATGCATTCTTCTACCAAACATTAGCGACTACACGTTGAAGTAAAAGGCATTGTGTGATTGGGAGAAAAGACTTTGACCAATCAGATTTCTTTTGACAGATATTAGTTATTATGGGTCTGCTTATTCAATGCTGCTAAAATGTCATTTTTTTGTTTAAATTATAAAATTCTAATTTTTTTTTGAAGAAATAAAAACTGAAACAAATGTGACTACACATTTCAAAGGTGCAGTTGAGGATTCTTCATGCTCTATGTTGTGTAGAAATCACGTTTAATGATATCAATCAACCAGTAAACTTATTGAATAAATAAGAATGTTTGCTGCATCAATAAATTTATTAAACTACTGATTGAAACTTTGCATGATAACTGTTTGGAACTAAAATGTGTACAGAATCTTCAACAAGAAATGGCTTCCTATCACAAACCAAGAAACAAATACTAGTGTTAGATGAACTAAACTTCAAGGTGAATGAAAGAAAATTCAAGAACTAGTAAATACCTTTCACAGTTGTTGGCAGCATGCTGTACGGCTTTTATCTGTTCATTGTAAACAGTTATGAAACTGAAACAGAGAAAGGGTAAATAAATAGTTTAACTGAATCATAGGAAGAGATTCATCCGAGTTGCTCTGTAAGTGTTTTCAACAATTGTTGTCATGTGTCCTTTTCTTATGTCCTTTTGTATCTCAGGTTGGTTTCTTACTAAAAAAGTTCATGTTGAATTAGGACTTATGACCCAAAAAGAAGAGGAAGTTAAGTGGACCAGTGTAGAAGTTTAACTGAACTTATTCAAGACTTCAAGAGTCACTAATTCTCTCAACAAAACTTGCTTCTTAGCTATAGCATATTTCGACCATTATTCTTAGCTTCTCCTTACAATTACTCAACGTTTAAATATATAACAAATATTAAATAAAGTATAAATTTGAAATTCTTTATAAATTCCTTATTACATGCTTTCATTAAATATTTTTAAAATTTTAGCATGAAACAATTTTTTTATGCAGCTTAAACCAAGGATTTGGTTCACAAAAGTAGTCCAGTTTGAAATTTTAATTGTACTCCACTGAACTTAAACGAGTTTAGTTTGTTGGGATCATTTTTCAATTTATTAAGTGAACTATTTTCCAGTTAAGTTTTTTAACAATTTAGTTCATGTCAATATTTTTTTATAAATCATATTGAAAACTGAACAAATAAACTCATATGGTATCATTTTACTGAAACTTTCACATGTCTGTCTTAAATAAATAAAAGGGTGGTGCAAATTTAAAAGTTTTAAAATCTGGAATTCCTCAATAATTGAAGACTTTAAGATAGACATTATTAAAAATGTACAAAATCTCTTCAAGAGTGACATAATACTATAAAGTAACCAGCAACTAATTAATTTAGTAATAAGAACCAGTGATTAATAATCGATCCGTCCATCTTACACATTCTCTAATAACAAGTTTAACAGCTAATGTGACAATATTTGTTTGGATCCATTTAACTAATTAATTTTTGGAGTTGGACTTGAAGAGTTCAACTCATTAGATTATTTAATTGGTCATATTTTATTCAAAAAAAAAAAGCTCGATGATGATTTTGGTTTGAAGTTGCGATAATAAATGAGAATTTCTTTTTTTTTCTTTTAATTTTTTAGTGGATTAATGAATCATTTGACTTGTTAATAACAAATTTTTCTTACACCTCTCTACCTTCTCGCACACTTTTATATTTTTCTTTAATTCCACCAATATCCTTCAAAGTATCTTTCAAAGAGTTGTAATGCATTCTTCTTAATCTTCTAAGTAGTGGAGGTAGTGGTTGTTTACGTTGGTGGTTGATGTAAGTTTTGTGGTGTTTTGATTGATCGTTTGTTTATTCTTTTTAGAAACTACAAACCCAGAAAAAAAATTTATCAAAGTTTAAAAATGAAGTACAAAACTAAAAAGAAAATTATCTTCGCATTGAAAAACGTCAAATACTACGAATCTTCTCGTCAACCTTCTTACACACTCGAATGATGAAACTATTCTCTCAAATGCTGAAAAATCCTAAACTCTTATATTCCAGTTTTGAAGTAGATCTGGAAACTATTTCTCACAAGGGACAAAGGAAAATTAAAAGGTCAACGGTATGTTTGTGAGATTCAAGCATGAAGCTCTTAGCAGTGAGCACTAAAGAAAAGGAGTCTATGTTTGATTTTTGAAGCAAAATAAACCCTAATTTTGAGGTAATGTCGTACAACATCTTAATAGCTTGCATAAGGGAAAATAGTACAAATGTTCCTCTTAGGTGTAACTCTTCTTATCAACCATTTGAATTCATTAATGTTTCCATGGCTTTATGCTAAATTTTGTAAAGTAGTTTACATCTAACGAATTGCTTGTTGGGAGAAAGTTATATTAATATTCATGTGTTTATTATATACCATGACATATAAGATAAATGATAAATACTTTCACTATCATACATAATGTCTTCTACTCACTTTTTTGGTACTCATATAAAGTTATATCTCATGCACTCATGTTTATATATGAACATTTTATACATCAAACTATATATTTATAAATTATTCGATAATAATCCGATTGTAGATGACACGATACAAAATAAATTTAAGTCTAATTCATTCTCAAATAACCAAGAAATGTTCTAAGAGACAAACCATAACAAATATTTGAAACACCAAACTCGCAAAAGGTACTGTAATTTTAAAAATGAAAAATAGAAAAAATGAAAACTAATTTTAAAAAACTAAATAAGTCTAAAAGGAAAACGAATAGGGAAAAAAAGAGGAATGAAACTTCAATTGAAGATAAAAATCAGAAAAGTTGAAGATGGTTTTCTAGAACAGGAAAAAAAGTGTGTGCTTTGAAATTAAACTAGTTTAAGTATAGTGTGTGAAAAAACGTGTGAAAGATTACCTTCAAAACAATATGAAAAATTTAAAAATATAGTGGGAAATTTAAAATTTTGTTGTTATTTAAAAACTATCGAAACTTATCAAAAGGTTCATCATTTTTTTACTACGCATGTCTTACTGAATATTATTATATTATAATATTCATTTAAAAAATTCTGTTAAAAATATTTTTTTAGTACATTAATCATTATTATATAATATTAAGTATAAAAAATTTAATTTTATTAATGATAAATTATATAAAGTCTCCTATTTTAAAATAAAGAAAAGTATTTAGTAACAGAATTTTTCAAATCAGTTACTTTAGTCAAAACATCAAAACTTAGACATTTCGAATTAAGAATATTGACTTAGATGTGAGACATTAAGTGGGACCATTTTATTTAATTTGTTGTTATAGAAATCAAAACAACGTATGTAACTGCATTGAAACTAACGTTAAAATAATTTTAATCATCTTAAAATAATAAAAAACATTTTTAGTATAATATTATATGAAATCAATATTAATATATAGAGATTTAAAATAAGAGGAAAAATTGTATTTTAAAAGAAAAATAATGGCGTTTACAAAGAATTACCTATAACGCATGTTGGCCTTTGGACTCAAATAAGAAGTTGCTCACTACCCAACATTTTAGATTCAGACAAATGAATAAAATAAAGAGTAAATAATAATTTTATTACAATAAATATTAATATATTTTATTTTAATATAATGAGAAAAAGATAAAAATATTAGTACAATAATTTAATTTATTTATTTTTAATTTTTTTAATAATTAATATAATTGAATACGTATTTAATTTTTAGTGATTGTCATTTGTATGTTTATTAAATAAAATAATGTTAGTAAGTAATTAATTTTAAAAAAAATTGTTGTCGTTTGTAAAGTTAACATTTTTAGTCTTTTCTAATGTTAATTACTCTCCTTTAATAAAGATAAGTGGCAATTACTCTAAACAAAACAAAAAACATATATTCAATTATCTTAACTAGTGACAAAGTTTAAAAAATTAATAAAATTAAATATTTTATAGGAAGATTCTATTTTTCTAATTGTACTTAAAAACGAAATATGTTAATATTTATTGTAATCAATAAACTATTTAATGTAAAATAAATAATAATAATAATATATAAATATAAAGAATTTCGATTAAAATAAATTTGTTAATTTATTAATGATAAATCTTTTCTAGAATATCAAGTACAAAAAGGAGAAAAAAACGACAATGGGTCTACTATTAAAGAGGGTGTGGTTGTGACCCTTCATCTTTTTCAAATCACACATTTTCACTGTTTTGGGAAACATGGCCACAAAAGGTGATAGAAGGATAAGAAGAAATCACCATTATCCAACGTTCGAATTCAAACCCACCACACCACAAGAAAACACAAGAAAGCATATTTTTTTTTAGTTTTTTATTTATATACTTTTGGCTCTACATTGTACCATAGTTTCCACTTCCAACTTTTTGGGACAATGTTATCCTATTTGGATATTTTCCATACAAATATACTTCACTTCTTATAACTTTTTGTGTAATTACTATTTTAGTATATAAATAAGAGACGATAGTTTTTATAATAAATACATATTTTTAATATTCAAATTCTGTTATAGTTTTTCGTGATCTTCATGGTAGATCGAAGTTTCATTCATCGGACTGGGTTTAAATTAACACTTATAGGATTGCTCGGAGATATCCTAATCTTGCTACATATGAAGGTATTTTTCGTGGAAGGATGATGGAGTTTATTGGTACTTTCTCTACGTTTCGTGAAGTTTTGACTGCTATGATTGCTAAGTTTTATAGAGTTATACATGTTATGAAAGAAACTCAAAAGATGAGACTTACTAATGTATGACTTGAATGTGATTTGCCTTGGTTTGTGTTGCATTTAATACTAAGACTAATGTTCCATGAATGCTTTGTAATCGATGAAATATTTGTCTTAATTACTGTGGGTTACTATGGGAAAAATCAGGTTTAGGGTTACTCATTTTTTTCTTAAAGGGAATGCGTGTGCTGATAAGTTTGCTAATTTAGGATTTATTCATAGATAATCATTCCATTGATATAATAGGCTTCCATATAGTCTGTTGTTATAATTCTTTATGAATAGATATAGTCTACATATGTATCGTTTTTGTTAACATATGAGTTTTGGTCTAGTCTTCCCATATTTTTTTGTATTTTTTTTAACAATATTTTTTTTCATATAATGACAGATGATTGTTGTTACTTGAGGTGTCAGCCTAGCCGAGATGTCAAGTTGCATAGTGATACCTAACATGGAAGTTTTTATAATAATGTTGTTGTAAATCTTGATATCCAAAAGCAAGATAGATTTTATTCCTTTTGTAGTTTGCTTAAAATCTTTGGACAAATCAATCATTCAAATGAAGCAATATGGAATATGTTTTTTTGTCCATCTCTCTGTGATATAAGTTATAATATCCTCTAACATATTGATGATAGGTTTAGACCATGCAATAACAATCATAATATTAATGTCTCACTAATGTTGTTGACAAGTGTGTCAATATAGCATTACGAGTAAACATTAATCTTCACCAGAATCCAAATAAAAAACAATGACACATCAATAAAAGTTAACATGAATAAAGAAGAACTATTTGTGTTAAGAAGCCTTTACACCAAAGTAAACTTCTCAAAAACATATACATCAAAATGAACTTCTTAAAAAGTATAGAACAAAAAGGTAATTAAATCTAAAATAAAATAAATTTTCTTAAAAAGTATAGGATTTTAAATCATAATACTAACTTTAATACTGATAAAAATATATATAAAGTAGTATTTAATGTCTTGATTACGAAAGACTTCTTGATTTTTTTCTTTTCAAACCACATACCTAATATTAGAAGCAAGTAATGTTCTGAATCTTAGTCAAATTATTCTACTTCTATCAGAATTTTTTTTTCTATGGTGTGGTATAGTTCTTAATAAGATTTTACTTACTTTTTAGTTAACTAAATTAATCTTAAAACATTAATAAACCATGTTCATGAAAAAATAATCACATTGTTACGTATGTGGTAGTGAACTTTTTCATCAAATAATCATTAGTTATGGTAAGTCAAGTTTTACTTGCTTTTCAATGGATCTAAAAGCAAAATCTTGAAACACCAATGAACTATATTTATAAACACCACATAGTTTATGTATGTGGTAGTAAACTTTTTCTTTGAATCATCATTGATGGTGGTAACCACTATTTGTTTTTTATTTATGGCCTTTTTTGTATCCATATCCCTTCAATTCTTATAAGGATGTTAGATTTTGATTTTTCATACCTCTATAATCACTAAAAAAAATTATTAAATAAAAATTAATTTTAGATAAAAAATAATAATTAGTTACTATAGTGAACAAATTAAAAATTATTTTAGATACTAAAAAAATTATTGGTTTTTAAATTAGTTTTTGTTATTGATAAATAGTTTCTAAATTGGTATCTAATTAACTACCAATGTTTTAACTACCAATTATTTAGATTCTAAATTTGGTAGAAAAACATTGATAGCTAATTAGATATCAATTTAAAAACTATTTATCAATAATAGAAACTAATTTAGAAATAAAAAATTTAGTCTCTAATTTAGTTAATATAACAATTAATTATTATTTTTTTCTAAAATTACTTTCTATTTAATAATTTTTTTAATAAATATATCAGATAAAGCATGTTATTCTAACGTTTTTATTATTATTATGTGTAGAAAGAAAGTAAAAGAGAAAACAAAATTATTGAGATATATATGTAAAATGTTCAACGTGCACACTTATTAAGTCACTAACTTAGGTCGGCCATAAATATCACTAGCATAAACATGCTAACTAAAATGACATGACATTGAACCAACATCACTAACTTCTAATACTCTTAGATAAACATTATGAGCACAAATAACATTTAAAATTGACTTTAAACACAGACAGAAAGAAACATAATCAAGTAGTTTTAAATCTTGCTTTGTTTTAAGCAAAGTATTATTACTATTCTTAGGTTCTTGCTTTAAAAAAGTAAAAAACCCAACATTCTTAATTAAATGTCTCAAAGATACTTCTAATGAGAGAGTGAACAATAATGAAAGTCTTTCTCCAAACAGATCGCAATCCTCGGCCATATAATAATGTTTGCTTTTACAAATATTAAGAAAATAATAATAAATAAAGTAAAGAATGATAAATTTAGAAAAATAACTTTATTATATTAACTAAGAATGAATTAGATTTCTTCTTCTGGAAATAAACTACTTACTTTTAAAATAAGCATACAAATATGCTTATTTTATTAAATAAACGTTGTAATGAATTGACTCTCAAATTATGATCGTTGGATGAAAAAGTAAAAAAAAATAGTATATTGAAGAGTGTCTAGTAGTGTTAAGATTAATTAGATTGTCTAATGTTTATTGTCTATCATCTATCGTTTATATTAGATGGTATTTTTATCTAAATTGTTTTAATGATTTTCTGATGTTTCATTTTCTTTAGTTTTATACACAGGGGATTTATGAGTATGCTAGTTACATTTCATTTGGTGAACAAACTTGTCTTTCTTGTTATTGATGCGTGAACCAAACAATTGACATCATATTTGGAAAGTGTTAAACGAGTAAGGGACTTGTGAATAAAACACTTGAATTCTAAGGGAGAAAGTATGTCGTGTGTGGAGGACTCATACTTGATGAGGATATTGTGAGGAACTCAAGTGGGGAGCAGGGAATCTCACACTGGGTGGAGATGGATGACCTAAGCAATATATAAGGAGGAAAAGCTATAAACTCATTATCTTAAAGTTTTAGGTTAGAGGTCATGTGCCATAATTTTTGTGTCTTAAGGATAAGGTTTTGAGGGAATTCGCAAAGGAGGAAATTGTTGTGTTAATGTGGATGAAACTTGAGTCATTGTATATGACTATATCTTTCACACATATTTTTTTTTTAAGCAATGACTATATTCTTTCAGAATGATTAAGTCAATGACAATGGTGGAGCAGGTAGCAGATTTTAACAATATTCTAAATGATTAGGAGAACATTGAAGTGAATTTCAATGATGGAGATAAGGTTTTACTACTTCCCAATGCCTTGCCCAAGATGTTTGAGCACCTTAAAAGTGCTTTGTTGCTTGAGAAAGAAAAAATATTACTCTAAAGGAGGTGCAGACCTCAATTTGAACTAATGAATTACTTAAGCTTTAAGAGTCTAAGGCAAATGGTATTGTGTTGAGATTGACTGTCTCAAATTGAAATGGTAAGAAAAATAAGGAGGTGAAAGAGAAGAAGTCAAAGCATTCATGTGATAATAAGGCAAATAGAAGGCCAAAGTGTTACAATTGTAAAAAGAAAGGTCATTATAGACAGACTATCCAAAGAAGGAGGAGAATGAGAAGGGTAAAAATTCTCATTTCATAAGGGATTTTGTTGATGTTGTGGTACGTCCGATAATTATAAGTCTACTGGAGTATATAGTGACGTTTGTGTCAAATACATAGAGGAATTGAGTCACAGACTCAAGATGCTCTTATCACATGTGTCTAGTGAAGGATTTATTTGATACCTTAGTACTGATGATGAATTAAAGTTTGTATCATATTAGTTGAATAAGTTTTGCATAAAAGAAGGTGTATGGAGGCACAAGACGGTCACACTGGGTAAGGTGTAGGTTACTGGGAGCTAGTTTGCCTAAGTCCTTTTGGAGGAAAGTTGCAAGAGATTTATCTAATAAACATAGCTATTATTTGCTTTGAATTGTAAGATTCCATTGAAGGTTTGGAGTAGAAGGTTAACATATTACGATAAGATAAGATTTACATCCATTTACATATTATAAAATGTTCTTATTTTTAGTCAATTCTCCGACCCTTTCTTATATGTGATTTAATTTTTTTAGTTGAGAAACTTAAATTTACATTTGAATTGGTAACAAAATGGTTATTTAAATTAATTATTGACAATGATGGCGCAACTACTGGTACTAGGTTGAACCCCATTTGTGTTCTCTGACTACTTTCATTTGACATTTGAAGCAAATATGTGTGAAGCAAGAGCATATGTTGGGACCAAATGAGAAAAACACTTCAATATACTGAGAAAACTATTTCATATCTGGAACTTATCTTCTACTCATGCTTAGACTTAGAAAATGTATTTTAAATTAAATTTAACCTTACAAAATTGTTATATTCATCCATTACTTATATATTATATTTTTAGTTTATGTGAAACTTTTAATAATAATTTAGAACTAATATCTTTACTCTTAAAAAAATATGACGATTTTTTTTAATCTTTTAACAACAAGTCTTGCAAGTAGTTTTAAAAAATTAATTTAAATTTTTCATTAGTGTACAATATTTATATATAAACATTTGCATATTTAATTTTTCACATGATATAAACATCTGGTTTTGCGCACGTGAGGTTAAATTTGACAACCTACTCATTTATAACACCCACAATTAATTAAGCTCTAATTATGTATTTAATTTTTTTTTATTCTATTTAATTATTTTCTTATCACATCATAACTTCAATATAGTTTATAATAAAAAAATATGTTTAATTATTTTATTTTAATATAATAAATAAAATTATATGGAATAAAAAATAATAATACACTCTAGAAATTTTCACTTGACATACAAGAAGGGGTTTCTAGCTATTTAGCACAGATACGGATACGGACACTGACACGACACGGATACGGACACAGAAATACGTATAATCTCTAAAATGTAGGACACGAGGACACAAATCTATATATTATATAATTTTAAATTATATAAATTGAAAATAAATATTTATGTGCAAAAGTATGTTTCAGATTCTTTTGGGAGCAGGAAGATCTTTTTCATGACTGGTTCAAAAGAATTTGTTCCTTATTTTTATAATCATAATAAAAATTTATACAATAAATTTGAGTTTTAAAAAAATTATTGTATTTATACCTTTTAAAATTGTGTTAGAACCGTGTTAGAATTTTCAAAAATCTAACAAATATTTTTTGAATTGAACATTTCACCGATAAGTGTCCTACGAGTGTTGACACCAATACGTGTGTCCGACACGGATACGCCCATTTAATAGAAGTGTCCGAGTTTCATAGGTTTCTAGACCTCTTAGAAATATGACACAACACTCAAGGAAGCTTCAAAAAGATCATTGTAGGTTAGTTAGACTAACCAAGGTTGGTAGCTTAAACCTTAAGTTAGTTTCACCAATGAAAATCTATAAATAAGTGTCTATGCTACGTTTGTATTTAGATTTGATATAATTAAATGAGTAAATTGAATATTCAGACTTCATTCTCTTCCAAATCTTCTTTTTGTTTCTCTTATTTGAGATCGAAATTGTCATATAAGATTAATAAATAGGAGAAAACAAACTCTTCAACTATAAAAACAATAAGAATTAAATTTTAACTTAACAAAATAAAATTATATAATAAAAATATGGATACACTAATACCAAATTGTGGTTATTATAGCTTTTACGAGATGTTAAAGCAAGTAACCTCTCTCTATACCAAAATAACTATAAAAAGACATGCATGATTGATTATGGGAATATGTAATGTTTTTTATGTTGAGAAAGAAAATGAAAAAGACTTAAGAAGGAAAAGGTGTAGGTGAATGAAAATGTCACAATAACTAACATAAGATAACATAAGATAGCATAATTGTTGGTTGAGTTGAGGAAGAAGACAAGATTTGTTTGAAGCCAGAGTGGGCACGACGCACAACTCACTCACACCCCCACTTTCTCGTGAAGTGGGGTCTAACAAGATAATACCTACCATTATGAGCCCCTTTCAGCAAAATAATAAAATCAACCAAATAATAATATTTTGCAGATATATTTTCAACTGAGAAATAAAGAAAGAAAAAAAAAATCAATTGTTGAACCGGTTGAAGTTTTTTTATGACTCTCACACTAAAACAATTTCTCCTAAACCATTAGATTGTGATTTATAAATTTCTATCATTCAACAAATGTGTAATTTTATGGAAGCCCTAATATATAAACAATCACAATTATAGTTGTATGATTCAACCAAGTTATTGGTGCAAAATCACTTTCTTACTCTCTATCACATCAATACCTTATCTTATTTTTTTTCTTCTTTTTTGTTTCTATATTTGCTATACTCAAATAATTCATCGGATCCATTAATAATTAAGATACATAAAATATATTATATTTTTTAACTGTTAAAACTACTTCTACGACCTAACTAACACCTCAAGACCAGAAATTAAAAGCACATTCACAATTTATGGAGTGGTCCACAGCGAAACAAGAATTTAGAAAAATGAAAAAAATAAAATAAAATAAAAACCAGTTATTTATGGTTGTGATTGTGAGTTCACATGGAAATTATTGGAAAAGGAAAGCCTCAAATTGCAAAAGAAAAGAAAAGAAAAGAAAAATATTGTTTTATTTTTTTAGAAAAAATGGTTTTTTATTATATTCCCTTGGTCATCTGCCACTGAGAAAAAGTGAAGCACCAAGTTGCAGATTCCAGTGAAATGTATTAAATTTTGCTTTCTTTCTTCATCTGCTTTCTTCTTCGCTCTGTCCCTAAAAATCACAGATTCTACCTTTTTGATGCAAATGGGATCGACCCATCAACCCTAGAGTCTCACGCCAGCTAGATTAATTCATTCATCTCAAGCCAAACCACCCACTTCAATTATGGCAGCACTTTCTACACCCCATTACTTCAGGGTCTTCACTTTCTCCGTTTTATTCCTCAAAACCCTAGCATTTGACCCGATTCCTTTGTTTTCTTACGCTGGGTTTGGTAAAGATCTGAAATTTAAGCCCAACGTGGCCCTTTATGGTAATGCAAAGGTTGTCAATGACGGGTCTGGGATTCATTTCTCTGGGTCTGGGAGTTCAGACACTGGGAGAGTCATGTACAAGAAACCCATCAAGCTTTTTCAAGGTAAACCAAGGCAATTGGTGTCAATTTCTACTTACTTTGCATTTTCAATCTCCTTGAACATGGGGGGTGGTTTGGCTTTTGTTATGGTTCCAAAGGGTTCTGTAGGTGATGTGTTTTATCAAAGTTCTACTGGGTTGAATGATAGAAATTTTGATGTTGTTAGTGTTGAGTTTAGTGCTTCAGAGGGTGGTGGAAATGGGGTTTCTGCTAGTTGTAATGTGACCATTAGTGTTGGTGGTTCAGTTGTTGCTAAAATTAGTAACCATTTGGCGTTAACAAGTGGAGAAAAGTTGCATGCTTGGATTGACTATGAAGCTAGTTCAAGGCGCTTGGAAGTCAGATTGAGTCATCATGGAAAATCAAGGCCTTCTGTTCCACTGCTATGGCACTCAATTGACTTGTCAGATGTGTTGAAGGAGAATGAAATGTTTGCGGGTTTTAGTTCTGTGAAGGGGAATGATTCTCAAGCATGCTTTCTCTATTCATGGAGCTTTGTTTTGAGGAGTTTTCCTCATTCAATGCATTCAGAGCCTCTGGATCCAAAGGTCTTTGTTAAAAGCACTGAAAGTTCTGTGGTTAAACAAAGGAGTGATTGCTTTTTAAGAGTTCTTGCTGCAATGATATTTGGTACTGGATGTGGAGCTTTGACAGCATTTATTGTTCTTTACTTGTGGACCATCTTTGGTAACAAACGTGCAGTAGTGCCAGAGGAGACTGTTATGCAACCTGTAGATGTTGAGTATAGGAAAGTCAAGATTGTTGTAGATAAAACCATCCAAGACCGTAAGAATTAGAACCTCGTGAGGGAAGAGATTGAAAGCTTGTGTTTATAAATTTATTTTGTCTTGTATTTAGGTTTTGCTCTACTGTAGCAGTCTTGGTAAAGGGGCTATGTATTTGGCTTTTCTGACGTCTATTGTTTTATCCAACTGTGTTAAAAATTGCTTACTTTTTTGATAAATGCCCAAATTGAGGTTATTAATGAACTATATGATGTTGCTTACATTGATTTTGTTGTATGAAAGATATCACAATCAACAAATGAACTGGTTGTTCCTCAACACATGTTTAAAGAATATTTATGTATCTGGTTTTCTCTGATATTGTTCATCCAAGAGAAATTCTAAACCGAGAATTTTGATTATAAACTGTCAATAAGAGATAGAACGACCTCTTTAATCTTTAATAAGTTTAGGGAGATTTACAGAAATGATGTTAGAGAAATAACTTTATCTTTAAATTATGGGACTCGTTTATTTTATATCCTAAAACCTCTTTACTTTTCATACCTGTTTTCTAGTACTTGAAGTATGACCTCCTATAAATCGACACCTCATAGGTTGTGATTAAACGAATGTTATGATTTGGTGGTATAATTATGGTTCCTTTATAGTCTCCACCATCTCCCACTTCTAAATCAGAACAAAAATGAATTTTGTGATTTGGTGGTATAAATAACGGCTATAATTATGGTTCCTCTAAAGTCTCCATCACCACCCTCCAGCCATTTTAACACTGTATTCAAAAGAATCTGGTATATCTTTCAAAATATCGAATATCTTACGAAATATTTCAATAGAGGACAAAATGGTAGGATAAAAAAAAGTAGTATAAAATGGAAAAAATAGCATCTAGTGCTCTAAATTTTGGTGAGAGCTGAGAAGTAGTTTAAGAGCTGTCAGACAACAATACATACAAGTAAGGTAGCTCAATTCAAACACACGCAAAGCTTTGTCTTAGAAAACTTTACTTGCGGACGAGCTTTGATTGCTCAGAGTTGAATTTTTAGTCATAAAGTAATCTTCAATTAGAATGAATGACCAACGACTTTGAAAAACACACCCACTTGCTTTTGTTCCCAAGGTTCAACATTCATTTGGAACTCATAACAGCAATCTCAACCACTCTGAGATGGTAGAATAACTTCTCTTTCAAGAGCAGTAAATAGTGACATATGCATAAGTAGTGCAAGGTGCTAAAAAGTGAACACTAATAATCATCGACTTTAGGACGGATCATAAAGAGAAATAGCGGTTTCATATTGTCTTTTCATCCCTAACAACAGGTTACATAAAAACAGAAACAAAAAACACCAGAGCCGGTTTTATATAGAAACTTAACCTAGCCGGAACAGAACCATCCCCTCAAAAAGAGACAATCAACCGGCAACAGGAAGTTGCGGCATGTTATACAGATTCCACCGCAGTACACTAACATCAAAATCAAACTTCATCTGCATGATAATCATCTTCCTCATCTTCCTCCTCATACTCATCCTCCTCAGCAGTGGCATCCTGATACTGCTGATACTCCGAAACAAGATCATTCATGTTGCTTTCAGCCTCAGTGAACTCCATCTCATCCATGCCTTCACCAGTGTACCAATGCAAGAAAGCCTTTCTCCTGAACATAGCAGTGAATTGCTCACTCACTCTGCGGAACATTTCCTGAATGGATGTAGAGTTTCCAATGAAAGTAGAGGCCATTTTCAAGCCTGTTGGGGGAATGTCACAAACTGTGGATTTCACATTGTTGGGAATCCATTCAACAAAGTATGAGGAGTTTTTGTTCTGCACATTGATCATTTGTTCATCCACCTCCTTGGTACTCATTTTGCCTCTAAACATGGCAGAGGCAGTGAGGTATCGGCCATGGCGAGGGTCAGCAGCGCACATCATGTTCTTGGCATCCCACATTTGTTGTGTGAGTTCTGGAACACTCAGGGCCCTGTACTGCTGAGAACCACGGGATGTCAGTGGAGCAAATCCCACCATGAAAAAGTGGAGGCGGGGGAATGGAATGAGGTTCACTGCAAGCTTTCTCAGATCAGAGTTAAGTTGACCAGGGAACCGCAAACAACAAGTGACACCAGACATGGTTGCTGAAATCAAATGGTTCAAGTCACCAACTGCACAAGAATGAAACAACACAGTCAGTATTCTCATCAAGCAATAGAACAATGGACAAACACAGGCTAAAATTGATTAGAAACAGGGTGAAGTGGAAATTGTAAAATCTTACAGCTTGGAGTTGTTAGCTTGAGGGTACGGAAGCATATGTCGTACAAGGCTTCATTATCAAGCACCATGCACTCGTCTGCATTTTCAACAAGCTGATGAACTGAGAGAGTAGCATTGTAGGGCTCCACCACAGTATCAGAAACCTTAGGAGAAGGAAAAACTGAGAAAGTAAGCATCATCCTATCTGGGTATTCTTCCCTAATCTTAGAGATCAAAAGGGTACCCATTCCTGATCCAGTCCCTCCACCCAGAGAGTGGCATACTTGGAAACCTACACGAAGGAATAACAATCCAAAAATCAAACAACTAACACCATGTTTCAAAAATCACCCACTGTCCAAACAAACAATTACATTATAAAAGACAACTCATAAGCCTCCAAATAATCACATACTTCCCAAACATAAAAAAAAAAAAGAACCACAAAACCTGCAAATGAACACCCCCAATTCAAAATCAACCACAAAAAACCTCCATTTCGAGGATAAACAACAAAAAATTTCCTCGCCTTACCATCTAAAACCAAAGATTTTCCACATGTTTCAAATCAAAAACAGTCACGGAAAAAATCCCAAGCTACCTTAAAAAAAACACATGCAAATCCTAAATCACCCACAAAATTTCTCACAAACACACTCCATGAAACACCCAACTCAAAACCAGCCACAAAACCCTAACAAGCTAGCTATAAACCACACTAACACCCTCATTTCAAACCACTGACAACCCTTCCACCCTACAATACATCAACAATACACAAAACCCTAACTTAAAAAATTTCCAGCAAAACAAAGAAAAGCTTAAACCTTTATACATAAAAACCCATACCCTGAAGGCAATCGCAGTTCTCCGCCTCCTTGCGCACAACATCCAGCACAGAATCAATCAGTTCAGCACCCTCGGTGTAATGCCCCTTGGCCCAGTTGTTCCCCGCACCAGACTGCCCAAAAACAAAGTTGTCGGGTCTGAAGATCTGACCGTACGGCCCAGACCGGACGCTGTCCATGGTGCCCGGTTCAAGGTCCATGAGAACCGCTCGCGGCACGAACCGTCCGCAACTGGCCTCGTTGTAGTAAACATTGATCCTCTCGAGCTGCAGCTCGGAGTCCCCATCGTACCTCCCGGTGGGGTCGATGCCATGCTCCGCACAAACCACTTCCCAGAACTTGGCACCGATCTGGTTGCCGCACTGGCCACCCTGAATGTGAAGGATCTCACGCATCTTCTCTGGAGAAAAGGAGAAAAAAAATGAAATTGGTGTCTGAAAGAGATAGAAAGATAGTGTTGTGTCTGAGTGGGGACGATGGGACAAGGAAGGTGAGAGGGTTCTTTTTTATAGAAAAGTTGGTGCCTTTTTGTGGCAACGGTTCGATTTTGAATAGGGTTGGAGAAATTGATGAGCTGTGTCTTGTTTTTTTTTTGTTTTTTTTATTTTGGGTGGGAAAAAGGTGTGTCTGAGATAGGGTTTTGAATTTTGAAATTTTGAATGTCCAGCTGGAGATACTGTTTCTGTGGACCCCAAAAGGGAAATAAATTAAGAGTTTTTTTTTCTCTCTCTCTCTTGAACGTTGGTCTTCATAGAGATTTGAAACTTTTGGCTTTTTATTTCTTCAACGTTTAATAATTGAGTAATTTATTTGTGTTTTTGCCTCATTTTTTGTGGAATGTAAATCTCTAATTAAAAAAAAACAGTGGAGCCTTTTTTTATCAAATAAGATTGATTCAATTTTTTTCACGCAAAATATGCTCAAATAATCATTACTAAAGCGATAATCACAACGAAAAAATATACAAAATTTTAATAATGTTTAATGTGCATGTTAATTACTTTTCACTTAAGTGCCTTTAATCTTCGTTTCCAATGGAAAGGTACTGCAAGCTGAGAAGTAAAATTTGAAAAGAATAAATATAAAAATCGAGATAAAATAGATATACTAAATATAACTTCTTGCTGTATGTTTAGATGAGAGATGGAGAATAAAAGGAAGAAAAGTAGGAGAAAAAGAAATTGAAGTTAAAGTTGTTTGGAGGTAAGAAAAAATGAATGTTTGGACGATAGTGTGAGCATAAGAGGAAGAAAAGGAGGAGAAAATGAAATTGAAGTTGAAGTTGGTTGGAGGTAAGAAAAAGTGAGTAAAAATAAGTAGGAAGTTTGTAGTTGAAATGATTAAAAAATTAATAAAAATTAATTGCTTAATTTCTTCATTTATAAAAATATCTTTGACTTTAATTTGTTAGAGTTATTTTTGAGTTAATGAAATTAAACATGAATTTTATATTTAAATGTATATATATATATATATATATAAAGTTGAGAATTATTTTTATTGAAACTACATCGTGTATAGTTAATAACTTTTGTAAGTAAAATTGTTTATGTATTACTGGAATCAATGACCGAATGACACCACCAAGTGACGTGGTCAAATCTTTATTCGGTTGGAAGATCAAACCTCAAGCGAATGATATGCAAATTTGATGATTAAGGAAATAACAATTAACTTTATGTACAATGCAATTAACCTCATCAAAGGTACGAAATCCTATTTTAGCACCAAGATTAGCTTTGTGGTCTACTTTAATACAAGCCCAAAATAAAAATAAATGCATCATGCAAGCAAAGAACATAAAAATTGAAAAGAATAAATATTGTTCTTGTATGGACCGGAAAGTACTTTCCTTGTTCTTCTGAATCCTTGTAGTCAACAGTGTTGCACGAGATCCGGTCTTTGATGATGAGGGTGGGATACCTACAAAAGATACTTTGATGCCTAAGTTAACTCAATATGTGGTAGGTACAAGTAATAAATATTGTTCAATAATGCATACATTTCTCTTGCATATAGTGCATATTTATTGGGTCATAATGAACCCTCGATTATGGATCAAGATTAGGGTAGACCACAAAGTTAATCTTGGTGTTAAAAGTAATATTTCTTACCTTTGATCAGGCTAATTACACCATACATAATCGTTGGCTCGTTGGCTCCCTAGGTATCAGTTTTGGCCACGTCACTGATGTAATATTAAGCCATGTCACCGGTGAGACACTCAGTCATTGCTTTGTAGAGTCATATTGTTCTAGAAGATTCATCCTCTTGGCGAGGTTTATTGATTTTTGGGATTCACAAAACATTTATTTCAACCATACGATTGGAATAGATCTGATGATTGTGAAGGTCGTGACGCTTGAGTTCTCATCTGCTTTCACACCGGGGATGTCATTTCTACGAGGGATCACTTGTTTTCCTCTTCATTCCAAATAGTGGCTAGGTGCAGAGAGTTCTCTTTTCTTCTAGGTTAGTATGTCTCTTTCATCGAGTTCTTTGTCATCTTCGGGTGGGCAGTCCCTGGCAGAATCTGAGGAATCCTCAATTGTTAAAGGAAGTGGTACTTCCAAGATGGAGTCCAAGACAAGGTCGTGTCGGGGGGATGCCCTTGATCGGGCAAAGCAGTTCGTTATGGAGGAAGTTGAAAGTAACTTACCATTGTGAACGGGATATGAGTGGGTAGATAGCAAAGTGACCGAGCATTTATCTTAATATAGGTGGTCTTCCTTGGTTAGGTCTTTTGTATTGAGTGCTCCCATGTTGAATCTGAACACGAAAGTCAACATTGTCTCGGCCAATAGATGTTATGCAATTGACAACATGTGTCATGGTTGGGAGGGCCGAGTCTGACTTCTTCTCTATTTACTCTTTTTTCTTCACTGACCTTCATATCCATTTCCCCCTTGATGACTTCACCATGGGTGTTCTCTGTGTGTTGAATGTTGCCCCCACACAACTTTATCTGAACTTGTGGGCAACCCTCCAAGCCTTTTGCTTGATTTGTGACATGTTGCGGTTATCCCTCATCCTTCAATTTTTTCTTCACTACTTTAGTGCTCATTCGGCTTTCCCGACGGGGTGGTTATCATTAGTCGGCACTTCGCGTTCTTGCTTGTTCTCTCCCTTCACGTCTTCATATAAAAACTTTAAAAGTCAATTTTTTAAAGTGTATATAGAACCACCCGGTCGATCCCTATTTTTTTACAAGAATAACAATACAAGATTTCCCTTCTATTGGACTCAGAATTCGGTCTGTTATAGCTCATGGCCTGGGTTGCCCATGATGTCAAAAGACCAAGACATGGTAAGGATTTTAGATCCATTGCCTAAAAAGTTGCCCACTCAAAAGATTATTGTCTTGTACTGGTCCCTTCATCGTTGGGGATCATAACGTTAGTCTCGTATGCCAAACTATATGGTGTCTCATACGTTGTCGACTGTGGGGTGTACCAATATGCCCACAAGACCTCTACTAGTTCTTCTTTCCACCTTCCCTTGCTCAAGTGGTGGTGGGTTTATATAAATATATTCCTTATTTATAAAGTTATCTTCAACCTTCGATGCAAGAAATTCAAATTTGAATTCCTTATTTAATGAAGAAAACACAACATCAATCCGTTTGTATACTCAAAGAAAACATTCCTTAATCAAGAAACTAAATTCTAAAACGAATCAAGAGAATAAAACAACTTGAACAAAGCAATCATCTAACATAGTTCATATTCAATATTCTCCATTTCAAGAATTCAATCACCTTCTCAATGTAAATTTGTAGAACATAAAGCATGAAAGAAGATACAACGTAAAGGTGAAAAAAGAAATGAGAGACAAGGAAGAGAGAAAATGAAGAACTTGAATAATCAGCACCGAAAACTATATAAATTGAAAAATTAGAGAACTAACTGAGGTGTAAAAATGGTAAAGTAAATGTAATGTCGTGTATGTGTCAATTGTGCAATTCTCTTTAGTTATTCCCTATTTATAAGATTTAAAAACAACTACAATTAGATGATTTTTAACTGAACAAAAATTGGGCACATAAAAAATCTATTTATGTATTTAAATTTTCATTTACATCAATTTTAATCGATATGTGAGAGTTTACCAAAACAATAATAATTAACAAAAATTAAAATACTTTCATAATTATATATATATATATATATATATTATAATTTTACTTTTATGTTTTGATAATTTTTTTGTATTGTAATAACAATTATATTAAATTTATTCAACGGTTTGTCGTCCCTGTTTTTCTACTGATAGTATCACTAAAACAATTTGTAACTACTTTTTTGTGTTTACAGTTTGTTTTACTGTTTATTTCTAGTAGTTATCTTAATGGAAACTTATAAAGCTTACATTACATAATTATAACAGTATAAAATAATAAAAAAATATGTACATAATTTTTTATAATTTATAATATTTTTCATTTTTATATTATTATAATAATTATTATTATTATTTTTTAATTACATTTTTTATTATCATCAAACGGCAAGATCTAAAAAAACAATCTTGTAGTAAAATAAGAACATAATCATATCTAAACCAAAAAAAATTTAAACTTGAAAAATTTTAAAAAACTTTTTTCTTGAAGCTATAAAAGAAAATACAACATGCAGATGGTAAATAGCCATACGAATACAATGTCAGGAAAAAAAATCCAATTATGAAGGTAAAATAAGAACAGATCGTGTTTGAATAAGAAAATAAAAACTTAAACATGGTTATTAATCATACATAAGTGACCAATGTTGGTAAACATGATGGCATAAATATATTCTGTTTATAATTAAATTAAATTATGTATTAATAGAGAATCAAAATCATTTCATTTTGAAAAATTTAAAAGATTAAATATTATATTTTGATAAAAAAATCTGTTTAAGCTAAAAAAAATTAATACAAATTAAAATAAATGATATCTTAACCTCCATTCTATTTACTAGCGAAAACACTGGCGCTCTGTGTATCTGCATTTTCTTTTTCTATTCAACTTTTACGATGATAGAAATTTAACTTACATACAGAAAGAATTTTGGATGAGTCAAAAATTGAAAAACAAAAAATAATATGTAAAAGAAAAATGATAATTTAATTAATCAACCTTTTTTTTCTTCTATTGTTTGAGTTTCTCTTCTTCAAGCTTTTTCTTTTCTTCTATTGATGGTTTTGGAATCGGAGAGTACAATGATGTTCACGTTAAGATAGATAAAAAAGAATGATGGTTTTACCAAAAAATAGAGCTGTTGTTTGAAATAGAATGGAGAGTAATTGGAAATGAATGTTATTTTATTTGATAAGTGAGATTTGGTGTAGAAATGGAGGAGTGAGGGTGAGAGTATGCTCTCTTTATTTCTGTTGTTGCCTTAAATAAGGAAGTAAGGAAAGAGTGGAGGAGCCAGTTTGCATCACATAACATTAATTTAAAAAAAATAAAAAAAATAATTTAAATAACTTAAAAAAATAATTTTATTTTTAAAATAATTCATATGAAATGACAAAATAATTCATTGTACTAATAAGATGAGATATATTAAATTAGGGTAGAATCAGAAAAAAATTGTATACACCAAAAAATGATTATAATGGGGAATCCTCTTTATATATAGTTAAAGTATATGAAAGTGAACAAAACTGGCGAATAAGATCAAGGAAATTTATTTTTTGGAAATTTCCTTGGGTTTGTTTATTCCTTGGGTAATTTTTTAGAAAATTTGTGCAAACCAAGGCTATCCTCTACTAAAATTTGTGAAATTTTGCCCTACTTTCTGCAATTTCATTATGGGTCCATACTTGATGAAAACCCACAAAGACCCCAAAACCAAGTCCACAAGAAGATGACCAAGGATGCCAAATATGAAGGGTCATCTCAACAAGCAAAGGAAGACCTCATCAATAGGAGGAATGGACATGGTCCAGAGCACTTGAAGTTCTTCCTTTTAGTCTTCTTAAATATTTAAAAAAATGTTGTAAATAAATTGGGCTCAAAGGAGGGTTCCAAATAGTAGAAATAAGCTAGAATAAAGTACCTTTAACATAGTAGGGGGTGTGAGTAGCATTCTAGCTTGTTCATAGCCCATTTGAAGTCATTTTGACCTAATTTCTAGAATGATAAACCTAGAATACGGGATTGACTTAGTCAAACCCTATGGCTGTCCACTTTTTTCCCTTTTCCCATTCTACCCTATATTCTTAGTCCCCATCAAGTACTTTCATATGTTGTTTGCACCTAGCTAAGGAGACACATCCATAAACAAATCACAGAAAGGAGATAGAGGGAAGAAAAGCCAGGACGTTTTGTTTTCAAAAAACCAGTTTTGTTCACTCTCCGTCTAGGACTTACTACGCCTTATTCCTTGGGTCTTTTAATGTGAAATTTTTACCAGGCACTCGTCATTGAGTGAATTGAGTTATGGCTACGATTTGAGCCCCAAATTCGTCCCACAAGATTTGCAATAAATGTTTTATTCATAATTGTCAGGGCTAAAAGGAAGATTCGTTTGTGTGTTAAAGTGTTTCATTTTTTTCCTAGGTGAATACTCATCCGCTTGACTTGAAATTTGTCGCGTTTTGTCCCAAATTCCGTCGAGATTCTTTCAAGGAATTTCAACAAAAAATTATTTTGGGAGAATTTTTCAGAAAATTTGTGCAAACCAAGGCTATCCTCTACCAAAATTTGTGAAATTTCGCCCTATTTACCGCAATTTCATTATGGGTCCATACTGCATTGAAATATTCCAAATATATTCACACGAGTACTTTCATATGTTGTTTGCACCCAGGTCAGGAGGCATGTCCATAAACAAATCACAAAAAGGAGATATAAGGAAGAAAAGCCAGGACATTTTTTTTTTCCGGAAAACCAGTTTTGTTCACTCTCGGTCTGCGACTTACTACGCCTTATTCCTTGAATCTTTTGGTGTGAAATTTTTACCAGACACTCATCATTGTGTGAATTGAGTTTTGACTGAGATTTGAGCTCCAAATTTGTCCCACAAGATTTGCAATAAATGTTTTATTCATCACTGCCAAGGCTGAAAGGAAGGTTCATTTGTGTGTGAAACTGTTAGAATTTTTCCTAGGTGAATACTTGTCCGTTTGACCCGAAATTTGTCGCGTTTTTTTGCCAAATTAAGTCAAGATTCTTACGTGAAATTTCCACAAAAATTTATTTCGGGAGAAGTTTTCAAAATTTTTTGCAAACCAAGGCTATCCTCCATAAAAAATTGTGAAATTGCGCCCTACTTTCTGCAATTTCATTCTCGGTCCATATTGCATTGAAATATTCCAAAACTATTCACACAAGTATTTTTATATGTTGTTTTCACCCATCTAAGGAGGCACGTCCATAAACAAATTATAAAAAGGAGATATACGGAAGAAAAGTCAGGACATTTTGTTTTCGGAAAACTAGTTTTGTTCACTCTCAGTCTGGGACTTACTATGCCTTATTCCTTGGGTTTTTTGGTGTAAAATTTTTACCAAACACTCATAATTGTGTGTATTCAATTTTGGCTGATATTTGAGCCCCAAATTTGTCCCACAAGATTTGTAATAAATGTTTTATTCATTATTACCGGGGTTGAAAGGAAGGTTCGTTTGTGTGTGAAACTGTTTGATTTTTTTTCTTAGGTGAATACTCATCTGTTCAACCTGAAATCTGTCGCGTTTTTTCCCAAATTCACTCGAGATTCTTACGTGGAATTTCAGGAAAAAAATATTTTTGGAGAATTTTTCAGAAGTTTTTTGCAAACCAAGGCTATCCTCTTCTAAAACTTGTGAAATTTCGCCATACTTTTTGCAATTTTATTCTAGGTCCGTATTGCGTTGAAAAAATTCACACAATGGGCGCAAACAACATATGAAAGTACTTGTGTATATTTTTTTAACGCATTAGACACAATAACGAATGTTTGGAAAAAATTACAGACTAAAACACCCCAGGAGTAAGGCGTAGTAAGTCCCAGACCGAGAGTGAACAAAATTGGATTTCTGAAAACAAAACGTCTTGGCATTTAATCCCTATCTTCTTTTTGTGATTTGTTCATGAACGTGCCTCCTTACCTGGGTGCAAACAACATATGAAAGTACTTGTGTGAATTTTTTCAATGCAACACAGACCCAGAACAAAATTGCAGAAAGTAGGGCGAAATTTCACAAGTTTTGGAAGAGGATAGCCTTGGTTTGCACAAAATTTCTGAAAAATTATCCCGAAATCTTTATTTTTTGAAATTCGACGAAAGAATCTTGAGTGAATTTGAGACACAACGCGACAGATTTCAGGTAAAACGAATGAGTATTCACCTAGGAAAAAAATCAATCAATTTCACACACAAACGAACCTTCCTTTCAACCCTGGCAGTGATGAATAAAAGATATATTTCAAATCTTCTGGGACGAATTTGGGGCTCAAGTCTCAGCCAAAACTCAATAAACACAACGACGAATGTCTCGTAAAAATTTAAGATCAATACACCAAAGGAGTAAGGCGTAGTTAGTTTCAGACCGATAGTGAACAAAACTGGTTTTCCACAAACTCTTGACTTTCCTTCCTGTATCTTTTTTTTGTGATTTTTTCATGGATGTGCCTCCTTACTTGGGTGCAAAAACCATATGAATGTACTTGTGTGAATTTTTCAACGCAATACGGACCCATAATAAAATTGCAGAAAGTATGACAAAATTTCAGAAGTTTTGGTAGAGGATAGGCTTGGTTTGCACAAAATTTCGTAAAAATTCTCCCGAAATAGTTTTTTTCCTTAAATTGCACGTAAGAATCTCGACAAAGCTTGGGACAAAACGCGACAGATTTCCGGTCAAACGGATGAGTATTCACCTAGGAAAAAAATCAACAGTTTCACACACAAATGAACCTTCCTTTCAGCCCTGGCAGTGATGAATAAAACATTTATTGCAAATCTTTTGGGATGAATTTGGGGGTTAAGTCTCAGCCAAAACTCTAAAGACACAATGACAAATGTCTAGTAAAAATCTTAAACTAAAACACCCAAGGAGTAAGGCGTAGTAAGTGCCAGACCGAGAGTGAACAAAATTGGTTTTTCGAAAACAAAACGTCTCAGCTTTTCTTCCCCATATCTTCTTTTTGTGATTTATTCATGGAAATGTCTCCTTACCTGGGTGCAAACAACATTGGAAAGTACTTGTGTGATTCTTTTGAACGCAATACGAACCTTGAATAAAATTGCAGAAAGTAGGGAGAAATTTCAAATGTTTTGGAAGAGGATAATCTTGATTTGCACAAAATTTCGTAAAAATTCTCCCAAAATAGTTTTTTTTCCTGAAATTCCACGTCAGAATATTGACTGAATTTGGGACAAAACGCGATAGATTTGAGGTCAAACGGATGAGTATTCACCTAAGAAAAAAATCAGACAGTTTCACACACAAACGAACCTTCCTTTCAGCCTTAACAGTGATGAATAAAAGATTTATTCCAAATCTTGTTGGACGAATTTGGGGCTCAAGTCGCAACCAAAACTCAATAGACACAATAACGACTGTCTGGTAAAATTTTTAGACTAAAACAATCAAGGAGTAAGGTGTAGTAAGTCCTAGACCGAGAGTGAACAAAACTGGTTTTTCGAAAACAAAACTTCTTGGCTTGTCCTCCCCGAATCTTCTTTTTGTGATTTGTTCATGGAAGTGCCTGCTCACCTGGATGCAAAAAACAAATAAAAGTACTTGTGTGAATTTTTTCAACGCGCAGAATAAAATTGCAGAAAGTTGGGCGAAATTTCACAAGTTTTGGTAGAGGATAGCCTTGGTTTTCACAAAATTTATAAAAATTTTTCCCCAAATAGTTTTTTTCCTTAAATTCCACCTAAGAATCTCGACTGAATTTGGGACAAAACGTGAAAGATTCCAAGGCAAACGAATGAGTATTCACCTAGGAAAAAAATCAAACAGTCTCACACACAAACGAACCTTCCTTTCATTGCTGATAGTGATGAATAAAAGATTTATTGAAAATCTTGTGGGATGAATTTGGGGGTCAAGTCTTAGCCAAAACTCAATAGACACAATGACGAATGTCCGGTAAAAGCTTCAGACCAAAACACTCAAGGAGTAAGGCGTAGTAAGTTCCAAACCGAGAGTGAACAAAATTGGTTTTCCAAAAACAAAATGTCTTGGTTTTTCTTCCTCGTATCTTCTTTTTGTGATTTATTCATGGAAATGCCTCCTTACCTGGGTGAAAACAACACAGGAAAGTACTTGTGAGTGAGGCATAGTAAGTCCCGGACCGAGGGTGAACAAAACCGGTTTTTCGAAAAAAAAACGTCCTGGCTTTTCTTCCCCGTATCTTCTTTTTGTGATTCGTTTATGGACGTGCCTCCTTGCCTGGGTGCAAACAACATACGAAAGTGCTCATGTGAATTTTTTTCAGCGCGATACGGACCTAGAATGAAATTGCAGAAATTAGGCCGGAATTTCACAAGTTTCGGTAGAGGATAGCCTTGGTTTGCACAAAATTTCTGAAAAATTCTCCTGGAATAGTTTTTCCCTTCAATTCCACCCAAGAATCTCCACTGAATTTGAGACAAAACGCGACAAATTTCAGGTCAAACGAATGAGTATTCACCCACGAAAAAAATCAAACAATTTCACAGACAAACGAACCTTCCTTTCAGCCCTGGCAGTGAAGAATAAAAAATTTATTGCCAATCTTGTGGGACGAATCTGGGGCTCAAACCTCAGCCACAACTCAATAGAAACAGTGACAAATGTCTGGTAAAAAATTCAGACCAAAATACCCAAGGAGTGAGGCGTAGTAAGTCCTGGACCGAGGCTGAAGAAAACCGGTTTTCTGAAAACAAAACGTCCTGGCTTTTCTTCCCCGTATCTTCTTTTAGTGATTCGTTTGTGGACGTGCCTCCTTGCCTGGGTGCAAACAACATACGAAAGTGCTTGTGTGAATTTTTTTCAGCGCGATACGGACCCAGAATGAAATGGCAGAAATTAGGCCGAAATTTCACAAGTTTTGGTAGAGGATAGCCTTGGTTTGCACAAAATTTCTGAAAAATTCTACCGGAATAGTTTTTTCCTGAAATTCCACCCAAGAATCTCCACTGAATTTGGGACAAAACGCGACAAATTTCAGGTCAA
>Ga0123342_1000987_pt1 | contig 47561 bp, 24 predicted proteins | sample Turbeawhitnodule_FD_89960 | JGI IMG/M metagenome (GOLD analysis project Ga0123342, IMG submission 89960) | Root nodule microbial communities of legume samples collected from Mexico - Turtle bean Mexico white nodule | ecosystem: Host-associated > Plants > Roots > Nodule | place: Mexico: Nepantla...
CTTTTCTCTCCCGCACCCGCTAGTTTTTTTTCGTTTGCTCGGCAGTAAAAATTTTTCCTTGCTTTTTTTTTTTTTTTTTTTTTTTTATCTTTTTTTGTTTTTTTTTTTTTAAATATTTTTTTTTTTTTTTTTCTTAAGAATATTTGGTTGATGTTTGAGGGCTTAGTTTAATAACTCTGCGAATAGTTACATATCACAACGATGTAAACTTGCGTCAATAAACACAAGCTAACATAAACAAACAAATTTAGTTCCAAACTTTAACAACTATGAATCAATTCAGTTCATTGTAATGAACTTGACCTCTTTTAGTAAATTTTGTTATAATTGGCTCATAAGGGTCAAGCTATATAATTAATCTTCAGTGCAAGCATTTGTTAGCTGTTGAGTTATGTTAAATTTCCCAAGAATGAAATGTAAAGGAAGTGAGTTCCATTCAAGATCAGTTTTAAAGCAATATACATAATGGTGCTAGGTCTGGCTAGAATGGATTCCAACAACATGCAGACCGATGAGCAACAACAACCAGTCAAATCAGCTTCAAGAGTCTTCTCATTCTGCCAAAGAAAGAAGTCTGGCAATGGGAGCTTCGTGTCCAATTTAAGAAATCACTTTCATGACTTTATACATGCTTCAGCAGACGAACACAAGACTTGTTTGAGAAACACAATTCAAAAGGTAAATTTCTACTGAGGATTTATGCATCTTATAAGGTCTCTGTTTGTGATGCCCGCTTTGTGCTAAGTGATAAATTATAATTTGTTTGAAACAGATATTAGATGCATCAATATTTTTTGGGAAAAATGGCCACAGCACAAACGAAGGTGACTCTGTACCCCTTCAGTCATCTACAAAAAACTAGAAGGCTTTCTTGAGTCATCATCACTAGAGTGAGAAGAGAGTTTATAAGACATTCTGTGGCCTTATATAATGCATGATTTTGCTTGATACAGCAATAATATGTGATGTGATGCTTTATGTTTCACTGTCAAGCCGTTTGGTCATTTGTTAACTACTTAAACCCACATAATCACATATATAAGATAAATTGCTGAAGTTTTCTTGTATTAATTTATCCATATCTGATTTAAATTTAGTTTATTGAAAAAAAGATATTTTATTTTCTAATCAGAGCCGGTATAGTTGTGTGGGAGCTTGGTTTATTGTAGAATGTGATGGTAGAATTTGTAACTCTGCAGTGAGCATACTAAACTGAAGTCAACATTAAATTCTCTCGATTATTAGATATTCCGCACCAGTTTTAGTCCACACAGGAGTAGTTTACGATTAAGGTTCAATTTGTCAAAATAAGAAGTTACAGTAATGCTTGTTAAGCCTTTTATCTGTTCTTATATAAAAAGAGATCTCATGGTGAGTGCTAAGCATGGAAGAAATTTACATACCCAGTTCTAAGGAAAAAACAAAGGTAATGAAGAGCAATGCTAAAATGACTTCCCCAAAAATGGTGTCCCTCTTCACTTTGAAGATCATTCTTCATAGTTTTAAATCCCTCAGCCTGTACATTATTTGTAACAAGAAATTACAATTAGCGTACAGTGGACTATTATCTTGTATGCATTAAACATCATCACGAAATATAAATGATGAGGGGTGAAGACTCTCTCTCACTATCTGTTTTAGAGTATTCATTATTGACTTATAAACTAGTACTCACTAATTCATTTATCTTCGTAACACAAAATTTCAATAAAATATTAATTATAAGTAAAATGATCGATCATTCATATAGTTTAGGGTTGTTCACTTCAAAGGTTAGAGGACATGGTTGAAAGAACATAAGAAAAGAGAGAATGAGACAAAATGAGTAAATTAGAATTACATCAAAGTATATTTACTTGGCTTATATGCAATGTGGGAAGTAATTAATTTACCCAATTCCAAACTAAGGATTTTCGGGATAAATTTTTTGTTAGACATTTATATGAAAAGAAACTAAAGAGGTAAAATAAATTATTTTTTTAGAAGTTAAAGACTTAATTTATAAAAAAAATAATCTTATTTAGTTTCCTCAAAATTGATTATAATTTGTATATAAACTAATTGTCTTTTCCTCTTCTCCAAATATTTATCTTGAAATTATCCTATATCTCTAACAATATACATGAGAATAAGAGAGTGAAACGACTGGTGCTGTTCACACTCAAACTAAATGCATTGTTGCCTCAGTTTTTGAGGTGGGGTAGGCAAACAACTTTTCCTTAATTGTCCTGCATTTTCTAGTTAATAATTATTATAAAAAATATTATTCTCATGGTAGATGAGGATCAACATCAGGCCATACTAGGAAGGTGGATCATAACATAAATCAGTGAAGTCATACTTGTTGGAAACTAATAGATAGTTTGATACATTGAGAGAGGAAGAACTCTAGTTTTGGGGGAATCATAAATTTGTTTCCATAATAATGCTAAGGAGGGAACAACATATGTTACCTTTGCTCTGCATTGTTGATGGTTACTTTGTCACATCCAGCATTTCTCCTGTAAGCAGGGAGGGGAACCTTGCCTGACTCAATGTTTTTTATGTCCTCAAGGAGCATCTCGTATTGCCTCTTGACTTCAGCTTCAGTTTCTCCAACAAACATAGCTATGTTGTTCCAACGGTCAGGGGTGTCCTTATCATATATTGCCAAGGCATTTTCAAACAGTTTGTTCTTCTGGGGTGTCCATCTTAGACTGGTGTTTGGAGAAGAAAGTGTTTTTGATGTCATTGTTACAAAAATCAGAGGTGAAGAAAGTGAAAATCCTTTGGATTTGGACAACTAGTCACTAAGTTAGGAAGAATCTTTGACTGCAAAAAGGGACGTAAATGAGTGAGAAAACAATTGAAAGAACTGTAGAAGACTGGTGGGAAACACAATGAAGTAGGAAGTTGTTGAAGTGAATATTATAAGGACACTCGATTCAAGAAATGACACTGCAAAACTAGTAATTGGTTCGTCATTTAAACTATATATGGAAAGTTTGCAAGTTGTCAGACAAAAGTACAAGTTATTAATACTGTGTTTATATAATATGATCACTGTGCAGCGGGGAGATTAATGAAAGGATTTAAGTCCTGAAGATTAACCATTTGCTTCCTTTTCAAGTATTCTAGTGTTTGTCCTGAAGGGCTGAAAGTTAAATAAGGATTTCTGTCCCAATATTCCACGTTTGTTCTACTGGTTTTGTACATGTGATCTTTCAAAAACTAAACAATAATTTAAAAAGAGGTGAACATAGTGAACTGATATGCATTGTTCATATATTGTTTCGAGTAATGGTTGATAATAGAAGCTATTGTAATTGTTATGCATGAAAAATGAAAATGAATATTGTAATGGTTGAACATGAAAAAGTAGATATTGTAATGGTTGAACATGAAAAAAAGATAATGAATTTTTATATTTATATAATATGCATTTTCATTTATTTTAATAATGAAAATTATTTTTCATATTTATGTAATGTTATGTATTTATTTAATGCTTACTTTTTATATACTTTTCCTTCAAAATCAAATTTATATATTAAGATTATAAAATGAATAAAATAGATTTACATAATGATTTACTGTCCATGTAGCACAAGGACACTAATACGAGATGAATATACATATAAACATGAGAACACAAATCTATATATTATATAATTATAAATTATATAAATTGATAATAAAGATTTATGTGCATAAATATGTTTAAGTTTTTTTAGTAGAAAAATATTTTTGTTCAAAATGATTTGTTACTTATTTTTATAATCATATTAAAAATTTATGCAATAAGTTTGATGTTTTAAAAAATTAATGTATTTTTCCTTTTTAAAATCGTGTTAAAATTATTAGAAATTCAATAAATATTTTTAAAATTGAATATTTCACGTGTTTTACAACCGTCAGTGATACATATCTGACCAAAAAAAACATCATTTACAGTTTAATGTAATACCTGAGATGAGCGAAAAAGAGGAGGTGAGATGTTGAAGTGAAAATTAGACGTTTTCCAGCAATTTGGTTTTCGATTGAAGAGAAACATAGGACTTAAAAGCAGCAAAACGTGGATTACATAACAGTACTCAACGTTGGACACTACATTAATATTTCATAAATATTCTTAGTATGTGTATTAGGTACCACAATGTTCCTTCACTTCAATTTGATAATATAAATTCCATGTGCTAAGTACCTTCATCTTGACACGCGTCTGTTATCAACTCTGGCTTACACTTTTTCTTCTTCTTCTAAATAATATTGTATATTCCACTTAAATCTATTATCAACTCTACGTATATTTATTTTAATAATTGAAGTTTGGTATCTATATTTTAAGCATAAAAATTATTTAAAGTAATTTTAGTTTGAAAAATAAATTATAAACACTGATTGACATCTGAAGTTGTTGTAATGAGAAACTAAAACTAAAGATACACTTTTACAATATGAAAGAGTGTTTTTTTTTTATTTATAAATTTGTTTGTTTAAAATAACACTTTCTACTTGAAAAAGAGAGTGCAAACCTGTAAAAGAGTTTCCTTTATCTTTAAAAAATGTTGATACTGTATTTTTAACGTGTTTTTATTGTTAGTAAAAAGTTTACTACAAATCATTTTTTGAGTTTTCTTCTTGTTTAATAAGTTTTTTGTAATTTCTAACCAATTCAAGCTAATAATAAAATATGTATCTAGAAAGTATATTTGCCTCTAGGTAGATGTATAAATTCCTCTTAAACTTTATTTTAAGAATAATATTTATGTTTGTAAATAGTTTAGCTTCGTAAATATCCTTAGTACAAAAAGAGGATAATAGCATGTTGCTGATATAGTCTTCTAACGATTTATGGTGTGTTCAAATTTTTTGTTAAGTGTTCTTCAGAAAAATTATATTTTCTAGTGCGAGTTAAAATATTGGATTGAGTTAATCTTTAAAACGTAAATATGTATCTTAATATGATTAAATTTTAAGTGTTATTGTATTTATTGAATTAAAATATATGAAAATAAAAGCCAGCGGAAAAAACAAAAGGTTTTTTTTTTATAAAAGAGAGGTCCTACCGAGATTTGAACTCGGGTTACTGGATTCAGAGTCCAATGTCCTGACCACTAGACCATAGGACCATATGTTGATTATGCAATGCTTTTAATTTTTATACTACGTTTCACATTGGACATATTTTAAATGAACTTCTGATTTTAACAATTTTTTTTTCTTTGAATATATTATTGTTAAAATTGACTTTTCCATTTGATTGAGTTTTCTAAAAAACCATTTTTATTTGGTTAACCTTAATCATTAAAAAATAAGATTATAATGCTTTATATTTTGAAACTATAAATGTTTTTAAAAATTCCTCTTTCTACAATAATTTTAGTTATAATTACTTATCCATTAATTGTTATAAATATCACCTTCAGAAGAATACAATGGGATATTTAAGACATTAGTCTTTTATCAGAATTTTGTATTTGTTTCCTTTCTTCGTTAAGTCATAATAATTAGCATTTTCATTAAAAGGTGAATGGAAAAAGACTATTTAAAGATTGATTATGGAGTAATCCATCACTATACTGATAAACAAGTGAAGCAAAAGAGAAAGTTATGTTCATTGTCACCCATGATATAGTGAAAGCATCATAGACGTAAGTTCTTATATGCTAATTTTTTTAATATAAATAGAGAAAATAAAAGGAAAGAAAAGAAATAGAATTGAAAGCTCAAATTTTCTATTACTTGTTCTGATAGAATAAAAAGGAAAAGAAATGACATTTCTATTGCCAATTTGGCAGCGTATATTTTTCCTCTAATCTTGATAATAATAAGATGGTAATATTAAGGATAGTGCTGAGTTTTGATAAAATAGTAGTGATGTGGTTATGCTAATATTGTTAGTTATTATTAAGACACATTATAATGACAGGAAAGATAATAATGATGGTGAGAATGGTAACAACCACTATAAGGACTTGTGATTTAAAATACAAGATATAAATCATATTATGAAAATACACAACAATTTATTATATAAAATTTAAATATCATCCTAAGTAGAGGAATGATAAACACTAATTTATTACCTTCACTAACAAGATACATGTTTTTATATTAGAAATTATATAGATTATCATACTAAAACATAGATTAAAGAATATACGTTTTAACACCATATTGTTTATAATAATTAATACTGAAATTTGACTTCACATTTTGGTGCGGACAATATAACACGTGAATCTACTACCTTTCAACGCTCAAAATAAATGTCTGATCCTCTAACTCAATATTTACATCACAATTGAAGAAAAAAAGATAAACATTCACCTATGCAATTTCACAATTTCTAAATCTCACGTTTGGATAGGCTCTTCACATATCAAATCTCACTTTTCACACAAATTGACGGCAAAAAATGGGGTACTTCGAAAGACAAATTACAGTGGCAGGATCATAATCCACCAATCAGCAGGTTCCGTGTGTAAAAGCACACTCAAACAACACAACTGGAGCACCAATTGGTAGCTTCATAATCGCTTCCTCAATTGAGACCCTTTGCCTACCACTTTCATATTTTGAGAATCTCTGAAACAGACAAAGTGCACGAGAGTGCTACCATTTGGGTAGACAGCAAAAACACTAGTCCCTATTTTCTTATGGCACAGAGAGCACATGCTATCACCGGTTATCTTCACAACTGCTTTCCTCTGACTATACAGTTCATCTTTCACCTGTGTGAAACAAATTAAATCATGCCACTGGCTAGATTTTAACAAAGCAGAAGTATCTGCATATGCAACACAGAGTGTTGCTCATTTGCTCTGCCATATTGCATCCTACAGTACAATTACTAGAAGGTACGAGGTAATGATGTATAATAAATTCATACAAAAGCAAGAAATTAGCAAGTCCTCACCACAGCCTCCTATCCTACAAGTCCCCCTAAAATACTAATAGATGACATTTTATTCCTGGTATATTCTTACCTGAAGGTTCTCACTTTGTCTCAAGCTCTTGATCACCGAACAGTTTCGGTACATTTCACTTGATTTTTTCAAAAGGGGTCCAAGAAATGAAAGCAGGTCCTGCGGATTATAATACATTTCTTATACCAACCGGATTGAAGAAACTAATGAGTGTTTGGCAAAATAAACCTTCTCCTATGGTGCACCAACAAGAAATGGATACCTGTAATTTTGTCTCTTTCGGCAGAAGTTTAAGGGCCTGGGCTCCATTTATTCTATCCCACCTGCGGCTCAACAAATCAAGGACCTTATCGAGCATGATAGTAGTAGAACCACCCTCACTATAGTCATCTGCATCACCATCACTCCTGCCACTGTCAATGCTGCTTAAACTAACTTTTGTGTCCTCTGCACCCTCTATTGCAGCAATTTTCTTAGACCCTCGACCTCTACTTCTTATGGATGGCGTAGAAGTAAGCTTTGGAATAGTTTTATTCTGTGAGGATAATATATTTGTAATTCTATTTTCAAAACCTGCTGTGGTCCTTCGAGGATTCAAATAAATTTGCAAAAGCACAAGGTATATGTTACTGGAATATTTTGCAGATGGCTGGTGCATAGACTCATAGACTCGATCACAATATGACAGTGCCAGTTCTGGAGCATTGAGCTACAAATGAAAAATACACTCATTTACCGTAATATTCATTAGTTTAAAACAATGAACTGAAGTGCCTTAGGGGGTATCAGAAAATGAAACCATCTCTGAATCTTCCCTTCACAGTAAATAGATGATTTATACTTGATATACCTTGTGAACATACAAAGATAATGCCAGTTCATGTTGGTTCATTTTTCCCAACAATATCGCACGCTCTTCATATAAAGCATCTGGTGGAAGACGTTTTAGCAAAGCCTCTGGATTGTATCCTGCAATGGTCTCCAAGGCAGACAATAATTTTTTTCTTGTTGGGGAATAATCTTTCTCATCCCATTTTTTTGAAGCACATAAACCAGCATGCCAATCGAGTACTTCAGAAAGATATATGTGCACCTACATTAAAAAAAAACTGTAAATAAATACAGAATTTTCTCATTATTAATCATGAGTAAATCATGCTGACAATTAAGCAGCATCAAAATAATGCTTTCCCACTTTTTTCGAGTGCTACTTCCATGAAATCCTTGTCCACCCGCTTCTTCCCAACCCAAAGAAAAAGTAGAAAAAAAAATGCAAGTGGTGCTCACCATTTCATTCTGCAAATTGCCAGATACGGCATTCTCATTCATTGCAAGCATGAGCTCCAAGTACCTAGCTTGCATGGTTGGAGAATGCTTCTTCAAATATGAGCTCACCATATCTGCTTGAATGTTTCCAGACAGAAAGAGCTCTATAGTTTGAGATGGGCAGCTTTCGAGAACAAGCATTGAGAACTCTAGTACAAGTATGGGGTCTGTCCCACAGAGCGGCTGCATCAGAAACTCACCAAATTAAAAAATAAGAATCAGAAACAATTTTTTGTCTGAGTTCTCTGGCAAACTTAAAATCCGTAAGTAATGGAGATTGAGTACATTTCTAATTAATTTGTGACTACAGAGTCAACATTTTAAAGCATAACTCCATGCAGAGGAAAAGAACTGAACTAAGTCAAATAACCAACGTATGAAAAACCTCTCAAACATTTGCTGCGACAGAACCAAAAAGTTCATGTGTATGATAACAAAGTGTCATCTGATATACAATATCAAATAATACAAAATAATAGTACCTTCATATAATCACCATTAATGCTAGAATAGAACCTAATGTTGATAATACCCCCAATAAATAAGTCAACAACTTCAATGAATTGAGGAGTCACTATCTCATAGAATCTTGTATTTCTAACAGTACTGTTTTCTAAATCCATAAATCCACCATCTATACCAGATAATTTGAGGCAGTGAAAAATTAAGACATCACAACCTTTTGAAATTTTCAAGGAAAAAATTGGTTAAAATATTAACCAAACAGAAAATTACCTTGAGATACTCCACAATATCCTCAGGCTTGAATCTTTGTGTAATTTTAGACTGGCTAGATTTTGACTCATCCACCAATTTGTGAAGAAGTTCAAGAGCCTCCCGGTGCAGTGAATTGTGCTTGTAAAGTTCTAATAAAGCAACACTGTGGTTGTCTTTTTGAAGTATTTCCTCACATATTTTCAAATCACAGTAGTTAACACCTCTCAGTAACTCTAAAGCCACTGAAGGTTGTCCAGTTAGAAGCAATGCTTGGAGTAAAGCAGTATCCAATATTGAAGCCATCTCCCGAGCTCCAGAACTAACAGGCATACTACCACGCCCCTGAAACATAATAATTACAAAATGATAACCTAAGTAACAACAGAGTTAAAATTAATACTACTATTTAACTGTTCCGATAGTTCAAAAAAAATTAAGTACATCATGCATCCCATAGCTTCACCATCAATTAGGGGTGTCAACATGGATTCAAACCCTTGAGTCAACCCAGCTCACCATGGGTTCAAGCAGAGTTGGGTTGGATTTAGTTTTTATAAATGTCGGTCAACTAAACCTGGCTTACTTAACTCATAGGTTATTTTAGCCTCAAATTCGTTCCACAAGATTACCAATAAATTTTTTATTTATCACTGACAGGGGTTCAAACTGAGTTGGAGGTGGGTTAACCCATTACCCACCAACGACAATCCCTTATAATTTTTTTCATTATAATTGTTTACAACTTTTAATTATGTATTTTGACACTTTAATCTTTTTAAGATTAGAATGTTGTTCAACGGTGTTTGAATAGTTTGGATTTTTAATTTATTTGCTAGCTCAATTATATAAGTTGACACTTTGATCTTCACTTACTATTTTTGTAGTATCATTTCCTAATTGTGGTTAATACTTGGTGAAATAGGTAAACACCTTGATTGTACTACTATAAATAGGTGGGTCAAGTGAACCAACCCACCTAACCCAATAACCCGCCCCTACCATCAGTCTTAAATATGTGCGTTGAGGGAAGGGGGGCATATCAAGTAACAGTGAACAAAGAACTGACCATTTTATGTTCTCACACACGATAAACACTATATAGTTATATACACATGCATATGGATGCACACACACAAAATAAACCTTTATATAGATATGACATAATACTCTCCTAGTTGACTTCCCACTGAAAGGCATGACTTGTGAATTTTACCCTCAAAATGGTTGTTATCACACATTGCAGATGTATTCAATATGCAGAAAACAGAAAATATAATAAAACTAGTTTTTTTTTACCTTGTTTGATTTCTTAAGCCTATTGTAAGATGCAAAGTTATCCCCAACAGCATCTAAAACGACTTCTTCAGTTCCTTCAGCAGTGGCCTTCTCAATAAAACTATATCTCTTCTTCTGTAAGTATTTTATGAGAGCCATAAGCATATTATGGTTCATTTTTTTTGATTCAAGTGCTGCATTCTCATCAGATTCTGACATATGAGAAGTTGATGAGGGTTCCAGATCATCTGACACACCTGAAGAAGCTCTTGAGAGATATGAAGCATCACCATCAATGTCCAACTTTTCTAGCTCGTGAACAATAGTTGTGTTTGGAAGAATAATGGATGGATACAGGGAAAGCACATGGGTTATATCTACTTGAGATGCCAGGAAATGTTCCATAGCCTCTTCATAGCTCCCATTCTCAAAAAGATAGTGAGCGTATCTGTAACAACATAATAGAAACACATTTAGCATCCCTTTTGGATGAATACTAAGTAATGATTAATATGTTGAGCTGATGTAATTTGGAAAACTACTAATTAATATTAATAAATATAAATGCATGAAAGGCAACATCCTCCATCAAGACAAAATTAACTTTATCATTAATGTTGCCTTCATTATGCAACTCATAGGAGTTCAGTAACAATGTCAACATGTATACAGAAATTCTGGGGCCAAAATATCACTGAAACGCTTATACACACCTATTCTTGCTTTTAATTACCAGTGTAAATATTTTGAGTATAACACAAATATTGTAAAATATTGATATGAACCTAATAATACAACTACGTATAGTATGAAAATGATTATGTGCCTAACACATAGTTTGGGATATATTTTCTAAAATATAGGAATTCCCAGTACAATGTACAGACCACAATCTAATTGTATGATACATAATCCTAGATTTTCATATCATCATTATGTGTCCTTTACCCATCTGTGGAAGAAGAGAATGTATTCTCTTATATTGGGTGAAACAAATTAGTCACAGCTACTATTAAGTTTATTAACATGAAAACAGGAGTCACTTAGCAACACTTCTATTAGCCACAGCTATTAATAAGTTTAATAAGCTCTTATACAAGGAACACTTGGTTACAAATATACCAAGTAATACACATTTCTACTTTTGTTTCATTTGTTATCATGATCACATTGGTACAAATTCCAGGTAAACAGCTAGTCCATACCTCCAATATGAGATTTATTTCAATCATAACTACTGAATCCTACAAGTTTCAAGGCATTTTCAGATACTAATGTGAGAATTTGGAATCAATACAAACTTAAACTGCCAGCTAATCGGTGCTCAATGCTCAGAATTTGGTTGGACTTAAAATCAAAGGTATTCAACAAAATAGAAGCAATATGTCTAGATTTATTTCGAAATGGCATATAACCTTATATGAATTGAACCCTCCTTTGCAGCACGGAGACTTGAATCTTCAGGTGGAAGAAGTTTGCACAATGACAAGGCCTCCTCAAAGTTGCCAGAAGCTGTTAATTGGACTATCTGCAATACAAAATAAAATACAGAATTTGATAGTGTAGAGCAAAATGAAGATGTGATTCACTGCTCTTCCATTTGCATTGGAATCCAGAAACAGGTGACTAATAAAAAAGGTATCAATTATTCAACAACATTAGCAATACCTGGGCTCCAAGGGGAACAGGGAAGAGGCCATGAATTGAATTATCCAAAGCAAGTATCATGGAATCATTGCTCTGGCAAAGGTGACGAACATTTCGAAGAACAACTGTCTGTATCAACGGATAAGGAGCTCGAAGGGATCGAATCTGTAAAATGAAACCACATCAATCAACCCACAACCACTTGAAAACAACAAAGATCAATGAAATTGTTTCAGACAGACAGTTACCTCCACAAATCTGGGCAGCAAAGCTATAGCATACGGCTTCAGAATAACAACTTCCAAAGGAGCCTCAGACCAGCAAATCCTACCTACCGGAAGAAGCTTCCCATTTTGGTCCACAAAAACCCCAATATTCTCCTAAAAAAATACATCAACAAAACAAATGTCAAATTCTTCCTCTAACCTAAGAAAACATACGAAACACAAAAAATGACATGAACATTATGTGTGTTTTTGGATAAGCGATGACAATATTGATTTTGAAGTAATAGCTATTTATGTTTGGATGATTTTGTTATAAAAGCAAGTCAGTGGAAAAATTCATCATAAATGATGGATCCAACATAAAAGCCACCTAAAGTTGCTTCAATTCATAATCAATTCTGGACCCAACCAAAGTCAATTCCTCATCATGAAACCGAACATAAGAAAATTTACTACTGAACACATAATGGATAGTTCAATGTAATTTTGGATAATCCAACATAAAACCAAACATACACCAATATATTGCGCATTGCATGTTGGAAAAGAACAATACCTTTCCAAGAAGAAGTTCACCAGTGGGAAGAGAAACGACCAGAGGAGGCGCTAGTCTCCCGGAAGTGAAAACCTCAGACAAAGCTCCGTTTGAAGAATTCAGAATCACATACTCTCTTCTAATCCCCAAACATATATTCTCGCCGCACCAACCCATGGATTTCACCGTATCCCCCACGCCATACTCTTTCACCTCCACAAATCCCCTGCCACCTGCGCGCGCTCATACTCTAAATTTCAATTAACCGCGACAACAATCGAGAAACGCAACGGAATGAAAATGAATCGGCGTTACCGTCGTGTCTGAAGACGCAAACGCGCTTCTGCCTGGCGAAGCAGAGGAAGCCTCGGCGGTGGTCCCAGCAGAAGACGTTGGCACCCTTGGCCTTGGTGATGACCGCGATGGTCTCGAAGGAAGGGAGTCTGTGGAAAGCGATGGATTCAGAGAGCGATATGAGGAACTCTCGCGACTCCACCACCGTCATTGATAGCACGGGCTTCTTCGCGAACCCGACAATGTTCCTCTCCAACGCGTAGGAATTGGAGCCGTCGGAGGAGGATTCCGTTTCCGGCGCGAATATTCGGAGCGATCCATCGGAGCAACCCAGGAGGAGCTTGGAACCGTAGGATTCGATGGATTCGATCTTGGCAGGACACTCGCGCACCAGCTCCACGCAATCGTACGCGCTGTGCACCATTTCCTCACTCCCTCAACATTAACTCAATCACACCTTTTTCTTTTTAGAACTTTAAAAACAACAACAGATGCATACATTATTACAACTAATCTCTTCTTTTACGTTGCCTTTCAATTTTTATAGAGACAATTCTGATGAAATAATGGAAATACCATTTAAAATTATGTAAACACTTTCTCTAGTATAGATAAGCTTTAGTGCGAAAGTAAAATATATTATTTTAGGTTTAAAAAACTCATTTTTTTGTTTTACCGTTTTATCAATTTCATTTCCTTATTTTAAGTGTTTTAAACTTAGTTTTATTTTAAAAGATACAAATCAATATAATTTTATGTTAGAATATAATTTTATGTTAGAATGATATCAAAGTAGAAGAGTTTAAAGTAATAAACTTCCTCCTACACATGTGTGGGGTAACAAATAAGAAAATGGTAGATAATGGGATGGTAAAAAATATAAAGATGGTAGAGGGGAAAGATGAATGTGTTTTACTCACTATTATTTAACAAATATCAATCACACTCGTATTAGAATTGGTTTACAATAAATCATCTCGTACATAATGCTCCCTACTCCATTAGCATATGAAATATTATTTTTCTCTTTCTTATCTTCTTTGGAATTAGGAGCTTGAGTAATCTAGAGTATTATCTAATGACATAAATGACCTAGAAGTGTGCTTATAAACTAAACTTATGCATCTTAAACTTTTCAACAATTTTTCTTAAATAATCTTGTTGAGGTAAACACAACATACCCTCATTTGATCCTTTAGAGACACAACATACCCTCATCTCAAATTTCTAAGCTTAATATTTCTTTGAATCCTTTTTTCTCATATTTGTTCTACTAACTAGTTACAATGATCACCATATACAAGAGAAAAACACAACACACTCCCTTATTATTTTTATCAAGATGTAAACATAATTATCATAACTACACCTTTGAAACCTTGTCTTTCTTAAGAAATAATCAAGCATATTTCATTGTTGTGGACTTTGTTTCAAAGTGATTTCTACATGAAGCACACGTTTTTTTGAACTTCAACGAACCCCATATGTGTTTGCATGTAAATGGTCTCTTATAAATTTCCATGTCAGAATGTTGTTTTAACATTCAATTGTTTTAACACTTGATTGTACTGTTTAACAACTACAATCAAGATTCTTATAGGATAATGTTTTACCACAATTTGAACAATTTCTTATAATATACTTCATCCACCTGTGTAAAACCTTGTCACTAGTCTCACATTGAATCTTTCTTTTCCCTTACAGAATATTTCTTCTTATTCTTAAATTCATATTTGCATATAACCACATTTTGATTTAGGTAAACCCACAAGCATTCATGTGTTATTCTTCTTTAAATATTCAAGCTCCTATTCCCATGACACACTATGACTGTTGACTTCCTACACTTTTTTATGCCTCTTAGAAGTTTTAGGTTTGGAACCTTTTACCTCTCCAATTGCATTAAAGACAAAGTAAATGAGATCAACATGCTCAAACTATTATGTTGATTTAATCGTGTTCCTTTTTTATCACAGGTAAATTATTAGGTGGAATTTAAGTTTACATGTTCTGAACTCCCCAAATGATAAGTAGAAGGTTGATCTTCATCGTGTGATGCCTCCAAACCCTAAACCTCTTTAGGTGATTCAATTTAAAACTAGGAGACTTCACCTTAACCAAAGCTTTCTCCATGTTTTTCTTTAGGTTTTTACATATCATAGTCATTCAAGTCTCATCGAATGTGACATACTTGTGTGTGAAGCATCTAGCTTCCCCATGTTCCAACCCCCATAACTTATATTCCTTTACTCCATCAATGTATGCAATAAAGTTACATTTCTCTACTGGTGGTTATCATATAGATAACAATATTTGTAGCTTTACCTTATCATAATTTAAGTAAATACATTTTACCCACTCTAAAATAGTTTTACTCATTCTCTCAACATGACCATTTGTTGAAATAGTTAAATTAATCTTATTAAAACTCCAATCTATTATTAGTTTTAAGCATTTTGAGTTGGGTACCTATTGATTCTAGCATGTTCTACTTACTTAGCTCCACCAAATCTCTAGTAAAGTCATATATGACTATTCAATTTTAAAAAATTACAACTTTTGATGTTGGTCCCGGCGGGGCTCGAACCCGCGACCTTCGGCTCATAAGACCAACGCTCTAACCAACTGAGCTACGGGACCTTGATGAAAATATGTGAACCATTTTGGTATATATAAGTCAAACACGAAACTTCCCTTCTCGTTTTTACAAACTTGCAAAATGCCCTCATGCAGAACATCTTACAAATTGCTTGCAAACATAAAATTATTTTTCAGTATACTTCTTTTATTGAGATAAAATTGTTCATTAACTTATGTTAAATTGTTATTTAAATCTTTAACAATTTAAAAAAATATTATCTTCCCTACTTTAAGGGTTTCAAAAAGCATTCTTCGTCTTTGTCTTTAGTATCAAATAAGAAATAAAAAAGGATTTTTTTCTTATTCTCTTTTATTTCATTTATTTGCTTTTATTTTCCTCACACATGCAGTAATTTTAGATATAATTATTTATTTAGTTTATACAATTATAAAAAATTTAATTTTAATTTCTACGCGTACTCTTTTAATTCTTTATTTTTAATATACTTTAGTTTTTATCATCTAAAATAATAGGGACTAATATATATGTATATATAAATTTTATTTGTTTATGGGTTAAAAATAGGTTAGAACATTAGTCTATAGAGAGTTGATGCAACTAAAGGAAATAAAACAACATTTTTTTTTCTGTTGTGGAATACGAAAAGGATTCAGAGGTTGAATAAGAAAACAACAAAAACGATGACACGGATAAATAAACAAAAATGAGTATTATTGAAAATAAATAAATTTGATGTGGCCAAATATTAAGTTTAAATATTTTAGTACTCAATAACTTTGAGAATCTGGAACAAATGTCAAACAAAATAATAATGAAGAGAAAAAACAATGAGTTGTATGGATAAATATAAAAAGAAATAAAACACAAAAAACCTAAATATTTATTTAATAAATAAAAATATTAGTATATTTTTAGATTTTTTATTTTTGAGATATTTAATACATAAAAAAAGAGGAAGAATAGGAGGTGGGTGACTATAAAACTCAGACACTTTCTAAAATGGTGTGTCGGTGTCAGATACTCGTATTGGACACCGACACTCGTATGACACATGTATGACACGTATCCGTGAAATGTCTAATTCAAAAAGTATTTGTTAAATTACTAACAATTTTAACACAATTTTAAAAAAGAAAAATACATTAATTTTCTAAAAATTTAAACTTGTATAAATTGTTATTATGATTATAAAAATAAAAAATAAATCTCTGTAAACCAGTTATGAAAAACATCTTTTTTCTCCAAAAAATAATCTAAAACATACTTGTTCACATCAAAATCTTTATTGTTAATTTATATAATTTATAATTATATAATATATAGATTTGTATAAGATTTTAGATATCTTGTGTGTGCCGTGTCAGTATCACTCTCATGCTGGTTTAAAAGCAAAAGTAAAGAAAGGAAGAAATGGTTTGCGCGTGGGAGTGAGAGTGACAGAGGATGACGTTGGGTCTGATCAATGCAAACCCTGTGGTTCACGCCAAGAAGGAGCGAATCGCTCGTTCCGAAGATCCTCACGCCGTTGATCCTCTCGATATTTATGATATCCTCTTTCTGTTTTCTGCGCTTTTCATTTCCAATTTTAACTTCACTGTTTTTTGCCATGCCTTCAACTTGATGCTTAACTCTTGGGATCCTTGACTTCGCTTTGACAAATTTCGTGAGGGATATTCGGGATCCCGAGCATCCTTATTCCTTGGAACAGCTCAGTGTTCTCTCCGAAGAATCAATCACCGTCGATGACAAATTGGGCCGAATTCTGTGAGTTTCGAAATTCTCCTCTTCTCTTTTCAGGATTGGTTTGTTCACTTTTCAATTGTTGTTGCTTAGGATAACTTTTACGCCGACCGTTCAGCACTGTAGCATGGCCACGGTTATTGGTCTCTGTCTGAGAGTGAAACTGAAGCACTATTTTCCTCCTCATTACAAAGTTTGTTCCCTACTATTCCTTTTCGCTCCTGCATGCTTTTGCTTTTCTCAATTATTGACCTATACTGTTGTGTTGTGAGGTGTCTTGTTTGTGGATTGCATGTCCTACTCCTTTTTTTTTTCTTTTTTTTTTTAGTTTTGCTGGGAATTGATAGCGTGTAAAGTGTGAGAAAACGAGAGAAGAAACTGGAAAATAGATAGTGCGAATAGGTTTTTGTTGGCTTAAACTTCCTGTCACCTGGGATTTAATGCTAATGCATTCACGCAATCAATCGAAACTGTTGGATGAAGATGGATAACTCGTATTTTCTAAATCGAACTTTTTAATTATGTGCCCAAGGATTTGAGCCATGCAGGCAGTGTGCCAATTTTTGAAATGCATTCAATCAAGCAAACCACTGGATGAAGATCGGAGGACGCATATTTAATCCTTAAAATATGTATCTGAGATTTGATTTGAACCAATCACTTTGTTTGTCAATTTATCTTGATAAATTAGACATAAAATACTCATTGAGGTATTGACCATCTGAACTTCATTCAGCGTTATTGATTCTTAATTGTGAGAATCCTTCGCGTCTGAATCGGATTCAATATTTTACCTATGCAGATTTCCTGGATAAAGTGTTGTACTTTTTTTTTTTTCTTTCAATTGCGAATTTAAGATATTCAGTCCATCAAAATATAAAGAAGGTATTTTTTCTTGTCTTTTCCTTTGTATATAAATTATGCGACCAGTCTCCATTTCCATTATGCATATTGACAAGAATTTGACTAGACAGGAATCAGAGTGGTTATGAATCTTGGGGATGGAATGCTTGTGCCCCACGTATAAAGTAATGAAGATATTCATCGAGTGAATTGGATTCTAGCTTATTAAATGGGGTTGGATATACTGAATAGTATTTGAGTTTAAAGTAGCGGCTGCAATAGTGGGCAGAAATGCAGAAAATATGACTGGAGCAGGAAGGCTCCATAAGAATGACCTGCAAAAAACCTATTTTAACCATGTGCATTGTTTAGGGATGTTGATTTGGGATTTTACCCCCTCTTTTATTCAGAACTGGACTTTACTTTCTCACTCACTTCTGTGCAGTGCACTCTGTTATGAATTAGCACCTACTGTTCTTTATGAGGAATATTCACACTTTTCCAGCATCATCTAGCATGGCCAGCTGTGATAGTTTGTTATCCCCAATCTCTGCTCTCCATAGTTTCTGTTCATTCCTGAGACCAGGGTTTTAAATAGTGCACTGAAGCATAGAGAGCTGTGGCAGGCATATCAGATAAGATAGTGGTGCCATGTGTAGATTCCAAAAAGAGCTTTATGAACAGAGAAGTTAAGAATTTTTTTTGGAGGGGTGGGGGCTAATTTTGGGATTTATATTTCAAAAAATTGAAATTTGCAGCTGTAATAATTGTAAAAATGATAAAGAAGAAGAGCTTGATTTAGAAGACGATGATGGATGCTTCCTATCTTGGAAACTCGTAGATATTTATTCAACCAGTTTCTCTTAATGACTTGAATTTTGAGAAATTTTTTTATCATTTTAGAGAACTTATATATATAGTATATATTATATAAATTACACAGAAAATTTATAATAGCTACTATCATGCTATCCTGTGTAGCACTTTTGAGGCTGGCTGCTACATGCCACTATTTGAGATCTAAAACACTGCCCGAGACCTCTGCGCCATTTTCCGGCAAACCTGTTTACAGTCAACAGTGACCTCTTGCTTTGTTCTGTCCCTTGTTTGTTATTCTCTCTAAAACAGGTCTATCATCTCCCTGTCTTGTGCTAACTTCTAAGTTTTATGGTTGTGGTGTGTTAGTTCCCCCTGCTCCTTCAGGCTTTCTTTCTTTTCATGTTTCTTAATGCTGAAAAATTATTTTCATTCTGCTCAGATTATCTCCTCTCTGATAATTATCCCATCCATTACTTTCACTTTGCAGGTGGACATCAAGGTTTCTCCTGGATCTCATGCTGACGAAGAATCAGGTGAGGTTTAAACATTTGCTAACATAACAACATCTCAGACTTTTCCTGTACCAAAATTTGAAATGATTTGGTCATGTTCATATCTTGTAGATTTGATAGACATTAAATATGGGGGGAGGGGTATTTGAAGTTTATTAGATAGGAGGGTCTATTTAATATCTCTATTAAGAGGGAATTTCAACATGACTAGTCCTGTAAATGAGATGATCCATTTACATTAAGCCTTTTCCTCTCTCCTTTCTTCAACTTTTTAACCTTCTGTTTTCAGCAGCATTTAACATAGTGAGAGACACCATCTCAAACAACACTAATTTTTGTTTGTGATTCTATTATCTCCAAAACTACTATGCCCGTCATCTTCATGACACTTTTACTTTACCCCTGTACCTTACTGAGAAACAACAGTTTCCTTTGGATTCCTTCCTTCCTACAACATAATAATTCTTGAAATCTTCCTCATGCAGTCAACAAGCAGTTAAATGATAAAGAAAGAGTTGCTGCTGCCTTGGAGAATCCCAACCTCCGCCAGCTTGTGGATGAGTGCCTCTACTCCAATGAACTGTGAGCTAGGAGACCTAATACATTAGTAACTATTGTACAGGGCATTTACTGCTTATGATTTTCTAAAAAGTAGTCCATGTGTATGGAAATTAGTTGGACGGTGCTTACCTTTCGAGAAGCTTTATCTCTTTGATTCCCAACGTTTTCAAATTGGATTTAGCATGTGATAATGTATGTAAATCAAGTTAGGCATCATCATGTCATACCCTTGTACCTTTCACTGCAGATGTGCTGAATCAGTCTTTTTATGGGTTGACCCGGTCCTTACACTCATAGTTCATGCCATGACGTTTAATTTGTTATGGTGGAAAGTAAGCATCATTTTGAGACAAATGATAATTATATTTGCTGATATGTGGCATGATGTTTAATTATTTTTAATTGAGTCAGGCGTGTTGTTTTGCTGTCTGTTGGTATTTAATGCCAATGCTTCTCGAAGTGGTGTTTGTCTTGTAAACATTCTGGTACCACAACCTATGATTTCCTATTTCACATAAGATTCGCATAGATGGTCAATGCGGTTTGGTCTGCTACAGAAAAATGGTTTTTATTTTTCGTGGAGTGAGGTTGCTGTATTACAGGTAAGCCTCATCCATAATTTACGGATAAGGGTGTTGAGTGGTTTCATTGCGATTCACCAATAATGAGATACTAAAACTTAAGTCAAACCCAAGGAATTGAGGTTGCTTTGGTAATTGGAACATTGTCAAATTTGAAGTGGAATATCACTGGTGGCGAACTTACTAAACAAAAGAAAATGAATAAAATTAAAAAATTCAATCAGAATAAGCAACTATTTTTTAGATTATAATTACACTTTTAAGATAAAAAAAAATATAGATAATTTTTCTGAATTCTTCCAACCAAGGTCTGAAGGCAAGACTTAAGTCTCAACCTCCATGATCCAGCCCAACATCTCCTCCTTTTATTGCTTTTGCTTTGGCCAACTCGGCAACACAAATTTTAATTTTGCGGATTGAATTCCACTACGGGAAGAAAAGTCAAAAAGTCAAAGCCAACAATTCTAGGCAAAAACACTGCATGTATCAAAGCGATATTACTATATAGAAAAAATATATAATGTTTTGCAAACACTAAAGTCACATCAATCAATCGCATGGTTGGGATTGGGACGCAGCAATTGAATAATATCCATCCAAATTTGACTCTCCGTTTCCTGTGCACATGAAAGAATCTCCGACCAAATAAAATGAAGACATCATTCCACCATTTGCCAAGTAACATAATTCCACGAACTCAACCAATTTTGGAACCAGAAATAAAATAAGAAACCAGATTTGAGGTTGATGGAGTTCAGCAGAAGTTTGAGGTTGTCAAAGTCTCACCGCATACTGCTTTCATCTGAATGTGGCTACGAGAGACTCTCACAATCGATGAGGCTAAGTGGTGAATACGATTTCAGTGAAAAGTACAAGAAAAACAAAAGGGGTGAAGGGCTTCTTGGTAAAGTTTTCTCCTTTGCAAGAATTTCATCTCCCCACGAAGAGCCTAATAAGATAGCAGAGAGGGTGGTGAAGAAGGAGAAGAAACGCTCTTCTTGGCTTCCCGATCCAGATAGACGCTGGCCAATTCAGGGATGGTGAAGTGTTTAATTTGTTTCTGGTTTCTTTGTTTCAGGGATATGTAATCGTCTCTTTTCTATGTTGTTTTGTTGGAGATGCTACGTCGATCAGATATGAAAATATCTTATTATATATAAGTGGATGCAAACTTCAATCTCGTAAGTCGGTTTTATAGGGTTGAGTTAGGCTTAAAGTTCACTTCTTAATATGGTATCGAGGTTATTTCGAGTCTATCCTAACAAGTGTTTATTGAACTTATCAAATCACCCACTATAGGACCGGATAATTATCTCACATAGACTTTTATAGAGTTTTGTTTATAGATTTGAGTTATGATTGTCCAATTCTTAATATGTTTGGTATTTACTTTTGGGATTCATCTTTGCTTTTCTATGTCTGTCCTGTAGATGTAAACATTATTATCGGGATTCATAATTCAATGATTATAGTAAAGAAATTGGTGAAGAAATATCTGTTATGTTTTGTGAGAAATAAATTAGTCAAATCATCCAAGATTTTAGTTGTTTTGATCAGTTTCTTAAATTACTCTGTCATCTGATAAACAAGATTACCAATCGGAAAATTCTAAAGTGGGTAATCTTAACTCTTAACACTGCCTTTAAAATATTTAATATATATTTAACTTAATCATGATTTAATTTCTCAATTGGACTTAAGATTGATTTTGTCTTTCGTATTTAAAATTGATATTTTTAATTCGTATAATTTAAAATAATATTTTTCATCTTTCTGTCTAAATATTTTATATCTAAATGTATCAAAATAAATATTTAATAATCTGAATATAAAATCAAGACAGGATATCGTCTAAGTTATTCATAATTATTAGTTATATAATTAGTTATATAACAAATTTTATATTTGAAATATAAGAACTAAAATAAGTATTTCTAAAATTACAAATACTAAAAAATTAGTTTTAAATTTGAAGACCAAAAATAAACTTACTCCAAATCTTAAAATGTAATAAATTATAAACCTGATTTTTTAACATGATATTAAATTCGTTAGATAGTCCCCTTGCTCTACAAATAGTATGTTTTGAATTTTAAACATGCAAGTAAAAAACTTGCTAATGATATGATTTATTTTTTAAAAAAAATTGTGAAAAATTGGTACAAATTTGGACTTATTAATTAATAATATAAAAAAAGTGAGAACACTTAAAAATAACTTTACATAGTTTTTTTATGATTTTAAGTGTAAAAGATTAAAAAAATTGTAAGTAACCACCTTAGTCTTTTAAGGTGGTTTATTATATTAATATTTGCTACTATGTCAAATAATTTTAAAAGACTTTTTTTTAATCGTACTAAAATATGTCAAATATGTAAAATATATGCTACTAAAATATTACACTAATCATACAAAAATATGTCAAATAATCACTTTAGTTTTTTTTTTAATCATACTTTTGATATTTTTTTTCTTCATTTTATAAATTATTGTAAAAATACCCTATCAATTTAAAGACCTAACTGACAATATTTTCTTCAAAAAAAACCATGATCTCTCTCACTTTAGTCTTTATATCCCTTTGTCTTCATTTTTAATTTATCTTTGACAAAGTTACTTATGAAAGTCTATTGATGCTAAACAACACTATTATTTTAAAGAAAAATTGAACTTGACAAATTAAAAGAAAAATCCTTTAATTATTGATATATAGAATGGATTATAATACATTGAATTTAAATTAAGCAATCACTTTCATAACTTTAGCATTATAATTTTGTGTAAAAGCCAAAAAAATCAGATAAAAGATCACTTAAATAATTACACATTGTAGATGCTATTAGTGTATGAATTATTATTGTCATAATTTATTTTATGTAATAAATCCTTTTATGAAGATAAAACTAGCACTGCACATAGCAAGGATTGAGCTCGATACCCTCTTCCAACAAATTGTATCACTTACATTAACATCTTAAATGAACAATTACCACCTTTGCTAATTTATAACGAAATCAATAGAAACAATGCAATATACAAAAGGAGATCATTTAAAAACAATCAAAAAATTACATATAAACTACTGTTTTTACCTAAAATGTATTTGAAGAATGATGTAATGAGGATCTTGAATTCTCTCATTAGGTAAATTTTTGGTTGGTTTCTAAATAGAGGAGTAGGTCCACCTGAAAATTACTATTCATGTTTAAGTCACTCATAGCATAAAAGATGATAATATGTGCGTCAGAATAAGTGTATAAGTGTATGGAATGGTGACAATATGATAGTCATTATGATTCATAAGTAGTTGTTCAACAATTATAACTCATTGAATTAGTCATTCAACTCATAATTGATATTTATGGTAATTAGTGTTAGATTATAGAATATTGATAGTCAATTCGAGTTGTAGGCATTCTCGACTTTATAACGGGTAGGTACACTTATGAAGTTCAGACACGACTCTTAATTAGTAAGTTTATGCGTTTGACATGTATTGCACATGCATAATATACTCATACAACAATATAGATGAAGTGTGCAATTCAAAAGATATTTTTTGGATCAATGACAATTTTATCACAGTTTCAATACAAATTTTAAAAAAAAGGATAAATGAGGTAATTTTTTAAACACGATAAATTTTTATTATAATTATAAAAATAAAATAAAAATCTTATATATAATGAAGACTATTTAGATTATGTGTTGATAAAAATGTTTTTATTTAATCTCTTATAATAATATCCTTATATAATGTGAAATTTTTAAAGTTTTTAATTTATCTTTAAATAAATTTCAACTAAAATATTATTTTCAATAGAGATTAAATGAATTATATTCAATTTTCATGTTTTAAATTTTAAATACATAAATATTTGACTTTTATTCACATAAATTTTTGTTTTTATTGTTCATTTATATAATTTATAATAATATATTTATAATAATATAATATATAAATTTATCTTATCGTATGTTACATTTTAAAAATTATAAAAATTACATGTGTCTTTGTGGTATCTCGGTATCAGTATTTATGAATATAAGAGTCTTGTATCGTGTATCCCTCTACATAATATATAAGAGTGTAATACCTCTAGTGAATTTCTTGGTCTATCTAGTGAATTTCTTGGTCTATCCATGGGAGATAAATAGATGCAATGAAACCTAAATCCCATAAGAGAATAAGTGATTATAGAAGAGATACGAATCACCAGACAGAGAAGCATAGTTTCAAAATTGACTTTTCCAAGAGAAATTAATTTTAAATACACAATACTTATTTTTTTTAATAAAGTTTACATTTCTATAAAAATAAAATAAAAATATTATTATAAACACATTTAAATACATTATTTTCTGTTAAAAAATGTGTACAAGATAGATCATAGATTAAATTGTTTCATTAAATGTAAAAGGTCTTGTGATGATAGATTCTAATTAAAATAAATTTTTAGATAATTTAAAAAAAAAAGATGATTCTAAAATTAATTAACTCTCTTCAAAATGGAAAATTATTTTATACAAAAAAATATTTATACAATAAAACTAATTACGAGTTTTGAGATTCTCGAAATAAATATTCTTCAAATATATAACTAAAATTACACTTTGTTTTTAAATTTCAACATTATAGGTTAGACATAACTAAAAATTCAATAAAAAAAATTAAACAAAGAAAATAATATTGTCGTATTGAAGAGCGAAATTAATACGCCTTCTACGTTCTTATTATAGATTTATTTTTGTTTTCTTTTATTTAAAATCACTAGTGTATAGTACTTTTATAAATTCAATACAGAATATGCAGATCAGGGTGGATTCGAACCACCATCCTACCAGAACATAACTAATATGCTCTGATCGCTCTACCGTTTTGAGCTTACAGATCTATCATTCAATAAACTTAACTATACTAGTGATAAAAAAAACACCTTATTTACGATGAAGAACAACATGCACAACAACCAAAAATAATTTTCATTATTTTCAGAATGCCTTGAAACAGGTTTACTCAAATGCTTTCACGGATTATAAAAAGCATCTTATCTAGTGAGAAAATTCTACCTTTTTAATACATATTTCAAAGAAATTTCTACACTTTTCATACTAATTTTATCCTTTACATTTCCTTAAAACTGCATTATAAATTAAAATAATAAGAACTACTTCAACCATATGCAAATCTAAGGGTGTGACTGCTTGCTTTTAAGCAGCAAATGTAGTTCATCATCTCATTGTTCCAATTCTTTAAATGTATTAAATATGATTTATTAACAGGTCGATATCCTTTATATCCTTTATAGAGGTCGACAAATTTGTTTCTACTACTAAATCATGATAATAATATATTATAAAGAAAAAAAAAATAATGCTACGATCGTAACTGGGACAAAAATTCATCCCACTACATAACAAGCTAATAAATAATAAAAATAATAGGATTCAAAATAAAACCTGCATAAATAACAATAGTTCCCCAGGAAAAAAGAGTACAAAAATTTTGATAAACTATTTTGACATAAACTAAATAGTTAATAAAGGTGAGAGGCAGAAACTAAAAGTTCAATGGCCATTGCTGACTTTGATCTTCGAGGTTAAAGGCATATAAGCTCAAAATACAACCACTATCACATAATAACAAACCAAGTGCAACGCAACATCAGAATAACTTTTATCTACAAAGAGAACATTATGAATACATACTAATGAACAATATTATCAACAGAAAACCCGTATAATTATTCGTATTCAAATAACTTTCGTAAACTTGAAATTCTGAGCAGTTCCTTATGCTCAAAACATGAATTACCAAATATATATAACAAAACTGATCCAACCATAACTGACTATAAATGAACATCTGATAAATGACATTGCAGTTGTTTAAAGGTAAATGAATGAGGAGATTTAGTAAAAACATCGTTACTCAATTTAAACAAATGCAAACTGAATTAACTTGGAAGAAAAATATACTTTGCGTGTATAGAGCCGAAATTTTCTTCACCTTAGAAATAGAAGCCTAAATCAGAGTCCTTCACAATCCACACGATACTTCATCACAGAGGCCTTCTTCTCCCATGTGTATTGCCCGGCCGCGGCAGAAGCCCATCTTCTAATAATTGTTGATACTTCAATGTCGCCATAAGATCCCATTGGCAAAGCATAACAATGCTACAATCCTGACATTATACGCTTTTGAAAAATAACCTATTTCTGCATTACAAACGTTGCCTGCCGTAGCTGAACTAATTACAGGTAATCAAATTTACAAGTATATGGTACGAAACCGGCAATACAGTGATCAATCTTTATAAGGAGACGTCACCGGATGTATCAACCTCAAGTGAAATACAAAATATGATAAAAATAAACACAACGATAACAGATTATTATACCATGGATCGCTATTTTAATTAAGCAAGAAAACTTATTGGTTGCCATGGAACGATATTTCAATAAAGAATAAAACTAATTATTTTGCCACATGTAAAAAGTATTGATTCGATATTTTATTCAGGCAAAATATTATTAGATAAGACACATGTAAAAAGGAGGAATTTGATTATTATGCCATGGATCGATAATAGTAGTTTCGAGTATTATCGTATTGTTTCATAAAAAACTAGCTTAATGACTAACTGAATAAGTAATTCATAATTAAAATACCACTAAAAACCAGTTCCCGATTTTACCTTTAAAGAATGAAACTACTGATGAACTCCACCTAGCTTCTTCTGCCTATAAGATTACCAAAAAGTTCAGATTGATATTATTCACATTACCAACTTCTTAAATCAAATATTAAATCAAATTAATCGGAAAATGAGACAAATTCTTAGTTCTGCTGCAAATCGATTCTGTTATTTTAAAAAACAAAATATGAGGTTGTTGTTTTATCTTCAATTATGTGAAATGAAACACCTAAACCCTTTCGAGCGTAAATTAATGGATAATACCTTATAGTTGGAGCGAATCCTCTGTTGAATCCCTCTGGTGCAGAGATGTATAACGGAGTGGAGCGACAGAAAGGTAATAATAAAAGGCATAACGAAAGAGAGCAGAGCACACACCACACGAGGGAGAGACCCCGGGCAACTCCCGTGCCATCTCTCCCAAAACCAACAAAACTTTTTTTTATTAACAATTATTTGACCTGCCAAGCAAGCGCACCTGACATGGCAAAGGTCGGATGACAAGATCACTCAGGATTCTCAACCCTAAACGACTCAGCGTTTAAAGGTCATTCATCCCGATATCTCCTACATCCACATATTTTCCACCTCAAAGCTTCACATCATACAATAATTTTACATCTGAGATCAGCAACACATGGAGCCCTAGAAAGCAACACCGCTTCTGGAATAATCCAAATTATCCGATACAAACATCCATCCACAACGGTCAAAAGAGCATCAACTGACGGATCCATCGTTCTATAGTTGGATCAACTTTCTTCCCGTGGATTCTCTCACACACCTGCAAAAAACACCTCAAGAGGCTTGGCATATACAAAGACCAAAGAACTTTCTACGAAGCAAGGAGGATGGACACGATGCGCACACCTCTATACGTAGATCTAAGCCTCCAGGCATCGGATCTATGAAAGGCCGACAATATAAATTGAAAATAACAAAATCAAGACGCTAATAACATAAGACCGAACCTAATCGCAGCAAAATCCCGACGAAAGGGTGACCGTACCAGGCCAAAACCACCACGGGCATGTAGATCTCGATCAGATCCATTCAGATCCAGTCACGAAAGAAGCTTCAGAGGAAAAGGAAAGAATAGATCTGAATTTACAGAGAAGAGGTATGGCAGAAAAGTTGTTGAAGATAAGGCAGAGGAGAAGAGGCGCTGAATGAGAGAAGGAAGAGAACCCTAAGCTTTCTTTTATAATGGGATTTTAGGGATCGGACGGTTGATATTGTTTGTATTGACGGTGAGGATTCGGTGACGTGTAATGTTAGGTGCGGCTCATTTATCGGTGGGGCAAAGCTGTTTGTTATCTGTCTCTTTACAATAATAGAGGGGTATATTTGTAAATGAGACTAGCATGATGGCGGTTTGGTGTTTAACACACATGGACGGCAACCACGCGCTGGCTTCCAACTTTCCAAGTTCGCGTGGTCCTTACGCTCAACGTCTCATCAGATTGCGTTATTCCTACGTTCCTAAATAAATTAAATAATAAATGCTATTTTGTTGACTGACCTGGTCAACAATGTTTTTATTTGTCTAAGAATTAAACTTAAATAAGTTTTTAGCTTTTTTATTTTATTTTATTTTAAATATTATCTTTCGAAAATATTTTTTAAAAATTTTAGTTTAAAGTTTTAAATCAACATTAATTATTATTTTATTATTTATATTCTTATCATTGGTGTATTTTTAGTTAGTTTATATATATATATATGCACGTAATATGAAATAGAAATTATAAATATTTTATTAATGTCACCAAAAAAATTTGGTTTTTATTTTTAAATAGCCTTAAAGAAAATTTGAAAGAAATGGAAGGAATACAATTTAATTTAATTTTGAGTATTTAATAAATATTTTTTTCATAATCAATACGTAATAAATTCAATATTTTAGTTTGAATGTGTGCTATTATTGATGTTAGCTTTATCAGTTAAGTTGAAACAATTTAGAATATTGAGTAATAATATGGATTATGCCTTTTTATTATTTATATTGACAAAAATATTAATACATATATATATAATGAAAGAAAACTTATTCCTTTTCATAATGAAAAATAAACTAATAAATCAAAAGATAAATATAAAAGTCAACTAGATTAATTGTGAAAATTTATATAAAATGTATAAAAGTAAAAGATAAATATAAAAGTATTATGGATATCAATTAAAATAGTTAATATAATAATATGAACAATATATAAATTAATGTGTTTTCAAGAATTCTTAAACTAAAATTTTATAATTTATATACTCACAGTATAATAATCACGTGAAATTTATTTAAATCCAATAAAAATAAGTTGTATGTGATTATTTTTATAAAAATATTAAATATTTAATTAAATTAAATTATGCACTTTAAAAAGTTATTTTTTTCATTAATATTTTACATGTTCTCATTAAATTAATTATAATTATTTTATATTAGTTTTAATTTGTGGAAAATTAGGAAAAACAATGATTTTCTTATATTATATTTGAATAATAACTAATAGTTCTAAAAATATAAAAGATTGGGCATTTAAAACAAATAATTATTTTTAAAGACCGTAAAGATTTGAAACAAATTTAAACTAATTTACTTCATAAATTGTGTATTACTGAATTTGTAAAACTAATGTATTTGCAAGCATTATATAAATTTGATATCATGCTCGTGGTAGATGTGTAAAGAACAAGAAAAACCTTAAACATAATAATCTCTATAGTTGGAAGAGAACCTTTTTTCTACTACATTGTAAAGGATTTTCCAAAACCTATTCAATGTGCCCAATGATTTAAGTAAATGAACTATTTAAAAACTCTCTAGTTTCCAAAGCATGCACAATATGCATACTGATATACTTGAGACGATGGGATTTTCATTGAAAATTTTCCATCTTATTAAGTGTAAATAAATGTCACATTTTATTATATTACTAAATCCTCGTGCATGTTTTATTAAAAAAAAAAATTCTAATATTGTGTTTGGATTGGATTTGAAAAGGGAAATAGATGAGGGTAGAGAGAGTGAAAAAACAATATTATTAGATTGAACGTAAGTAAGTAAATTTTAATGAAAACTGTGAAAATTTGTAGTGGATTGGATTGATCTGAGTGAGAACAAATTATAAAAAATGTTTATATTAAATATTATTAATATGTTTTATACTTTTTTAAAAAAATATGTTTAAATTTCACTTGAAAAATGAATGATTATGTTATGATTGAAAAACAAATAAAAAACATGTATTGTAATATTGAAATTAAATATTTATATATATATATATATTAAAATGATGATGAAATTTAATTATTCATACATATGAAGATTTGAAAGTTATATAAAGGGAGTGAAGGTGAAGAACAAAGGTAAGGTAAGGAAAGCAACAAAAGTTACAGAGAAGTTATCTTGCATAAAATAAGAGTTAGAGTGAACGTCTAATCTAGTAGATAGTATTGTATTTTGGATTGAGTGTTAAATTATTGTAATTTTCACATTGTGAAGTTGTACTGTTGTGAGATTTCTTTGTGCTTTTTTTTAGAATGATATTTATTTTCTTGAAAGTTCTTAATATCAGGGTTAAGAAGATATAACTTATAGATGTGTTAATACTCGTTGTAACCTAAAGAAATGTGAATATTCATTGTAATATGGAGAAGTGAAAATACTCATTATAACAAAGTGTGTTAGTTAATGAAGCTCTTAAATGATTGTCTTAAGAGCACTAGATATAATCCGAGTTTGGGTGAATCAGGATAATTTCTTGTTGTTCCTTCTAATAGTTTTGCTTTGTTTTTTATTCTACCTTGAGTAGATTATACAGTATGGCTAGACGGTTCCTAAATCGTTGGATTAAGGAGACTTGATGTAGCTCAGATTTAGGTGAACCAATATGAAAAAAATGTTATATTTTCTTAGTTAACTAAGACAAATGTAATTTTTTTGGATGTGAAGTTAAGTATTTAAGTAATTTTTTTATATTTATAATTTATTTAGGTAATTGAAATTGAAATAATATTATGGAGTGATTGATAAGTTTAATCATATATTAGTTAATTTAAAATACTTACATCCAAGTTTATTTAATTTAATTAAGATGTTAAAATCAATTCATATTTTTATGTTAAAGACTATCAAGTTGAAAGAATGTTATAAATATGCTACCGTCCAATTATTTTTCCCGTTCACCCATTAGTGTAAATGCACAGCAAGATGAGAAGTGTGTTAGTTACAAAAACTATAAGTTTGGTAGTTACATAAAAATATTTTTGTTTTCTAGAAAAAAGTGTTTGAGTGAGTTAAGGGGTGAATGTATATGTAAGTAGTCTTTCACATCAATTCCTAAATGATGTAGGAATTTGATAATATAAAAATAATCAAAAGAGTAAATTAATAAAATATTAGAAAATGTTTTATATTACTTTGTTTGGAGAAAATTAATGTTGACCTTGAAATATATGAATATTTTAAAAAAAGTAATAATATTTTTCTAAAATCTATTTTCATTAATAAGTTATTTATTTTCATTTTTTTAAGTCATATTCACCTCCTTCATTAAGTGTCATGCTCAGACATTGTTTTTACTTTTATTTAGTATGTTCATCCTAGTTGATAAATGAAAAACAATAACATGATAACATGAATTACGGTTGAACTATTAGAGTTGTCACTCACAAAACATAAGTGTGGAAGTGTTATAAGTCTTTTAATACATTTAAAAGTGTTAGAAATCAAAATAAAAAATTATATATATACACACCTTTTTCTCACAATCCATTTAAACATTTTTAAAGACAAAATAAAATTCAAATTATAAATGGATCATTAGGTATTATTCTATATAAAGAGAAATATATATATTTTATTCCATAGGTTTCCGACAACCCGTGTAGGGTGTAGGGTCTTTAACCCTCAGTGGCACCCTTTGTGCCATATTCGTTCCTATGCAACATTTTCAAGGTTTTCAAAGGTCCTAATTTCCTTAAATCTTGGAGATTTTGGAGATTTTAGTCCTTTCCTTTTTTGCAGTACTATATTTTTTCATTCAAATAGAAGTCAAGTTTATAACTTTTTAATAAAATATAAGAAAAAAAGAACATATTTGTTTTTAAAATAAACTTTTATAAAAAAAAAAATAAACGTATATGCGCATTAGTTATAGTTTTCAAATCATCATTTAAACAAGATAATTTATTTAAAATACGAATTTGAATGTTAAATTATTACTAAAATGCAAACATTAAATCTAATTTCATTTTATAAGATTGGATTATATTGAGATTTAATCTAGGTATATACTATCAAATATCTATAACTTATTATAAAAATATATATTATAAATGATCTAATAATATATAAATTAATAAATTTAATAATTTTTTTAAAAATAAATAACTATATACTACAAGAAAATTAATATATATTATAAATGATCTAATAATATATAAAAATAATTTCTAAATTAATTTATATTATTGTTAAATAGTTTATAAATTAATATCTAATAAAAAACCAATTATTAAAATCAATTATTTAGTTTTTAGATTTGGTAGAAAAACATTGGTTGGTAATTAGATACCAATTTAGAACTATTTAACAATAATAGAAACTAATTTAGAAACATTTTTTTTAGTTTATAAAATAATATCTAATTTAGTTATTATTACAACTAATTATTGTCTCTAAAAATTGATTTCTATTTCATGATTTTCTTGATAGTATTATATTAAAAATTAAATTTAATTCAATTTTATAAAACTAAATTATAAAAAATTAAATTTACATCCACTTATATATTATATATTATAAAATATTTAAAAATGTTAAACAAAAATTATTATTTTTTTCAATAAGTAAATCCGAGGTATTAAAATTTATTTATCTAGGTATTGGTATTAAAATTTATCTATCTAGGTATATTGTTGGAAGTTTCCATTTTTCTTTTATTTTTAACATTTTACCCAACTCTTCTAACTAAATTCTTTAATATCTTGTCTGAGAAGATAAAAACGAACTCAGAATCAGGTCATCTGCAACATGTCTTGGTCCAGTCAAGGTTAACCATCGATATCTTATTCTATAATTGCAAACAAATACACGAAGGGATGAATCTGAACAATTTGCAACAAAGAAAGAAAGAGCAATTTAGAATAGAATATTATATATCCTTCACACAGGTGGACGTGGCGTTTTGTTCAGTTGTTACACGACACAGGTCTTCAAATCAAAGCTGAACTGAAATATTCTTTGCATGCAAAAGGATAAACGTGACACGTGAGGGTTTGTGTGAAAGACAAGCGTCCAACACACACCACATGTCATGTCATGAAAGTGCTTCATGTTTTAGTTTTTCTGAACCAGATCAAGTGCACCGGAGGATTAATAGGATTTGCATTGTTCGAAATCATAGGACTACCACACTGTCTCTCTTCCACAACCCATCAAAATAGAAAAAGCTATGCTTCACTCGATCAAAACGGTTTTAACCTATCAACACGTTTCACTCTCACGCTCTCTCTCTTCCAAGCTTTGTCGGGAAGCTTCAGCAGTTAGATTCTGCACCAAACCTGATAGTAACAGTAGTGCTCATAAGATGGACAAGAGTCATAAACCTAGCGAGGAAACTAAACATGGGTGAGTTCAAACAGCATGTCTCAATTTCATTCATAACCATGTTTGATTCTATAACACATTTATAGTAATCTGATAAAGGGTCACATTTTATAATAACTAATGATCTTTAAAGTAACCATGTGAAAGATAATCATTGGATTAAATTCTTGATTCTGATGAATGTTGTGAAGAGATGCGATGTCTCATTCGTTTGGGGAAGGGTACGCTACGAGGTCTGATGAAGAAGGGTTCGGTGGAATTTATGGTGGAAAGCAATCCATGCCTAATACTGAAAAGGATAAGATCATACATGAAAATCACCCAGGTTTAATTTCCTTATCACACGCAACGTGTATATAAAATTGCTTCTTGTGTTTGTTATTCTTAATTATTGGCTTCTTTTGTTTGGTATGTACGTGCATGAAGCTTATGACAAGACGCAGGGAAGTGAGGTGAAGGAGAAGGAAAAAGCGAGGCATCAGTCCAGTGCCAACGCTTAATTAGGTTATCCCTGAGGAGAGGTGTTTCTCCTTGTAACATGTTTTTGTTTATCTGCAATCCTTGTAACATGTTATGATAACGTTGTTGTTGATTTTTATTTTTTTCTGCTCTTTTTGGATTTTAACTTGGAAAAAAAATAGACTATTGTATTATGTACTGCATTACACATTGTTGTTATCTTTGTGGTGCACGCATGGGAGCATTGATATATCTCAAGAATTAAAGAAATAGCATCGAATTTAATTAAATCTGAAATTCAGTGTGATTATAAATTTAAATTTTGATCAATTCAAGGATTATCTTGAGATTAATATACTATAAGATGACGCTTGAGTGAAGTTATGTGTGTTAGTTAAAGAGAGAGACTTTAAAAAAAATTATCATATAGATTGTATTAAAATTATTTAATATATCAATTAAAATGGGTGTAATATATATTTTAAAATATATGAAAGCTGTTTAATTATTTTAATAAAAATTTATTTAATTATTTTTAATAAATTTGATATGGATAATTAATGATATTATGAAGTTAAAATTTACAGTTGTTATATGATTTTACAGTTGTTAAAATTCATAACATAATGTATTTGATATCTTATATATATATATATAATTGTCTTAAATTTGTGTTCTTTTATAATAAGATTGGATTAGTTTTAATATTTAAAAAATATAATTTTAGTTTTAATATTTTAAAATTATGTTTTCTTCGTTCCATTAATTGAGTGAATTAGAGGGGGCAAGTGAAAGATTGAGAGTGACTGTTTTTATTTGGAAAGGAAGAAGAAAATTGATGAAAAATTTAAAATTACTCAATAAAATGAGAAAAAAATTAATAATTTATTGGATTTAATAATGGATGTAATATACGTAAGGTGTATAATATATGTAGAGAGAGATGTATGAGACTATATCAAATTTGCCCCCAGTAATCTATAGTCACAAGTCTACTCTTTTTCATTTGGTCGTTCTTTCTGGAACGGAGTTTGATCATATTTTATCTAAATGTCATAAGAATAGAGACATCCAGCGTTACCAACGCTCCTTATCTCCATCTCACTGCATATTTAAATGTTAGATTGAAGAGTTTAAAAGTACTCTTGCTTCTTCTTTTTTTCCGTTTACATTGAAAATTGCAAATATTTGACTTGAACTTTACACGATTTCTTCAATTTCTGTGTACTACATTAATGAACCAGAGAAGACTGTTCTTCCTGCTCCTTTTTCAAAGAAAAGATAAAAAGATATTTTTTACATTTTGTATGGGTGTGAAGGAAGAAAGTCTAAATGTGATTATACGCCTCAGAATTTTTGGTTCACGGATATGGCTCCAAATTGATTCAAACAACTTGAGGAGAAGCAACTTTTTTGGGCTCAGAACAGTTGTGCATAACAGCTGTAACAAATAGGAGACTGCCAACATGTTCGAATGAACTTAAAAGTCCTTTTCTATCCAGCGGTGTTTTGGATAAACAAGCTTTGAATAAACACGAAACTTGGAAAAGTATGCATAAACACCAAAATTAGAAAATTATGAATAAACACGAAACTTAGAAAATTATAAACGTGGAGACGCGAATTTGGTATATAGTAAATTCGCAAAAACTTGTAAAAAATACAAGCAGTTAAATAGAATTGTATTGCTATTATTCTTTGCTGCAAATACAGTGTTATTTGAGAATGCCAGGAATATGAATCAACATTGATGATGAATGCAACAATTATCATCAAAAATAACATTTATTGCATTTTTTTTCTGTCATTTAACATTGAGACGACAGATAGCAAGGTATTAATAGACACGAGCCTTGGGAGGGAATGATTCAACCTCATCATCCAATGTATTCAAATGCACTGGCCTGTAGTCCAACCGGACCTTCTCGTTCTCCCAGTATCTGCAAATAAATGCACATTTAGCTAACATGAAATTTAATGACACAAGTGTTTACTCCTCAATTGAATAATTATAAATAGTACAACTTAATCAAAAGCAGCACCACGTTAGCCGACTCCACCCATTTAATCTTTTAGAATAGCTGGTTAATTGATATTGAATCGATTAATCAACCCTTGATGGTCATGGTGAAAATATTGATCCTTTTGATCTGTATTTCAACCTGACATAGCTCTTACTTGAAAGGACATGATAGGGTGTTGATCATCTCAGACCTCCATTCTTAACTTAAAATAGTTGGTTTCTTGACAAATATCATGCTTATGGTCAGAATTAGGATTCAGTAATATAACCAAAATATCTCCCTCACACCAAATGATTGCCCTAAGATTTCCACCTTCTCTAATCCGTTGCAAAATACCAAATTCTTACTTCTCTAAATTAACTGTAATTGAGTAAAACATCACTATCAGAGACAATAGCAGTTAATTTGCCAACCAAAAATGGAGCATGATCAATTCGGGTTTCATCTCACCACTTGAAAATTTAAGGGTGATTACTAAGACCGCACTGATAAAAACTACAATGTTACTGAAGAACTTCAAGCAAGGAGCCAAGGGTGAATTCGAGGGAATACAAACACGAGATAATGACAATATCATCCCAGTCACAAGTTTGTTAACTTAATGAGTGACTTGGATGGTCCAACGATGTACGAGAGTTGAGAGCACTCCAGTTCTTACGAAACAAAAGGTTCAAAGACAGAAAGAACATGCTCGGTTGAGGACCACTTTAATAGATCTACCCCATTACCATTTTTAGCTGCACGATTGCAGTTGCAACTTGCACCAAGCTTCTAAGGGAGTTCTTACAGTTTTAAGAATAGTTATTACATAAAAATGACGGAATGATGATTCAATTTCACCAACAAAATATAGCACAACCCATTTGATCCACTTGATCAGTCTCAAATTTGTGTTTTTAGGCATTTAGCACATACTCTGGTTAAATCACACCAATGAAAAACAAAATAGAAATGGAAGAGTGGTCATTTCATTCCTATCTCTACAAACGAAGCATAGGAACAAATATTACACTTCCATTTCATACCCACTCCCATTCCTTTCCATCAATTCAAATTACCTAAAAGGATCAAGGTTCCCGATGGAAATAAACAAAATCAACTCCAACTTTACTACTCAAGTTTCTGCTTTTGTAAATAGAAAACCAAATAAACTGTATGAAACATGACTTACCCCACAGTGTGTTTCATCCATTTCTCATCATCTCTAACCTGCAGAATCCAACATTATATAGTTAAGTGCACTATTCATGTTGATGGTATGAAATTTGCATGAGTGATAGAAAACTGACCTTGAAGTCTTCACGGGCATGAGCTCCTCTACTCTCTTTCCTAGCTTCAGCAGAGTACATTGTGATGCAAGCATTTATCAAAAGATTTTCCAACTCAATAGTCTCAATCAAGTCGGAGTTCCTGTGAATATATAGCCAATAAACTTAGAAAATGAACATCCATGAAATATTAGGACTATTCATCATTTGCTAAAATGGAATTACCATATTAGACTGCGGTCCTTGACCTTAACATCTTGGAAGCTCTCCCACGTTTTATCAATTAATTGACAACCTGCAACGCAGCAGATAAGTTCAGAATAAGGAGATAGTTGAGGAATTAGCAAGAATTAAACACACCTTGTTAGGGGGGAAAGGATTTGACAGGAGGATAAATATGCATAACAAGAAGTGGATTACCTTCTTCTAATGTTTCTTGTGTACGGAACACAGCCGCATTGCTTTGCATCACTCTTTGCATATTCAACCGAATTTTTGAAGTTGGCAATGAACCATTTGAATTTCTCAATTTGTCCAGCCATGCAATTGTTTTCTGACCAGCATCTTTCTCTAAAGGCTTTTGTTTCTCTCCTGCAAAATGGATGACAGACACTTTTATAATACTAATTTCAGTGTACACGGTCTATTTCCAAATAGGAAAATAATCTTGCCTGGTCTATGGATTTCTGCAACTCTATTTGCACAAGCTCTACCAAAAACAACAATATCCAGAAGTGAATTTGCACCAAGCCTATTGGCACCATGGACTGATGCACAGGCTGTTTCCCCGGCAGCCATCAATCCAGGAATCACTGCATCTGGATTGTCACCTTTAATGGTAACCACCTGAATCACAAATAGCATTAATTAGATACAGCTCAAAATGAAATGACAATGTTAATATTTTTGTTGTCAAAAACGAAAAGCAAACAAATATTACTTGTGATGCACAAGCTTCTATTCAAATATTGTGTAAGAGAAGAGCTGAATGAAGGACAAAAGAATGTGGATTGGAGAAAAGTAAGCATAGAGCACTAATTTATCAAACAATCAATAGAAGTAAACAATGTTAGAAAGAGGTGCAGTTCATGTTTTGAATGTTAAAAGGATTCAATCTTCACACGTTAAATGCATTTTCACTGGAATTAGGTCTTACGGCGTAGCACCCATTTACTCTATGCCCGGGAAATAGTCCCCTGAGACTACTTAGTCTAAGAGATTAGGGAGATGGGGCGGGATTGCTCAAGTGAAATCGACTGATTGTACAGTGCTTGGGTTATGGCAGAACATCTCTCTTCCCCTCCCTTTAAATTCAACAATTATAGCATGATCAATTATCCCAGATTTTTCTTCTCTATTTCATAACTTTGTATATTTTCTTAATCTTTCAATTGGAAGTCTCATTTCAAACGGCATGCATGACTATACCTCTCCATAATGGTTTGTGGGAATACCGCCCATGTTATAATGTACAGTTGGCAAAACAGGAATGGGTTCCTTTGTAACATCCACACCAGCAAAAATAGCAGCAGTTTCAGAGATTCCAGGAAGTCTCTCCTTGAGCACATCTGGGGGTAAGTGATTCAAGTGAAGATAGATGTGATCTTTCAGGGGTCCTAAAAATAATTTCCAAAAGTTAATACAAGCGTACTTAAAAAAAAAAAACATCAAATTGTCCAAATATAAATGAATATTTTCCAATTTCCAACATAATGAATAGAGAGGACACGATTTTCATCCAACTCAGATGATTCATTCATTTGTAGGAATTAAAAATAAAATATAAGTCAGAATTTGACCTAAAAGTTTACATCTTTAACACTCATTTTCCTGAAGCCTACAAAGTAATAGCAATCAAACTTCATGTATGTTAATATAAACTTTTTTATGAAGACATGGATATTTCAGTATAAGCCAACGTACCTACACCACGACCTTCCCGAATCTCCATAGTCATTGATCTTGAAACTACATCTCTTGATGCAAGATCCTTTGCAGTAGGGGCATATCGTTCCATAAATCGCTCACCCTCACTGTTCCTGAGAATTCCACCTTCACCACGAGAGCCTAAAAGATCCAAAACTTAAAATCAGAAAATGAAAAAAACACAGCATTCCAATTTCATTGGACAAGGTGCTTGTAAAGTGAAAACAAAGGCATGAACATGTAGCAAATAAAACTTTAACTGCAGACCTTCTGTTATAAGGCAACCAGCTCCGTATATACCCGTTGGGTGAAATTGTACAAACTCCAAATCCTGCAGAATTTATGAAATGCGTGCGAATGAGAAAAGATTAATCCCAAAAAGACATCAAATTAATACGGAAAAGCAACCAAAAAGAAAAACACACCTCAAGAGGGATACCAGCACGTGCAACCATGGCATTGCCATCTCCGGTACATGTGTGTGCTGAGGTTGCAGAAAAGTATGCTCTACCATAACCCTGAAGCATGATAAAAGATCTCACCTATCCTTCATAAGTGAAATAAAATAAAAAATATATACTGTCCAACATAAGAAGGCTATGTTACCCCTGTAGCCAAAATTGTTGAAGCAGATTGGAAACGATGCAGTGTTCCATCCTCCATATTCATGGCAATTACTCCCTGGCAAGTGCCTACATATCCAACATAGAAATTAGTTAACTTTATCATCAATCAAAACATACAAATTCTCCCCCACCATACTAGTTTGATAAAACAATTAGAATTAAAATAGATAACAAATTACGGTCAGTAAACAAGTAATGTGAAGTACATGGGAAATTTGCTCATCAAGGCCCATGAATGCTAAGCCCTTGTTAGAATAATTGGTTGCAGATATTAAGTGAAAGAAAGTTGATTTTACAAAAACTTACCATCATTATTCATTAAAAGATCCAATGCAAAATATTCCACAAAAAACTGGGTATTATGTCTCATAGCTTGACCATAGAGAGTGTGCAATAAAGCATGCCCAGTTCGATCAGCAGCACATGCACATCGGTAAGCTTGACCACCTGTATCATAGAAACAGAAGGATACCAATATCAAATCTCTTCTAAAAAAGGGCTGAAAATCTACACAAAATTCTGGAAATACCTTTTCCATAGTTCAAGCTTTGACCACCAAATGCACGCTGGTATATTTTTCCATCCTCTGTTCGGGAAAATGGTAAACCATAGTTCTCAAGCTCGATGACTGCTTTTGGTGCTTCCCTACACATATACTGGATGGCATCCTGATCACCTGTAGGCCATAGAGCTTGCATTAATTAAGAAACAAGGGGGAAATCATACTATTAGATAGAAAATTGACGATTTTGTTTTCACATTTAGGGAAACAGACACAGGTATCATCTTATTCATTAGAGTTAGACTGATTTTAAGGCAAATAAATTTCTACAAGCAAGGATATTTTTATGGCAACGAACTCATAATTTTTTTTGGCACACAGGAGATGTAAAATTTCAAAGATCGAGATAGTTTATACCTAGCCAATCACTTCCCTTGACAGTGTCATACATGTGCCACCTCCAGTCATCTTCAGTCATGTTTCCCAAAGCAGCATTTATACCACCCTATATTTATTCTCACGAATTAGTGTTGCCAGCATATTCAGGGGAGGGGGAGAGTTGATATGATAGTTTCAACAAAATATACTTTGGTGCATCACCCAATACTTGTTATGTCATGATTTGTAACTAACTGTACAAGCACACAAGAACAAGGTGCCAGGGGGACAATCTGAAAATGATTCTCTAAAAGCACACAAATTGCAAAGGAATGGTTAAATCATCATCCATCATTGATACGCACTAAACAATATATTATATTGCCAAGTTTAAATTGTAATGAATAGAAAATGAAATTAAGCAAATGAAGAATGAATTATGGAGAAGGGAAGCGGTAACAGTATCAAAGTGACCCAATACTGTAGTTAGGGGACACTTACAAGTTACATCACGAGACATACATAAAATTGATATCACAACCAAAGGAAGCTAGAGTCACTTTCAAGTAGTTTAATTCATCAGCCAATAGATTCATTTTTTTTTCATAAATAAACTTCAATGGGAGAACCTTTACACATGGATACTAGTTACACTACAGTATAACAGTCAAACGACCCAATAGCGAAAACACAAAGCAGAACAAATAGCCACAATACCAATATAACTAATAAACAAGCGAAAAAGGTGTTAGCAAAGCCCTCATACCTGAGCTGCAACCGTGTGTGAACGAGTGGGGAAGAGCTTGGTGATACAAGCAGTCTTGAACCCATGTTCTGAAAGTCCAATAGCAGCTCTCAATCCCGCGCCACCAGCACCTACGACAACAGCATCATAAGTATGATCCACCACAGTGTACGAGTTGTTAACCCCACTCTGCACAGCACACAAAAAGGATTCAGCTTCCGTGAAACACCATCCGCATGCAAAAGATCCAATTTAAGAGATACAGAAGGCCAAAATGAAAGGAAATACATTGAAGTAAAAGAACAGGCGAAGTAATTGAGTGTGCGCGGGCTAAAAGAATAAACGGAAATGGTAAGATCGGTAAGAAAGAGAGAGTCTCATACGGAGAAGAATCTAGAAGGGTAAGATCCGTGAGGATGATTGGAGGTGGATCTGGTGGTGGAAGCAGCTCCACGAAGTCCCCGTGCGATGCACCGCCACATTTCCGCCGCGAACTCTGCTTCTTTCGGCTGAGTTGGTGTTGTCTCCGATTGAATACTGGAGATTCCGACTCTGTTTTCGTGCGTGTGCCTCCCACCCTTTCTCTTCTTTTCTCTGTTTTCGCTTCTCACGCCGTCACAAAGGGAAAGTGAACAACGTTTCAATAGCGAACACGTGGGGCATACACTATATTGGAGATATTTAATTAGCTTTTATTAAGTGGTAATTACACATTATACTACAATTTTACTACCTACGCTGCACTTTGTATTATAAATAGGTTGGGAGATTTCCTTAAACTTTTTTTCTTTAGGTATTTTTATTTTTATTTTTTAATTATTTGAAATGATCAATAATTAAAAAATATATCATAATAAATTTGTTCATCGTAACATAAAATTTAATTAATACATTTAAAAATACTAATTTATCATTATTTTAAGTTATAAAAAACAAATATTTATTATGTGTATTGCATAGGTAAAATAGTAGTTTGTGGAAATGCCGTTTTTGCGGATAATTATATAACAATTAAATTTTATGATAAATGCTAAGGTTTTCCAGTCAAAAATAATTAACATGAATATTAAAAAAATTATTTTATCTGTAAAAAAAACATTTAATAATTTAAATTATTTTATAAGATGAATTGAATGTTTTTCATCTGTTAATTTTAAACCTAGTTCACAAATGCATGAGTTCTTAATCGGATGTTTATTTGAATTTTGTGTAACTTCAAATATCAAACACATATTAAATAATCTACACAGAAGTTCGCTTGTTAAAAAAAAGTTATTTAACCTAATTTTATAAGTCTTACAATTAACATCACATTATTATCCTTATTTATATTTATATTTAGTTTACCTTCTAATTATTTTCTCTAAACTTTTTTTTTCTTCTCCCACCTTTTTTATACCTTTCATTGCACCCCTACTTGCTTCCCTTCCAAATTTTATAATATCGGTTCGTGAGTGAGAAAAACAGTTGGAAGTACATTGATCATTGTGCACTGTTGAAGAGCTAAGTATTTATTGTGTATTTTTGTTTATACGTTCGAAAATACAATTTTAAAAGGGTAAAAGTGGATTTTCAGTTTTTATGGGGGTGCAATTGGATTTTATGAGAGTGCAGAATGAAAAACCCAATTTTCGAATGTTATGGTATCCAGAATAATGTTCAGAGGACTGTTTCTTCCTGCACCTCCATATCTTCTTCTGCCACCTCAATACACATCATGAAAATATAATTTTATTCTTTTTTGTCATCCCCATAAACTAGTTTCTGGATTATGTAATCCATAACACATTTGAAAAAAGACTTACGGATTACATAATCCATAAGCTAAATAAGACTTCTGGATTATGTAATCCAGAAAGTAATCATGCATCTCTGAAAAGACTTCCGGATTACATAATTCAAAAGCTAATTATAAATTTGAAAAATAACTTCCAGATTATATAATCCAGAATATTAAAGAGAGATATTTTTGGAAGTTGAAAAATTTATGGAGGTGAGAGAAGAAGGCATGGAGGTGCAGGAAGAAACAGTCTGTTCAGGGATATAGGCCCAAACCCAATAAAAAAAAGTAAGATTTCCTTTTTAGGCAATTACTTTCTGCACCATATCACTACACCCAATTCCAGTGAAAAGACGAAAATGCCCTTAAAAAATTGAATACATATAAAAATACATTTCAGATTCCCTTTTCCAAAATATGTTTCCAGATTTTTTTTTTCCAAAACAAATTTTTTTATTACGGATTTTCTTATCCAGAATACAATCACATTGGAGAATTTATTGTAGTTATGATAATTGTTACTGAATCCAACATTGAGCAGTTAAATAATTTCATCATACACAAATATATATATATATATGAGCTTAGTGTTTATAAATACATAGCCTGTTTTTATTACTGGCTTAGTAATAAAAAATACAGTTAATTTTCAGGGTGAAGCTAAACCACCAATCAAAAGTTGTAGACGGTAAGCTTAAATCTTATGAAATAAATAATTCACTTGGGAGGGAACATAGAGAAAAGTTATAAGCACTAATTAATCACACGCTTGATAGCTCATCACCTCAATTTATTCATGACCAAGTAACTTCAATACCATCTCCAAAAAAAAACACTTCTCTTTTATATTATTTTAAGTTTTCCAAAATGTTTTTTAAGTTGTAATTAACAACTTGCCCACTTTGGCATGAAACATGGTATTTTTGTGAGGTAAGCAAAATGGAAATAATGTACCCAATCCACTTTCCAATTGTATCATTTTGGAATCCAACAACTAAACATTTTCAAAAAAATGCCCTTGTAAAATTTTGGATTACATAATCCGGAAATCATTTTTTAAATTTGTAATTAGTTTCCAGATTACATAATCTGGAAGCCCTTTTTTAGATACATAATTACTTATCCGGAAGTCTTATTTAGCTTCCGGATTATGTAATCCGGAAGTCTTTTTTCAAATGAGTTTTCAGATTATATAATCTATATAATCCGGAAACTATTCTATGGAGTGATACAAGAAGGATAAAAATGTATTTTCATGTTGTGTATTGAGGTGGCGGAAGAAAATATAGAGGTGCAGGAAGAAACAGTCTCAACAGAATTCAAATATTTGTTTTTTCAAATGTCAAAACGGGACATGAAAATGAAATGGACTGGATCCAATGTTTTAACGGGTTTGGGCCTATAAAAAACTCACTTCCAAGTTTTACTTATTTTGATTACTCGAGAAAAAGAAAGAGAAATTTGTTATCAAGTGATTTCCCTGCATGTTCAGGGAGAAGTATTTTCCTGCAATTTTTTTTTTGTTTTCCAAAAATTCATTAAATACACAATTTAAACTCTAAAATAAGTTAATCAAAACTCAATTTTGTATGTACCAATTATTTAGAGCTACATATACATATACCTTGGTGGTGTGAATAGTGGAATTACCTTTGGATAAGGCCAATTCTTAATTAATCAAATAAAATTGCAGAAATTAACAGCATCTCATAAAAACAAACAAGAAAATAATCCATCTTCAATAAAATAATCAGCCAACAACAGAAAATAACTAACTTGCAACTAACATATGTGAAAAACTATGTAGTGGTGTATCTGTAATAATTTGATTCGTTATGGATTCCCGGGACCAGGAGGAGTTGGATTTGTCGGTGAGCCAAATATTTGTTTTGATTTGGAGCCAAGCAATGGTTCTTTTCTTGGTTGCATAATTATTGATTCCACGTTGCTCTCCATATTTTTGCAAACCTTATTAGCCTTCATAACTATTTAGCCTCAAAACTCTTTCTAGGACTCTCAGAAACTTGGTATTTTTGGATCCGTAATATTAACGTGCAGTTCCGTAGGCCACTGCTGCTGAAAAGAGAGGACGAAGATACATCGCTGCGACCAGAAAGCGAAACTTAACCTAACAACAACCACGCTACATGCCAAATGTAACCTCACAAGAGCCCTCAGATTTAACACTATTTACGATTAAGGCATGGAGCCATATACAGTGTTTTCACTTTGCTGCTGCTGCTACTTCGTCGAGTCCTCACTAATTTCTTTTAACTTATTATTTTTGGCCTTTCACATATAAACACACCTTGTTCCGTGTGAAGCCTTCGCAAGACTTTTTTTTTTGCACCGTAATGGCATTATCCGATGAAAATGATGTAGACCCAATAAGCTGCATGTTTCAATTTCACTATTTGATGAAGAAAAACTTAAAAAAGAAGGAAGAAAATGGTGGTGAATGGAGCAGGCTCCGGTGGGGCCATCACCAATTACTCAATTAATAATCACGTCACACCAAAGTCAAAGGGTGCAATTGGTGCATATGGTTTACTCGCAAATTCACATCTTATATTTTTGGTTACACTTTATGATTCATTCCATTAGTCCCAGACCCCGTTGCAACATTTATAGCCACTACCCACCCAACACCAAATGAATCTGCCTCCCAGATTGCAAACCGATGCAAGAGAGTTATATAAAGTATAAAAAAAAAAAAACAACTCCCGGAATTAATGCGTCGTATCTTTCTCTGCTACTCATTTAAAAAAATTATTCGAAAAGAGGAATTTGCAAGAAGATACAATAATGATGAACAACGTTGGATTGAAACGTATTCCATAATTGTGTCCTGCACGGGTTCATGTTGGGGATGGCGTAAAGGAAAGCAACACAACGTATACATTTTTACAGAGAAATTATTAATTATTATTATTATTATTATTATAATAATAATAATAATAATATAAGTAGTAGTAAGAAAAGAAGGTGGTAGATTACAACAGTGGGCATGGAAAATAAAAATAAAAAAGAATAAATATTGAGTGGTGGTGGGGATATATAAAATGTACAATGTGGGTGGGCAGTAAAAATATATAGTAGAGGGTAGAGAAGAGAAGAAAAGGAAAGAAGTGGTCCTAATCCCTGTGTTTGTACAATTGTACTTAATATTTGTCTTCCTCTTCCCTAGTTTTTACTTTTTTATATTGGGTGAACTAAGTAAGTTATTTGAATTTAAGGAACTTAGATCAAAGATTGGGCTTGGACTCTAATGGGTAGGCCCTTTGGGAAGTCCACAAAAGGGTAGGCAAAAGCTTCATCTGTTTCGGCCAACTCCCAGTGGTAGTTGATGATCAGATGATGAATGAAAACCGCCATTTCAAGCTTCGCTAACTCCGATCCCGCGCACAGCCGTGACCCTCCGCCGAACGCCAGAAAGTTATTGTTCGCCGCCGTGCTCTTGTTGCTCGGACAACCTCCACCACCACCGCTGCCGCCATGGTTCTGCACCATCAATAATCATATGAGTGAGTTAGTAAGTATTAATAATTTTGAGATTGATGTCACCATGTATTTGTTATCCTGAAATGGATCATTGGGAGTTGTATTTGATTTGAAAAAAAAGCAGAGATGCACGTGCAGGTGTGGGGCCCATTTCCACATGGGCATTAATGATCTGGAACCTCAGGACCTGGCCACACGTTCACAAAACACCCATGCTCATCATCATCCATCGCATCCACCTGGACCCACCTCCGTACTGTTCACAACATCCCCTTCGCCGATCATGACACTTCATCATCTCAATTCTCAACCCACCACCACACCATCATTCATACTTATGCAGATGAGATGGATGGATGGTTGCATGCATGGACCCACTTGATCCTTTTTCATTATTCGCCATCCCCAACAATCATTTCTCACCCCCCCCCCCCCCCCCCCCCCCCCCCCCCAC